>Ga0335083_10002510_pt1 | contig 24143 bp, 18 predicted proteins | sample Lox_Sample_42_FD_206716 | JGI IMG/M metagenome (GOLD analysis project Ga0335083, IMG submission 206716) | Soil microbial communities from Loxahatchee National Wildlife Refuge, Florida, United States - Lox_Sample_4.2 | ecosystem: Environmental > Terrestrial > Soil > Wetlands | place: USA...
GCGTCGGCTACGAGCGCGTTGCCGCTCGAACTGTAATGCACGTCTCCATAGGCGTAGAGCTTCTCGTACCAGCAGCCGGTCTGGAAGGGCGAGCACTTGTCCCGGGCGGCGAAGAAGGCGGGAAACAGGGTGATGAAGCGCTTGCACTTGCCCTCACACCATTGCCGCCAGATGCGGACCAGGCGGGAATCGACCGTGTCATGAATGAGCAGGCCAGGATAGGGATACACGACCACGCTGATGGGGATGTTGCGCTTCTCCAGTTCCTGCCAAAGCAGGTCCATCTTGACCTTCTCTTTGGCCAAGCCGCGGTCGAGTCCGAGCGGCGCATAACCCGCAGGGTAGGGCGCGACTTCATCCACCTTGCGATAGGTCCATGCCGCCCATTCCACGTCGAACACATAGAGAATCCTGTAGAACCCAAGACCCACCAGATGCCGTTCCAGGAACTGGAGCACATCGCTGGTGGCGAACATGTGTTTGGCCAGGCGGAAGCGCATCTCGGTGTACCAGTCATGGCGGCGCAGTTCGTGTTCCGGGCCGGTAACGGCTCCCGAGGCATCCACATCACGATAGAACGAGGCTTCGTAGTGGGGACTGGTGTTGTCAACGAACACGATGACCTCGTCGAGGTCGAAGCCGCGGGCGAGCATCATGCGCACCACGTTGAGGTAGTTGGAGGGCGAATAGCTCGGCTCGCCTGCGTTGAGAAACTCATATTGCGGAAAGCGGTCCGCCATCCGGCCGACAAAAGTCTCGTTCCAGGTGGTCTTGCCCTCGGTGAAGGAATTGCCCAACACCAGAATCCGCGGCCGGGGATCGTTTTGCGGCACATCCCTGACCTTCTCGTCGCGAAAGCCCAGGCTGTTGGTTGCAAACACATAGGAATCTTCGCCCCAGCGATCGATGGTGGCGCAGCTCGGCTGGAAGGCATGGTGCCGCACCGGATCAGCAATGCGGCATGAGGGCAGGTTGGCAGCAGCAGTCGCCATGTGTGCCCGCTTCATCGCAGCGCTGAAAGTCCAATCAAAGGCAAGGAACACGGCCAGGCAGAGGGCGCCGGACACCAGGAAAACCGCCAGCTTCAGCAGGCGGCGACGCCGAGGCTGTTGGAGCGGCGTAGAGCTTACTTCCCGGAGCTCGGTTAGATTGGTGCTCATCCTGTCAGAGCTGAGAAGTCAGTATGCACTCGATGGCACGATCGGCTTGGGCTGAGAACTGTCTTGCGGCCGCTTGGGTGGAGGGTCCTCGGTCAGAAGTCTGGTCATCACGTCCGCCACCAGAGCGTTGCCGGCGGCGCTGTAGTGAAAGTCACCGAAGATGAAGTTGTCCAGGTACCAGCATCCTGGCTGCAGTCGCGGGCATTGGTCCTTTGCTGCGAGGAATGCCGGAAACAGCGAAACGAAGCGTTTGCACTTGCCCTCGCACCATTCCCGCCAGATACGCACCTGGGGAGAGTCTGCACTATCGTGAATGACCTGTCCCGGATAAGGATAAACGACCAACGTGAGCGGGATGTTGCGCCGGGCCAGCTCCTGCCAGAGAAGATTCATCTTGGCCTTCTCCTTGGCGAGGCCGCCTCGCACACCCAGCGGCGCGTAACCCGCGGGGTAGGGATCCACTTCATCCACCTGGCGATACGTCCAAGCCGCGCCCTCGACGTCGAAGGCGTTCACCGCCAATAACGTCATGGTCAGGTGGTAGTAACCGTGTTTGACCAACTGCCGCTCGAAGAACTCAAACACGTAGTTGGTCAGCAACAGATGCTTGGTGATGAAGTGACGGAGCTTGGCGTACCAGTCGCTTCTCCAGCGTTGCTGCGCCGGTCCACCTACGGCGCCTGAGCTGCCGATGTCGCGGTAGAACGCAGCCTCGTCCGCCAGGTCGGCCGTGTCGAGGAAGACGATGACCTCGTCAACATCGTAGCCGGCGGCGAGGACCTTCCGCGCCACATTGAAGTAGTTCGAAGGCGAGTAGCTGCCTACTCCTCCGTTGAGGAAATCGTACTGCGGGAATCGCGCGGCGAGCATGGCTGCATAACTGTCGCGCCAGGCGAGCTGACCTTCGGTGAAAGAATCGCCCAGGAGCAAAATTCGCGGACGATTGTCGGCCAGCGGCACCTGCCGCACCTTTTCATCGCGAAACCCAAGGCTGTTGGTGGAGAAATCGTACCAATCCTTTCCCCAGTGGTCCTTGAAGGTGCAGTTCGGCTTGTAAGAGTGATGACGCTCTGGATCGGAGACGCGGCAGTTGGCAGTACCAGCGCGAGCTGCGGCCGCGCGCGCGATGGCGGCGGTGCGAATCCAGTCGAGCGCAAGGAACGCCGCCATACTGAGGACGATGGAGACCAGAAGCAGCACAACCTTCATACCGCGCTGCTGTGCTTGACCCTCCGGCACCGGGCCTGCTTCTTTAAGTTCCCTCAGACTGGTGCTCACGACTCGCCTTCCCGTGTTGAGAAAGCTCGTTCGCAATCCTTTGCAGTGCGAGAGAGTGCATTCATTGCGCTGGAACCCTCGAGTTCGCGCCTAAGCCAAAGTCCGTCTTCACGGAGCACAGGATGAAGTCATCCAGTTGGTGACACTTTCCCGGACCAGTGGGGCCCTCGGCAATTACCGCCGCCAGCGAGGGCGTAACCACGTACGCCGTATCTGGCGAGAGGGGCTGCTCGGCCAGAGCAGCAATCGCCAGCCGGCAGTGGAAATCGCGGTTCACCGCAGTGTACCGGGCCGAGTAGTAACTGTTGGTACGCATCTTTTGCTGCGTGGCCAGGAGGCCAAAAATCCAGAAGCCATCCCAGCCGCCGGGCGACGCCTGTGCGCCGCACTGCCACGCGGGAAGTACTACGAGGTTCTCGTGAAGGGAACCGAGCGTGGACCAGACCGGAGACTTCAGGGGGTGCAGTTGCGGCTGATTCACCGTCGAACGCACCCACCTTCGGAGCGGAATCGTATCCACCAGTTGCACCGCCAGCACGATAGCCAGCAACACGTTGGCTCGCGAGCGTGGGAAGAGCAGAAAAGGAGCCGCCAGCGCCACGGTCAGGATGGTGTAGTAGGGAACCCAGAAGAGGCGCTCGCTGGCGCGCAGGGGAGCCAGGAAACGGCTCAATCTTTGTCCCGGGTCCAGATCCACCAGAACAGTCGAACCAATAGAAATCCTGGTTGAGAGTGCCAGCAGCGTCAGCGCCATGCAGCACAGAAACAGAGGGACAACCCAGCGCCGGTCGAGCGAACGTAGTTTCTCGCGTTGCTTCACAAGCAGGATTGCAACCAAGAGCGCGAGCAGGATGATACCCAGGCCAAGATAGTTGGAGCCTGGGTGCAGGGGGCCATCCGGGGAGTGGGGCAGCCAGGGAGACAGGATGGATGCGTAGAAGTCGGGGTCAAAGGGCGCCAGCAGACTCAGGGAGTAGAAGCGGTATCCCAGAGCGCCGTAACCTTTGCCTCCGGCAATGAACAAGCCGAGTGAGTAGGCCACAATCGAGCAGGTCATCCCGAGGCCGGCCATGAACCCCGCTGCCCCAAGCGGCGACAGCCTGCGCCGCCACAGCAAGCTGCCCACAGTGGCCGTCAACACGAGCATGACCTGAAAGGCGAGGTATGGGTTGATGGCAACGGCTACCGCCCCCAAGACGAGCCCGGAGATGATAAATCGCCGGACGGTCCGGGGCGATTCCTGCTGCGCCTGAAAGAAGATGAGCAGGGCGGCAATCAGCAACCAGTGATTGCTCAACGAGTAATGACGGGTCAGTCGCCAGGCCAATGCTGGCGAAAGCAGGAAGAACAGGCTGCACAGCACTATGCCAAGTGGCTTTCGACCTAGAAGGAGCCGGAACAATCGGATGGAGAAAAACACCTGCAGGGTACAAACCAGGACAGCCTCGATGCCGAAATACTGGAACGGGTCCGGGAGTAGTGGCGAGAGAGGTTTAAGCAGGACCGCCAGCAGCGGATTGAGATCCACCAGGGCCACCGCCTCTCCCCGCGGATAACCCAGGCGATCGGTGTAGGTGAGTGGCCAGTGCCAGTGCGGGTCCTGCCGAAAGAGCTCCCATCCGATGTAGTGGTCTGCGGGATCCCACCTTACCCAGCCAACGTTGCGAGGATTCAGGGCGGGACCCAGCAGAAGAGCCGCGTAAAGAAATCCGATAACGAAGGAAATCGCCAGACTGAGCCAGACTGAATCGGTCCAGTCAGAGCCAGCTCTACCGGGAGTACCTGCCGCCGCAGCCTTCTGGTCGTCTGCGCTACGAGTGGCTATAGAAAAATCACTGCCGGTTTTCATACCAACGAAGGGAAGCGTTGCATGGTTAGTGAAGTGTAACTGTGCGGCAAGGCCTCTCGACAGGCAAGTTATCTCGCAGCATCCAGTCTCCAATTGCGCACTTGGCGCGGCATTGAACCCTGAGTTATGCTGCCTGCACCGAGGCGAGGAATACGATGTCCGTGGACGTGAGCGCTGCGCGCTTGTCGGCTGCCGTTAGCGTAAGCGGTACACAGGCGCGACGCTTCGCCACGTTTGCCGTGCTGGCCGCACTCTCCGTGCTCGGCTGGCACGCACAAAACCGGCCGACCATTACGTTGGATTGGACTACGGCGGGCCTTGTGCTGGCCGTGGTTGTGCTGCTTCGGCCCTCTTCCAAAGTTTTGTTCCTGAGCCTGGCAGTGGCCGAGGTTCTATCGGTATTGATTGCCCTCCCGAGTACCAATACCAACCGGCTCCTGCAACTTTTCATATTCGCGACCATCGCCTCCACTGGCTTGTATGTGCTGGCCCGCTTCCGAAAGCTGGATGCGGGAGCATGGCTGGAGCTGTTTCAACCGCTGCTGCGTCTGGAGCTGGTCATTGTTTATGCACTCGCCGCGTGGCACAAGTTGAACCTGGATTTCTTCAATCCCCAACTTAGTTGTGCCGTTGTCTTGTTCGAGCGGGCTCCATTTTTTCACCTGCACGCCGGCAGTGAGATGCTGCGCTGGGCGCTGATTTTTGCCACCATCATCACGGAAGCGTCCTTGCCCGTGCTGCTTTCCCTGCGCCGGACGCGCAATTTTGCCGTCTGCTACGGAGTTCTGTTCCACATCGCGCTTGGGCTGAGCGAATTCTACGCATTTTCCGTGACCATGATCTCGCTTCTGTTCCTGTTTACACCGGACAACTTCAACGATGTCGCCGCCGAGTTCTGGCGTAGTCGCAGCCGCGTGGTCAGGACTGCCGTGATGGTGGTCGCGCTGCTGATCGTAGCCATCGTTCTGGCCTGGAGCGTAGCCCACTTCGGACCGTCCCTTGCTGATCTGCGACACATCAGCAGTCTCAAGGGAGGTCTCAACATGATCTGGGGGAAGGTGTCGTATTGGTCGGGGTATTGGATGCTGCCGCTGTACCTCGCGCCCGTGGGACTATTTGTCTGGCTATGGTACCGGCAGCCGAGCGCCTTTCAGCCGGCGGCACACAGCTATCGCCCGATCCCCGCGCTCTTCTGGGTCATTCCCGCCTTGCTGATCTTCGACGGCATCAATCCCTACCTGGGACTAAAGACAGACACTGCCTTTGCCATGTACAGCAACCTGCGCAGCGAAGGAGGCATGACCAACCATCTCATCTGGCGTCATCCTCTGGACCTGGCCCATTACCAGGAAGACCTGGTGCAAATTGTTGACTCCAATGACGCGGTTTTGAAGCTGGCTGCCAAACGTGGCTGGCCTATTCCGTTCTTTGACTTGCAGCGGCACGTTTCTTACCAGGCCCATATCGGCGTGAAGAACATTTCCGTCACCTACATTCGGAATGGGGCGACGATTCATGTGGAGTCGGCAGAATCCGATCCCGTACTAGCGGCCAGGCCCCCGCTGCTGGCGAGAAAGCTACTCCTCTTCCGTGCCATTGGGCGCGAAGGATGCCCGCACTAATTGGGGACCGCGAGTTCCAGTTTTACGGCGTGATTTCCCATACTGCACCGGCGCCGTAGGCTCCGCCCTGGGGTGTGGTTCCATACAGATTGCCGGCGGCGTCCAACGCCACACTGCCCCAGGGATGCGCTCCATCGTGGCCGCCTTTGAAAGTATAGAGATTGGTGTAGGTCCAGCCGCCGCTCGAGTGACTTAGCCTGAAGACCGAGCCATATTCGCCGCTTGCATTACCATAAGTCGTGCCATACAGGCTGCCGGCCGCATCCATCGCGAGTGTGTCTTGCGGAGCGCCCTGATCCGTGAAGTTGTAGAGAATGGCATAGCTCCAACCGCTGCCGGAGGGAGAAAGCTCGAAGACGGTACCCAGATCTTGGGCGCCTCCTACGGCGGTTGTGCCATAAAGACTGCCAGCGGAATCAGAGATCAGCGCACCCTGAGGATCGATCCCGTCGCCGTTCCCCTGGAAAGCATGCAGGACATTCTGCTGCCACCCCAGTGCCGAAGGAGTCAGTCGCAACGCCATTCCGTAGGTGTACTGGCCTCCGTAGCTGGCCGTCCCATATAAATTGCCGGCCTGGTCGAAAAGCAGGCCGCTTTGCGGATAGGATCCATTGGCGCGATCGAATGTAAGCAGGACACTCTGCGTCCATCCACTGCCGGAGGGCGACAATTCGTAAACGACGCCCACGTCGGAGGCGCCGTAGCGGCCTGTCGTTCCATAAATGTTCCTCAGCGAATCAAAGATCAGATCGCCAAGTGCGGGATAGCCGCCGTCATTCCCGCCCGTGAACTCATAGAGGATGGTCTCCGTCCACGAGCATTGCGCTGACTTGCACACCTTTTGCGGCGGCCGCAGACTGTAAACCGTTCCACAACCGTTGGTGCAATTACTGACGCCTCCATAGGTCGTGGTGCCGTAGAGAGAGCCATCAGGACCGAAAACCACCCTGCTTTCAGGCGATGCGCCATCCTCTTTGTGCAGCGGATCGAAGCTGTAAAGGGTGTTGAGAACCCAGGTACCATTCGAGGGCTTCAGTCGGAAGACCGAACCGTGGTCGGCCGTGCCTCCGGACGAGGTTGTTCCATAGAGATTGCCGGCTCGATCCATGGTTAAACCGGCGTAGGGGAGGCTGCCATCCACGCCGCCCGTGAAGTCGTGAATCACCTTGAAGGTTTGTGCCTGGGTTAACGGAGCCGATGCAAGTAGAAGCAAAGCTTCTATCAACGCTGGCGAGTGGAATGGGTGCTTCATGGTGGGTTCTCCCGCAGTTCCGGACTAGGTGCACACCCCCAGATACGGAAAACAGTATCCCAGCCTAGCACTCGTTTTCTAAGGATGAGGGAGCTTCAGTGTTGGTCCAGCGCCAGGTTGCTCACCGCGTCCGGCCCGCGATATTCCAACTGGTACTGCACTTTTTCTTTGCTGGCTATCGGGAAATAAAGATAGCCGGCCTGCGGTTTGGAGACTTCGCCCGTTTTCAACTCCTTGTCGCGCAGTTCAGTCTCCATGGTTTTGCGGTCGGAATCCGTGGTTGCGGTTGAAGTGTTCTGATTGACTCCGACTCCCATGCCAACACCCACCACCGGGCCGCCGACTTGCTTAGTGCCTGTGCCGTTATACACAGGCCAGCTTGCGTAACCGACGTTGGCGGTCGGATAGAGGGTAACATCCCGACTGCTGGGCGGGCGTTGCTGCAAAATGGAGGCGATCTCTTCCGGGGCAGCAGGATTCACCCAATCCTTGCCGTCAGCCGTGCGGAGCAGAAACGCATCTTTTTTCAGCTCGAGGGTCTTGTTGTCGGCCGGGTAAATGCCGATCTCCACCACGACATAATGGCCTGCCAGCGGGGTCGCAAACGAGTTTTGGATTTGGGTTTTGGAGAGTACTTTCGCGCCAATGGAGTAGTTCGACTGCGTCTGTGAGGCTGGATAAGCGGCAACCGAGGCTTGCGGCGCCGGCGGAGTCTGTGCGCCGGCCAGGGCGCAAATCAATGATGCAACCAACGACCCACAGATGCTGTACCTCATGGTTCCTACTCCAGATTTACTTTGAGAGTCTTGCCGGTCAGAACATAAATGCGCTTCTTGTGCGGAGCCTGCCCTTGGGGGCGAACTTCAAGCTCATAGACACCCGGCGCCAGCCAAAATTTCTTTAAAGTGGAGGTTGTTCCCGCATACGCGTCGTCGAGATAGACGTCGGCGTTCTCGTAGCGACTTTGGAGGTTGATCTGCCCCTTGTCGGGCTGTGCGACCAGGATTACGGGGCTGTAAAAAGGATCCAGGAACCAAGGACCGTAGAAGCTGAACGGGTAGCCGACCCAGTACGGACCGAAGCCACTGGAGTAGCCCGCCCCGACAGAAATACCTCCGAGGCGCACCGCAGCCGAAGCAGACAACAGGGAACCGGTTGCCAGGAGCAATGCCAGCGCAATGCTGAGCCGACGAACTGCTGACATATTCGTCCCTCGCTGCTTATACTAACACGCCGGCTGGCGGCGAGTTGTGCTTGGTCGAGCCCAGTCCTAATTTGGAACGATTCGAGGAAGCCGCCGAATCATCGCAAACTTCTTCGGTGCACCCGGGTGCAAGAGATGGTGTCTTTGTGGTTTAAGGTGAAGCGTGTAAGATTGCCGTTCTGACTTTACGCCGCTGGATTGCACCACGTCTGCACCGCCTGGAGAGTCACGGTTGATGGGGAACATCCTGAAGAAGCTGGCCTTGCTCGTATTTTCCCTGCTTGTGGTTGCACTGTTGATGGAGCTTTTTCTGCGCGTGCTCTTCTACCACAGCAAGGACTTTTCCATGGAGATGTGGAAGTACGCCGTGGCCATGAAGCGCTCGGTTCCAGACCCGAAGTTGAGCTTCGTGCACGAGCCCAATACCGAAGCGTTCCTGATGGGGCATGACGTCAAAATCAACTCCCTCGGGCTGCGGGACTATGAGTTCTCGCCGGAGAAGCCGCCGGGCGTGTATCGCATCCTGGTGCTGGGCGACTCGACCACATTTGGCTGGGGAGTTGCGATGAACGAGACGGCGTCCAAGATTCTGGAGCGGGAGTTGAATGCGAATCCTCTGCCGGGCTACCAGCAGTTCCAGGTCATCAATGCAGGAGTGGGTAACTACGACACCGTGCAGGAAGTGGAGTACTACAAGACGCGGGGACGCGAGCTCCATCCTGACATGGTCATCCTGGTGTACTTCATCAATGACCCGGAGCCTGTGCCGCGGCAAAAGAGTATCTGGCTGATCGACCGTTCGTACCTCGTTGCGTTCCTCACCAATCGCCTGGACGGCGTGATGCGCAAGCTGGGGGCGCGTCCGGGCTGGAAGGCGTACTACGCTTCTCTCTACCACGACGACCAGCCGGGCTTTCAGGCTTGCAAGGCGGCGCTGCTCGATCTGGCCGCCACCACGCGCGAGGAGCAAACGAAGCTTATCGTGGCCCTGCTACCTGAGTTGCACGAGATTAATCAAAGCTATCCGTTTACCGCCGAGCATCAGAAGATCAAGGATGTAGTGGCGCCAACAGGCGTGCCGGTGCTCGATCTTATCGACGGTCTGAAGGGTCGTGGTCCCGAAGAGACGCTGTGGGTGACGCCTCTCGACGATCATCCCAGCGGCAAGGCGAATACCTTGATCGCGGCGCAGTTGCGAGCGGCGATTGCGGCGGAGCTGGGGGCAAGTACCGGAACTGGAACGGCCGGGGCGGGGCAATGAACGCATTAGTTTCCTTTTGCCGCAGGCTCGTCCTGTACGGATGACTGCGATCCCGGTTGGCTTGACCCCGGTACGTAGTACAGCCGGATGGAGCGTCCCACGAGAGCCACAGGCTGGTAGGCTTCGAGCCAGGAATAGCCATCGTCAGGCTGTCCCGGCCCGCCGACCTTGAGTTTCAACAAGCTGATGGCGATCCAGCCCGTCGCGGATTGACCAGGCGCGAGAACCTGGAACGCAGGCAGACCAAAGTTGCTGAGATCAAGCTGCGAACTTCCGGCATACGCGATCGAGACCTGTTCCCCTTTTCGCTGCTGCAACTCGGCCGACAAGCGCAGCAGATCCTGACCCCAATCCAAATCGCTGTCCAACAGAACCTTTTCCGGATGCGCGCCAGCGAACTGGTTGAAGTAGGCCAGGTAATCAGGATGAGCGCGAATGGAAGAGATAAGTTGCCAGGCCAGGAGAAGCAGCACGATTGCCGATCCAGCGTGTCCCGGCTTTGCCCAAAGCCGGCAAGCACCTACCCCTCCGATGATCGCCAACAATGGATAGATGGGCAGAATATGGCGCACGCCGATATTTATGTGGCTGGGCATACAGACTACAAGCAGAGTAAGGGCGGCCACGACAGGCGCGACAGCGATCCAGTCTCCCTCTTCCCGCCGGACTGAACCTCCCAGGTAGAACGCTCCGATGAGCGCGAGCACCAGGAAGGGGATGGTGGACTTCACGGCCAGAGCGACCGGGAAGAAATACCACCAGCCCGTCTGCCGGACCTGCCCGAGCAGGTAGCTCTTATGCCCGGCAGCTTCCTTGAAGCGCAGCTTGGCCAGACCCTGAAGGAGGGCGGGGGCCGGGATGAATGGATACTCGGCTACGGCGTAGGCCGTGTTGTGAAGGGTGCCCGACGTGCCGACCAACTGATCGATGGTGTAATGAGGCCGGGCTGCAGCGTCGGCGGCAGAACTGACGGAGAAGCGGTATCCGGCCCACACTACCAGGAACATGACAAGCGCAGATAGGGCAATCGCCCTGCCCCAGGAAGCCCGGCCGGCCTGCGTATCGTTCTGTTTCTGTCTGTCCCAAAGCCGGCGTGCAAACAGCAAGGTCAGACCACAGGCGGGCAGGAAAACCAGAGCGCTGAATTTTGCGAGGACGGCGAGCGCCGCCGCAGCGCCGACGAGGACGGATCGGCGATATGTCGGCCGCTCCACAAAGTTGATGTAAGCGAGAAGAGCCAACGCAAAGGTTGCCGTGGCCGCCATGTCAGTAGTGGCCAGCCCTGCGTGCGCCAGAACCACCGGCGAGGTGGTAAACAGAAACGTGGCCACTAGAGCCGCGGCATCACCGTATCGCATGCGCGTCCAATACCAGACCACCCAGGCGGCCAGCAGGAAGAAGGGAAGCGCACCCAATCGCGCCAGCGCAAGGTTGTGAAGATAGCGGCCGCGCGTCTGGAGAAGCTCGTTGCCTTCAACCCACAGGTTGCGGTGGTCCTGCAGGCGGAGACCCGTGAGATAAGGACCAAGAGCGACAGCCACGCGCGCCAGCGGTGGATGGAGCGGCTCGAAGGTATAGGTGCCGAATTGCAGCCATTCCATGCCGGTCGCAATGTGAGCGGGCTCGTCGGTGGTCTGGCTGAAGACATGATAGGTGGAGTGAATTCGCACCAACGCGATCACGGCCAGCGCAAGGGCAGCGATTACCATCAGCAAGCTGTGGCCGCCATCCTGCGCAGGAGCGGTCCTGGACTTTCGTCCTACGTCCGGTAATGGCGGGCTGTGTACTTCGCTCGGCATTAGCTAAAGCTATTGAGGAACGTAGAGGCTGGCCCGGCCGCCCGGGACCTCGATCACGCGAGCGACACGATAGTTCGACAACGTCCCGGTGATCGCCGGCGAAAGGCTTGGCTCGTAGTTGTAGAAGCACAACGCCCAGATCCTTGCCTGCGGATTCTCGTGGAGGGACTCTTCATAATTTCCGCCCACAAAGCGGTTCCAGTTGGAGGTTATGTAATAGAAAAGCGGCGTCGAATAGAACTCGGGGTTGAGGAAAACCAGGTCTGTACTCTGAATCTCCGGAGATAGAGCTGCGGCGAATGCCCTGTAATCGGTGCGGCCCGCCGACATCCGGTTGTAGGCCTTTAATCCCGAATCGTGTGCGGCGCCGATTGCGACCAATACGATAACTGCCAGGACCACGTGTTTCCGGCCCAGAGCCACGACGCCGGCCGCCAATACCAGCAGAAGATACGGCACCACCAGAATCAGGCCGCGGGCATTGAACATGGGCTTAAACAGCGAGATGACGGCGAGCACGGCGAAGGGAAGTACCGCGAGTATCAACACGAGCGCCTGATCGCTGGCCAGAAGGCTCCCCGCAGGCTGAAGCCCGCTCGGGACTGAATCAGGCGACGTATCGGCGCGACTGAAAGCCTCCCCTGAGCCTGCCGAAGGGGCGTGCCCTGGCACGGAGTGGTGGGACTGGTTGCGCAGCCTGACAACTCCCGCAGCGATAGCCGAGTTCCAACCTTTCTGAATGATGATCGCTCCCACGGCAAGCAGGAAGGGCAGGATGATCATTTTCTGCGACGTGCGCAAGCTAGGGTTGGGCGGCCGGGCATAGGCCTTCGCCACAAAAACGAAAAGCAGAATGGCCAGAGCCGCTGCCAGGGCTGCCAGCAAGCAGCTTTTGTAGGATGGGCCGGAGGTGTCGGTGAGAAGCCGGCCTTTGGGCGCGTTGATGGAACATACCCCGATGGTGAACAGTGCCAGCGACAGCAGGAAGAAGAGCCAGCGCGCAACGGAGAGATGAGGGTCGTCGGTCAAAGGAATCGAACCTCGGGCCGGGAAGACTCCTGAGGAGTATCCCAGGAGGGGGAAGGCAAATCCGAACTGCACGTACTCGCGGGCATAGACAAAGACATTGCTGCTCAGAGCAGCGAGGGTGTTGCCGCTCTGATAGGCGGAGGAGGCGAGCAGCGGGCTGCCCAAAATTAGGACCAGGAACTGCAGCTTCGCCGCGCCCGGCAGCGGCAACCTCTCGGTGTACGCGCTCAACTGCGTCCAGAACATGTGGGCGGCCAGAATGAGCCAGAAAAAAATGTGGGTGCAGAGGCCGAGCAACATAATTGCGACATAGAGAAATCGGAGGGTCTGCGAAGGGTGGGGCTGCCTCGCCACACGCAGCAGCAGAATTGTCGCCAGCAGCCCCAGGCAACAGGCAAAGGTAAACATACGGGCGACCTGGCTCCAGAACACCAGGTGCCCGTTCACGGCTACCAGTGCGGCGGCGATCCAGCCGGCAGCCTCCTGCCGAGTTAGCACCCCCAACCAGAAGACGAGGGGAATGCAGGCTGTCCCCAACAGGCCCGAGGGTAGGCGCATGGCCCACGTGGTGGTGCCGAAGATCTTCGTCCAGAACCACATCATCATGTAGAAGGCAGGCGGGTGAGTATCGGAATTCAAGGTGCTGGTCAGAACTTTGACGAGCGTGAGGCGCTCTTCCGGATAGGAAATTCCGTGTGGCAGCCGGATGCCGGGGACGTACATTTCGACGTGGGTGACGGTTTTCTCGCCGAGGTTGTGCAGCCTGAAGAAGCCGCCGACGATCATCAGCAGGACCAATGCAACAACAGAAGGCCACGATGAATTTCTCGTGATCGCCATTGATGAAGGGCTGGGTCGCGGGGGAACTAGCGAAGGATCTTCAGTTCAGGATGGGATGGCGCGGAGTTGCCCGCGAACACCGCCTGCCGTTCGGCTTCGTCGAGCGCGTCGGCCTTGGTCCAGGCGCGGGAGCCGAGCAGTGCCTTGGCCAGATGCATGGGCTGGTAGTTGATGCTCGGCCACAAGAAGATTTCGTTGGTACACCAGCATTCCTTGGCGTGCACGCTGTGGCGAAGTGCCCGCGCTTCAGGCGAGTGCCAGATTTCGCGGAAGGTCTTCTGCCGCAGGTTGCCGATGGGGGGATGCATCTCGCAGAAGCTCACGTCCCCGTTGGCATAAACCACGCCGCTGAGGACCCCTGCCCGGCAGGGAATGAACTGGGTCTCCTTTTCTGCAGTCTTTACCTTTGCCCACTGCAACATGGGCTCGACCAGTGCGCCGTAGCGGTGTTCCTCGCGCGGCCCCCAGAGCCGCCGGGCGTATTGATACAGCTCCTCGTAAGCCCGAAGGTCGGGCAGCACCAGCGACTTGTTCTTGCGCTCGCCGCGGATGAGCGCCAGGTTGTGATGGTCCATGGCGGGGCAGCGCTCGTAAAGGTATGTTGTCAGGCGCTTGATTTCGTCGAGGTTCTCGGAGGTAACGGTTGAGATCGAGTGGATGCGCAGTCGCGGTTCGCTGTGCTGCATCTCGGCCAGCGCCTCGTAGGTCTCCAGCAGCTTGGCAAAAGACTTGGGGTTGCCCCGGAAGCGGTCGTGGTACTCCGGCATGCCGTCGATGGAAAGCTCGCAGACAAAAAGCTCGAGCGTCTTTTCTTCGAAGATGCTCTTCAGTGCATTGATGGTCCGCTCGGTGAAATATCCATTCGTGGGTACGTAAATCTGCCCGACGCCGTTGTTCTGGATAAAAAAGCGGCAGATTTCCGCGAACTCAGGACGAAGAAATGGTTCTCCACCCGACAGGTTCAGGTTCTCGATTCGTCCGAGGTCGCGCGCCAGGGCAAAAATCTCTTCGACCTTCAGGTCGTCGCGCTGATTCAGGTTGCGCCAGTAAAAGCAGTGCTCACAGGTGAGGTTGCAGATCGAGTTGATGAACAGAATCAGGAACGGTGGAGTGCCGACGTTTGGAAAACCAAGGTTCTTCCAAGTAAGCTTACCGTGCCTGACGATACGTTCAATCGTGTTCATCGGTGCTCTGTGGCGACGGCGCCGAGGTTAGAGTAGGCGCTATGGTTCCGACTACTATAGCACTTGCAATGTTCGGGGAGTGTGAAAGTTGGGTGCGCCTATCAGACAGTGCGACTCTGTTGACAACCTGCTTTGAAAGAGCACGCCTTCAGGCGTTCCGAAAGGAAATAGAACTGCGGCCGGCTTTAGCCGCGGAGGGAATTCGCTTTGCTAGGGCGGGAAATCGAAATCCCTCAGCGGCTAAAGCCTGGCTTGGGCAATGGTATGACGGCACGGCTGAAGCCGTGCCCTTTCAAACCCCTTATCGTGATGACGATGCTGGACGCGGACCTAAGAGGCCCGCTCTACCCGAGCCCTAACTGCCGTGACCGGCGTGCAAACACAGGCGAGCGAGCTGTCTAATCCATTCCGCAACATCCTTCGTCTGGCCACTGGCGACCTGGTGGCCAAGGCGACCAGCTTCTTCGCCTTCGTTTATCTGGCTCGAATCCTGGGCGTCTCGAACTTCGGCGTCCTGGAGTTCGCCGGCTCCGTACTGGCCTACCTGTTGCTCATCGCCGATTGCGGCTTCGAGATGTGGGGCACACGCGAGGCTGCCAACAGTACCGACATTCCTGCGTTGGCTGCGCGCGTGGTACCGATTCGGCTGGTGCTGGCTTCCATCAGCTTCATGCTTCTCCTGGGTTGCCTGCCGCTGTTTCCTCATTACCCCAACCTGCGCGCGGTGCTGGTCATCTACGGGCTGAGCGTGTTTGCCCAGGCACTGAGCCTGAAGTGGGTGTTCGTAGGCCGGGAGCAGATGTCGGGCGTGGCTCGCGGGCTGGTGATCGGGCAAGTGGTTTTCGCGGTGCTGGTGGTGGCGTTCATCCACAATCCCACGGGGCTGGTGTGGGCGCCGGCATTCAAGCTGGCGGGCGAGTTGGTCACCGCAGCTTACTTTGCGCGCCGGTATGCGCGGGTTTACGGGCGGTTTACCGGCTCCACAAGAGCGCAAGGAATCGGCTCCATCCTCAGGCCGGCCTTCACCATCGGATTCTCGCTGGCCATGGGGCTGCTGAACTACAACTTCGACGCTGTACTGCTGGGCTTCCTGAAAGGGCCTACGGTAGTGGGCTGGTACAACGCTGCCTACAAACTGCTTCTGGTGGGCCTGAGTGTGGCCCTCACTTACTTCGCCGGACTCTTCCCGGCCTTGTCGCGACTCTATGTTGAGAGCCGCGAAGAGTTTCGTCTCCTGGTCCGGCGTACCGCCGAGCTGTGGCTGCTGTTTGTCGTGCCGCTGGTAGTTGCCGGAACATTTCTCGCCGGCCCGGTAATACGGCTCCTGTACGGCACCGCCTACGACAATGCGGCGGCGCCATTTCGGATTCTGCTCTGGTCGGCGGCCCTTGTCATGCTGCGGTGGGTGTACATGGACTCGTTACGAGCCACCGGCCACCAGGGCCTCGACGCTCGGGGCGCCATCGCTTCCGCCAGCTTAAACGTAATTCTGAACGTGCTGCTAATCCCGCGCTATGGGATGATCGGGGCGGCATCGGCGACAGTAACTGCCGACGTGGTCTGGTTTGTCATGTCTCTGTACTACTTCCGGCGAGCGGTGCTGCCCGGTGAGCCGTTTCCACCGCTGGCAGGACCGCTGTTCGGAGGCGGCGCGATGTGCATCGTCCTGTGGTTCACGTCCTCCCTGGCCTGGCCGCTCCGACTGCTCCTGAGCCTGGGCGTGTACCTGATCGTGCAAGTGCCCTTCGGGAGCCTCAAGCACGTCACAGGAAGTCCAGGAAGCAGATCCCTCGCCGACTAAAGTCGGCGGGATGACGAGATAGGGGGACTGCATCGGCGCAGCTAAGGCTGCGCCTTTCGAAACTGTCCAATCCGATTCTTTCAACACCCTCTGAAGCGGATTAGGTCTTCTTATCGACGATGAAGTTGCCCAGCACCAGCGTATCCATTTCGCTCTTCGAGAACGTGTTGAAGGCATTGGCCGGCGTGGTCACAATCGGCTCGCCCTTGAGATTAAAGGAGGTGTTGAGCACGGCCGGCACCCCGGAAGCCTGCCCGAAACGTTCAATCAACTGGTAGTAGCGGGGATTCACGTCGCGAAAGACAGTTTGCAGACGGCCCGTGCCGTCCACGTGCGTGATGGCCGGCAGCGCGCTTTGCCGGCTGGGCCGCACCGGCACAACATACAGCATGTAGCGCGCGGGATAATGGTGCATGGCATTGGGCAGCTCAAAGTAGCTCTCGGCGCATTCCGCCAGCACGGACGGGGCAAACGGGCGATACGGCTCGCGAAACTTGATCTTGGTGTTGACGATGTCCTTCATCTTGGGATTGCCCGGGTCGGCAAGGATACTGCGATTGCCCAGGGCGCGCGGGCCCCACTCAAAACGGCCCTGAAACCATCCAATTACCTTGCCCGATTTCAGGCGCTCAACCACCTGGTCGAGCATGCGATCGTCATCCTCGAGGTTCTGGTAGGGAATATTGCTGGTATCGAGGAACTCCTTGACTTCCGACGGCTGATAAGCCTTGCCCCAGTAGGCATGGTCCATGCGGAAGCGCCGGGGATTCCCCAGCAGCATGTTGTCGGCCCACAGAGCGGCGCCCAGCGCTCCGCCGCCATCGCCCGCCGAGGGCTGGATGAACAGCTCTTCAAAAGGCGTCTCTCGCAGAATGCGCTGATTGGCGACGCTGTTCAGTCCCACGCCGCCGGCGATGCACAGCCGCTTCAGGCCGGTCTCCTTGTACAGGCTCCGCGCCATGCCCAGCAGGACCTCTTCGGTTACCTGCTGGATGCTGGAGGCGATGTCCGCATAATGCTGGTTCAGCTTGCAGAGCTCGTTGTAGTTGGAGGGCGGCTCTCCGAAATAAGTGGGGAATCCCGATGCCGCGGTGAAGAACAGCATCTTGGGAGGACGCGGCTCACCGAACAACTCGACAAACCGGCCGTTGAAGGTCTGGTCGGTGGAGTGATGGAAACAGAAATAGTCCATATCGAGAGTGAAGGAGCCGTCAGACTCCTGCCGGATCAGCTTCCATACCTTGTCCACGTAGCGAGGCTGGCCGTAGGGCGCCATGCCCATGACCTTGTACTCGCCTTCATTGACCTCAAAGCCCAGGAACGCGGTGAACGCACTGTAGAGCAAGCCGATCGAGTGCGGGAAAACGATCTGCTTCTTCAGCTCGATCTGGCTTCCTCGCCCTACGCCCCAGGTGCCGGTTACCCACTCTCCCACGCCGTCCACGGTGAGGATGGCCGCCTCATCGAAGGGCGAACACAAGAAGGCGCTCGCCGCGTGCGAGAGGTGATGTTCACAAAAGAGGACCCGATCCTTGGGAATTCCGAGGTCTGCCGATATCTTCGCTCCCACCCACAGCTTGTCCACCATCCAGGTAATCATGGCTTCGCGGAATACCTTGTAGGACAGCGGATAGGTCTGCAGAACCGTCATCAAAATACGGTCGAACTTGCGGAAGGGCTTCTCGAAGAAAGCGACATAGTCCACGTCGCCGCCCTGAATCCCTCCGCTTTCCAGACAGAACTTGACGGCGTTCTCGGGATAGTTGAAGTCGTGCTTGATACGCGTGAAGCGTTCTTCTTCCGCAGCCGCCACAAGCTGGCCGTCCCTTAGCAGGGCAGCGGCCGCATCGTGGTAATAGCAGGAGATCCCCAGGATATTCAAAACGCATTCCTCCCAATTGCAGCGAGTCGAATCCTACTTAGTAACATTGCTAAAGCCTTGGTGGGCCACGGCGGATGGCTCCTCCTGAACCAACCCTTTCACGACCAAAAAATTCGCTATCTCTTCCGCTGCCATCTGATGCATCGCGGCCGTCCAGTGAAAACGGGTCTCCAGTTTCGCGCCCTTAAGGATTTCCTCCCGAAACCGCGGCCGAAGGAACAGGCAGTCGAGCTTTTGTGCCTGGCAATAATCGTAAACGTACCGTTCATGTTCCGACATGGATTCGCTGGAATTATCGATTTCTTCATACACCGGCAGATAGACAAAGACCGGCACAGCTCCAATCTTGCGCGTCGTACTAACAATTTCATCCAGAATCGGCCGCGTTATCTCTTTGGCTCTCCTTTCATTGATCCCGAGGGTCCAGCGGATCTTCTCCCGTAGGATCACAGCGAAGTCGAGGGTTCTTGAGCGATAGGGCTCGCGGGCCAGAATGTACTCCGGAGTCGGCACAGGCACGTTCGTCAACTTCAGTCCGTCCGAAGTAGGCTCGAACTTCGGTTTCGCGAAAGCGAAGAAGTTCCAGAGGTTGCGATAGACGTCCAGGTATGCGAACCCCAGGATGACTATATCCGGATGGTACTTGACCCCCTCCTCCTGCAAGTACAGCAAGGTCTGGTCCTGGCCGTAACCCTGCACTCCGAAGTTCAGGACTTCCGTATTCGGCAGAGCGGTCTGCAGATCGTGAGCATAGGTTTCGTCGTCGGAGACATCCGTTCCGAAGGTGAAGGAGTCACCAAGGACCAGGATCCGCTGTTTGCCCGGAGTCTTAGCATACTCATATTCCGTGGTTCCGCGAAGCCCTTTGGAATTGGTGTTCACCACTTTCCCTGCGCCAAAGGGAGTCATGTTCCGTATGTTCGGCACTACCGCCCATCCCCGCGTGGGATGATAGGTAGCGTACTTTCCCGTCCACTCCTCGTGAATCCGGTGCAGGATGACCCAGGACAGCCTCCAGGACGACTCATCGTCGCCGAATACTGCTCGCCGCACTCGCTGGTGCGCGACCAGATTGGTCGCCAGAAACAGCCGAGGCGCAACCTCGAGCAGAAGGGCAAGCGAAACGGCAAACAGCAGTATCTTGCCCGCCAGGCCACCCACCGCCGACTTTTCTGCGCCGGATTGAGCCGGCCTGTCCGTGACGGGTTCAATCGCGTGCATCAGAGTCGACCGGAACGACAGTCAGACGGCGCCCCACTGATCAGGAGAGAAGGTATCGTGTGCGAGACGCCACCCTGTTCCAAGAAACTTGGAAGGCCGCAGCTCAACCCTGGTGCCGGGCACTGTCCAAATCAGTCGCCGTCGGGGGATACTCCAGCCACTTGTCCGGCCGCTTCTTGACGTGCAGAGAGTCGGAAAAACACCGGACCAGCAGGCCAAAAGGCAGCAACAGAACAGCATAGATGACTGTCAGGAGTACGCGGGCCTGAAAATTACCAAAGGCGTGGCCAAACTTTTTCCACCCAGCCGTGAGCTTCGCCTTCAACGGGGCAGGCAGGCACACCCAAGTTAGAAGGGCGACAACAACAACCGTCAGGGCGACCCGCCAATGTCTTTCAATCACATGCAAGGGGGCCAACATCGATTGTGCTGTCTCCTTAGAAGAACGAGTAGATGAACGGCGCGATAGCCGAGCTCTGTGCCAGGATCAGAAGCACACCGAAGAGGCACAGCGTAATCAGGATTGGGGTCATCCACCAGCGCTTGTTGCTCCAGAAGAAGGAAAACAGCTCTCCTGCGATTCCGAACCGATGGCCGGTGCTCTTCAAGATGCCCATAAGGCTCTCCTACCCTCCAAAGTGACGTAGTCCAAACGAAACTTGTTGCAATCCGACTTCCAAACCCGCAGACACAAAATGATGCTAACAGGCGGCCCGGTGCGCAACGCTGAGCCAAGGTCAAAGCCGCGCGCGCTTGACCATCCGCTCCGGCTTCTTCCAATACTGCCTTTTAGGTGAAGAGATTATAGCGCACGGTACACGAAATCCCGCGGATGCCGTCGTTCCAGGCAATTTTTTTCCCTCCGGCGTAGGTGCGTCCCTGATAGGAGGGCCTCATAGAACTGCCGACGCTTCCCGACACTCAGCAGGTTCCCTGCACACTTGCCCTGCGATCTTCCGATCCTGCTCGGGCACACCGCGCTGGCTTTTGTAGTGGCTTCCTGCTGTTCATCGGTCGCCCGCCGACCCTGTTGTAGCCGACGCAACCAGCCAGCCGGACCGGGCGACACGCAGTCCAAATCGATCCATTACCTTCTGCAGGCAGTTCCACATCGGGATTGATCCCAACAAGAATGTAACCCAGATGATGGGGTATCGGTAACGATAGTCGAAGGCTACCAGGTAATAGATCAGCGGATACAGGGCCAGAAAACTTGCGCAGATTAGGGCGCCCTGCCGGTTCGTTTGCCACAGCGTGACCAGGCCGAAAACGCTGAGGGGCGTCAGAAGGTAAACAATCCATGTCGAACTATGCGAACGCGGATCCCGAAATGCATCGCTCAACCTGCCGTTGTCTGCCGGAAACCAGAAATAAAAGAAGCGTTGGCCGGTTAGTTTCCAAAAGGGGCCCGGATTCGCTCTAATCCACTGCTTAGCCTGCTGCAGTCGTATCTTGTTGTAGGTTATCTCGCCAAGGTCCCTGACCTTACGCGCCTCGTCCAGGCTGGTATTAGGATGGTTTATCCAGAAGCAGCCGTTGGTGCGCATGAGCAGCATGCTGTAGGCTGCGCAAGGATTATTTGACACGCTCAGCTCAAGGCCCAGATTGCTGCGCACCAAGACCAGGCCATGAAAGACCCGGTAATTTCGCCAGGACCACGGCGCGATCATGATCGCGGGGATGAGCAGGACAAGCAACCATACCCGCTTGAATCCTCGTCGGTAACTGTACCAGCCACCAAGCGTTAACCAACTGAACCATACCAGGCCAGCACTCGGGTTGGTTAGCAGTACTGCTCCCCAAAGGACCCCCATGGCAACCGTCAAAGTGGCAGGAGACTCGATGAGCGGCGACTTTCCTTCCCGCGTTGCTTTTGCGTTTTCAATCGTGCGCAGGTACTTGCACGCCAGTACCGTGGTGACGATCAGCAGGAGTCCAACGAAATTCCCTTCCAGGTGCCAGTCCCTGCCCAGTCCAAAAACCGCCAGAACGGCTGCGACGAAGCCGGCCATGATGTCCACCCCAAGGGCTTCAGCGACCAGTGGGAGGGCGGCTATCTCGAGTGTCAGTACTGTCGCTTCCGCAAGTTGGAAAGCGTAGGAGCCGGCAGGGCCATTGCCAAACACATGATAGAGCGCAGCCAGCAGGAGCGGAAACAACGGGGCTACATGCGCGCTTGGACCGGTTCTAAGGCAGATGTATGGGTTGACCCATCCGCCCTCTGTGTAAAGGTAGAATCCGACGCGGGCCGTTTCGGGTCCGTAAGGCACGTTCCCATGGGGATTGTAATGAACAGGAGCAAACGAACGCATCGTGGCAAGGACCACGATCGTGATCCAGAGGCCAGTGCGGAATCTCGCCGTCAAAGTGTCCGTGGCGCGCGAACCCAATGAACCCTAAGCTCCCTTCCCCTGAAAGGGGCTCACTACACCGCTTGTAGATTGAACAACCCGACATAGACTTAATGTCGCTTAGCCTGTGTATAGCATGGAAGATGAAACAAAGCGAGAATTTTTTTTGAACTATCCTCGCTATATCTGCTTAGAGTGCTGACACGACACTTTTAGGGTAGACACTACTGTGGCGATAGTAACTAAGGCTGTCGCTCGAGTACAGAACGAATGACAAATAGCGGGCGCCTCTTCACTTCATCGTAGATTCGTCCGATGTACTCGCCTAGAATGCCGGTGCAAATCAGTTGAATGCTCGCCATCAGCAGGAGCGCGCACATTAAACTGGTGTAGCCCATCACAATGTTGTCGCGAAAGATACCCAGGTGGTAAATCCGCATGACGGCCAGGGTGAAGCCGGCGAGACTGGCGAAAGCAGCCATGAGGAGGCCGAAGGCAAGGCCCATCCGCAACGGTTTGTAACTGAAGCTAAGGATGGCATCGAACCCATACTTGAACAGATCGAGGAGCGTTTGTTTGGGTTTACCTGCGGCGCGGTCCGGCCTCTCGAAATCGATGAAAGTTGTCCGGAATCCAACCCACGAGCGCAGCCCCGGCAGGAACCGGTTGGTCTCGCGCAGATGGGTGAGTACGTTGCACACCTTGTGGTCCATCAACCCGAAAACGCCAACACCCAAGGGGATGGGATAGTCCGAAATGTATCCCAGCGTGCGGTAGAACAGGGGGAAAAGTAGCCGGCGCAGGCCGTGTTCACCTCGGCTGGTGCGGCGGGCAATCACTACCTCAGCGCCACCCCTCCAGGCCGCCACTAGGTCCGGGATTAGACTGGGTGGATCCTGGAAGTCTCCGTCCATGATGATCACCGCCATCCCCTTGGCGAGCGAAAGTCCGGCGCTGATCGCTTGCTGATGGCCCCAGTTGCGGGAGAGGTCTGCGACCACGACCGTTCTTGGATGCGCCTCATGAATGCGGGTCAGGAGGCAGAGGGACTGATCTTCGCTTCCGTCATTGACGTAGATTACCTCCCAAGGCTCCCCGAGACCTTCCATAACATCGTGGATGTCCCGATTCAGTTGCTCCAGAAGGAGCTCCTCGTTGTAGATCGGAATGACGATGGAGATGATGAGGTCACTCTCCCTGCACTACTTAGACTTTCTGTAAAGCTATCCGTCTGCCCAGAGCCAGCACATTAGGAGCGACTTTGGCCAGAATATTATCAACTATCTCTACACCCTTCAAAAGAAAGGCCGGCAAGGGGATATAAGCGGTCTTCGCAGTGACCCCGCCGGAATTGAGGAACATAAGACACTCGCAGGGTTCATCGCACAGGATTCGCCAGCCGGACTGGGACCGCAGGAACGCAGCATGATCGTCAAAGAGCAATCGTGGGATGGCGTTGTTGCCGGCCCAGGGATCGTCCGGGTCCGTACAGATGTAGTTTTCGTCAAAGACCTTGGCGCCGAAGGCATAGCCTTCATGCCGCATCGCCCGCAGGACGGCGCAGAAAAGCAGGCTGGCCTGTACTTCGTGCATCAATAGAACTCCGCCGCCATGCAGGACGCGCCTGGCTTCATCGAGGAACCGGATTGGGTGGGGCAGATGATGAACCACGTTGCTCTCGATAACAAAATCCAGGGAGCCGTCAGTGAACGGGAGATGAAGCGCGTCCACCCCGCTCACGTCGAGGTGTTCGTAAGGTGTGACATCGGTGAGCACCAGCCTGCGGCAGCGAATGAACTCACGGCTGAAGCCGCAGCCGCTGCCCACATCCACCCCGATGGCGTCCGGCGCGATGTACTGGTTCATCCATTCAAAGCGGCTGCGCAGCAGGCAGCGAAGATTTTCGCTTTTGCGCTGAGAGTAGTCGGCCCGGGCGCTGACCACATCGCCTTCGCCACGCATCCGGTTTTCAGCGTGAGCGGGTTTGTAGGCCCTGGCGATCACAGGCGTCAACTCGGTCATCAACGGTCCTCAAGCGGCCGCTATCCCTGCGATTGAGACCTTCCGCTTCAGCACGGCCGAAAGCACATAGAAGGCCAGCGCAATGATGAGCAGGTAATTGAAGCCAATGATGAGGGACAAATTTTCCGCCAGACCGCCCAGGATGGCCCCGGCGATGTTGGAGCCGAAATCCACATCAGGCTGAGTGCTGTCCCGGAAGGACGTGCCGAAAATGATTCCCGCGAAGAAGATGGGAACAAAAATCACCGCGCAGGAGATGGCGACCTTCCCCCATCCGGGCAGGGCGAGGAACCGGCTCATGGGCACCAGGATGTTGACCAGCAGAGCAGCGCTAAGGAGCAGGTAATAGGGCCAGAGCTTCTGCGGCTTCAAAACCAGGACAAAGAGA
>Ga0335083_10002512_pt1 | contig 24139 bp, 21 predicted proteins | sample Lox_Sample_42_FD_206716 | JGI IMG/M metagenome (GOLD analysis project Ga0335083, IMG submission 206716) | Soil microbial communities from Loxahatchee National Wildlife Refuge, Florida, United States - Lox_Sample_4.2 | ecosystem: Environmental > Terrestrial > Soil > Wetlands | place: USA...
GGCCTGCTCGCTCTCGTCGAACTTCGTCCCGGGAAACGCGGCGGAGAACGAATGAAGCTGCCGATGCCCGGTCGCCGCGAGTCGGCAGGCGATCGTGCCAGAGTCGACGCCGCTCGACAGGAACAGCCCGAGCGGCCGGTCGGCCACCAGTCGAAGCTCGATCGCCTCGTCCAGAAGCGCGCCGTAATCGGGCACGAGACTGGGGCGCGGGATCCAGTAGCGCTGCACACTGAGCCGGTTGCTCGCGAGGTCGAGCTCCAGCCGGTGCGCGTTCGGCAGGCGCGCTATGTGGGTGAAGATCGTGCGCGGCGCCGGAACGTAGCGATGGGCGAGGTAGGCGTCGACGGCGTCGGGCGAAAAGCCGCGCCGCTCGCGCGGCAGCCACGGCAGCACGCTGCGCACCGTCGAGCCAAACGCGAAGCCACGGTCGTCGTGCGCGTAGACGACGGGCTTCAGCCCCATGCGGTCGCGCACGACGTGGATGCGCTTCGTGCGGAAGTCGACGATCGCGAACGCGAACATGCCGCGCAGGCGCGGCAGCAGTGCTTCGATGCCCCACGCCTCGTAGCCGCGCAGGATGAACTCGGTGTCGCACCACGTGTTTAAGCGCAGCTCGCGTGCCGCGAGCTCGCGCGCGTCGTCCTGCCAGCCGTAGACCTCGCCGTTGTAGCAGATGAAGATCGTGCCGTCGTCGTTGCCCATCGGCTGATCGGCGGCGGGGCGCGGATCGATGATCGACAGGCGCGTGTGGACGAGCCCGACCGCCGCCTCGGCGTCGTCGGCGAGCCTCCTGCCCTGCGCGTCGAACGCCGCGTCGTGCTGCGCGTCGGGGCCGCGCCGCAGGAGCGCCGCGCGCATGCGACGGCGCACCTGCGCGCCGACGGGCCTACCGGCGTGACCGGCGATCCCGCACATTCAGCGGCGCCTCCGTGCCGCCTGCGCGAAGACCCTCTCCATCGCGTCGAGCATGCGCTCGATGCCGAAGTGCGCCTCCGCGTAGGCGCGGGCGGCGCGGCCCATGTGCGCGCGAAGGTCCTGGTGCGTCATGAGATACGACATCGCCGCCGCCAGCGCCCGCACGTCGCGCGGCGGCACGAGCAGGCCCGTCTTGCCGTCGCGGACCGCCTCGGCAATCGCGCCGATGGGTGTGGACACCGATGGCAAGCCGCACGCGGCCGCCTGCATGAGGCTTTGCGGCACCCCCTCGTCGCCGAACGACGGCAGCACGGCGAGCTCGGCGCACGCCAGCCACGCCGGAACGTCGTCCTGGTTGCCGGTGAAACGCACCTCGCCGGCAAGGCCCATCCGCGCGACCCGGCCCTCGAGGTGAGCGCGCCGCGGCCCATCGCCGACGATCAGGAGCTGCCAGCCCGGGATGCGCTCTCGCAGCGCCGCCCATGCGTCGAGCAGGTCGTCGTGCCCCTTCCAGTCGCGCAGCGTGGCCACGATGATGACGGCGGGACGCGCGTCGACGTGAAGCTTCGCGCGCGCCTGCGCGCCGTCGAGCGGGCGGAAGCGCGCAAGGTCGATGCCCGTTCGCACGGAGCTGATGCGCGCCGGATCGAACCCGTTGTCGCGCACGAGCTGCGCCTTCAGCGCTTCCCCCGTGACGACGATACGCGTCGTGGCACGCTGGTAGAGCCAGCGCGTCGACCGCGAGTTGTTCACGGGGGTCGAGACGTGCCGCGTCCGCACCACCGGCGGCATGCGCCGGAGCGTCGTGCTCGCGATCGCCACCAGCCATGCGTCGGTCGAGCTGTGCGTGTTCACGACGTCGAAGGATGCGGCGTTGCGCGCGAGCCAGCGCCGCATGGCGGCGAGCGCGCGCAGCTTCTTGTAGGCAATCGGCAGCCCCTCGGCGGACAATCCGCGCGCGCGCGCCGCCGGCAGGATCTCGGCGTTGTCGGCGGTCACCAGGTGCACGCGATGCCCGCGCCTTTGCATGCCTTCCATCTCGGTGAGGATGCGCAGCTCCTGGCCGCCCCAGCCGATCGACGACTCCGTATGCACGATCGAAAGGGGGCTCACAGCGACCACGACGGGGCATAGCGCCGGAACCAGCGCTCGAGGATCAGCAGCGTCCACAGCCTGCCGGCGTGATTGCGCCGCCCGCGGCGATGGTCCGCGAGGAGCCTCGCCAGCACGCCGTCGCGGAAGAGGCCGCGCCGCGCGAGCCCGCCGGCACCGAGGTGATCGTCGAGCTCGCCCGCGAGTTTGCCGGCGAGCCACTCGGTGAGCGGCATCACGAAGCCCTGCTTGCCGCGCTCGACGATGTCGGGCGGGAGATACCGCTGCGCTACGCGCTTCAGGATGTGCTTGTGCGTCGCGCCCTGGATCTTGAGCGCGGGATCGAGCTGCGCGCAGAACTCGACGAAGCGATGGTCGAGGTACGGCACGCGCGCCTCGAGCGAATGCGTCATGGTCGCGCGATCGACCTTGGTCAGCAGGTCGTCGGGCAGCCACAGCCGGGTGTCGACGTGCAGCAGGCGGTCGAGGTAGGGCGCGCCGGCGGCTTCGTTGAACGCCGCCGCCGCAAGCGCGCCGACGTCGGGCGCGTTCCTCGTGCGGGCGAGGAACTCGGGCGTGAAGAGGCTTGCGTGCAGGAGCGCGTCGAACACGTTCGGGATCGTGCGGTAGCGCCTTTCGAGCGGCTCGGTCAGCGAGCGCAGGAGCCGGTCCTTTCGCCACGCCACCGGCAGGCCTCTCACCACCGCGGGCAGGGGCGAGGCGGCATGCGCGAGCCAGCGCGTGAGGCGCTCCTCGCGCACGCGCTTGCGGTAGTTCGAGTAGCCGCCGAACACTTCGTCCGCCCCTTCGCCGGTGAGGACGACGGTCACCTTGCGGCGGGCGAAGCCCGAAAGCAGCATCGTCGGCAGCGCGGCCTGGTCGGCGAAGGGCTCGTCGAACACGTCGATCCAGCGGTCGAACGCCTCCAGCACATGATCGGGCGACAGCATGAGCGCGTGATGGCGGCTTCCCAGATGCTGCGCCACGCGCGCAGCCTCGCGATGCTCGCTCACCGCAACGTCGCCCTCGAAGCCGATGTTGAAGGTGTCGATCGGCGCGCGCGTCAAGTCGGTCATCACGGCCGCCACGAGCCCGGAGTCCACACCCCCGCTCACGAACGCGCCGAGCGGGACGTCGGCGACCAGCATACCCTCGACCGAGGCCCGGAGCTCGCGCTCGAGCGCGTCCACCGCTTCGGCTTCCGACATCGCGAGCTTGTGCGTATAGCTCGGCCGCCAGTAGGAGCGCAGCGCGAGGTCCTTTCCGCGCAGCGTGAGCGCGTGGCCCGGCGGAAGCTTGCGCACGCCGCGGAACACCGAATGCGGCGCCGGGATGAACTGGCACTCGAGGTACAGGCGCAGCGCGTCGGCGTCGATGTCGGCGGCCACGTCGGGATGGGCAAGCACGGCTTTGAGCTCGCTGCCGAACACGAGCGTGGCGCCGTCCCACGCGTAGTGAAACGGCTTGACGCCCAGGTGGTCGCGCGCCGCGAACAGCGTCTGCGTGCGCGCGTCCCACAGCGCGAACGCGAACATGCCGCGCAAGTGCGACACGACCTCCTCGCCCCACGCATGCCAGCCGGCGACGATCGTCTCGGTGTCGCCCGCCGAGCGGAACGCCCAGCCACCGCCGCGCGCGAGCTCCTCGCGCAGCTGCCGGAAGTTATAGATCTCGCCGTTGAAGACGACGGCAACGCTGCCGTCGGGGCTCGTCATCGGCTGCGGGCTGCCCACGATGTCGATCACGGACAGGCGGCGATGCCCGAGGTGGGCCGGGCCCGACGTGAGGAACCCGTCGGCGTCGGGGCCGCGGTGGGCAAGCGAGCGCGTCATGGCCGCCAGAACTTCGGGCGGATGCGCCGTGTCGCTGACGTATCCCGCGATGCCGCACATGAATGGCTTGAAAGAGAGTTGCGGCACGCGTAATGCGTGCGGCGCGAGTCTACCCGAAATCGAAGGGGGCTATAATCGGCGCGCAATGAAGATCCGCACCCGCGGACGGTTCAGCGTCAAGCGCTGGGCGCGAATCCTCGCCGACCGCGCGCGCGGAACCGAATTCGATCGCGCGCTGCGCGCCGCCGCGAGCGAGCGGCGCCGTCGCTTCGTCTTCGCGTGGAACCGCGGCTTGGGCGACGTCGCGTTGGGACTCGTGCCGCTGTTCATGCGCATCCGCCGAAGCGATCCGGCAAGCCGCATCGAGGTGTTCACGCGGTCCGACCTCGCCGACACGTTCGCGCTCGCCGGCGTCGACTGCGTGCACGTCGTGCCCGGGCTTGCGCGCGGAACGCCCGTCGATGTCCGCGCGGAGGCGCGCCGCGCCGGCATCGAGCTGCCCATCTCCGCCGTCGTGTTCGACGATCCCGATCCCACGCGCTGGCTCGACGGCCGCCGCCGGGAATACCCGCCGGAGCTGCGCTGGCAGCCGCGATGGAACGCGCTCGCCGACGGCCTCGTGCCCGTCGCGCCGGGCGAAGTCACCGTCGGCGCGCACGTGAGCTCCGAAACGGCCCAGTACTACGGCTACGTGAAGGATTGGCCCGCCGACAAGTGGGACGCCTTGTTCGCGCGCTTCCCCGCGACGCGGCGCGTTCGCTGGCTCCTGTTCGGAAACGCGCGAGCGCCCGCATTCGCGCGCGACAACGTGGTCGACCTGCGCGGCCGCACGAGCTTCCTTGCGCTTCTCGCGGTGATCCGCAACCGCTGCCGCGTCCTCGTCGCGCCCGACAGCGGCGTCCTCACCGCGGCGTACTACCTCGCCGAGGCGTTTCCGCTCGACGTGGTCTCGCTGTGGTCCGATCCGCGCCAGGGCATCCTCAAGCAGGAATGCCCGTCGCCCAATCCGCGGCTGCGCCACGTCGCGCTGCGCGGCGCCGGCGAGGACGTGCGCAACCTGGCGGTCGACGAGGTCGCCGCTGCCATCGAGGCCGCGCTCGCGACCAGCGAGGCCCCGGTCCAGCCGCGCCATGCTCCGGCGCACTAGGTGTGTCGATGGTGCGAACAGGCGCTAGCGTCTCGCCGCTGCGCTCCCCGCAGGGCGCGGCGACGCGCGCGCGCGTCTTCCGCCTGATTCGCTTCAGCCTTCTCAGCTGGGCCTGCGTCTACTTCGCGCTGATCGCGATCACGGGGCTTACTTACGTGCGGTCGATGGCCTTCGGCCTCGCGCTGCTCTTTGCCCTGTGGCTGATCGCGGGCGCCCTGTGGTCCGACGGCGAGCCGATTCCGATCCCGAACGCGTACCTGTGGACGCCGATGGCGGCATGGGCGGGCTGGTCGGTCGCTTCCTATTTCTGGTCGCTGCATCCCGCGTACTCGCGGCTTGAGATCGGCACGGAGATCGGCTGGGGCCTCGCCACCGCGACGATCTTCTACGTGGCGGCGCGCTCGGGATTCGCATTCCGCGCGATATGCACGACGGCGGTCGCCTCGGGCGCGCTCCTCGCCCTGTTCGCGATCTATCTCGTGCTCGCCAACGCCGGCGCCGATCCGGAGAAGATGCTCGTGCCCACGCACGGCGGCGTCGGCGCGTACTCCACCTTCCTCGTGCTGCTGCTGCCGATGCTGCCGCTCCTGCTCGCGCCGCGGCCGATGGGCTATGGCAGCGGCGCGACCGCGGTCGCGCTCCTCGGTGCCACGTTCGTGCTGCTCCTGGTCGCCGCGCGCGTGACCGAGAACCGGATGATCTGGCCCGCCTTCGCGATCGGCTTCATCGCCTCGGCGGCGCTCGCTTCGTGGCGCTGGCGCGGGCGCCTCGTGCGCGCACCCAAGCGCTGGACGGCCGCGCTGCTCGTCCTCCTTGTCCTCGTCGGGGTCCTGTTCGTCGACGCCGCGATGCAGCGCGCGCGCACCGACCATCGCCCCGACGCGTCGATCGCGCAGGCCATCGCGGACGACCCGCGGATCGCGCTGTGGCAGCACACGTTCGAGCGCATCCGGGAGCGGCCGTGGCTGGGCTTCGGCTTCGGCAAATCCATTCTGCGCACGGAGCTCCAGGGCGAACTCGGCGACCCGATGCTCGCCCACGCCCACAACCTGTTCGTGAGCCAGTGGCTGCAGACCGGCGCCATCGGCGTCGCCGCGCTGCTCGCGATGCTGCTCGGAATGACTTGGCGCTACGCGCAATTCCTGCGTGCGCCGGACGGCGCGCTGGCGGCGATCGGCCTCACCGGCATCGTCGTGCTGGTGACCTTCGTGGTGAAGAACCTCACCGACGACTTCATGATGCGCCCGACGAGCAAGGAGTTCTGGGCGATCAACGCGCTTCTGATCGGGTACGGGTTGCGCCGCGCCTCAGGAACGCTCCCGCCGTAGCTTTCGCACGTTCGCCTCGTCGCGGGCAACGACAGGAATGGGCATCACCGGCGCGCCGGCAGGCGGCGCGTACTCGGGAATCCAGGCCTTGAGCCGCGCCCGGACCTCGGCGTCGTCGGCGGCGCGGTCGCTCTCGCACCACGTCACCATCTGCCCGACCGCGAACAGGTCGGCGTCACGCGCCTGCGCGATGCGAAGCTTGGGGTGCGGCGTGGGCTTGGTCGCCTCCTCGGTCGCGAGCGGCTCCTCGTAGAGCTTCTCGCCCGGACGGAGCCCGGTGAAGACGACGGCGATCTTGTCCGGGTCTGCGCCCGACAGCTTGATCATGTCGCGCGCGAGATCGACGATGCGCACCGGCTCGCCCATGTCGAGCACGAGGATCTCGCCTCCGCGTCCCTGGAGCCCGGCCTGCAGGAGGAGCTGGGTCGCCTCCGACAGCGACATGAAGTAGCGCGTGATCTCCGGATGCGTGACCGTCACGGGACCGCCGCGCGCGATCTGCTCGCGAAAGCGCGGGATGACGCTGCCCGCGCTGCCGAACACGTTGCCGAAGCGAACCAGCACGAAGTGCGTCCCCGCGCCCTGCAGGCACTGGCACACCATCTCGGCGAGGCGCTTGGTCGCGCCCATCACGTTGGTGGGGTTCACCGCTTTGTCGGAGGACACGAGCAGGAACTTCTCCACTCGCGCGGCCACCGCGGCGCGCGCCAGCACGTACGTGCCGTAGGCGTTGTTGCGCACCGCCTGCCAGGCGTTCGTTTCCTCCATGAGCGGCACGTGCTTGTATGCGCCCGCGTGGAAGACGACGGAGGGCTTCTCGCGCGCCAGCACGTCGTCCACGAGCGCGGCGTGCTTCACGTCGCCCACCACTGAAACCAGCGGCAGCTGCGGGAAGGCGTCCGTCAGCGCGGTCTTGATCTCGTACAGCGCCGCTTCCGAGATGTCGAACAGCACGAGGCGCGCCGGCCGGAAGCGCGCGATCTGCCGCGTGAGCTCGGCCCCGATCGAGCCGCCTGCGCCCGTCACCATCACCACGCGGTTGCCGAGCCATTCGGCGAGGCCCGCGCTGTCGAGCACCACCGGGTCGCGGCCGAGGAGATCGTCGAGCTCGACGTTGCGGATCGTGGTAAGCGCGAGGCGGCCGGTGATGAGCTCGTCGTACGATGGCACGGTGAGCGCCTCAACGCCGGCGCTGGCGCACAGCTCGGCCACGCGCCGCCGCACCACGTGATTGGCCGAGGGCAGCGCGATGATCACCTTGCGCACGCCGAACCTGTCGCACCAGCGCGCAAGCTCGCCGATCGGCCCCAGTACGCGCGCCTTGCCGAGCACGCGCCCCTGCTTGGCCGCGTCGTCGTCGAGGAACCCCACGACGCGCCACTGCCGGCTGCGCGAGAGGTCCTTGGCGAGGCGCACGCCGGCGTCGCCGGCGCCGATGACGAGCACGGGCTCGCCGAGCGCCTCGAGCGGGCTGTACAAGCGGTGCTCCTTCCAGATGCGGTAGGCGAACCGGCTCCCCGCCATGAGGAAAATGAGCACGACCGGATAGAGCACGAGCACGCTGCGCGGCACGACGGCGTGCACCCGCAGCATGATCATGAGCAGCGGGATCAGCACGGCGCCGAGGGCCGCCGCAAGCACGATGCGCTGCAGGTCGGGGAGGCTCGCGAAGCGCCACAGGCCCCGGTACAGGCCGAGCGCCACGAAGATGGCGGCCTGCAGCGGCACGATCCACGCGAGCGTGCGCCACATGTCGTCGACGTACGGCTCGCGCACGTCGAGGTTGAAGCGAAGCCAGTACAGCGCCGCCCATGCGAGCGCCGCGGCGCACACGTCGTGCACGAAAGCGAAAAGCGATCGTCCGTTGAAGATGCTGGGCTTCACGTCGTGCGCGCGCTCCTGCGCCAATGATAATCAATCGCCGCGAAGACCCCCCCATGCACCGCGCACCAGGCGGCGAGCGCGGCCGCGCCCCACTGCGGAACCAGGCACGCGCATGCGACCGCCGTGCCGGCGCTTCCGGCCATCAGCGCGGCCCACGCCGCGAGCGTGCCGGCATGCCCGGCGCCGAGCTGATGCAAGCGCTGGTAGTAGTGCGATTTGTGCGATTCCCAGAAGCGCTCGCGCGCGACGACGCGGCGGGCGAGCGTGGCGGTCGCATCGGCCACGAACGGAAGGAACACGAGCGGAGGAAACCAAGCCGGCCACCATCCGCCGGCGACACCGCCCAGCCCGAACGCCGCGGCGAGAAAGCCGAGCGGCACGGCGCCGACGTCGCCCAGGAACATCCGCGCGGGCGGACGGTTGACGAACAGCACGGGGATGGCCGTCGCCGCGAGCGCGAGCGGCAGCGCGCAAGGGGCATCCTGCCATCCCAGCACTGCGCCGTACGCCGCGAATCCGACCAGCGTCATCGCCGCGGCAAGGCCGTCGCTGCCGTCCATGAAGTTGTACAGGTTGAGCGACCACGCGCACGCGATCGCCGCGACGACCACGAAGGCGACGGGCGTTGCGTCCGCTGCCGCGAGCGACAGCGCGAGCGCGAACCACACCGACGCGATGGCGTGCACGGCGAGGCGAACGGGGATCGATACGCTGCGCATGTCGTCGCGCAACGACACGATGACGAGCGCAACCAGCGGGCCCGCCCACAGCGCAGGCGCCAGCGTCGCCGGGGCGGGAACCAGCAGCGCCACCGGCAGGAACCCGGCCCAGACGGCGAGGCCGCCCACACGCGGTATCGGCGTCGCGTGCAATGTCCGTGCATTCGGCGTCGCGAGCGGAAGCCGAGTGCGCAGGCGAAGCAAGGCGACGGTCGCCACCGCGGCCGCCGCCGCGGCCGCGCCGATCGCGGCGGGTGTGGCGATCACCAAGGCAAAGCTCCGCTTCCGGACCGGCGCCGCGCGGCCGCGTGGGCAGGTGCAAATCGCGCGATATCAGGAGCCTGGCACGCCCCGCGGGGGGTGTGTGCAGCGGCAAATCCGGCGAAATCGACGGAATGACGGTCGAACCCGGCCCCGCATCCAGAATTGAAATTTTTATCCTTTATTTTCATGGGATTATGGGCTCGTTCGAATGGAGAGACTCATGCCTGCAACGGGCCTGCCGAACGAATGGCCGCCCCTTCGGCCCGGGTTTTCTGTTGCTTCGGCACAACAAGGACCAGACCGGCCAGAGCGCATCCTGGCTTCGGCTTGCCAGTCGCAGGGGGGGTTTGGCAAAATGAATCGCAACTTCTCGCGAAGATTAGAGAAGGTTCCGATGGCAGGCGCAAAAGGCTTGAAACCTTGCCAATTTTATCCGTTAGAGGAGAGACTCCATGAATAAAAAGCTCGTCGCTGTCGCAGTCGCGGGTTTGCTTGCCGCCCCGCTGGCTGCGCAAGCGCAAACCGCGAACGTGACGTTGTACGGTCGCCTAAACCTCACGATGGAAGCCGTCAACGGTCAGCACGTCGATCCGAACCTGCCCGCGACTGCAGCTCCCGTGAACCGTACGATCTATCGCGTCAATTCGAACTCGTCGCGTCTCGGCGTGCGCGGTACCGAAGCGCTGGGCGGCGGCCTGTCGGCGATCTTCCAGATCGAATCGTCGATCCAGGCGGACAGCAGCGGTGGCGTGCTGGCCGGTCGCGAAACGTTCGTCGGCCTGCAAGGCACCTGGGGCACGTTCAAGATGGGTTACTTCCTGTCGCCCTATGACGATATCCACCCGATCTTCGGTGACGTTCCCACCCTGACCACGTCGATCCTGTCGACCGCGTCTCTGTGGGCGCAAGGCTCGCAGGGCAACAACGACGGCGGCTTCGACAACCGCAACCCGAACTCGATCCGCTACGACTCGCCGAACATCAAGGGCTTCACGGCGTCGGCGCAGTTGGCCACGATGGACAACTCGCCGGCAACCAGCTCGGGCTCGTCGAGTGTCGGAACCGGCGGTACCGACGCCCAAGCCTCGCGTCACGCGTACATCGGCTCGGTCGCCGGCTTCTATGCCAACGGTCCGTTCCAGGCGGGTACGGCCTACAACTGGAACGTGAAGCTGCGCTGCCCGACGTGTAACGACTGGGCGTGGACCATCGCGGCCAACTGGAACTTCGGCGTGGTCAAGATCGGCGGCATGTACGAGCGCCTGAACTACGACATCGCGACGAATGGCAGCCTGAACCGTAACGACTACGGTGTAAGTGCCACCGTGCCGATCGGCCCGGGCGAACTGTATGCGTTCTGGGGCCAGGCCGGCAACGGCGGCGGCTCGTCGCCCAAGGGCAGCAAGGTCGGCCAAATCGTCAACGGCGACAGCACGGGCGCCGATTTCTGGGAAATCAGCTACACCTACGCGCTGTCGAAGCGCACGCTGGCCTACACCGGCTTCGTGCAAACGCGCAACCAGAACAATGCAGCCTACAACTTCAACATCAACCCGTACACCGTGGTCAACGGCGCCAATGCCAACGGCTTCGTGGTCGGCCTGGTGCACTTCTTCTAAGAGAGCTTACGCAAAGCCGTATCAAGTCTCTCCGGAATTTGCAATGGCAGCGGGCGCCTTCGGGCGCCCGTTTTTTTGATGCTACGATTCGGCCCATGCTCGAGGCCGTGATCGTTCATTTCGACCGCGCCCTGCGCACGTTGACCGGGCTGTCGCGCTCGTCGCGACCCGTGCCCGGCCACGAGGTGCCCGAGGCCGACCTCACGGAAGGCGAGCGGCGCCTCGCCGCGGGGCTCATGCGCGTCAATCACACCGGCGAGGTGTGCGCGCAGGCGCTGTACGCCGCGCAGGCGCTCGTGGCGCGCGATCCCGCGGTGGAAGCGCGCTTCGCCGCCGCCGCGCGCGAGGAGGAGGAGCATCTCGCGTGGACGCATCGGCGCCTCGCGGAGCTCGATGACCGTCCTTCGCTGCTCAATCCCGTGTGGTACGCCGGTTCGTTCGTGATCGGAGCCGCGGCAGGCCTCATCGGGGACCGCGTCAACCTGGGCTTCGTGGTCGAGACCGAGCGCCAGGTCGAGGAGCATCTCACCTCGCACCTCGATCGCCTGCCGGAGCGCGACACCAAGAGTCGCGCGATCGTCGACACGATGCGCTCGGACGAGGCTCGGCACGGCGCCATGGCGCAGGAAGCGGGGGCGGTGGGCCTGCCACCGCCCATCCCGACGCTCATGCGCGCCGCGGCGAACGTGATGAAAGCGGTTGCCTACCGCCTTTGAATCGCCGCGCGCAGGGCGCGCAAGCGCGCGGCACGCACCGCAGCGGCAATCGCATCCTCGCGCCGCTTCTCGCCGGGTTTCGTCGACGCGGCTCGAGCGATCGCCCCCGCGTCCACGCTCCTGATCGCCGCGAGCGCGTGCGCGAGGATCGCCTCCGGTTCGTACTCCTGCGACGCGCCGGGACGCGAGCAATCGTCTGCGGCGCACGCCGCGAGCAGCACGGCGAGCCGCGCCGGGCGGCGCAATGCGTCGACCGCGCCGATGAGGTCGAGGATCGTCGCCGGCCGCAATTCCGCAGCGCGATGCACGTCGCCGTGATAACGCGCGGCAAGCTCGGCCGCGTCACGACACTCCTGCGGCACGCGCAGGCGCTCCGAGAGCCTTCGGGCGATGCGCGCGCTGCGCAGTCCATGGGCGATGTGGCGCGGCAAATCGTCCACGGGCGTGGTTGCCTTGCCGAGGTCATGGGCGAGGACCGCGTAGCGCGCGGCGAGCGGCGCGTCGTGCGCGGCCGCCCAGTCGAGCGCCTGGCAGACGTGCACGCCGGCGTCGATCTCCGGATGGTGCGCCGGCGGCTGCGCCACCCCGAACAGCGCGTCGACCTCGGGCAGCAGCGCGGCGAGCGCGCCGCACTCGCGCAGCACCGCGATCATCCGCGACGGCTTCTCCTCCATCAGGCCGCGCGCGAGCTCCTGCCACACGCGCTCGGGCGCGAGCGTTGCAAGCTCGCCCGAGGCGACGATCGCGCGCATCAACCCTTCCGTCCCGGGCGCCACGACAAATCCGAAGCGCGCCGCGAAGCGCGCTACGCGCAGCACGCGCAGTGGGTCTTCGGCAAACGCCGGCGAAACGTGGCGAAGCACGCCCGCCGCCAGATCGGACACTCCGCCGCAGGGATCGATCAGCGCGCCGTCCTCGCCGCGGGCCATCGCGTTGATCGTCACGTCGCGCCGCGCGAGATCCTCTTCGAGCGTGACGTCCGGCGAGGCGAAGAACTCGAAGCCGCGGTAGCCGCGGCCGTGCTTGCGCTCGGTTCGCGCGAGCGCGTACTCCTCGTGCGTTTCCGGGTGCAGGAACACCGGAAAGTCGCGCCCGACCGGGCGGAAGCCCGAGGCGAGCATGGTCTCCGGGGTGGCGCCGACCACGACGTAATCGCGGTCGGCCACCGGCCGGCCCATGAGCTCGTCGCGAACGGATCCGCCTACGCGGAACACGCGCACGGGCTGCGGCAGCGCCCTCACCGGCCGCTGTTCGCGCGATACGGATCGAACGGGCTGCGCTGCGCGCCGGGAGAAAGGTAGGAAGGCGCGACCGATTCGAGTGTGGCCGGCGCAATGCCGAACACGGCGGGAAACGGGCAGTCGCAGACGTTGTCCTTCTTCATCGAAAGCAGGTTGTCGCGGGTCATGAGCTTGCCCGGCAGGTGCTCGAGCACGGCCGCCTGCAGCTTGGACAGCCCGGGGCCCAGCGTGAAGATCGGACGCACCGCGCCGGCGGTCTCGCCCACGTAGGTCACGAGCTCCTGCAGCGTGTACACCTTGGGGCCGCACAGGTCGTAGCGGGCGAGGTAGGTGATGTCGTCGTCCACCGCCTGCACGAAGCAGTGCGCGACGTCGCCCACGTAGACCGGTTGGAACCGCGCCTTCGGCGACGCCAGCGCGACGATGGGAAGCGCCCGCGACAGGCGCGCGAACAGATTGAGGAACGCGTCTTCGCGGCCGAACACGACCGACGGGCGGAAGATCGTCCACTGCAATCCCGACGCCGCGACCATCGCCTCCGCGGCCGCTTTGCCGCGCAGGTACTTCGACGGCGCGTCCGCCGAAGCGCCGAGCGCGCTCATGTGCAGCAGGCGCGCCACACCCGCGGCGCGGCATGCCGCGATCACCTTGCGCGGGAGCTCGACGTGAACGCGCTCGAAGGTGTCGGCGCCGTCCTCGTGGATGATGCCGACGAGGTTGACGACGGCCGCCGCGTCCGCGAAGAGTCGCGACAGGACGTTCTCGTCGTGAACGTCCGCCTCGACCACGTCGACCGTCGGAAGCAGGATCAGGTGCTTCGCGCTCTCGCGCCGCCGAGTCGGCACGACCACGCGATAGTCGGCGGCGACGAGCCGCGCCACGACGTGGCGGCCGACGAAGCCGCCGCCCCCCAGCACGACGATCCGCTTCGGTCCCATCGCTACTCGGCCGCCGCGCTTCCGGTGCTCGCGATGCTGCCGTTGCGCGGGGACACGACGCCGAGCTGGTTCGTGAGCGACTGCGCCTTGCCGTTGAACGCGCAGCCGTACATCGTCGCGTTGGCGAGCACCTTCTTCACGTAGTCGCGCGTCTCGTTGAAGGGAATGGTCTCGACCCAGATCGCGCCTTCGAGCGGCGCCGCGGGCCGCCAGGCCTGCGCTCGGCCGGGTCCCGCATTATACGCAGCGGCCGCCAGCGCCGGCATGCGGTCGAGACGGTCGAGCCAGTACTTGAAGTAGAACGCGCCAAACTGCGTGTTGAGGTCGGCGTCGCCGATCTGCGCAGGCCGGTAGTCGGTACGCGCGAGCTGCTTGGCGACCCACTTCGCCGTGCCCGGCATGAGCTGCATGAGTCCCACGGCGCCTGCCGAGGAGACGATGTCGATGTTGAAGCGCGATTCCTGGCGCGCGATGCCGTACAGCAGCGCAACGTCGACGTCGTTCGCCTTGGCCGCCGCCTCGAACTCGTTGCGGTAGGGCGCGAGGTAGCGCAAGCCGAAGTCGTGACGCGCCTGGGTGCGATCCGCGGCATTGATGGCGCGGTCGTACATGCCGACGCGTCGGGCGTGGTCGGCCGCGAGCAGGAGCCCGTCGTCCGGCAGGCCGCGCACGATGTAATACCACTCGCGCTGCGATTCGGGCCGCATGTCGAGCTCGGCGAGCTTCACCGCGCGCTTGACGTCCGCGCGCTCGGCAAATGCCGAAAGTGCCGCCGGCGCGGGCGTAAGCGGCAGGCTCGCGGGCACCGCGAACGGCTGGCCGAGCGCCTCGGCCGCGAGCACGCCGTAGAAATGCGGCTCGACCGAAAGCGCGGTGAGGATCTCGCGCGACTCGTCGCGCTGGCCGCGCGCGGCCAGCGCGCGGGCGCGCCAATAGCGCCATGCCGCCTCCTGCCGTTGCGCGTCGGGCATCGCATCGATCGCGGCGAGCGCGTCGTCCCAGGCGAGCGCACGCAGCGCCGCGCGCACACGCCACGCCTGCGCTTCTGCCGAAAGCTTCGTGTCGCCCGCTTCCCGGAACCACTCGTTCGCGGAAGGGTGCAGTTGCCGGGAAGCGTAATAGGCGAGACGGGCGTTTCCGTAGCGCCGGTCGGCCTCGGGCAGGCGATCGCGCACCTTCACCCACGGCGCCCGGGCGGCGCCCGCGTCGGCGCGCGCCGCACGTTCGAGCGCGAAGAGCGCGGCCTCGCGTCCACCGGCGGTGGTCCACGCGAAGTTGCCACGCGCCAGTGCCGCGAGCGGGTCGCGGTTGATCTGGGCGATCTCGCGGTCCGGGATCTGCTCCTTGCCGGGCAGCTCGTTGCCGATCGTCTGGGCGAGTCTCACGTTGCCCGCCTCGCTCGCGAGCCGGAAGCGGGCGCGGCGATCGGCCAGGGTCAGGGTTCCGCGCGCGATGAGCGCGGCAAACGCGGGATCGCAGGCATCGGGCGTGGTCGCGCCGGTGAACCACAGCGGCACGGCCTCGACGAGCGCGCCGTCGCCGTCGCGCTGCCACTTGTAAAGCACGGTGTAGCAGGCGAGCTCGACGTCGTCGCTCGCGGGCGGCGCGTAGTCGGCGCCGAATCGCAGCCAGTTCGCACGTCGGCCGAGGAACTTGAGCCAATCGGCGCGCAGCCGGTCGGCAAGCGGCGTGTTGGCGTTGCGATCGAGGAAGCTGCGGACCGTCTCGGGGGGCGCGTCGTCGAGCCCGAGCTTCAATTGCCAGTATGCGACGTACGGGGCAAGCACGTGCGCGGAAAGCCTGGGTGCGATCGCCGCAAGCTTCGCCCGGTCGCCCTTGTCGAAGGCCGCCTTCGCCGCAAGGAAGTCCGCATCCGACTGGGCGCGAAGCGGCGACGCCACCGCGAAGAGGGCGATTGCAATGACGAGGCTTGGGAGGGCGGGCAGCGGCATCTACGAATTCTAAGGTAGGCGCCCTGCAATTCAAGCAAGAAGCGGGCAAAGCAGCCTCCTGCTTAGTGGCGCAATGGATCATAACGTTCCACAGCGCGGCGCGGACGACGCGGCCTCGCCGCGACCCCGATGATAAGATTCCCGCTCGGCTCCTGGGAGCAAACGGATGGCGCAGCGCAAAGCGGCACCGCTGGCGGGCGTGGTGATGGGCAGCGACAGCGACTGGGAGATCATGAAGCACGCGGCCGCCCAGCTCGACGCCTTCGGCATCGCCAACGAGACGCGGGTGCTGTCCGCGCACCGCATGCCCGACGATATGTTCGAGTACGCCGAGGACGCCGCGCCGCGCGGCCTGCGCGTGATCATCGCGGGCGCGGGCGGCGCCGCGCATCTTCCCGGCATGCTCGCAGCAAAGACCACCGTGCCCGTGCTCGGCGTGCCGGTGCCGTCGAAATACCTTCGCGGCGAGGACTCCCTGTATTCGATCGTGCAGATGCCCAAGGGTATCCCGGTAGCCACCTTCGCGATCGGCGAGGCCGGCGCGGCGAACGCGGGCCTCTTCGCCGTCGCCATGCTCGCCGCCACCGATCCCGCGCTGGCGCGCAAGCTCGCCGCGTTCCGCATGAAGCAGACCGCCGCCGCGCGCGCCATGCGCGTACCCCCCGCCACCTGAGCCCGACGCTCCGATGGCATCGATCCCGCCCGGCGCATGGCTCGGCTTGCTGGGCGGCGGCCAGCTCGGCCGCATGTTCTGCATGGCCGCCCAGAGCCTGGGCTACAAGGTCGTCGTGCTCGACCCGGGCACCGCGAGCCCGGCGGGCAGTGTGGCCGACCTCCATATCGCCGCCGATTATCTCGATGCCGACGGCTTGGCCGAGCTCGCCGCCTTGGCGTCCGCCGCCACCACCGAATTCGAGAACGTCCCTGCCGCGGCCCTCGACTTTCTCGCCCGCACGGCACGCGTGACGCCGACCGCGACGAGCGTGGCCATCGCGCAGGACCGCATCAGCGAGAAGACGTTCCTGTCGGGTCACGGCTTTGCGGTGGGCCCGTTTGCCGTCCTGCGCAGCGACGAGGACGCCGCGGCCGTCGACGCCGCGCTCCTGCCGGGCATTCTCAAGAGCGCGCGCCTCGGTTACGACGGCAAGGGCCAACGCGACGTGGCGAGCCGCGCGGAGGTCCGCGACGCCTGGCGCTCGATGAACGGCGCGCCGTGCGTGCTGGAGCGACGCATCGCGCTCGCGTGCGAACTCTCGGTGATCGTGGCGCGCAACGAGCGGGGCGATGCCGCCACGTGGCCCGCGGCGGAGAACCGCCACCGCGACGGCATCCTCGACGTGACGATCGTACCGGCGCGCGTGGAGCGTGGAGTCATCGAGGCGGCGCGCGACATCGCCACCCGTGTCGCCGCCGCGCTCGACTACCGCGGCGTGCTTTGCGTCGAGATGTTCGTGGCGCGCGACGGCGCGCTGCTCGTCAACGAGATCGCGCCTCGTCCGCACAACAGCGGCCACTTCTCGATCGACGCCTGCGTGACGTCGCAATTCGAGCAGCAGGCCCGCGTGCTCGCCGACCTCCCGCTCGGCGACACGCGGCAGCACACGCCCGCGGTGATGGTCAATTTGCTGGGCGACCTGTGGTTCGCGCACGGGGCGGAAAGCCCGCGCGAGCCCGATTGGGACGCGATCCTGCGCCACCCCTGCGCCAAGCTGCACCTCTATGGGAAGGCCGAGCCCAGACGCGCCCGCAAGATGGGGCACGTGACGTGCCTCGGTGCGACGCTGGACGATGCGCTCGCGACGGCGCATGCGATCAAGAGCACCCTCGCCATCCCGCGCAGCGGCGAGATCTAGCGCTTTTTCGGTTTCGCCTCCGCCTCGCGCCGGGACGCGCCGACGGGCAAGGCCGCGACTCGATCGTATTCCGGATCGTCCCAGCGTGCGCCCGCCGCGAGGAAGTCGGCGGCCATCGCCGTGGCATCCGCGCCCCAGAACAGCTCCTCGCCGATGACGAGCGTGGGCACGCCGAACACACCGCGCTCGATTGCCTCGTCGGTGTTGCGGCGCAGGGCCGACTTGACCTCGGGCTCCGCGATCCGGCGCTCGGCATCCGGCAGACGCAGATCGGCCACGAGCTCGGCCCATTCGATCGGAAGGTCAGGAAGGCGCCCGTCGCGCCACACGAAGCGGAAGATGCGGTGCACGGCGTCCGGCGCGCAATCGCAGGCGATGGCCAGACGCAGCAGCGGCAGCGGGTTGAACGGATGCTCGGGCGGCATCTTGAAGGCTATTCCGAGGCGCTTCGCCTGCCAGACGGCGAAGCGATAGGTGAAGGCGCGCTTGCGCGGGATTTCGGCCGGACCCTTGTGCGCATTGGCTGCGAGAAGGCCCGCGAAGAGCACCGGGCGATACCGGATGCGCGTCTTCGGCCCCAGCAGCACGAGTTGCTCGCTCTGCAGGTACGCGAAAGGCGAGATGAAATCGAAGTACCAGTCGACGGTAGCCATGCGATTTCTAGGTGGGCTGCGCCCGTGCCGCGCGGCGCAGCGCGATCGCGTCCCATACCGCGCGCCGCTGCTCGTCGTCGAGGACGCTCCACGCGGCGATCTCGTCGAGCGTGCGCAGGCAGCCCTCGCACAGCCCGGTGGCCTCGCTCATCCTGCACACGCTGATGCAGGGGGAAGGCACGGGACCCGCGGCCAATGGTCTCGGCATGGTCAGTACCCGCGCTCGCGGTCGACCACGCCGGTGACGGCCTCGCCGCGCTCGAGCGCCCGGATCTTGGCCGCGACCTGCATGACCGTCTCGTCGGGGATGGTGAGCCCCGCGACGTGCGGCGTGACCGTGATCTCCGGCCGCGACCAGAAGGAATGCGACGGCGGCAAGGGCTCCTCGTGGAAGACGTCGAGCGTGGCGCCCCCGATCTTGCCCGATTCGATGAGCGCAAGAAGATCGTCGTCGTCGAGTACGCTGCCGCGGCCGATGTTGACGACGTGGGCGCCGTCGGCCAGGCGCGAGAGCGCCTCGCGGTTCAGGAGCTTGCTCGTCTGCGCGGTGGACGGCAGTGCATTGACGACGATGTCGAGGCCGTCGAGAAATGCGCAGAGCTCATCACCGGCGAAGCAGGCCACGCCCTCGATGGCCTTCGCGCTGCGCGAATAGCCGCGCGTGCGGAAGCCCTGCGCCGCAAGGCAGCGCACGATCGCGGCACCGATCACGCCGAGGCCCATGACCCCCGCGCTGACCTGGGCCGGAGCGCGCGGGGAATGCTGCCGCCATACACGGTCCTGCTGCTGGCGGCGATAGGTGTCGAGACGCTGCGTGAACCGCATCGCCGCGGTCAGCGAATAGCGCACCATCTGCGCGCTCATGCCGGCGTCCTCGACGCGGACGATCGGCACGCCGCCGGGAACACCGGGCATGCGAAGGACGTGGCCGACGCCGGCGCTCACCGTGAAGATCGCCTTCGGGCTCGGCTGCTCGGTGAAGAACGTCTTGCTGGGGTACGCGGCTACGGCATAGTCCGCCCGGCGCGCGCCCGGGTCGGCCGCGCGGTCCGGCTCGTGGCGGCCGAGCGTGGCTTCCGGAAGCGCTGCCGCGAACAGCGGCATCCACGTCGGCGCGTCCTCCTCGGGCAGCGACAGTGCGATGTGCATCAGGGCGAGGGACGATGCGACCGGTCGAGCCAGCCCATGACGCGGCCGACGATCCCGCGCAGCATCCCCCACACCTTCGGGATGAGCCAGATCGTGAACGCCACGAGCAGCGCGAGGAAGCAAAGCGCGGCGATCGGGTACGCGAACGCGAGCCACAATACCGTGCCCACCGCGAGCTCTTCGGCAAAGGACGCCGCCCAGTTGGAGAACGGCTCGGGCGAAGTGTTGATCAGCGCACGGCTTCCCGCCTTCGCGAAGTGGCTGCCCGCCGCAAGGGTGCCGCCCAAGATCGCCGCGGCGATCATCGTCGCCGAGGACGAGTCGCCGAACACGCTCGCCGCGAGTGCGGCGCCCGCCGGGATGCGGATGAACGTCTGCACGACGTCCCACGCCGTATCCACGCCCGGGATCTTGTCGGCGAAGAACTCGACGAAGCACATGAAGCCCGAGGCCGCGAGCACCAGCGGATGCGCGAGTACCAGAAGCCCCGCGGGCAGGTCGATCCAATGCAGGTGGCCGAGCCCGCCCAGGACGAAGAGCACGGCGTACAGGCGCAGCCCGCTCGCCCAGCCGATCGTCGCCGCGAACGCAACGAGCTGCCAGGTGTCCATGGTGCCGAGCGCGTGGTTCATTTCTTCCTGAGCTCCGCCGGGATCCACTCCGCCGCTCGCTTGCCCAGGAAGGCGGCCACACCTTCCTTGCCCTCGGGCGCGGCGCGCACGGCCGCGATGCGCTGCACGGTATCGGCGATCACGGCCTTGTCGATCGGCTTGCCCGCCACGGCGCGGATGAGCGCCTTGCATTCCCGCTGCGCATCCGGGCCGGCCGTGAGCAGCGAGCCCAGCATTTCGTTCACGCGGTCGTCGAGCTGCGCGATCGGAACGATGTCGTGCACGAGGCCGATGCGGTAGGCCTCCGCGGCCTCGAAGCGCTCGGCGCTGAGGAAGTAGCGCCGCACGTAACGCGCGCCGATCGCCTCGATCACGTACGGCGAGATCGTGGACGGAATGAGCCCGAGCTTGCTCTCGCTCAGCGCGAAGGTCGCCTCCGCAGCGGCGATGGCGATGTCGCAGCAGGCGACGAGCCCGACGCCGCCACCGTAGGCGGCGCCGTGCACGCGCGCCACGGTCGGCTTGCGAAGCTCGTTCCAGGTGCGCAGCATCTCGGCGAGTCCCGCCGCGTCGGCGAGGTTCTGGTCGCGACTGTAGCCCGCCATCTTCTTCATCCAGTTCAAGTCGGCACCGGCGCAGAAGCTCGGCCCGTTGCCGGCGAGGACGACCACGCGGACGGATTCGTCCTTCTCGAGGTCGCGCGCGGCCTCGGTCAGCTCGGCGATGACCACCTCGTTGAACGCGTTGTGGACCTCGGGCCGGTTCATGGCGACGATGCCGACCGCGTTGCGCAGCGTGACGCCGAGCGTCGTGTACGACTTGCGTCGCGCCATCGCGAGGCTCCTTCAGGCGCCCGGGCGCGGATGCCCCGGAAGCAATTGATAGGGATGGCGCCAGCGCGGCGTTTGCGCGACGCGGGCGAGCCAGTCGGCGATGTTCGGATGCGCGGCTTTCCAGTCGACGCCGATCTCGTCGTCGAAATACAGGTAGCCGCACAGCGACAGGTCGGCGATGGTGAGGCGGTCGCCGACGACGAACCGCCTGCCCGAAAGATGCGAATTCAGGATGCTCCAGGCGGCTTCCGAACGCTTGCGGAATTCCGCCATCACGTCGGGGTTCGCGTCCTTCGCGAGCGCGCGCATGAAGCGGTACGTCGCCGTATAGCTCGTGAGCTTGTGATTGTCGAAGAGGATCCAGCGCAGGATCTCGCGCCGCTCGTCGCTCCCCTCGGGACCGAAGCGGTGCAGCGTCTCGGCGAGGTAGTCGAGGATGACGCCCGACTGCGTGAGCCGCACGCCGCGGTGCTCGAGCACCGGCGCCTCGCCCATGACGTTGATCTCGCGGTAAGCGGGCGCGCGCGTCTCGCCGTTGAAGTAATCGACGAAGCGCGGCGTCCAGTCGGCCCCCGAGAGCTCCAGGAAGAGCGCAGCCTTGTAGCAATTGCCCGACTGCGCAAAGGAATAGAGCGTGTATTCGGCCACGTAAAGGCTTCCTAGAATCCGCCGCGGGCGAGCCAGCGGTCGATCTGCTCGAAGCGGTCGACGCCCCAGAACGGCTCGCCGTCGACGATGATGAATGGCGAACCGAACACGCCGTCGGCGATCGCGGCTTCCACCTCGCGCTTGAGCGCGTCCTTGTACACGGGATCGTCGACCGCGGCGCGCGCAGCGGCGGAATCGAATCCGGCCCTGCCGGCGGCTTCGGAAGCGACATCGGGCTTCGAGATGTCCCGGCCCTCGACGAAGAACGCCCGATACAGCGCCTTCGCAAGCCGCGCGCCGGACGCGGGGTCCTGCGCCTTGGCCCACAGCACGATGCGCGACGGCGCCTGCGCCGGAATCGGGAACACCGGCGGCATCCTGAACTCGACGTCGTGGTAGCGGGCGCTGCGCGCGAAGTCGCGCTCGGAATACGGGCCCTTCACCGGGACCTGCGTCAGCGGCTGCGCGCCGGTCTGCTTGAACACGACACCCAGGAGCATCGGATGCCAGTCGACGCTGCGCCCGTGCTGCGCCGCGAGCTCGTCGATGAGCTGCGAGGCGAGGTAGCCGTACGGCGAGCTGAAGTCGAAGTAGAAGTCGATCGCGGCAGCCATGGCTTTCCGACAGTCTATCCCGCGAGCGCGCGGCCGATCACCAGGCGCTGGATGTCGCTCGTCCCCTCGTAGATCTGGCACACGCGCACGTCGCGGTAGATGCGCTCCACGGGAAAGTCGCCGACGTAGCCGTAGCCGCCGTGGATCTGAATCGCGGCGGAGCACACGCGCTCGGCCATCTCGGAGGCGAAGAGCTTGGCCATCGACGCCTCCTTGAGGCATGGTTCCCCGGCATCGCGCAGCGACGCCGCGTGCCACACGAGCTGGCGCGCCGCCTCGATCTCCACTGCCATGTCGGCCAGGCGGAAGTTGACGGCCTGGTGATCGATGATCGGCTTGCCGAAGCTTTGCCGCTCGCGCGCGTAAGCGAGCGCCGCTTCGAGCGCCGCGCGCGCCATGCCTACGGCCTGCGCGGCGATGCCGATGCGGCCCGCCTCGAGGTTGGCGAGCGCGATGCGGTAGCCGCCGCCTTCAGGCCCGAGCAGATTGAAGGCGGGCACGGCGCAGTCCTCGAACACGATCTGCGCGGTGTCGGAAGCGTGCTGGCCGAGCTTCTCCTCGACGCGCGCGACCGTGTAGCCGGGCGCGCCCGTCTCGACGATGAACGCCGAGATGCCCTTCTTGCCGGCCGCCTTGTCGGTGACGGCGAACACCACCGCCACGTCCGCGTTCTTGCCGGTCGTGATGAACTGCTTCACGCCGTTGAGGACGTACTGGCCCCCGCGCTTTTCGGCACGCGTGGCGATCGCGCCGGCGTCCGAGCCGACGTGCGGCTCGGTGAGGCAGAAGCAGCCGAGCTTCTCGCCGCGTGCGAGCGGGACGAGATACTTCTGCTTCTGCGCGTCGGTGCCGAAGGCGTTGATGGGTCCGCAGACGACCGAGTTCTGCACGGAAACGATGGTCGACGTCGCGCCGTCGCCCGCGGCGATCTCCTCCAGCGTCAGCGCGAGCGAGACGTAATCGAGCGCCGCGCCGCCCCAGCGCTCGGGCACGACCATGCCGAGCGCGCCCAAGTCGCCCAGCGCGCGCAGCTGCTCGCGCGGGAAGTGCGACTCCCGGTCCCAGCGCGCCGCGTTGGGCGCAAGCTCGTTTTGCGCGAACGCACGCATCGTGTCGCGCACCAGGCGTTGCTCTTCGCTAAGCCGCATGCGTGGTCCCCGCGAGCCGTCGCGGCGGCTCGGGCCGGTTGAGGAGATAGACGCCCGCCACGACCAGCGCGCCGCCGGTGACCATCGAAAGCTCGAGCCGCTCGCCCAGGAGAAGCACGCCGAGCACGACGGCGAAGACGGGCACGAGATTGATGAACACCGATGCGCGCGCCGCGCCGAGCCTGCGCACGCCGTCGTAGAAGAGCACGAGAGCGATTGCCGTGCCGAAAACGGCGAGGAACAGCAGCGCCGCCCACGCCCGCCACGACGCGTCGAGCGGCGCGAGGGTGCCCGTGAACACGTTCACGATCGCGAGCATCGCCGTACCGACGATCGCGGACCACGCCGTGGCCGCGATGGCCGATACGTCGGGCAGCATGCGCCTTGCAACGACGGTGTTGGCCGCCCACGCAAGCGGGCAGCCGAAGAGCACGATCTCCCCCGCGCCCACGCTGCCTCGGGCGAGGTTTACCGGGTTGCCGTGCGAGAGCACGACAACGACGCCGGCCAGCGCGACGAGGACGCCGAGCACCTTGCCACGGGTCATGCGCTCGCGCAGGAAGATCGCCGCCCCGAGCAGCGTCACCGCCGGGTTGACCGCCATGATCAGCGAGGCGCGCGACGCGGGGACCCGGGCGAGCCCGTACATGAAGCAGAGGTTGAAGAGCAGCACGCCGGTGGCGCCGAGCAGCGCGACCCCGACCCATTGCCGGGCATTGAGGCGCGCAAGCCCGCCTTCGAGCGCGTACGCCAGCGCAAGGAGCGGGACGACGGCGATCGCGTAGCGCCACATCGCCACCGCCGGCGGCGCCATTTCGCCCGTGGCGATCCGGCCGCCGATGAACGTGCCGCCCCATAGGAGCGCCATGAGCGTGAGCTTCGCATAGGTAACGCCCGCGCCGCGCACGGTTCTAGCGTCGATCGTCGAAGGCCAAACGCGCGGCGAGCGCCGCGAACACGCCCGCGAGCGCGCGCTTCGACCA
>Ga0335083_10002515_pt1 | contig 24131 bp, 19 predicted proteins | sample Lox_Sample_42_FD_206716 | JGI IMG/M metagenome (GOLD analysis project Ga0335083, IMG submission 206716) | Soil microbial communities from Loxahatchee National Wildlife Refuge, Florida, United States - Lox_Sample_4.2 | ecosystem: Environmental > Terrestrial > Soil > Wetlands | place: USA...
CTGAGCAAGCCGAGCGAAGCGAGCGGGCCGAGGTCGCTCAGTCCATTCGTGCGGCCGTTGACGCTCGCGAGCGAGGCGAGCCCGGCGAGCGGACCGAGATCACTCACCTGGTTGTTCGAAAAATCGAGCGCAAGAAGCGCCTGCAGGCTCGCGACGGGACCGAGGTCGCTCAGCTGATTCGAGCCGCACACGAGCTCTTGCAGCGAGGTGAGGCCCGCGAGCGGCGTCAAGTCGTTCACCTGGTTCGAGCCGAACTTGAGCAGCTCGAGCGCGTGAAGGCTGCGGAGCGGAGCGAGCGTCTCGATCCGGTTTCGCTCGATGCTGAGATTCGTGAGCGCCGTGAGGCTCGAGAGCGGCGCGAGGTCGCTGATCTGGTTGCCGTCGAGAACGAGGGTCGTGAGCGACGTGAGCTTGCCGAGCGGACGCACGTCGCTGAGCGCCGCTTCGAGAGAGAGGTTCGTTACGTGCGGCAACTTGGCGATCGGCGCGAGGTTCGTGAGCGGCGTGGTGCCCTGGTAAATCGTCACGGTGAGCAACGACGGCAAACACTGGATGCCGTCGAGGTCCGTCACCGGCGCAGCCGGCGCGACGGTGGTGAGTCCGCTCAGGCTCGCCGCCGTGAGCGGGGCGCTCGGAATGTTCGCCGCCGAGCGCACCGCCGCCTCCAAGTTCGCGTCCGCGAAAACGAGCGGATCCTGACAAGGAGAGATCGTCCCGTCACTCTCCGCGCCGGCTTCGCCGCCGCCGCTCGTCGTCCCCGCTTCGCTGCCGCCGTTGCCGGCCTCGCCCGTTCCGCCCGTCCCCGCTTCATGAGCGCCGCCCGTGGCGCCCGCTTCGCCGCCCTCGCCGGCGCCCCCTTGCGCGTTCGTCCCCCCCGTTTCCGAAGTCATCGACGAGCCGCCGCTGCCGCCGGTCGTCATCCGCCCGCCGGTTCCCGCCCCGCCGCGCCCGCTCGTCGCCTGACCGCCCGTGCCACCCGCGCCACCACCCGCCCGGCCCGCGCGACCCGCACCCCCGTTCCCCGCGTGACCCCCGGCGCCGCCGCTCGGCGGCTCATCGTCCGATTTACACGCGCCCGCCCAAAGCGCCCCCGCGATCACGGCGACCACCACCCTCGACCCGCGGCTCCACATGCCTGCCCCTTATCGGTGACGCATGCGGACCACAATGGCGTTTTCGAAAGGGGACGGCCCGGCAACGCTTTTCAGCCTGAGCGGCCTGGGGTGCACCGGTGAACACCGCTTCTCGCGCAACCGAGTCACTAGGTCACGCGCACTTTCGGCGACGGAAAGGACGGCGCGGCGCCACTGCGTCGTATGACGTTCGACGAAGACAAGGCCTCGCACTTTTCGTTCACCCTCCTACCTCGACGCTGAGAAGTTCCGTCATTGACGGAGCAAGCGCGCGCTTGGCCTTCTCGAGGTTCGGCTGTGCTCGAAGGACGATGACGACAAAGGTATTGCTCCGCTCATGAACTCGCCGCTTCTACCGGCGGTTCTTGCCGTCTCGTTCTGCGCTGCAACGGGCTGTTCCGGAAGCGGCACGGCGAGCCGCGCCGGGAGCTCTTCCGCTGGGGCATCGGCCCTTGGCGGAGGAGCGGGCGGCGCGCGCACGAGCGGGGGCGGGGCCACGGGCGCGGACACTGCGGGGGCCGGCCCGGTCACGGTCGCGGGCAGCGCGAACGGGGGCGGTGGTATGGGCGCCGCAGGCGCTTCCGGTTCGCTGGGATCCGCGGGTCGGGCGGCGCGGGGTGGCGCAGCCGGTCGCGCGAGCACGGGCGGCTCGAGCGGCGCCGGCATCGGCGGGTCCGGTGGCGCGAGCGCCGGCGGTTCCGGCGGCGTCAACACGACCGGCTCGGGTGGCAGCGGCACGAGCGACGCCGGCTCCAGCAGTGAAGGCAACCCGGGTGGCCCCGCTTCTTCGGCGACCTCGACCATCGTCGGCAACGGTTGCACGCCGCCCGCGCAATACGAGAACCTCTTCATCACCGCGCTCGGCCAAACGCAGGATTCGAGCAATGCAAAGCTCGAGGCCGCGTGGAATCAACTCTACAATCCGTCGAATGCCAACACCGTTTTCTACAACGGTCCTGGCACGGGCGAAGCCTACGTGAAGGACATCGCCGACAACGACGTGCGCACCGAAGGCCAATCCTACGGCATGATGACCGCCCTCCAGCTCGATCATCAAACGGAATTCGACGAGCTCTGGACCTTCGCCAAAAATCACATGGTCAAGGCGTCCGGCGGCGCCATTTCGTCGATCGCGTGGTCGGTGTCGACGAGCGGCGGTTCGAGCGGCGCCGGCGGAGCGCCCGACGGAGACGAATGGTTTGCGGCCGCGCTCGTCTTTGCCCACTACCGTTGGGGGGACAGCTCGGGAAAATACGACTACGGCAGCGAGGCCCAAGCCGTGCTCGACATGGTGCGAAAGAGCGACTTCGACGCTCCGACGCACCTCGTTCGCTACTACGCGGGCACCTCGAGCAACGGCACCGACGGCTCCTACGTTTTGCCCGCCTACTACCAGACGTGGGCGTGCTTCGACACGACGAACGCCGACTTCTGGAACGCGGCCGTGACCGCCGGGCGCAGCTTCTTTCATAGCGCGGCGGACTCGAACGGCGTCATCGGCGATCAGTCGTCCTTCACCGGCATGACCACGGACTCGACGGGTGACGACAAGCTGCGGTGCGTCGCCAACATCATGTCGGACCACAACTTCTTCGACGCCGACCCCTGGCAAACGCAGACCTACGCCCCCGAATACGGCGCCCACGAAGCGAAGGGCACGAGCTCGACCGCCGAGCTCGCGTGCGACGGCCTCCTCGGCTTCGGCTTGCCGGCCTCGTCGGGCACCACCTTCGTCAAAAACCTCTGGTCGGCCGCGATCCCGACCGGTCAATGGCGGTACTACGACGGAACCCTCTACACCCTCGCGCTGCTCCACGTGAGCGGCGCGTTCCGGCTTTGGTATTGACGGCTCCGCCGGCGACAGCGCCGTGCATCAAGTCTCACCCCGACGGGGGGCAGGAAGCCGTCGCGGTCGTGCTCGTGCCGTCGAGGCCGAGATAGAATTCGCGGCGCGCGTAGGTCGACTCGAGGTTTGGTTTGTCACTGGTGCTCGCAGGCACCGGAGCGGACCAAATCCACTTTGCCGTCGAGTCAGGGATGATGTTGCCCCACGGCGCGTCGCCCATGTTCGCGACCTCGGTCGCGAAGATCCACGAGGAATCGTCGAAGCTCGGGTCGGACCAGCCCGTCGTTTCGGTCGGCGACACGCGCCACGTCGCGTCGGTCACGAGGAGCGGAACCGTGCCCGAGGTCGAGTCGACGGTCAATTGACCCACGATCCCGCGATCGTTGCCGTCTTGGCTCGACGTGTTGGTGCCGACGATGGCGACCACGTTCATCCGGCCCGGATAGAGGTAGAGGGAAACGTCGATGATCACGGCCGCCGACCAGTTCGAAGTCGTGCCCACGCTCGTGCCGTTGACGAACACCTCTGCTTCGTTGTCCGCAGTGACGGTGAGGTGCGACGTCATCGTGGCATCGCGCGTGATGCTTTCGCAGGCCGGGTCGTAAGCGCCGCCCGCGCCGGCCGCGCCGCTCTCACCGCCGGTACCTGCTTGCGTCTCGCCCGCGACGCCTCCGTTCCCCGCCTCGGACGGCGCGCCGCCGCCCGCTGCGCCGCCCTCTCCGAGCGAGCCGTCGCCGCCCGGCGAGCTGCCGCCGTTACCGGCGTGCGCCGCGCTTCCGCCGCCACCGACCGCGCCGCCCTTCCCCGACGAGCCGGCGTGCCCCGCGCTCCCGCCGCTCTCGGCCGTGCCGCCTTTCCCCGCGGAGCCAGTCTTGCCTGCCGCGCCACTCGCGCCCGCGCCGGCTTTACCCGCGGAGTCATCGTCGTCGCCTTTGCAACCCGCGGTGACGGCGTTGGCGAGTGCGACCAAGAGTAACGACGTGACGAAGGTTCTCATGCGACGGTTCCAATCAGGGGCGAGCTGCGTTCGAAGGCGCGCTCAGTCTCCCTAGCGCAACACCGGCCGTGATTGAAGCGCTGCGACCGAGCCGCGGCATTGCGTGCTGTTTCAGTGAGGACACGGCTCGAGTCTTCGGTGCGCCGGTCGCGCCCGCCTCGAGCACGCCGATCCGCCCGGACGGCAGGACGCGCCGCGCCGCGATTGTCTGGCGCAACATGCGCCAGCGCATCGTGAGGCAACGTCGTCCTTGGCACGTCGAGTGCCACTCCGAGGCTGATACCGATACTCGATGTGGCGCAACTAGCGTCATCGATATTGGTGCGCGCCGGATGGACTGATTTGCTTGGACAGTGCCGAATTCAACGTGGTATTCCCCTCCGCCAATCGAGGCGTGGACAAGGGGCTCGGACACCGTTGTTCCGCCATTTGGCTTGTAACGAAGGAGAATGTTCATGAAAAAACTCGTCGCCTCCGCAATGCTCGGCTTGTCTGTCGTCGCCAGCGCTTCGACGGCCACCAAACCCGCCGCCGCCGCCGCGCCGATCATCTCTTGGGAGAACCTCAAGGCCCTGCAAGCAGGCCACAAGATCTGCATGGGGGTCAGCGGCGGACCTCACAACGGGCGCATCAACGACGGCACGCACATCATCGTGTGGGATTGCACGCTCGTCACCGACCAAGTCTTCACGGTCGCCTCGGCTACTCAGGGCGAGCAGATCCAGGATCAGGTGCCCGACCCGGCGCTCCACACCATGTGTCTCAACGACACGGGCGGCACCAACGACCGCGGCGCGCAGGTCACGATTGCCCCTTGCAACGGCAGCTCGGCCCAGGAATTCAATCAGATCAGCGTCGGCTCCGGCTGCTTCTTGCTGCAGAACGTCGCGTCGGGGCGCGTCATCGGCGTGGCGAACGCGTCGGCTAACCCCGTCTCCGACGGCATGTCCGTGATCATGTGGGACTTCAACGGCAGCGCCGACCAAATGTGGTGCCCTGTCGCCGCCACGTCGATCCCGATCTCGTGAACCCCGCGCGCGTCGGACTCCCCCCATCGGGACCCGAGTATCCGCGCGGCTACTTCACACCCAATCTCGCTTGGGTTCTTTGCGGGCCTCACCCCGGTGGGGCTCCCAAAGTTCACGATCGATCCGAGTGGTCTCCGCCATAGGGCTATAGGTAACGGGTGACGCCCTAAACCGGCGTCACCCGCGACCGGTCACGGCAGGCAGTCGCGACTCGCTCGCGCGATCGGCCGGGGCGGGCGAGGCGCGGCTCACTGCCGTGCGCCAACTCGCCAACTGGGCTGCCGGCTCGTGGTGCGGGCGCGAGCGGACGGAAGAGTAGCGAAAATGCGGGGGAAGGTGGGGGAGGTGGTGGAGGCGTCGGGAATTGAACTCGCTGCGAAATTCGCGAATTGTGACGAGTTTCGCGTCGGTTGCCGGAGCATTGGGGAATGCACGCAGTCGGCTCGCGAAATTCACCGCAATTCGACCATGACTAGGGCTGGATCCTATAGACGATCGCAGTCGTGGTCGCGCCCTCGTCATTGTCGCCGGCGTACCAATCATTGTAGTACAGGGTAATCTGACCACTGACGAGTTCGAAGTCGATCGAGCCGTTCCCGGGCGAATACTCCACTCCTCCGCTTGCGTCTCCGCTCCACACGACCATCCCGCCGCCGCCCGTCGCGGGATTCGTGACGTCGAGCACGCGCACTCGGTAGTTCCCGGGGTTCGCGTCGAGATGCAGGGGACCAGGTGGGATATCGCTGCAGAAGTACGGGTTACCGCCAGCGCTGCATCCACCCGCGTTGTCGCGATAGTTGACTGTGAATGTTCCGAACGAAGCCACGCAGGCTGCTTCGGAGTCGATCCATTCGAAACCGTGGGAGCACTCGCATCGATTCTCCGCGCCGCACTCCCGCGGCGCCTGACACTCACCGCAGCTCACGAGCTGCCCGCATCCGTCCGCCGCCCACCCACACTCCTGGTTGCCGCACGCCTGCTCCAGCGTGAGTGGTTTGCAGACACAGCGGTTCGTAATGCAAGTCTCGTTCGCGCTACACGTTCCGCAATTGCACGCGTGGTTGCCCGACCCTGGAACCTCGCCGCACTCGGCGCGCCGCGCCGAACAGGCCCGTGTACAAGGTTCGTCCTCGCAAGCGCAAGTGAGCTCGTTGAGCACCCCGCCGACGCAGGGCGGACATTGGCAGACTCCGTCGTCGGCCAGCGGCAGTCGTACGCAAACTTGAGGTGATGTACACGGCGGCTCGCAGCCGCCCCGGCCGGGGCGAGGCTGGAAGGTGCTTGGCGGAAAGGGTCGCGGCCCCGGCACGCCTGCGGGGAACGGCCGACCGAGTGCTTCCTGGGTCGTCGTGCTCGGAGCGTCTGCAGCTGTCGGGCCGGAACACGCGAATGCCGCGAGCCCGACGACACCGACCCCGGTGGCGGCCGATCCGAACCGACGACTCTGTTTGGATGACTGTGCGCATTGCATGTTTTCGAGACTCCTTCCTGTTCATCGATTGCCCGCACCGGCGTTCGGCGATGGAGCTTCGCAAACGAAGGTCGCCCAACCGCCCGAGTAGAAGCTTCCGACCCAGCTCTTGATCTCTAGCGGCTCGTCGAGCGGTAATCCGAGCGTGGTGCCCGAGGACAAACCCTGGGCGAACACGAGCTGCCCCTTGTCGTAGACCTGAATGGTCGCGACCGCGCACGCTGGCGCGAAGGTGAACCCCACCGGGTAGCAGGCACCCATCAAGTCGCTGGAGTCGTCGAGGTCGCAGCGCGCCGTGGCACCGCAGTCGAGCTCGAGGTCGCTCAACGAGCAGGTGCTCGAGCCGGGACCGGTCGTGCTCCCCGTCTCGCAGTTCAGCGGAACTCCGGCTACGTGGAGGTCGTGAGGTGGGTCGAGGCAGTCGTGCTCGCACCCGACGAGCACGGAAACGGCGAAAGCAACGAACGACCGCATGCGCCTAGCATCAGTGATAAGATTATCGACGTCAATGTGATAATTTTATCGTCTTCCGGACGGCATCAGATTCACGACTGACTCCCGCCGCATGAGCTCCGATTCCAGAATGATGTCCTGCGCATGGCCGGCGGCTTCCGCACGCGGTAGCCGAGCCAGGCGCCAGGCATGTTCGACGGCCACCTGTGCCATCCGCTCGAGCGGCTGCCAAATGGTGGTGACAGCGGGTCTCAGGTGCTTCCAGATGGGCAAATCGTCGAGCCCGACCACGGAAATGCGTTGCGGAACGTCGAAGTAGCGGATCAAGGGCAGCGCAACGTCCTCCGCGAAACTCAGAACCGCCGTGGGCTTGGCCTCGTCGAGGCGCTCGAGCAGTGCTTTCACGGGATCGTCGGTGCTCGTATCGGCTTCAGCGGAGAGGAACCTGAGCGCAGCCGTCGGCCGGATGCCGTGGCGCTGCAGGGCATCTCGATAGCCGTCGTAACGTTGGCTGGAGCCCCAAGTCGCGAGCTCGTGAGCGAGAAACGCGATGCGTTTGTGACCATGCTCGATGAGGTACTGCGTCGCTCGGAACCCGTGCGCGTGATGGTCCGTTTGTACGTTGATCGCCTTCGGAACCGGGTGATTCAACGTGACCACGGGTGGTGGGAAGCGCACTGCTTTCACGGCGTGTTCGAGCGCGTCGGAGAAGACGATCGCAATCACGCATCGAACGGACGGTTGGGCGAGAGCCGCTTCGAGTGCGCTGCGGTTCTCATCCGCTTCGGGGACTACCGAGATCGGATAGGTCGTCTTGCGGGCGAGCTCTTGGAGCACGAGCTGCGAGAGGACCGTCGTGTACCCGGCGTGGACTTCCGGGTTCGTGCGACCGATTGCCAGCAGGATGGTGGGAGCGGCCAACCGCGGCACGAAATCGAGCTCTCTCGCGGCTTCGAGCACTTGTCGACGGCGTTCCGGTTCGACGCGTTTGCCGAGGAAGACCCGCGAGACAGCCGCGAGCGGCATGTTGAGCTTGTCGGCAACGAGTTTGATGCTCGTCTCCGCGTGGCGGCGCTGGCGCGGTTGTCTCGTCTGAAAATTTCTCGTCTTCACCTCATAAGAATATCAGCGGCGCCTGGCAAAGTTATACAGGACGCCGCTCGCCAAAGTGCCACGTCAGACTTCGTCGCCAAGGCCAGCTCCATGGCGCGAGCACGGCTCCGAGCGGAATCACGCGCTCGCGCCGGGTCCTCGTCCGGGGTTGGGGGGGCGGGCGAGGCCCCCACACTCCTCTCGCACAGGCTGCCTCAGTCTTCGGAGGAACGCGCAGTGCCGAACCCCCGCGCCCACCTTCGCGGCGCGGGGGTTCTCCCGCCGTTTACGGCACGAACGGCGAACTCCCCGGAGTTCCCGCTGGACTCCCGTTCGCTACGTTCGGCTTCGACGTTGCGGCGCCGGGAGCAGGCGGGGCCGCAGGTGACGTGGCTTCCGCGGGCGCCGTTTGCGTTTTGGTGGCAGGGGTGACCGTTTTGGCGGCGGTGCCCGTCGGTGGTGCGGGTGGTTCCGGAGGGTTCGCGGGGACGTCGGTCTTGCGTCGCGCGCGGCCGGCGTAGAGAGAGGGGGCGATGTCGTCGACGTCGTCTTCGTTCCAACGCAAGTAGCTGATCGCTCGCCGCACTTGATCCCACGCGTCGGCGAAGAGCGTGAAGAGGCGCTGGCGGATTGGGGTGACTTCGGCGGTGACGACTGAGCCCTGCCGGCGAGTTCCGACGGCGTTCACGAGCTGTTCACCGACGAGATCGGCTCGATCGAGGTCGGCCAGGGTGAGCGCCGTTTGCCTCTGGATGTGTGCCCAGGCCGGACTCCGCTGATGAGCCCGCGATTGGCGAGCGCCACGGCATCCGAATACACGGTGTCCCACCGATCTCGCCACCTTGTTCGAAGACGTCGTCACCCCTCCACTCGATCGCATCGGTGCGCTACCCGTCGAGCGCTTCTTCCCGCGTCGGCGGCGTGTCGAATTCGCAGCCTCCCTGAACGCGCTCCTCGCGTCCCCATCCTTCGCGAGCTGGCGCGAAGGCGCGAACCTCGACCTCAAGACCTGGCTCACCCCGAGCAACGGTCGCACGCCGGCCGTCATCGTCAGCGTCGCGCACCTCGACGACGACGAACGCGCGCTCATCCTCGGCGTCGTCCTCGAAGAGCTCCTCACCTACGTCCGCGCTCTTCCCGGCAGCAAAGACCTCCGCGCGCTCGTCGTCTTCGACGAACTCTACGGCTTCCTTCCGCCGCATCCCGCGAACCCACCCACCAAGCGCCCGCTCGTCGCCCTCATGAAACAAGCCCGCGCATTCGGCGTCGGCCTCGTCCTCGCCACCCAAAACCCGATGGACCTCGACTACCGCGCCCTCAGCAATGCCGGCACCTGGTTCGTCGGCCGCCTCCAAACCGACGCCGACCGCGCGCGCGTCCTCGAAGGCCTCGCCCAAAGCGATGCCGGCAGCGCCGGCGCCACCTTCGGCGAACTCGGCGAAGTCACGAAATGCCTAGCCCCCCGCTGGTTCATCATGCGCGACGTACACGCAGCGCGCGGGCTGAGCCTCGTGCAGCCGCGGTGGACGATAGCGTATCTGCGGGGACCGATGACGGGTGGGGAGATGAGGAGGGCGAGGGGCAAAGAGGAGAGCCGAGACGGCACGGTTGGTGTGGGGCTCGGAACCGCTTCGGTGAGCTTGGAATTCGTAGTGCCCTGGCCGAAGTCGCCGCTTCGGGACCGGTCGTCCTCCAGGTGGGCAGGCGGAGCGTGACTATCGAGACGAATTAGGGCTGGGCGTGAATGTTGTTGTCTGAGCGCCGACGGAGCCCACCGTCGTCCGCGCCGACCACTCGCGCGAACAAGCCACGACAGCGCGAGCTTTGAGCGCCGTTCGTCCTGACACTCCAACCTTTCGAAAGACGGAAGCGAGCTGGTTCGCGATCGTGCGCCGCGCCGTCCGTCGAGTCAGCGCGATCTCCTCGTGGGATCGACCCTCGAGCGTCATCCGCAAAATCTCGGCTTCCGAACTCGAGAGCGGCCATAACCTTTGGACGGGCGGAAACTCCACGCTGATGACCGTGGCCGCATGTTCGGATCGCTCGATGCGAGCCTTCGGCAAGGGCAGACCTCCAGCAGCATGCGCGGCCATCACCACCACCATCGAAACCCGCGAGACGGGCGACTCGCCGGCCATCCCGCGGAGTGCTCGAGAGCAGCGATTCGAGACGCTCGACACCGTCATGAAGGACATGTCGGCGACGACCTTTTGAGCCTCTCCGCGGAGCACCAGCTCGAGGAGTCCGACGTCGTCGTCGCGCAGGCGACCCGACGCGGAATTGGGCGAGGTGAGGAGCGCAGAGCAGCGCCCGTCGGCCAGGACCGTTCGTGAGATGAAGAGGCGTCCCTCGGTCAACGATCGCCAGAGTTCGACCAGGTCGAATTCGTTGTGCGTGTCGGAGAGCACGGATTCCATCCCGCACGCCAAGAGCAACCGACGTGCCGAGCGTCCACGCGGGAAACCCCTGCGATCGCGAGTCTGGATCTCTGCCCGGCCCCGTGGAACGCACCAGCGACAGCGAAGGCGGCCTGGAAGCCCGCGTCTAATTCGTTAGATGCCGTCTAAATCTCTGGCGGGTGGTGTCTCGAATTCTAGACGGTGATTGGGCTAGGATGCCCCGATCAATGTCCAACATCTTGGTCGTGGACGCTGAGGCGGAGCGTGCGCTGGCTCTGGTCGCGGCCCTTCAGCTGACCGGGCACGCGACGCGGACGGTGAGCACCGGCGCTGCGGCCGTGTTGGCTCTTCAGAGCGAGCTGATCGATCTCGTGATCGCCGGCAGGGAGGCGTTCGACGATGACGGGAGCGGCTTCGTGCGCGACTTTGCAGGAAAATGGCCGGACCTGCCCGTGCTCGTCTTTGCCGGCGATAGTGAAGAAGCCAACGCGGAGTCGCTTCGCGCCGGAGCCGCGGACATCATCAACAGCCCGATTTCGGCCGAGGAAGTCGCGTTCCTCGTCTCCAAGGCGCTTGCTGCGAGCGCAACCAGAGCCAACAGGCCGCCCTTGGGTCCTCGACGGGGCACCGAGTTGCTCGGTGAGTCGACGGGCATCAAAGGCGTGCGCGAATTGTTGCGCCGCGTGGGGGCCGGCACCGCCACGACGCTCATCCGCGGTGAAACGGGTACCGGCAAGGAACTTGTTGCCCGTGCGGTGCACGCGAACAGCCCGCGTCGGGGCGGCCCGTTCGTAAAGATCGATTGCGCCTCGTTGCCCGACACGCTGCTCGAAAGTGAGCTTTTCGGGTACGAACGCGGCGCGTTCACAGGTGCGACCGCCGCGAAGAAGGGACGCATCGAGCTCGCCGAGCGCGGGACGCTGTTCCTCGACGAGATTGGTGAAGTGTCGCCCGTCCTACAGGCGAAGTTGTTGCGGCTCCTTCAGGATCGTGAATTCGAGCGCCTTGGAAGTCGTACGACTCAGCACATCGACGTGAGGTTCGTGCTCGCGACCCATCGTGACCTCGAGGCGATGGTCGACAATGGTAGCTTTCGTCACGACCTTTTTCAGCGGATCAACGTCGTCACGTTGTGGATTCCGCCACTTCGCGCGCGCCGCGACGACATCGCACTCCTCGCCCGCGAATTCGCCCGTCGCTTCGGCACCGAGCGAGGCAGCTCGGGCATCGAATTCACGCCCGACGCGCTCAAGCTGCTTCGAGCGCAGCGTTGGCCGGGGAACGTACGACAACTCGAAAACTTCGTGGAACGCCTGGTTCTCCTGGCCGATGCCAGCCCGATCGACGCCCCATTGGTCGAGGCGCAGTTCGTCACGAAGCCCGAGTTCCGAACCGAACGTTCGGAACACGCACTTGACGCGCGGGGCGCACACGAGGAGCCGGCCCCCGTACGCCTTGCAGAGATCTTGCGTCGAGCCGAGCGCGAAGCGCTCGTTGAGGCCTTGGCTCGCTCCGCAGGCAACCGATCCGTGGCGGCTCGAGTTTTGGGAGTCAGTCGTGCGACGCTGTACAACAAGCTGAAGGAACTCGGAATCGAGTAGCGCCCTGCTTGACGCCGAACCGGGCCCTCTGGTTCGCTAGGGGCGATTCTGGTTTGCCAGCGATGTCCACCGCCGACACCCTTCCGCCGTCCTACAGGGTGCCTCGAGGCGTCACCGAGGACGCACAGTTCGCCGAGAAGTACGAGCTCGAGCACGAGCTCGGAAAGGGCGGTTCCGGCGTCGTGTTCTGCGTTCGTCACCGCGGGCTCGATCAGCGTCGCGCCATCAAATTCCTGACGGCTGACCCGGAAAACGTGGAGGCGATTGCTCGATTCAGGCGTGAAGCGCGCGCGGCCAGTCGCGTGCGCAGCGAGCACGTGGTGCGCATCTTCGACGTTGCCACGACGCAGGCGGGGGTCCCCTACGTGGTGATGGAGTACCTCGAGGGGGCCGACTTGGAACGAATGTTGCTCGAGAGCGCGGGCGCGCCGCTTCCAATCCAAGATGTCATCGAATTCGTTCTTCAAGCATGCGAGGCCCTCGCCGCCTGCCATGCGGTCGACATCGTCCATCGTGACCTGAAGCCCTCCAATCTGTTCTGGACCGACGGCGGGGATGGCCTGCCTTTGATCAAAGTGCTCGACTTCGGCATCTCCAAGCTCGGATCGGTACCCACCGGTGAACCCCTGACGGGGCAGCACGTTCTCATGGGATCCCCTCCTTACATGTCTCCGGAGCAGTTCGCGACGCCGACCGATGTCGATGTGCGCGCGGACATTTGGGCGCTGGGTGTCATCCTTTACGAACTGGTCACGGGGGAGCGCCCCTTCGGCGGCGACACGATCTTTCAGACCTGGGAGAGTGTGAAGAGCACCGTTCCGGTTGCGATCGAGCAACGTCGCCGCGACGCGCCGCGCGCTTTAGGTCCCGTCGTTTTCCGTTGTCTAGAAAAGGACCGCGCGAAGCGCTACCAGACCGTGGCCGAGCTCGCGAAAGGGTTGCTTCCGCACGCGCCCGAGCGTTGCCGCAGCACCGTTGCGCGCATCGTACGCATCATCGAGGCGAGCGGCGCGACCACCGAGTCGCTTCCACTGCCGGCGAGCCAACGGCTGTCGACGGGCGGAGCGACGAGTGTCTCGATCGGTGCGTCACGAATGAGGAGTCGATCCCTGATGCCGCTCGTCTGGTTGCTCGGCGTCACGGCCGCACTGATAGGATTTTTTCTCGTGCTCCACGGTGACATTTCCCGCGGGAGTGTTGGCAGCGGAGCCGAGTCGTCGGCGCCCGGGACGGCTGCAGCTCCAAAGGATTCCAATCGCGGAGCGCTCATCGCGCCGTCGAGCCCGAACCTCCTGGAGAATGCGCACGGGCAGCAGCAGGCCGCCCCGCTGCCGACGCCAAGGGCCGGAGATGCTCCAGTGGCAGCGCCACCGAGCCCGCCGGTCCGGCGTCAAGCGGGCGCGCGTGCGGAAGTCACGCACGGGCAATCCGAGGGCGAACATGAGGGGAAGCGCGTGGCTCCGCCACCGTCCGCCGCCTTGTCGGCGTCCGGCGCCGACGAGACGCCGAGTCCGCCGAAGCGCACGCCTTTTATCGTCGACATCATGGAACAGCGCAAGGAGAAGACTGGGGGACAGCCATGACCAAATACTCGCGCAACGCCGTTCTGCTCTTGTGGATCGAGTTCGTTCTCGTCGCCGCGCCTGCCCGCGCGCAGGCCCCAGCCCTCGATGCCGACGCTTGGTTCGAACGCGGAGTCGCCTTCATGAAAGCGGACGACTGCACGGATGCGATTCCCGCGTTCACGAAGAGCAATTCTCTCGACTCGAGCGCCGCCACCTTGATAAACCTCGCAACCTGCTACGCGCGTCTGGGTCGCAAAGCGACGGCGTGGAAAGTCTACCAAGCGGCCGCGACCGCCGCGCAGAACGAGAAAAACGACGCTGCGAGAGATCGCGCCATCCAAGCAATGGCGGTACTCGCTCCGACACTCACCAAGGTTCAAATCGTCGTGCCCAAGGATTCACAGACTCTTTCGCTGCGCCTCAATGGCGAGAGGTTGTCGGATTACGACGGCTTGCCGATACCGCTCGACCCCGGTGAAAGCGTCATCGAGGCGGCTGAACCCGGGAAGGAACCGTGGCGCCATACCGTTACGGCGAACGATGTCGGGGCCACCTTGGTGATTCAGGTTCCCGACCTACAGGCCATACCGGCGCGTCTGGTCCCGCCTGCGCCGACCGAGCCGCCGAAGCCCGTCGGTGAGGGCCCCTCTCGAGTCCCAGCGATCCTCGTCGGTGGCGCGGGCGTCGCGGCGCTCGTCGTCAGTTCGATACTGGGAGTGAGCGCCCTCAGCTCGTACAATGCGTCGAAAACGCATTGTGCCGGAAACCGCTGCACGCAGCTCGGCGTCGACGAGCGCGACAGCGCCCAAGGCAAGGCGACGGCTTCCACAGTGATGTTCAGCACCGGGCTCGTCGCTCTGGCGGCGAGCGCCGTCATCTTGCTCGTTACGCCGTCCCGTTCGTCGGCGGCTTCGAGCGCAACCTCCGAGAGACTCGCTTGGGGCGGAATCGATTGGCTTGCGACGGTCCAGGAACGTCGCTGATTTGCGTGGATGAACTTCGCGATGACGAGACGACACGGTCGCAGCGCTTTCGGGATCGCCTTGCTCGCAGCCGGCTGCGCCCAAGTTCTTGGCATAGACGGTTCCGTCAGCAAAGTCGGGTGCGTGGCTTCGACCGATTGCAAGGCAGGGTTCTCGTGCGTCAATTTCGAGTGCGTCTGCTCCGACTGCAACTCGAGCGGAGGCGGCGGCACGGCCGGCGGGACTCCATCGAGCGTGTCCAAGGCTGGCACCGGTGGGACGGAAACTGGACAGAGCGGCACCGCGACCGGCGGGAGCTCGCGCGGCGGGAGCTCACCGGGCGGCGCCGGCAAAATGGGGCACAGTGGACAAGGCGGCGGGGGCGGCACCAAGAACAGCGGCACGGCTGGGACCGGTGGCGAAGCCGGCTTGCCCACTCCTGGGAGTGGTGGTCGAGCGCCGATGGCGGGCAATGGCGGCTCCTCGGGCGAGCCAATGACCGCCGGAGAAGGGCAAGGAGGCGCGGATGAAGGTGGCTCCGGGGGCGCGAATGGCGGCGCGGGGGACGGAAGCGAGGGCCGCGAGTGCGATCCGAAGGCGGCGAGCTGCCTCAAGTGTTCGCCCTCGGGAACGTATGTCGCGGGCTCTCCCTGTGAAGAGGTCTGCGAGGTCAGCGGCGTGTGTGTGACGCCCAAAAGTTGCAACGCTTGGACCAATTCCTGCGTCGGCGATAGTTGCTGTTTGTCGCTGCCGGCTCAGGGGGGAAGTGTGCTCAGGGGATGTGACAACACCTGCCAGCTGAACGAGTGCCCTGATTCCGACAGCGGCTACCCCGCGACCGTTTCGCCTTTTGAGCTCGATGCCTTCGAGGTGACGGTGGGGCGTTTTCGCGTGTTCGTCGGGCAATACCCGGATTCGCTGCCGGCGCTCCACTCGGGTGCCAACCCGCATAACCCGTTGGACGACGGCTGGCAGGACAGCTGGACCTCGCAGCTGCCGGCTACTCAAGACGATCTCATTCAGCAAATATCCTCTTCGAATTGCACCGGTTCGACCTGGTCTAGCGACCCCACGCAAACCGACGACCATACGAATTTGCCGATGAACTGCGTCAGTTGGTACCTCGCTCAAGCATTCTGCATTTGGGATGCCGGACGCTTGCCCACGGAAGCCGAATGGGATTACGTCGCCGCGGGGGGCGAAGAACAAAGGACCTATCCATGGTCCGCGTCCGCGAGCGACGTGAATATCGATCCCGGGTTCGCGAACTACTATGATTCGGGGCAGGGCGTTCCCGTGCCCGTGGGGTCTTACCCGGCGGGCAAGGGCAAATGGGGACAGTTTGACCTAGCCGGCAACGTAGCTGAGTGGGTGTGGGACGCGTCTCAACTTTGCTACCCGGTGTCGGGCGCGTGTGTGGACTGCGGCATAACAGACGGGTACGACCAAAAGACTCAGAAGGGAGGTTCCTTCTACGACACGGAGGACTTGCTCACGGTCGTGAACCGCGGGGGCGATACGGCGACCAACGCCACTCAGTGGGTTGGACTTCGCTGCGCGCGCGATTTTTAGTGTGGAATTAATTGACTACTTGCGCTCGTTCCGCCATTTGACTACATGTGCCGTGAAAGGGGTTGGGGTTAAGGAAGAGACTTTACAATGATCCCTAACGCGACTCGAAAGAGGTTCTTTGGAGCACCCCTCGGCGCGCTGCTAGCCGGCCTGGTTCTTGTGGCCTGTGCCAGCGGCTGTCAGGACCACGAGGGCGTCAAGCCGTTTTCGTTGCGGACCCCCATCCCGGGCGCCACTACCACGACGGCCTGCAATAATGCTTGTCCGAATTGCGGCACTTGCAGCATCATCGGCACTGCTCCCCCGGTTTGCTACCTCACGGGCGTCAATTCGGCAGCTGGCTGCGGCTGCTATGACGGGCAAATCGAAGAGTGCAATCCGGATGGTGGGACTCTCTGTAGTAGCACCGGTCAGATCGCCAGTACTTGCCGGCAGCGAATGTGCCAGGCTAGCAGTAAGAGCCAATCGAGCTTTGGCAACTGCGAGTGACCGCCGCGACTGTCGACCTGCCCCACGTTGCTCGGCTCGCCGATCCCACGCGCTCCGCTGACGCACGACGTCTTCGCGTACTCAGCAAAGTTCTGCTTCACACCACGAGCCTGTCCAGTCTTCGACGCAAGACAGCTGCGGATAGTATCCAAGACTATCCGAAGACACTCACCGTGCGGCGCTCGTCGTGGCGCGGCGACGTGGCGTGACCGAGGAGCGGACGCGGTCGCAAGAGTCTTTTAGACTTGCCTTCCCGCCGAGCCAGCCTTCGTCACGGCGAGCTGCAGCGCTGCGCGCGTGAAGCGGCCCACGACACCGTCGGCGGTGAGCCCGTGGTCCTTTTGGAAGTTTTCGATCGCGGCGCGGGTGAGCGGTCCGGGAATACCGTCCGTGGCGAGCACGGGGTTCGCTCCGAGATAATTGAGAGCCTGCTGGACGCCGCGCGTCGTCGTCAGATCGAAGCTCGGGCCGGTGAAGGGAACGTCGCCGCCGATCGCGTCGAAGTCCGCGACGAGCGCGGACCAAGCGACTCCGTTCGGCGCGACGACACGCCCCTTCTCGAGCTGATCCGGGGTGAGCAGGACGTACGCCGCGCCGTACACGTTCGGAACGCAGTACTTCGCGAGCGCCGCCCACGTCAGCGTGCCGAGCAAGCCCCAAGTGTCGATGGTCACGCCTTGTGTCGTGTAGCCGACGCCGATGACGCAGTGCCCGTTCTGCGGATCGGGAGGCCCCGCCGCGTCCCACGTGAACCCACTTGCCTGGGGCATCGGATTGACCCACTCGTCAGGAAGCTCGGCGCCGAAATACAGGTTTTCGAACAAGTACATTGCCGATTGCAACTCGCTTTGATTCGTCGCATCCACCGCGAGCCAACCGAGCGGCTTCGTACCGTCTGCGAAACCGTTTTGTACCCAATAGTTCAGCGCAGTCGGCTCGTCACAGCCTTGATCCGAACTCGGGTCATCGGGATTGTACCCGCCGATCGCTTCGTAATCCGCGATGATCTGGGCGGGGGACGCGGTGAACAGCCGACCTGCGTTACCCGTCTCCGTGGCCACCACGTGATAGCCCCCCGCGATCACGCAGTCTCCCAACTGGTCGTTACCGTAGATATTGGAGAGTGCGGGCTGCCCCTTTGCGCTGAAGTCGATCGCTACGGGTCCCGGCGGCAGCGACGCTTTCAAGTAACTTCCAAGCCGCAAGCGCGGCCCGCCCGAGATTGGTCGCCGCCTTCCGAGCTTCACGTTCTTACCTGGTCCGAGGTGCGGCGCAGCAAGAGTTTTTAATGCCATGGGTTCGCTCCTCTCGTGATTGCACTCTGGTGAATGAGCACGACTCTGCTCGCGCATCGTCACCAACGCCCTTCCCCATAGTCCTTCGAGCGGGCGCTCGCCGTGGTCATTTCTCCCCGCATGTCGGCGTGGCGTGTCCAGGCGTCGCGTCATGGTTAGTCATTTGTTGTTGCTGGCACATTCTTCGTGACGACTCGCGATCCGTTCACTAAGAATCCTTGCCACTCGGAGTCGCTTTGCCATGGTGAGATTGACTCAAGGTTTGTTGCTCGGGGTCGCCGTCGCCTTGGTGGGACCGGGTTGTGAAACCGCGCCGTCAGCTCAGACGGTGCTCGTAGTTCAATCGGCACAAGAGCAACCGAGCAGTGATGGGCTCGGGATCATTCTTGTCGTCCAATCCCTCGGCGGAGCGTGGCTCGAATTCGAAGTGGCGGGTGGGACTTTGGTCGGGGGCAGCCATTCTGCTTGTCTGGCGGCACCGGATTCCGGGTCGCTTCGCGACAACACCATCGACGTCCTCGTTTACCCCGAACAAGTCGAGGCCGTCGTCACGGTGCGCCTGCTGCCCAATGCTGCTCGGACCGCCGGTGGCGAAGCGGGCGCTGGGGAGGGGGTTACGGATACGGACGGCACGACCGAGCTCGGCGCCTGCCACAGTGCGGCACGTCCGTTGCGCGAGGTCATTCGACCTGTTCAGCGGGTGGCAACCGTCGTAACGGGAGGCGCGGGCGTGGCGGGCGCGAGTTCGGGCGCGGGGACGAGCGGGATCGGCGGGCATGCTGGCTCGAGCGGGACGGCCGGTTCTGGGGCAATTGGCGGCGCGGCGGGGGCCCCCGACACGGGCGGTACCGGCGGCAGTGGCGCCGGTGGTGAGCCTGCAACTGCCGGCGTCGGGGCGGCGAGCGGCGAGTCCGGTGCAGGAGGCTGACTTGAAATCGAATCCGTTCAGATTTGCCCCATTGGCTCTCGGCTTCGCTCTCGTAACGAGCGAGGCATTCGCGGATGCTTCGGCGGCCACCCTGGCCGCCACTGAATGCCGCGCAGACCTCATGACGGTAGAGTCACAGGGCCGCGGCGCGACGTTCGACGATACGGCTGTGAAAGAGGAACTCTCGAAAGCCGATTGTGAGCGGGACGACGTGTATTGCGTCGACGCAACGGGCTATCCCGTTCCGGGTGAGTCTCGCGATCCGGGTCTCAAGCCTGGACAAGCACTGACCATCAAACTCTTCGGGCCCACCCGGTGCGTCAATGTTCTGAACGTCGGTACGGACGTGAAGCAGAGTAACGTGAGCCTGTTCCCGCAAGAGGCCGCTGCGCAGAGGGCCCTTCCTCGAGACGCAACAGTGCCACCACCCGAGATCCAACTCTTGGCCAAAGCGACGGTCACTCCCAGCGCGACCACCGACGCGGTCACGGTGGTGGTGTCGCGCACCGACGTTCCGTTGAGTCTCGAGGGGATCACTCTGACGGTCACACCGGGTCTTTACTATCTGGACGTTGGACTACTCGCGGCGTTTGCACCGAACTTCGAACGTGTCTCGACGTCACGGGCGCCGGGTTCCGAAGAACAGTTCATCCGGGAAGAGCGAAGTATTCGCCCCGCGGCGGCGATCGCTCTCAGCTATTTCCCTTTCGGGCAATACTCCGTGCCTCGGTTCACCGGTTATCACGGCCTCGGCTTTCAAATAGGAATTGGTGGCGACCTCGCGCGGATCGGCGACGAATTTTACATGGGCTTGGCTTGGGAACCGGTTCCGGGCGCCGGTATCAGCAGCGGGCTCGCGCTTCTCACCATGCAGAGGCTTCAGCCCGGGTATCCTTCGGGCACGCTCGTGAACCCGAACGACGTACCCAAGGATGAATTTTTGGGTCCACGCTTCTATTTTGGGTTCTCACTCAATACCCAAGTATTCCAAACGGTGCTCCAGCTGGGAGAAAAGGCTCGTGTCCCGAACTAAGCCAACGATCTTATTCGTATTGATACTCGGGTGTTCCGGAAGCAGGATCGTCGGTGGAGCGAGCGACCCGGTCAACGTCCTATTTACCGACCTGCCATCGTCGAGCTCCTACGCGGGCATGAGCGGCGGGCCGCCATCAACGCAAGCTCAGGGCGTCGGGGGCGCCACTAGCAGCCGGGGCGGCGCCACCAGCAGCCGGGGTGGCAGGGTTGGACTGGTCACGGCCTGTGAGGCTCGCGTGAACGTTCGAAGCCGCACGCTGCGCGTGAAGACGAACCCGACTGCAAGAATCATCGGTGGTCATAACTCCCAACTTGCGGGCCTCGTCGCCATTACCTCGAATGGGACGCTGTCGACCGAATTCTGCGGGGGAACGCTCATCGCGCCAAACTGGGTCCTCACGGCTGCTCACTGCGAGGTTGCTCCTGGTGACAAGATCGTCATTGGTATAACCGATCTCAGTCAACCTCCGCCTGCCAGCGCGCTGTTTGACGTGGATACGGTGCTCGAACACAAACTCTATGTCGACGCTAAGCAAGGAAACGACATCGCGCTTGTCAGGTTGGCGAAATCTGCGACCTCGCCGAGCGTCCAACTGGATTACAGCCCAAGCGCACCGACGGGACAGGGTGTCGTGGCGGGCTGGGGATACACGTCGGAGAATGGCAAGCGTTCACCGCAGCTGCGCGAAGTGATCGTGCCTTTCGTGGACACCTCGACGTGCAATGGCCCGCCGTACAACGGGATGATCAACAGTCAAATGTTATGCGCCGGGACCTTCAAAAAGGACTCTTGCCAAGGTGACAGTGGGGGCCCGATCGGGATTGGCGACGGCAGCGGCTTTCAACAAGTTGGAATTGTCAGCTTTGGAGTCGGCTGTGGCCGCCAAAATACCTATGGCGTTTATACGCGACTATCAGAATACGGCGATTGGATCGCCGCCTGCGTTACGACTCCCTAGCTCGCGCGCTCTCGCCTTTTTTGTGTTGACGGGCGTCGTGTCGGCGAGTTGCCCGATGCGAAGACGAGATTAAGGGCGTGGCGCGATAGCCATCATCGTGCTGCCTGTACGAAGGACCGGGCGCCGGCGCGTTGTGACCGGCTCGGAAAAAGCACGGCCGGCTCCGCGGAAGCGATCGCGGGCGCCCGAGCCCTCGGCGATCTCAGCCACAACGGCTTTTCGGCGGTACCGGGCTCGGCGGTGCCGACGGAGAAATCCTATTTTTCGATTGCTGGAGGTCGGCCGTAGGGATCGGTCGCTTCTTCTCGGATCAGCGCGTTCACGGCATGGCTTCGCAGCTCTTCGCCGAGCGCGACGCCACGATGTGGATGCCTGCTCGCGACGCGTTCGGCTTCGAGCTGCCGGCGCCGGTGACGCGACGTGAACGTTTCGTGGGGGTCGTGCGCGGTCTGGTCGCGAGCCCGGAGCAGGCCGCGGCGGTATTTCGCGGCGTGATCGAACCGACGTTTTCGGATGCGCGCCGTCGTGGGCAGCTGTCACATCGCTTGTTCGTGAAGATGCCGATGCCGGGCGACACGACCGGCGCCGAGGTGCTCGGCGTCGACCATTGGTACGACGCGGCCGGCATGAAGGAGCATTACGATTCGAAAGCGCCTTTCGCGATCTCGTCGTCGCCCATCAGCGTGAGCTCCGCGCCTATTGCTATCGCATGGCGGGCTCGCTCGCCGCGGCGGACGACCTCTTGCAGGAGAGCTTGCTGCGCGCCTGGCGCGCGTTGCCGGGCTTCGAAGGGCGTTCGAGCTTTCGCACGTGGCTCTACCGCGTGGTCTTCAGCGCGTGCGTGGATGCACTCGAGAGCAAGCCGCTCCGGCGACTTTCGATCGAGCACGGCACGCCGGCGGACCCTCACGATCCGCTGCTTGCACCCGAGCCGGACGCCTTCGTCGAGCCGTGCTCTCCGGCACTCTACGATGGGACGCCGCAAGCACCGGATGCGCGCTACGGCGTTCGCGAGAGCGTCGCGCTGGCTTTTTTGGAGGCTCTGCAGTTGCTGCCCGCGCGGCAGCGGGCGATGCTCATCGCTCGCGACGTCCTCGGCCTGAGCGCCCAAGAATGCTCGGAGCTCTTCGACGTGAGCGTCGCGTCCGCGAACAGCGCGCTCCAGTGGGCGCGCGAGACAGTCGACACACGAGCCGACCGCTGGCGCGAGGCGCCCCCTCCCGACGCCCCGACGCGAGAGCTCTTGGCGCGTTACGTGCGGGCCTGGGAAAACGCCGACGTCGGCGCGCTCCTTGTGTTGCTGCGCGAGGACGCGACGCTTGCCATGCCACCGTTGCCGCTCTGGTTGCGCGGCCCAGACGCGATTGGCGCTTCGGTCGGCGCCATGGTGTTCCGCGCCGAAGCGCGGGGGCTCTTCCGTTTGATCGCGACGGAGGCGAATTCGCTCCCTGCCTTTGCCGCTTATCGCAGGACCACAGCGGGGGCGTACGAGCCTGTGGCGCTCCATCTCGTCGAAACGCGTGAAGCGCGGATCAGCGCGATCACCGCGCTTCTGGCCCCGACCTTGTTCACGCGGCTGGAGCTCCCGAGCCCTTAGCCCGCGGCCCGGGTCGTCAGTGTCCCGGAGCCGCGCGACGTTTTGCGATCTAGTGGAGGCGCGGGGAATCGAACCCCGGTCCGCGAGGCATCCGGCTTGGCCTCGTTCACGTGCGTAGCCGCATTGCCCGAGCGGCGGGGTTCCTCGATTCGGCGAGGACCTAGCTCCGGAAAATCTTAGCCGCGACGCCCGAAGCGTCGCCGCGGCCCAGCCTTAGTAGTGACGCCCTTCCGTTACCAAGACGATCTCACGGTTGGACGGCTTTCAACTGTTTTTAGGCAGCGAGAGCGATTGCGTTGTCGTTCGCAATTGGTACGGCCCGGTTTTGAGGAGGTCCAGGTGCCTCCGCACGCAGCCAAACGTTCAGTCCCCACGTCGAAACCGATCGCCCCCGAAGGGGTTGTGGGTTGCTGCTAAGAGTAGTCGCGGTGGCTTCAGGGTCAAGCGCCCCCGCTCCGTTCGCCGGGCCGACTTTTCCGACGCCGCTCCGCCGCGTACCCGAGTTTTCGCACGAGCGCGCCGAGGTTTGGATCAAGGACGACGGGCGCACGCACGCGACGTACGGCGGGAACAAGGTGCGGCAAGTGGCCGCACTCGTGCACGACGCGGAGCAGCGCGGCGCGCGGCGGATCGTGACGTTCGGGGCGGCGGGGAGTCATCACGTGCTCGCGATGACGCTCTTCGCGCGGGCGCGGGGGCTCGCGTGCACTGCGGTGCTGGCCCCGCAGCCGAAAAGTGAGCACGCGATCGAGACGCTGCGCGCGGCGGTGGGCGCGGGGCTCGAGGCGTTTCCGGCTCGACCGAGCGTGATCGCGCCGTGGGCGTTCGCACGGGCGTTCGATTTCGGGGACGCGATTGTGCCGCCGGGCGGCCTCGGGGCGCGAGGAGCCGCGGCATATGCCGACGCGGTGGGCGAGCTCGTGGCACAGGGGGTGGAGCTCGGCGTGTCGGCGCCGGACTGCATCGTGGTGCCGCTCGGGACGGGTGTGACTGCCGCCGGACTACTCGCGGGGGTGACGCTTCGGGCGCTCCGAACGACGGTGGTCGCCGTCGCGATTGTGCGGAACCCGGTCGCGCGGGCGCTCGTCATGTCGATGGCGCGCGGGGTGATCGCGCGGCGTGGCGGTGGTGTGGGCGCGCTTCGGCCCGAATCGCTGCGCATCGAGCGCGGGTTCATCGGCGAGGGTTACGGTGCGCCGACGCACGAGGGTGAGGTCGCGCTCGAGCGTGCCCGCGCGGCAGGCATCGAGCTCGATCCGACGTACACGGCGAAGACGATGGCGTGCGTGCTCGATCTCGTCGAACGGACGCGCACTCTCCGTCGCTCGCGGCCGTTTCGCATCGTCTATTGGCACACGTTGTCCGCGGCGCCGCTCGAGCCGCTCCTCGTGGGGGCGCCGCGGTTCGACGAATTGCCGGCGGCGTTGCGACGGTTGTTCCTCTAGTCAGCCAGACCCTTCCACGGCGCATCCGAAGCAACTTGCAATTTCGGGATCGAATCCCGAGTTTTCCTTTGCGTTGGTCCAACGCTCGGTGTGGACGCGAACATCTCGCGCAGCGCCATGAAATTTCGGGACTGAATGCCGAAGTTTCATGAGACGCGGTGCAGATGCGGGTATGAGCGCGGCTGTCCTCGAAGCCGGACATGCAATTTCGGGATCGAATGCCGAAGTTTCAGGGGAGGGGGTGCAGGTTCGGGTTTGGGAGCG
>Ga0335083_10002517_pt1 | contig 24122 bp, 24 predicted proteins | sample Lox_Sample_42_FD_206716 | JGI IMG/M metagenome (GOLD analysis project Ga0335083, IMG submission 206716) | Soil microbial communities from Loxahatchee National Wildlife Refuge, Florida, United States - Lox_Sample_4.2 | ecosystem: Environmental > Terrestrial > Soil > Wetlands | place: USA...
GCTCGGCGTGCTGCCCGTGCGCATGGTCATGCGGGACGCCGTCGACGGCACCGTGCTGACCAGCCTCGACCTGAAGGACGCCGAACGCAGGTACGGCACGCCGTACATGGTCATCCACCGCTCCGACTTGCACGGCCTGTTCCTCCAGGCTTGCCGGCAGGCAGGCGTTGACCTGCGCACCAGCCAGCACGTGACGTCCTACGAGAACACGTTGGACGGGGCCAGGGTGAGCCTCGCCGACGGCACCGTCCACGAGGCGCCGCTGGTCATCGCGGCGGACGGCCTGCACTCGGCCGCCCGCGCCCAGTTCGTCGGCGACGAGCCGGTCAGCTCCGCCTACGTCGCCTACCGTGGCGCGGTCCCGATCGAGAAGGTCCGCGAGAACGACGTTTCGGAGACCGACGTGGTGGTCTACGTCGGCCCTGGCTGCCACTTCGTCCAGTACCCGCTGCGCGGCGGCGAGATGTTCAATCAGGTCGCCGTCTTCGAGTCGCCCAGAGCCGTGGCGGGCGAGGAGGACTGGGGTTCCCCCGGCGAGCTCGACGCCGCGTTCGCCGGAATGACGGGCAACATCCGCAACGGCCTGCCGCTCATGTGGCGCGACCGCTGGTGGCGGATGTTCGACCGAGACCCGATCATGACCTGGGTCTACGGCCGCATCACGCTGCTCGGCGACGCCGCGCACCCGCCGCTCCAGTACATCGCCCAGGGCGCCATCATGGCGATCGAGGACGGCTACGTCCTCGCCGAGCACCTGGTGGCCCAAGGCCCCAATGTCGACGGCACAGGCATCGACGCCGCCCTCGCCGCCTACCAGGCCGTCCGCCCCGAGCACTGCCGCCGCGTGGTTCTCACCTCCCGCGCCTGGGGCAAGCTGTGGCACCTCAACGGCGAAAAGCGCGACCGCCGCAACGAAATCCTTCGTGCGAGGGAAATGACCGACTACGGATTTGTCGACTGGCTCTACAGCATTACCGCACTCACCCCAGCAGAAGAACCGGAAATGTTCCAGACCATCCGCCTCGACACCCCCGCTAACGCCGGCATAACGAGTTACTAACCGTCCTGACCGCGAATGGCAGGCCCTAGCGGGCGTCCCGGCAGAGGCTTACGCTTATGCCGATATGGCGCGCTAAGCGGGAGCGTGGGGCGGGAATTGGGCACGGTCGTTTCCCTGGTGCTGCCCTGGGTGGGGTGGTTCCGGTGATCAAGGATTTGCGGGCTAATGACCCGGCGACGGTCGGGCCGTACCGGCTGCTCGGACGGCTCGGCACCGGCGGCATGGGACAGGTCTACCTGGCGAAATCGCCGGGCGGCAGGCTTGTCGCGATCAAGCTGATCCGTGCGGAGCTGGCAGAGGAGCGCGGCTTCCGCGCCAGGTTCGCCAGCGAGATCGCCGCGGCGCGGAACGTCAGCGGCATGTACACCGCCGCCGTCATCGACTCCGACACCGACGCCGAGCCGCCCTGGATGGCCACCGCCTACGTGGCGGGCCCGTCGCTCGCGGACGCGGTGGCCGACGACGGCCCGCTGCCCGTCAAGTCGGTGCTCGCCCTGGCCGCGGGGCTCGCCGAGGCGCTCGGCGCCATCCACCGGGCTGGCGTCGTGCACCGGGATCTCAAGCCGTCCAACGTTCTGCTCGCGACCGACGGTCCCCGGGTGATCGACTTCGGCATCTCGCGCGCGATCGAGCGGTCCATGCTCACCACGACAGGCGTGGTGATGGGGTCGCCCGGGTTCATGTCCCCCGAACAGGCCAGGGGACAGCGGGAGATCGGCCCGCCCACCGACGTATTCAGCCTCGGCGCCGTGCTCGCGTACGCGGCGAGCGGCGAAGGCCCGTTCGGCGCCGGGCCGACCCCGGCGCTGCTTTACCGCGTGGTGAACGAGAGCCCGGATCTCGCGCAGGTCCCCGCCAGGCTTCGCGTGCTGATCCAGCGCTGCCTGGCCAAGGAGCCAGCGGACCGGCCCACGCCGGCCGAGCTCCTGGTGCTGCTCAGCCCCGAGGTCGGCGTCCTTACCGGGGAATGGCTGCCCAGGGCTGTCTCCGACACGTTCGACCGCTACAGCCCGACGGTCGTGGCGCTGACACCCCCGCCGCCGTCCCGTCCAGAACCAGCGACGCCGATGGCCGAGTCCGAGTCCGAGTCCGAGTCCGCGGAAGCTGAGCCAGCGGAGGCCGAGCCCGCAGAGGTTGCGTCCGCAGAGGTTGCGTCCGCGGAGCCCGAGCCCGCTCCGGTCGCAATCGAACCGGAGGCCGTCGCATTCGATCTGGCGGCGGAGCCCGGCAGCCCGGAAGACGCGGCGGAGTCAGTCCCGGCGACGGAGGCAACGGATCCGGACGACTCGGCGGACGCCACCAGGGACATCGTGCTAAGCGCGGGGCTAACGGCTCCTGTCGGCGCGAAGGCGGTAGCCCCGCCGACCGCGCTGATCCGTTCCGGCGAGGCGGAATCCGCCTTGCCCGACCCGGCAGTCACCGCCGCCCTGGGGGCGGCCGCCGGAAGCGCAGCGGCCGTAGCAGGCTCCGCCGGCGCTCCGCACGCGGCGGCCGTCGTTCCCTCGCCCACGGTGCTGCCCGAGTCCCCGGCAGAGACCTCGCCCGCGCCGCCGCATTCCCCGGCCGCACCGGGCAGCGGCGGTAGCAGTCCCGCGAAGCCGCCAGCGGGGAACGTCTCCCCGTTGCGCCGCTGGCGCTGGCCCGTCGCCGCGGCCGCCGCCGTCATCGTCGCGGCGGTGGCCATCACGCTCGCGCTCCTCCCCGGGGGCACCGCCAAGCCCACGTCCGGGCCCACCCCGTCCCTGGCAAGGGTCACGACAAGCCCGGCGGCCACGCACACGACGGCAAGCAGCACGCCCACGACGCCGACGAAGAGCCCGACGAAGAAGCCCACGAAACAGCCGAGCAAGAAGCCGACGAAGAAACCGGCGACCGCGTGAACGCACGCGCCGACACCCACCGCCGGCTCAACGCCGTCCCCGAACCCGGTGGTGACCACGTCCTCAAGCCCGCCAACCGTGACGTCATCGCCGCCGTCTACACACCCGGTGGCGACTAAAACGACGACAAAGGCGACCGGCCCGCAGACGATCACCGGCGTCTCCGGCGCGAGCTCCCAGGGCTGCTCGGCCTACGGGTCGATCGGCTCCGCTAGCGGCGGCTCGTCGGTGGGCTACTCCTTCGTCAACAACAGCGGAGAAAGCATCCAGGTCTGGTACCTCACCCCAAGCGGCAGCGGCCAGCTGGTTGGCACGGTCAGCGCCGGAAGCTCCTACGGCCCGGGCGTCAAGACGGGACAGGACTGGATGGTGGCGAACTCTGGCGGCGGCTGCCTCGGCATCTTCACCATCACCGGCGGCGGCGGCATCACCGTCGGCTAGTACGGGCCGTGCCTGGTCATGTCGAGGACGATGGGCACCATCACGATCAGCGGCCTGACCGGTGGCGGCACCGGACCGATGAACGTGATCGTGTAGTGGTCGGACGAAGTGAGCAGTTCCTTGCCCAGCCCCGCCCAGGTCTTCACCAGCCGCGCGTACCGCTCGCCGTCCGGTCCGGCGATGGTGAACTGCCGAACTGCCAGGTCGCCGACGACCTGTCCGGTAACCTCGCCGGCGGCGTCGAGCAGCGTGTAATGCCTGCGCGTCCCGCCGATCTGGATCTGCCCGACGAGCTGGCCGTCGGGGTCGCGGACCTCGGCCAGCCAGTCGTTGTCGCTCTTCACCATGGTCAGCATCGGCTCGCCGGAGGCCGACCGCACCGCGAGGGACCGGGTCTTGGGCACGAGGTCGGCCATCGTCTGCAGCACGCTGCGCGGCGAGGTCTCGGAGACGACCGCGAGCAGTTTTCTGCTCGAATCGAAGATGTCGTAATGAGCACGGCCGGGCAGCATCTTCGCGGGCTGGCGGATCCGCAATTCCTTGACGGCGAAGGGGTCCTCCATGCCGCCAGTCTACGTTGAAATAATCTAAGACCTTCAATTCCGAACGGGTTCCGCTATCTCCCGACCGCACCGGTAACCACGTTATTCACCGCTGGCCAGGAACGTGCCGTGCCCGGTGCGCACCAGGTAGCCGTCAAAGGTGAGCACCTCAAGCCGGTCGGCGCCCTGTTCGTTGCGGAACCTGATCACCAGCGTGTCCACGCCGGCGTAGACGCCGAGCAATTCGAAACGCAGGGCGGGATTTCCCCGCACCCCCGCGTTCCAGTACTGCCGCAGCGCGTCCTTGCCGCGCACGGCGCCACCGGAGTCGGGAAAGATCCGCGTCGCGAGCGGCGAGGTGAACACCGCGTCGTCGGCGAAGTGGGCGAGCACCGCCTCGACGTCATGGTCGTTCCATGCCTTCACCCAGTGCTCCGCGAACGCCATCGCCTCATCGTGATTCACGTTGCGCACCCTATCCCCGGGAGTCATCCCGAGTCGCGGCAATTACCCCGGCAGCGGGTCGCCGGCGAGACGCGCGTACAGCAGCAGGTCGCGCCGCTCGCCGCCGATCTCCTGCCATCCCCGCATCAGGCCCTCCCGGCGAAACCCGGCCAGTTCCGCGGTCCTGATCGACCCAGCGTTCCACGGTTCCACGTGCAGCTCAATGCGCGCGATCCGCAGCTCATCGTGCGCCCACCGGGCCAGGGCGCGGACGGCGTGGGCCGTGGCCCTACGGCCTCGCGCCGAGCCTGCCACCCAGTAGCCGACGGACGCGCGTCCCGCGGCTATGTCCTTCAGCCACAGGCCCGCCTGTCCCACCGCCCGCCCGGTGACGCCGTCGGCGATCGCGAACGAGTACCCGGTGCCACGCTCCGCACGGCTCCATTGCCGCTCGATGAAGCGCCGCCCGTCGTCGGCCGTGAACACCGCGGGCACGCTCGTGATCAGCGGTATGCGCGGATCCGCCGACGCCTCCCGCACCACATCCAGGTCATCGAGCGCGAACGGCCGGAGCACGAAAGGCCCGGCGTCAAGGCGCGGCACAAACAACGGCGCCTCATTCCCGCTGGCCGCGCGCAGCAGGCCTGGGATGAACTCATCCTGCCGGTCCGTCAGCGACCCCGCCACCTGAGCGAGCGGCAGGAAGTAGCAGTCGAACCGCAGCCCTTTGTCCTCGCCGTCACCCCCGACCTCATGTTCCCACCGGTCGCGCGGCTCGCCCGTGGTGGCGTAGTAGAAGGCGGTGACTCGCGGCGCGCCGGCCTGCGGACGCTGCGAAACGCCGAGGCTCGTCCGTACCGTGACATCCGTGAGCCCGGTTTCCTCGGCCACCTCCCGCCGCACCGCCGCCTCCAGCGCCTCCCCGGCGATGACACCGCCCGCCGGCACCTGCCTGCCGGCCTCCGGAAGCCCGGCATGGTCGAACACAAGCAGTTCAAGTCCAGTCGGGGCCGCGCGCACCACGTACGCAGCCACCCGCACTCGCGCTTCTGCCATCGACTGAGCACCTTTCAACCCGTCGGCCACGTCTGGATTCATCCTTACCGGGGCAGTGCGCCGAATCCGCATCGCGCAGAGATCGCGCAGCAACATGTACTGACTTATGGGCAGGAACGCGCCGGTATTCAACCGATTTGTCCCACCCGAAGTCAGTACATGTCTATAGGGGTGAGTCGCGATGCCTTGCGAAGGCGGCCGGAGAGGGCCGGAGAGCGGCCGAACGCTACGCGAGGGCGCGCCGGAGCAGGAGCCAGGCGCGGTCGGCGGTGGCGCGGCGCTCGGCGGCCGGTGTCTTCGTGACCAGGCCGGACAGCATGCGGATGGCGAGCAGCAGGTCGGACGTCTCGACGTGGGCGCCGTACCCGCCGGCGCGCTGCGCGTCGGGCAGCTTGGCGGCGAGCACCGCGGTCACCCGCTCGGACATCGCGGCGACCCGCGGGTCGCCGGCGTGGCCCGACAGCATGTCGAGGAAGGCCGCCGCGTCGATGACCTGCTCGGTCAGCAGCGCGAGCAGGTCGTCGAGCGTTGAGTCAGGCTGCTGCGCCGCGGCCTCAAGCGATGCCAGGTTCTCCGCGAACGCGGCGAGCGCCAGGCTGAGCCGGTCGGGGAAGTGCCGGTACAGGCTGCCCTGCCCGACCCCGGCCCGGCGCGCGACGGCGCTCAGCGGCGCGTCGAAGCCCTCGCTGCCGAACACCTCACGGGCTGCGGCCACCAGCGCGGCGCGGTTTTCCGCCGCCGCGCCCGGCCCCCGGTTCTCCTTCCGCGCACCGCCCGCCCCGCCCGCGCTGCGGGCGCCGGAAACCCCGCGCACGCCTGACGCATCGCGGGGAGCGCTCGCGCTCGCCGCGGACGTTGCTCGGCGGGCTTGCGGCATGCGGGTAGCATATAGCCAAGCCCTACCGGACAAGCTTGTCCGGTAGAGGTAAGGTTGCCTGACCAGGCAATCTCACCGGGCAGTGCATCCAACAACGGGCAGCCCAACCACGGGCAGCCCAACCACGGGCAGCCCAACCACGGGCAGTCCAACAACGGGCAGTCCAACAACGGGCAGTCCAACAACGGGCAGTCACACAGAGGGAGTGCGGGCAATGAGAAACCGGGTCGCTGGCAAGGTCGCGCTGATCACCGGGGCGGCACGCGGGCAGGGGCGGGCGCACGCGGTGCGCCTCGCGGAAGAGGGCGCGGACGTGATCGTCGTCGACGTCTGCGCGCCGCTGCCGAGCGTCGCCTATGACTCGGCGACGCCGGAGGACCTCGAGGAGACCGTCCGTGAGGTCGAGAAGACCGGCCGCCGGGTCATCTCCGGCATCGTGGACATCCGCGACCTCGACGCGCTGCGCGCCGTCGTGGACGACGCCGTCGGCATCCTTGGCAGGCTCGACGTGATCGTGGCCAACGCGGGCATCTGCGTGCCCAAAGCGTGGGACAAGACGACGCCGAAGATCTTCGACGACACGGTGAGCATCAACGTCACCGGCACCTGGAACACGGTGATGGCGGGCGCGCCGCACCTGGTCGCGACGGGCGGCGGCTCGGTGATCATCATCAGCTCCGCGGCGGGCCTGAAGGTGCAGCCGTTCATGGTCCCGTACACCACGAGCAAGTTCGCGGTCCGCGGCATGGCCAAGGCGTTCGCTGCCGAACTCGCCAAGGACAACGTCCGGGTCAACAGCGTCCACCCGACCGGCGTCGGCACGCCGATGGGCTCGGGCCGGATGCGGGAGGAACTCGGCGCGGCGATGGCCGACAACCAGCGGCTCGGCGCGATGTTCATGAACATGATGCCTGTCGACATCACCCAGCCGTCAGACGTCGCCGACACCGTGCTGTTCCTCGCCTCCGACGAGTCGAAGTTCATCACCGCGCACGAGCTCGCGCCGGACGCCGGCGTCACCGAGTTCTAACGGTCGTCACCGCGTCGTGAAACATGCCGCGGATGACCTCGGCAAGCGCCGCCGCGCGGGCGGTCTGCCGGACGCCGCGCAGCGTGGCGATCACCACCGGAGAGCGGGCACGTCGTCCGCGATCGGCCGCACCGCGACCCGGCGGCCGTCGTAGGACAGGTCGTGCCGCGGCCGCTGGTTGAGCACGGAGAAGCCGTGCCCGTGCGCGACCTCGCCCGCACGGTCTCGTAGTTGCGGGTGCGGTGCGCGATCTCCGGCTCGAGCCCCGCCGATGACAGCAGCTGGAGGAAGTAGTCGCGGCTGTGCGGCAGGTCGAGCAGGATCAGCCGTTCTCCGGCCAGGTCGCGCAGTGACACCTGACCGCCGTCGCCGGCGAGCGGGTGATCGGCGGGCAGCAGCACGTGGGCCGGCGTGGTGGCGATGACCTCCCGCTCGATCCCGTCGCCGTAAGCGAAGTCGTAGCCGACCGACAGCTCGGCGCGCCCTGAGCGCAGCGCGTCGCGTGCCTCCTCCGCGTCGACCTCGTCCACCTCGATGTCCAGGTACGGATGCGCGGCCCTGGCCTGGGAGATGACCTCGGGCAAGATGAACGGCGCGAGCGTGACGAAGCAGGCGAGCCGGATCGTGCCGCGCACCTGGTTGTCTATGCCGCGCGCCGCGTCGATGGCCTGGTCGAGGCCGAGCATGAGCGCCCGCACGTCGCCGAGCAGCTGCAGCTCATCGCTTCTCCCGATCCGCGCTGCATCATCCGTGATGATGCACTGGGAGAGGTAATCCTATTGTGGTGATGCACAGGGTGGCGAGCGCCGAGCGAGCCTCCCGTGCACCCGCCTCGTGTCCAGGGAGCATGGACCGCATGAGTGACAGCTGGGATGTCGTTGACCTGCTGGCGGAGATCGCGGACGTGGGCCGCGACCCGGTGCGCGGGGGTTACTCGCGGCATGTGTTCGAGCCGGCCGAGCTTGAGCTCCGGGCGTGGTTCACCCGGCGCGCGCGGGCGCTCGGCCTTACCGTCGAGCCGGACAGGAACGGCAACATCTGGGCGCACTGGGGCCAGCCGGGTCCCGGCACCGTAGGCACGGGGAGTCATCTCGACTCGGTGCCTGGCGGCGGCGCGTACGACGGCCCGCTCGGCGTGGTCGCGGCGCTGTCCGCGGTCGCCAGGCTCAAGGAAGACCGCTTCGTCCCGGTCAGGCCGCTCGCGGTCATCGCGTTCGCCGAGGAGGAGGGCTCCAGGTTCGGCATCGCCTGCCTGGGGTCGAAGCTGATGACCGGCGCGGTCGACCCGGCCGAGATCGCGGCGCGCACGGACGCCGCCGGGGTGACGTTCGCGCAGGCCGCCGCCGCGGCCGGGGTGGACCCAGCGGGAATCGGCAGGGACGAGGAGCGGCTGTCCTCGCTCGGCTGCCTCGTCGAGCTGCACGTGGAACAGGGCCGCGCGCTTGAGGACATCGGCGCGCCTGTCGCGGTCGCGTCCGCGATCCTGGCGCACGGCCGCTGGCGGCTGACGTTCTACGGTGAGGGCAACCACGCCGGCGCGACCCCGATGACTGGCCGCCGCGATCCCGTGGTGGCGGCATCGGCCGCCGTGCTCGCCGCCAGGGACATCGCCGCGGCCGCCGACAACCCCGGCGGCGGCGTCAGCGCGCGGGCGACCGTCGGCAGGATCGTCCCGGTGCCTGGCGGCACCAACGTCATCGCGTCCAGGGTCGATGCCTGGCTCGACGTGCGCGGCGACACCGACCCGGCGACCAGGGCCCTGGTCGCCGGGATTTCCGCGGCGATGCAGATCGCGTCCGCGAAGCAGGGCTGCCGGATGGAGATCACCCGGGAGTCCTACCTGCCCGAGGTCGCGTTCGACCCCGGGCTGCGCGACCGCCTGCGCGCCGCGCTCGCCGCCGTTCCCGAGTTCGGCGAAGTCCCGGTGCTTGCCACCGGGGCTGGCCACGACGCGGGCGTGCTCGCCGCGGAACTGCCCACCGCGATGCTGTTCGTCCGCAACCCGACCGGGGTCTCGCACGCGCCGGGGGAGTCGGCTCCCGACGACGACTGCCGCGCGGGGGCGGCCGCGCTCGCGACGGTCCTGAGGGCGCTTGCCGGGTGAAACCCGCGGCCCCGGACGTCCAGGTAGTGGCGAACTCGCGGCGCTCGTCGAGCATTGTGGTCATGCCGCTGATCCGGACGGCGAGCCCGGTCAGCTTCTGCAGCGTCTCGCTGTAGAACAGCTTGACGATGGAGCCCTCTGGTCCCACCTCCCAGGTGCGCTCAACCTGACGCGCCTGCCGCTGCCCGAGCAGGCCGAGCACGTCCACTTCCGCGGCCCTGGCGGCCAGCTCCTGCCGCACGCTGTCGTCGTCGGCGGCCATCCGGCCGGGCGCGACGGGCGTCGCAAGCGCCTGCGCGGCGACCTCGCTCAGCGCCACCGCCAGCCTCGCCTGGAGTTCGAGGCTGTTGAAGGCGCGCTCGGTGGCCAGCGTGGTCTGCGCCATCCGCCAGCCGGCGTTCTCCTGGCCGATCAGCTGCTCCGCCGGTATCCGCTTCCTCGCCGGGCACTGGCGGCCGTCCGGTGGCTCGGCTGACGTGGCCGGCTTTCGCGAGGCCGCGGTGGCGGCCGGTTATCTCTACCGGTCGGTGCCGCGCCGGTACGGCGGCTCGGAGCAGCCATCGGACGTGCTCAAGGCGCGCGTGATCCGCGAGGAGTTCACCGCGGCGCGCGCGCCCGGCGTGCCCGGCACCCTCTGGGTGCGGAATCCGACCGGAGTGAACTCCGAGTACCTCGATGATCCCGATGCCACCGCCGCGAATCGCTCGGGCGAGTACTACACGGTCGGTGACATCGCCTATCTCGATTCCGCGCTGACGGCATCCCAGCCTTACTGACAACGCATCGCCGGAGGAAAACCGAATGAGTCACCAAGGCACGGCAGGGACCCGCCCTCAATCGGCCGAGCTGGCGAAGCTGCTGCTGCGCGGCGCCCTGGGCGGGACCATGATCGCGCACGGGCTCCGCCACGCCAGGACACTCGACGGCACGGCGGGCTGGTTCAAGTCCATCGGCTTTCGCGAGCACCGGCTGCAGGCCCAGCTGAGCGCCGCGGTCGAAATCGGCGCAGGCGCCGCCCTGGCAGGCGGCGCCGCGACTGCCCTCGCCGCATCCGCGGTCGTTGGCACGATGGCCGTCGCCTACCGCACGGTGCACCGGCCCAACGGGTACTTCATCACCGCGGAGGGCTGGGAATACGTCGGGTTCATCGGCGCGGCCGCCGTCGCGCTAGCCGCGCTCGGCCCAGGCAAATTCAGCGCCGACCACCTGCTCGGCCTGGACAACCAAGGCAGGCCCTGGCAGCGCGCGGCGCTAGCGGCCGGCCTGGGCATCGGCGGTGCGGCGGCACAGCTAGCGGTCTTCTGGCGCCAACCGCCGCCCAAAGACCGCACACCCCGCGGCAGACCCGGACGCCGTAGAATCTGTTTCCGTATCATGAGCAGGCGACCTCGCCAAGATCTCTGGAAGCAACGTATACCGCGTTTGGGGCAAAATTCCTGCCTGTTTGACCGCTTTGTCCCACCCGAAATCAGTACATCTTACTGGCGCGGTTGAGCCTGCAGGATGTCCTGCGGCACGAGGGAGCGCGAATTGTTTCCGAGCGTGCCCGCCTGACCCGTTAGCTCTTCGTCGCTATGACGAGTTCGGTGTCACCTGGCCAGTCCCAGAAGAGACCGTCTGGCGAATGCTCGTGTAGCAGGTGACGTAGATCGGACTCGAAGTCGGCTCGGCGGTTCCCGAACCATCGGGGCGCGGCGTACGACAGCGAGAAATAGTTGGCCACAACGGTGTCGATGTCTCTGATCAGGTCGGGCCGTCCTGGCGCGTAGATGGTGCGCGAGCCGCCGAACCGGGTTTGCGACAGGGTGTCCTCAAAGCGGGCCGGCTGGCCCTCGTTCCAGGTTGCGAGGTAATGGCGCGTCCCGTCACCGAGGTAGTCGAGGATGAGCTTCCGCACCGCGGCGTGCGGAATCTCGGGGTACCCCGGATCGGCAGGCCGTGGACGGCCGTCGTCGACGTGGTGCGAGATCAGGACCAGCGAGCCACCCGGCACGAGTAGGTCATAGACGGCCTCGGCAACCTCCAGGCGGCGGACCCGGTGAAACGACTGCCCGAAGGTGACCGCTCGCCACGAGCCGGGGTTCACCGCTGCGATATCCTCCGCCACCCCCCGCACCCAGCGCACGTTGGCCACTCCCGCCTGCTGGCAGCGCCGTTGGCCCGCCTGCAGCATGCCGGGCTCGGGATCAAGCGCCGTCACCTGGTCGAACAACCGGGCCAGGGGCAGCTCCAGGACACCGGGCCCGCAGCCCACATCGAGCAGCTGGCCGGTGCCGTCGAGCGACAGTTCCCGGGCCATTGTGCCCGCCAGTTGCGCGGAGTAGGGAGGACGTCCGGCGGCGTAGTACTCGGCCGTCCCCGCAAACGCCTGGGGATCGAACGCCGATGGTGAAGGTGCTGTCACGCACACCATGCTGCACCAAGATCGAGAAGGCCGGTCCCCGTTGGGAACCGGCCTTCTGTGCTGCGTGGGCGATACTGGGATCGAACCAGTGACCTCTTCGGTGTGAACGAAGCGCTCTCCCGCTGAGCCAATCGCCCGCTGCTCCAACAGGTTAGCGCATCCGCGGGACTGCCGTGGGCATCGCCAGGCGGGGAAGTGGGTGGCAGGAGCAAGGCAGCCAGGTTGCAGCCGGGTGGCAACCGGTCCATAGAGCGAAAAACCTTGCCGAGCGTACTGACAGGTAGCCTGAATGTCGGCTACTGTCAGCAATGCAATCGATAACAACGACAAGCGGCTTTATTGCTCTTAGTGATTGCGTGGCTACTTAGCGCGAAGCCTTACTGTAGGCGGGATGCGAGGTAGCTCACAACCAGCGCAATCAATATGCAGGAACAATAGACTGCGAGCACGCTGTTAGACAGTGACGGTGTCCGAATCAGGCGGACGCCCGACAAAAAATCTCTGCGGCCGCCCAAGCCGGCAAACGTGCAAATAGAAGCTACCGGGCATCTTCATGCCTTACGCTCCGTATTGCCATTAGTCGTCTCTGGTCGCGTTACCGAACAAGAGAGCCCGGGTCCTCCACCCGGGACCCCACCCCAGATTTGAGGTTGGCCTGACGATGAACAGCAGCAGCACGGTTTCGGCAGAACTCGGCCTTCGGCTGGTTGTCCCACAGCAGACGGTCGTGCCCCTCGTCGCGAGCCTGTACTACTCCAAGGAAGACCCGTACGCGATCCGCATCGCGTTCCACGTCGGGCTCGACGAGCCGGTGGAGTGGATCTTCGCTCGCGAGCTGCTTGCCAAGGGCATCGATGGCCGCGAGGGCCTCGGCGACGTCGTCGTCTGGCCGTCGGCCGTCTCCGCGGACGGCGAGGCCGGCAACGTGCTCAACATCGAGCTCTCCTCACCCTTCGGCCAGGCCCACTTCGAGGCGCCGATCAAGGAGATCTCCGACTTCCTCACGCGGACCCACGCGATCGTGCCGGCCGGCGAAGAGACGGACTTCGTCGACGTCGAGACCGAGCTCAACGACCTGCTCCGCAAGGCGCAGTAACCCCCCCGCGCTTCCCGGTCCGGTCCCCCCGTAACGGACCGGGAAAGCCCCTGCGAAGCCCCCGGCTACGCCGCCGCGATCGGCTCTCCCCGGCCCGATACGCCTCCGCTGCGGCTGCTGGGGGCTTTGTGCATGCCACCGCGGGCGTCACGACAGGTCCGCGCCGTCTGACCGTCGCCCGCCGTGCAACGGGCCGTACGGAACGGGTTGTGGCGCCTCGTCGTCCGCCCGCGACCCGTGATGGCGGCGGGGGCAGAGGGACCAGAATCCGTTCCTGGGATAGATTTTTTCTCCCAACCCCGGTTCCGAGTTGGTGGTTGCGCCAGGATCGGATAAAGTTCTGACGCAGCCGCCGGAGAGATCCGGCGGGCGGCCCGAGGTATCTCGGACCGGCATGCGGACGTGGCTCAGCTGGTAGAGCATCACCTTGCCAAGGTGAGGGTCGCGGGTTCGAATCCCGTCGTCCGCTCGGAGGCGCGGCTTGCGGTGGGCGCTGATCCCCCCGCAAGGCGGCACATTGGCCGCCCCCGAAGCTCGCTCCTACGGCGGAGTGGCCGAGTGGCTTAGGCAAGGGCCTGCAAAGCCCTGTACACGGGTTCGATTCCCGTCTCCGCCTCACTGTGTTCGGTGCCTGCGGCACCTTCCCGTTTCTGTGTATCTGCCCGGGGGGACGCCCCCCCGGAACCCCCCGGTGCGGGCTTTCGCCCGCAAGGCGGGGTGGTTCCCGGAATCGCCGGAGGCGCGCTGCGCGCGTCGACACGCCAGCGCGTGAGCAGGAAATCGCCGGTGAGCGTCAGGACGGCTGCCACGAACGCGGCTTGCGCGCACCGCCCGCCAGGCCGGAACGAACGGTGCGCGACGCCTCGTCCTCGGAAAGCCCGGCCCGCATGGCGGCGCTGATCAGCCCGGTGATCACCGGGATCGGCGGCAGCAGCCCGGCGGCGACGAGCTGCCCGAGGCTGAACGCGGCGCGGTTGAGCGTGTCGTTGCGAGTCCCCGGCCGCGCCGCGGCCACTCGGGACGTCTCCGCGCGCAGCGCGGCCATCGCGTAGGCCCGGCCCTGCGCCCGGTCGCCGTCGACGGGGAACCGCGGCGGCGGCACCGCGGGCGGCACGTAATCGTCTCTGATCAGCGAGGCGAGCCAGGACGGCAGCCGCGCCGGCGGCACCTCGCTTCGCGCGGCATACGCCCGGCCGCCGATCCTGCTGCCCGCGCCGATCACGTACCCGCCGTCGGCGCGCACGTCGATGAGCGGCCCCAGCGAGCCGGCGGAGTTCTTCACCCGGTCTGCTGGCGCGGTGAAGTACAGGTGGCAGCCGCCGGACGGCGTGTCGACCAGGTACGTCCCCGCCGGGTACCGCTGCCGGTGCTGCCTGGCGAGCATCGACAGCATGTCCGCGCCGGACAGCGGGAACAGCGTGCCGTCGCCCGCGTCCCCGCCCGCCGCGTCAAGTCGCGGCATGTCCAGGTCGATGACGACCAGCCGCGACGGCCCGCAGGAGATCCCGATGTTGAACGGCGCGCGCGACCACCAGTCGCGGATCTGCGCCGGCGAGGTGCTGGCGATGTCCTGCCAGTTGCCCCGCAACGCAGGCCGCTTCCCATCCGTCACACAAGGGAACACGTGCCAGCCACGCTCGGCAGCGGCCAGCGCGGACCTGATCAAGGCAGGATCGCGGCCGGCGCGCGTCACGTCGGCGACGCTCACCCTGAGTGTGTTCCTCGAAAACGTGATCGCCAACCGCGAAATGCCGCCCGCGGCGGCAAATAATACGAAAAAGGTCAGTACGTCACGCCGGGAAACCGCTCCCGCGCAGCCTCCAGCTGCCCGGTCCACTCGCGAGGCCAGCCGAACGCGCGAGAAGCCTGGCGAGACAGGTCCGCCCCCGCGGCGCCGCTGGTGAAGTGCACGTACTCGCCCCAGTTCATCCGCCGGTCATAGGTTCCGTCGGCATCACACTGGAAGTGCGCGGCGAGCAGCCGGAAGAACCGGTCCATCACCGCCGCCTGACCGCACTCCTTCCACAGCGGGAAGAACCAGTCGCGGAACCACCGCGTGCCCCGCCGCGGGAAGTCGTCCCTGTTGCCCATGAACTGCCGGTAGACATTCTTGGCGTGACCGCTCATGCCGAGCGCGGTGTAGACGTCGTAGATGTAGAACTCGGCCCACTTGCTGTCGCCCCAGATCTCATAGGCGGGGGAGCCGTGCCGCCCGTTATTGGCGCTCTCCACGGTGTGCCCGATCTCATGGGTAGGCAGTTCGGGCGCGAGCGGTTCGAATTGCCGCCAGCTGCCGAGCCCGCAGTCGCTGACATTGTGATAGTCGTGCACCGGGCTGACGTAGTACCCCGCATGCCCGCCACCGTGCCGCCCGGCGTGATGGATGGAGTAGATGCGCGGATCCGGACCGAACGCCTCGCCGTACGTCGCCTTCGAGTACCGCCACACCGCCCCGATATACGCGGGCAGCCACCCGACCTCGGCGACCCGGACATCGGGGTCCAGGTAGATCGCGCAGTCGTCGTCGCTGTAGTACAGCCGCAGCAGCTGCCGGTGGTCGAACCAGTGCTCCTGCCAGGTCTCCGCCGGCCCGCTCGCCGCCCGGTCCCGCTCCGCCTCCACCCGCGCCTCCCTCGGCTACCCACTCAGGCTACGGCCGCGACCTCGCCCGCCAAAGATCAACACAAGGATCATCCCGAACGGGTTCAGCCGGCTCCGTCCCCGCACCGTTCCCCTCAAGGCGGTCAGTAGTAGACCGGCCCGAGGGCCCCGCCGCCGACCACGACCGCGTCGCCGTTGATGGCCACGCTCTTCGGTGAGGCAAGGAACGCGACCACCGAGGCGACCTCCGCCGCCGTGACCAGCCGCCCGATCGAAACCGAGGAAGCGAGCTGCTTCTCCACGTCCGCCACCGGCACCCCGGCCCGCTCCGCGCGCAGCGCCAGGATCTCCGGTGTCTTCTCCGTCACCGTCATGCCGGGGTGGACCACGGTGACGTTGACCCCATGGTGTCCGAGTTCGTCGGCGAGGTTCTTGGTCATCGCCGCGACCGCCACGTTCCGTACCGTCCCGGTGATCGCGCCGGATGACCGCGCGGCGAGCCCGGTGATGTTGACGATCCGCCCCCAGCCGCTGGCTTTCATCGACGGCGCGACCGCACGGGCGCAGCGCAGGTAGCCGAGCACCTTCACGTTCAGCTGCTCGTTGAACTCGTCCTCGTCGAACTGCTCGATGCCGGCGGTGCCGCCGGTGTTTACCCGAGCCGCCGCATTGACCAGGATGTCCACCCCGCCGAAGGCGGCCGCGACATCCGCCGCCATGTGCCTGACGGCGTGGTCGTCCCCGGTGTCGCAGCTGACGGCGATCACCTGCCCCGCGGCCAGTTCCCCGGCCTCCAGCACGGCCTTGCGGGCCTCGTCAAGCGCGGCGGCGTCCCGGGCCACCAGCGCCACATGCGCTCCCTCGGCCGACAGTGCCTTCGCGACCGCCAGGCCGATGCCCCGGCTCCCGCCGGTCACGATCGCCCGCTTGCCCACCAGTTCAAGATCCACGCCCCGATCCTTCCACAGCAAGTCAGGAGTGCAGGACGTCCGGCACAAGCGCAACCTCTCGTTCTTGTCCTCAGCCGAGGAGTGCGAGCCACTCGGCTAGCCTCGTGCGGGTGACCGCCGACCCGACCGCCCTGCTCACACCGCAAGGCCGCGAGCTTCTCGCACGCCTGGAAACCAGCCAGGCGGGAAACCCGCTCGCGCTCGCCGAGCGGCTGCGCCGCGAGTACCCGGCGGACCTGGTCGCCCTCGCGACGGCACAGCAGGACCTGCGCCATGCCGCGGGGGCCAAGTTCAGCCGCGCGGCGGACATGCTGTTCACCCGCGCCGGCTACGAGCAGTCGTCATCGGAAGCGATCGCCCGCTACCGCGCCGCCCGCCTCACCGGCGCCCTCGGCCGCGGCTATGCCCGCGTCGCGGACCTGTGCTGCGGCATCGGCGGCGACCTGGTCGCGCTCGCCGCCTGCGCCCAGGTGCTCGCCGTCGACCGCGACGACACGCACGCGCGCCTCGCCTTGCACAACGCCGCCGTCTACGACGAGGCGGACCGCGTCGCGGCGGTGGTGGCCGACGTCAGGGACGTGCCGCTGACCGGTATCGACGCGGTGTTCATCGACCCGGCCCGCCGCTCGGGTCCAGGCACCGCCTCGGCCGGCGACGCACGAAGGTTCCGCGCCGGCCTCTCCGAGCCGCCGCTCGACTGGTGCGCGCACCTGACAGAGACGGTCCAAGCCGTCTGCGTCAAGGCAGCACCCGGCATCCCAGCGGAGCTGATACCGCCCGGCTGGGAGGCCGAGTTCATCGCCGAAGGCCGCGACCTCAAGGAGGCCGTCCTCTGGTCACCGGCCTTGGCGCCTCCGCCGTCACAAGACTCGTCGGCCCCCCGCCGCGCCACCGTGCTGACCTCGACCGCCCCCGGGCAGCCGGCGCACGCCGCCACCCTGCTCCCGCACCCCGGCGACCCGCTGCCGCTGCGCGAGCCGGGGGAGTACCTCCTCGACCCGAACCCGGCCGTCACCCGCGCCGGCCTGGTCGAGGACCTGGCCCGCGAACTAACGGATCACCTCGGCAGCATCGCCAAGATCGACCCGCAAATCGCCTTCCTCACCCTGGACCGCCCGGTCGCCACCCCGTTCGCCCGCACTCTCCGCGTCCTGCATTCGGCACCCTGGCACGAGAAGCAGTTCGCCAAGCGCCTGCGCGACGCCGGCATCGGCGCCGTCGACATCCGCCGCCGCGGCCTGGCAGGCGACGTGGACCAGATCCGCCGCCGCCTCAAGCTCTCCGGCAGGACCCGCGCCACGGTGGTCATCACCAGAGTTAACAACCAACCCTGGGGCCTCATCTGCACCGACTCGTCCCCCAATGGTGAAAATGGGATTTGACTGGTATCGTCTTCCCATGGAAGCTGTTGTTGACCAGGCCGGACGGATCGTGCTTCCCAAGTCCATCCGTGACGCGCTTGGCCTGCTGCCCGGCACGAAGGTGGATATCTCTCCATACGGTGCCGGGGTGCAGGTCGTGCCCGCTGGCAGGACCGCGCGTCTGGTGGAAGAGGGCGGCGTGCTCGTGTCCGCAGGCGACACGCCGGTTGACGACGACATTCTCTTCAGCCTCATCGACGCCGGCCGCAGATGACAGTCGCGGTCGACACGAGTGTCGCCGTTCCGCTTCTCGTCCGCTCCCATCAGCATCACGCGGACGTCGTCCGGTGGTGGGACGGGCAGGAGCTCGCGCTTAGCGGACATGCGCTTGCCGAGACGTATTCCGTTCTGACCAGGCTGCCGGGCGATGCCAGGCTTGCTGCGGAGGACGCGGCCCGCCTGCTCGACGCGCGGTTCGAGGCACCCCTTGTGCTAAGCGCCGCTGCCGCACGAAAGGTCCACAGCAGGTTGAGCCGTCTGGGCATCGCAGGCGGCGCCGTTTATGACGGACTTGTGGCGCTGGCCGCAGCGGAACACGGCGTCGCCCTCGCGACTCGGGACGCGCGGGCGCGCGGCACCTACGATGCGGTAGGCGCCAAGGTGATTCTTGTAGCCGCCTAGCCTCGCCGCAGCAGGATCCCGCGCACGAACGCCGCCTGCCCCACGTGCTGCATGTCGTCATCCAGCACGGAGACCAGCCGCACCCCGAGCGTCACGTGCGGCGTCCACCGCGTGTCCACGATCCGGTCCAGGTCGGCGTCGGACACCTCGGAGACGAGCTTGACCGTCTGCGCGTGCACTGCCTCGTGGTACTCGCCGAGCAGTTCCGCCGATGCGGTGGCGGCCGCGAACTCGGCGACCTGTTCCGGTGTCTGCCCGTACCCGTGTGCCATGGTGTCCGCGGGAAGACCGAACCGCCGAGCCCAACCGTCGGCCGACCACACCTGGGTCACGCCGAACGCGTCGGCGACGTGATCGTCCTGCACCCGGGTGAGGTGCCAGATCAGCCAGCTGACCGAGTTGGCCTCGGCGTCGAGCCGATGGCTGAGCTGCGACGGAGTCAGCCCGTCGAGCACGTCGGCGACGTTTTCCCTGATCCGGCCGAATCCGTCGGTAAGCAAGTCCGCAGTAGTAGCCATGGCCCCATTATTACGAGCACGGCAGACAGTCCAAGCAACGGCAGGTCAGGGCACCGGCCAGGCGGGCAGCGCGCTCACGTCGGTCACCGTCTCGGGCAGCCGCCGCATGGAGGTGACCCGCCGCTCGGCGAACTTGGCCGGGTGCCCGGTGTGATCGCGGTCGACCCAGACCGAGCGCAGCCCCATCCGCGCGGCGGGCAGCACGTCATGCACCCAGCTGTTGGCCACGTGGATCCAGCTTTCCGACGTCGCCCCGGTCAGCTCGGCGAACCTGCGGAAGTGCCCGAGATCGGGCTTGTACGACCGCACCTGCTCGGCCGTCACCACGACCTCGAACGGCACGGGAAGCTTCTCCGCCGTCGCGGCGAACAGGTCGTCGTCGCAGTTCGTCAGGATCGCGAGCCGCCAGCCGAACGCAACGAGCGTGGTGAGCGCCTCGGCCACGTCGTCGAACAGCGGCATCGATGGCCAGGCCGCCACGAAGGCATCCGCCTGGTCCGCGGCGACGGGGATGCCGGTGCGCCGCGCGGCAAGCGCGAGCCCGTCGGTGAGAACCTCACGGTACGGCCGCCACGAGGGCGTGGCCTCGAGCATGGACTCGGCCCGGTGGTAGGCGGCGAGCAGGGCGCCCGCCCGCGGCCCGGCGACCGGTTCCAGCGCGCCGAGCATGCAGGCGTTCCAGTCCGCGATCGTGCCGTAGCAATCGAAGGTCAGCCATCGGGTCCCGGGCATCAAACCTCCCTACTCGAACACCTGTAGTAGGAGCCGGTCTCTACAGTAACTGTTGTTTACTGTTTCTGGCTGATGAATTCGCATCGAATCCGTCAATGCCACTCGTCATTGCTAACAGCGGTCGTAGGCGGGGCATGATCGTGGAGGGACAGACGAGCAGCGAGGAGGCAGCCCGATGGCCGACGACGAGTTCCACTACTCAAGCGGATTCGGGAACGAATTCGTTACAGAAGCGGTCGACGGCGCGCTGCCCGCCGGGCGGAACTCACCGCAGCGTGCGCCGCTCGGCCTGTACGCCGAGCAGCTCAGCGGCACCGCCTTCACCCAGCCGCGTGCGGTGAACCGCAGGACCTGGGTGTACCGGATCCTGCCCAGCGCGAAGCACCCTTCGTTCCGCAGAATCGACAGCAAGCGGCTGAAAGGGACACCGTTCGACGAGCTCGAACCCGACCCGAACCGGCTGCGCTGGGATCCGCTTCCGCTGCCGTCGGAAGCGACGCCGACGGACTTCATCGACGGCCTGTTCACGCTCGGCGGCAACGGCGACAGCAGAACGCGCGACGGCATGGCGATCCACCTGTATGCCGCCAACCGGTCCATGATCGACCGGTACTTCGTCGACGCCGACGGGGAACTGCTGATCGTGCCCGAGTACGGCGCTCTCATCCTGCACACCGAACTCGGCCCGCTGCGCGTCGACCCGGGCGAGATCGCCGTCGTGCCGCGCGGCATCAGGTTCCGCGTCGAGCTTCCGGTAGCGGACGACGGCTACGCGGTCGCCCGCGGCTACGTGTGCGAGAACTTCGGCGCCGCGTTCACCCTGCCGGAGCGCGGCCCGATCGGCGCCAACGGCCTGGCCAACGAGCGTGACTTCCTCAGCCCGCACGCCGCGTTCGAGGAACGCAATCACCAGGTCCAGGTGGTGAACAAGTTCGGCGGCAACCTGTGGGCGGCGGACTACGACCACTCACCGCTGGACGTGGTCGCCTGGCACGGCAGCTACGTGCCGTACAAGTACGACACCGCGAACTTCATGGTGATCGGCACGATCAGCTTCGACCACCCGGACCCGTCGATCTTCACCGTGCTCACCAGCCCGAGCGACACCGGGGGCCTGGCCAACGTGGACTTCGTGGTCTTCGCGCCGCGCTGGCTCGTCGGCGAGGACACCTTCCGCCCGCCCTGGTTCCACCGCAACATCATGTCCGAGTACATGGGCCTGGTCGCCGGGCAGTACGACGCCAAGGCCGAGGGCTTCGTCCCTGGCGGCGGCTCGCTGCACAACACCTACGCCAGCCACGGTCCCGACGCGGACACCTACGCGCGAGCCTCGGTGCAGGACCTGGCCCCGCAGAAGCTCGACGGAACACTGGCGTTCATGTTCGAAAGCCGCTGGACGATCCTGCCGACCGCGCAGGCGATGAGCGCGGCGTTCCGCCAGCGGGATTACGACAACGTATGGTCTGGATTGCAGCGGAATTTCCGCTAGCGCCCGATGAGCCGAGCTTCGTCGACGGCACCGGTCGCCGTCGATACGCTTTTCCCGTTCCTGGCTGCACTGGCAGGTTCATTCGTCACATAGTTTCCGCTAAGTTACGTTTCATGACTGGCTCCTATGTGACGGTCGGGTCCGGCGACCACCACGTCATCGCGCTGCATGGCTGGTTCGGCTCCGCCCTCGGCTGGGGCCACCTGGCCGACTACCTGAACACCGCACAGTTCACCTACGTCTTTCCCGACCTGCGCGGCTATGGCTCCCGCCGCGACGAGCCCGGCGAGTTCACCATGGCCGAGGCGGCGACCGACGCGATCGCGCTCGCCGACGGCCTCGGCTGGGACCGGTTCAGCCTGGTCGGCCACTCGATGAGCGGCGTGGCGATACAGCATGTGCTGGACCAGGCGCCGGACCGGGTCCGCCGCCTGGTCGGCGTGGCGCCGGTGCCGGCGAGCGGCCTGCCGCTCGGCGAGTCTGATTGGTCGCTGTTCGTCTCGGCGGCGGAAAGCCCGGCGAGCCGCGCGATGATCGTCAACTACTCGACGGGCAGCCGCCTCGTCTCTGGCTTTGTCGACGGCATCGTGCGGCACTCGCTCGACAACTCCGACGCGCAGGCGTTCGGCATCTACCTGCGCTCCTGGGCCCGCGCCGACATCGTCGCGCGGATCAAGGGCAGCGAGGTCCCCGTCAAGGTGATCACCGGGGAGTACGACCCGACCCAGCCCGCCGAGTTCATGGAGCAGGCGTGGCTGCAGGTCTACCCGAACTCGGAGCTCGAGGTGCTCCGCGGGGCCGGCCACTACCCGATGTTCGAGACCCCGGTCGCGCTCGCGATGTCGATCGAGGAATTCCTCGCTAGAGGCTAATTCCAGACGGACGATATCTTCGTGTCAATCGCGCCGAAGGAGATCCGCGTGAGCAGTTTCGATCCGGATTCCGGTCCCTCTTCCCCCGATTTCGGCGGAAGTCCCTTCGGCCGTGGTTCCGGGTCCGGGGGAGCGGGCGGCGGCCTCACCGGGCCGTACGGCCGGATACCCAGCCTGCCGGGGATGCGCCGTCGCTTCCGGCCGCGCCGGCTCGGCTGCCTGGGGTCGCTGGTACTCGTCGTCATCGTGCTCGCCGTGGTCTACATCGTGCCCAACCCGTGGGCGCTGCACATCGGCGGCCGGTTCACGCCGGCCGAGAGCTGGCAGGGCTACGGCGCCGTCGCGGCGAGCAACGGCGGCCGCTACGAGCTGTACCTCGGCCTGCAGGGCGGGCTGCTCAACGGCGGCGAGCACGGGCACGCGAGCTGCAGCGGCACCGGCTGCGACACCCTCGCGGGCAGCGCGAAGCTGTGCACCGCGTCGGGCAAGACCTATACCTTCGCCGTCAGCGGCGCGGTGCACTCCTGGTGGTCCACCGACGGCGCCGCCACGTCGGTCGACCTGACCGACAGCCCGCCGCTGCCCGACGGCTGGGTCGTTGCGCTGCACGGCGCCTGGCACGGCCCCGCCCTGCAACTGTCCAGTCCGGACAACTCCTGGACCGAGGTGTTCACCAAGGCCGGCGTCATCCGCTCCGTCACCTCCACCGCCGACGCGGGCACCGCGACCACCACCATCCGCTACGGCACCGAGGCCGACTTCCAGTCCGCCTGCCAGCGCCTGGCCGCCTGATCGCGCCCACCCAGCTCACGCCGAAGAAGCCCCGGCGCCGGCGCCCTCCGTCAGAAGTCCGCTGCGCGCGGGATGATCTCCGACCCGATCAACTCGAGCGGCGTCACGTCCCACACGTTCGCGACCGCGCCGATCGCGGCGTCGAAGCCGAGCCCGGCGAGCGCGCCGAGCTCATCGAGGATCCGCTGCGTCCCGCGTGACGTGTCGAACGGGTAGTAGGCCGTCTTGTAGATGGTGTCGTAGTCGCGGCCCACCGCCTCGCAGTGCTGCCGCAGCACGTCGAGCTTGCGCGCCTCGTCCCGGCCGGCGAACAGGTTGCAGGCGTCGGCGTACTTGGCCACCAGGCGCAGCGTCTTCTTCTCGCCGCCGCCGCCGATCATGATCGGCGGGTGCGGCCGGGACAGCGACTGCGGCGAGTTCAGCGGCCGCTCCAGGTTGTAGTACTTGCCCTGGTACGGCTTCTCGTCGCCGTGCCACATCTGCAGGCAGATCTGCAGGGTCTCCTCGAGCCGCTCGAACCGCTCCGCGACGGGGGGGAACGGTATGCCGAGCCCGCGAGACTCCTCCTCGTTCCACGCCGCGCCGATGCCCAGCCAGGCCCTTCCGTCCGACAGCACGTCAAGCGTGGTCACCATCTTGGCCAGGATGCCGGGCTCCCGGTAGACGGCCCCGGTGACCAGCGTGACAAGCGCCGCCCGCGACGTGCACGCGGCCAGGTACCCAAGCGTGGTGTACCCCTCGAGCATCTCCTTCTCCGCCGGCCCCACCGCGCCGATCTGGAAGAAGTGATCCATGACCGCGATGTACTCGAACCCGGCATCATCGGCGGTCCGCGCCACCCTGGCCAGCTCTTTCCCCAGCCTCTCCGGCCCCCGCGGCGTGCTGAAGTCCGGAATCTGCAGCCCGATTTTCATCCTCAACGACCTCCCTATCCCACCCTTCCACCACCCTCTCACGCCCGCACCCCGCCAGCCGCCCAACCACACCCGTTCCCCTGCCACCCCACAGATTCCCCGCCCAACCACCCCGCCCGCATCCTGCCCCACGCGCCCACCCGCGCGACGCGCCCACCCGCGCGACGCGCCCACCCGCGCCCTGTGCCCCCTAGCGCCCACGCGCACCGCTCGTCTCGCGCCCGCCCTGTCGCTGCAACCTCACCTGCAACAGCAGTTTCGGCGGCGGCGTTGCCCTT
>Ga0335083_10002518_pt1 | contig 24115 bp, 20 predicted proteins | sample Lox_Sample_42_FD_206716 | JGI IMG/M metagenome (GOLD analysis project Ga0335083, IMG submission 206716) | Soil microbial communities from Loxahatchee National Wildlife Refuge, Florida, United States - Lox_Sample_4.2 | ecosystem: Environmental > Terrestrial > Soil > Wetlands | place: USA...
GAAACGACTCTTGCTGGCGCTGCTGCTGGCGGCTTCGGTGCTGCCTGCAAGCTATGCCGCCGACGAAACGCCTGCGCCCAAGATCAAAGTGGGTGATATGGCGCCCGACTTCACCTTGACCGACCAGAACGGCAACAAAGTTTCGCTGCATGACTTCAAGGGCAAGAAGAACGTCGCCCTGGCGTTTTACATCTTCGCCTTCACCGGTGGTTGAACCAAGCAGATGCAGGCTTTCCAGCGGAACCTCGCCAAACTGGAAGCCGCCGATACCCAGGTGCTGGGTGTGAGCATGGATTCCCGGTTCTCGAATCAGGCGTGGGCGGAAAAAATTGGCGTCACCTTCCCGCTGCTGAGCGATTGGGGCGGCGACGTGACCAAGGAGTACGGTCTCTACAACCCCAAGTACAAAGCGGCCCGCCGCGTGAACTACCTCATCGACAAGGACGGCAAGGTCATCGAGATGCAGTTAGACTCGGAGGCCATCGACCCGTCGAAGGTGGTGCAGGCGTGCGAAGCGAGGAAGCTGGGGCGGTAGGCATTCCCACTCTCCCGCCAAGGGCGGGCGGGAAGGGTGGGGCACCCAGCGGAGCCTCCGTCACAATGTTGGGTTGCATTTTATCCGGGTTGGTCTAAACCGAAGGCCTTAGACCCAGATAAGAGCGGATATGTTCCACAGCATTGCCGAGAGCACCTTCTAGGTCCTCGTCTTTCGGGTCGTATTGCGCTGTTGTCAGGCCACTGAGGTCGGTAGGGAGTGAAACGCCCTTCGCCTGTATAACAAATATGCGCCGACGAGTGAGCTTTCCCATGAACAAGCCCAGCTCCAAGATCACATTATCCCGGGCGACGTCGCGACGGTTGCCACGCGACACAAGCTTGTCGTCTTTTGCGAGGACAAATATGCCGTAATCGTAATCCAAGACGGCTTTCTCTAGCGACTCGATGGTTGTGTTGGTAAGACCGAAAACGCCACTCTCGTCCCAGATTTCGACGGAAAGGTACTGCCTGAGCATCTTTTGGAGCTTCCGTGCTATGGTCAGACCCTGAGACGAGGAACCGACAAAAGCGCGCGGCAGAGAACGTGTGCCAACCTTCCCCTCGAGGATGTCGCCACACGCTTCAAACAATCGGTCCAATGCCGCTAATTGAAAAGGCGAGATGACAACCGCTCTGTCCAGCAACTCCTTCCTACACCGATCACAAAGGGACCGAACTCTCATGCTTTCGACAATATCTCTCTTGTTGACTTTCTTGTCGAACACGCATTGTCGAGTGTCGTCATGATTGAGTTTTTCTGGCGCTAAGAAACGGAGCGTAGCCTTAGCAAGGTAATACACGAAATATGCCAGCATCCTGTCTGCGGGAATGATGTCGTTCGGCACACCGTGAACCGTGAACACGGCGAGACCCTTCTTAGGACGATCGGATCCAAAAATGTTGCCATAGTTCTCGCCCTCCAAATAGGCGTCAACGAAAGCTATGAGGTATGGGTGGAAACCGGTGATACGCGACCGGGCCGTCTCCATGCTGTCCAAGAGTTCGCGAGTTTTCGCACGCTGGAATGTGTGCTGTTGCAATTCCTTCGCTTCATTTTCAGGGAGTTTGACGAACGCAAATTCTCGCTGGAGGGAGTTTGCAAGCGATAGAGCTCGAGCCACGTCGAATATCGCCAAGGCTCCAATCTCAACAACCTCAACCGGCATCTGTGCCATGAATGTGCACTCCTGCAGCTCAGGAATGATAGTAGCGTTCCAGTGCGGGGATCTTTTTGGACGGCACGTCTTTGCCTGAGCTTGTTGTGCCACAGCGTGGGGCGCCGCTCCGCGGAAATTCCAGAAGGACCCTGAGACGCCGACACTCCCATATATCATGCTAACGCTGAGGCGGCGGAGATAGCGCGACAATTGTAAGAAAGAGGTCGCGAGGTGCAGAGCGAATCTACAACCCTCGGCGATAGCAATAAATGTAGTCGGTAATCACCGGCGCGGTGGTCATGGGAATGGCGGTCACCATCACCTGTTCCAGGCCCGAGGACACCGGTTCGGCGAGCTTGTCATTGGAGAGCAGATAGCCACCCGGCTTCAGCATGGCGGCGATGTTCGCCCGCGCCAGGGCCTGCTCGAATGCCCCATAGTAAACGAAGATGTTGGTGCCGATGATCAGGTCGAAACGCTCATCGGGAGGAAAGGGCAGGCGCTGGTAGACAATGTTCACATTCACCGGCTTGACGCGGCTGACGATGGCTGGACGTATCTTGACAGCCCGCGTCTGAAAGCCGGCATCAGCCTCGGGAACGGGAATGGGGGCAACCGGTTCGCCAATCTGTGAGCCCAGCTTCTGCCAGTACGCAGTGAACTTTGCGCGGAACTCGTCCGTCCAGCGTCCGTCTGCATACCATGGGAGTTGTACCGTATAGGGCTGCGCTGCGGCCGCATTCTTTCTGGCTGCTTCGATGTGCAGGTTCACCCGTGAGCTGATGTCCAACGTATAGAGTTCAACCTCGCTGGGCTTTGCCAGGCCGAGGCGGAGCAGCGAATCCAGAACGGCAAAGGGCTGGATCGTCTGCGGGGGATAGAAGTCCAGGCCCTCCTGCTTGTTGGCGAAGTCGAGGCCCGGGCCCACAATTGCGACGCGCCGGATGCTGCCCGGCTTCAACATGCCTTTGTCCAGCATGCTCTTCAACTGCTGGTCGAGGTCGTAGTTGGGCCACAGGTTGGTATCCAGCGAAATGCCGCGGTGCTGGAACATCTGGTCGCGGTTCACCTTCGCCTGTTCGCGAGCTTGCAGGTAGTCCTTCTGCATGCGCACCAGGTTGGCCAGCAGGTAGGCCTTGAGTTTCTTGCGACCCGCGGCCGTGTCGACGGAAAAGCCTTTCTTCTCGACGAAGGCCCGCATCTCGACAAAGCCCTGGTTACGATTGGGCGCGGCCAGAGCCTTGATGAGATCATTGGCACGATTTTCGGCGAAAGCATTCACCAGGCTGCTTTGCCCATAGCGCACCAGATATTCGTCGTCGATGCGGTATTCCTTAGTGAAGGTGACGCCGAAGCGCAGCAGATTCGTGAGCGTGTCCTCTTCCCCGATATCCAGGCGCTGTCGGACTTGGGCATCGGATTTTTGCAGCCATGCCCGCCAGTCCTGGGAGCTGACGCCCGGGCCGGGACGGGCTGCATCGCCGGCGCTCATTTTTTTCAGGACAGGCTTGGCCGATTCCAGCGATATGAACTCAGGAGATGGGGCCGTGGAAACCCCAGCATGGACCAGAACCGAGAGAACAAAGACCAGCGAGAGAACCAGACGCCCGCCCCTGCGGCACGGATGGAGCCCGCCCTGCGCCTCACCGGCCGCGCCCAGGCCTCTCGCTGGCCACGAGGAATAGTCGTGTATGAAAACCTTCTCGCCCATCGCTCAAGCGCCTTGTCGTGCCCCTGAAAAACACGGGAGGCATGAGCCTGCTGGTAAGGAGTAGTGCACCTGCGGTTCCAAACTGTCCGTCTTGCAATGCGTTGAAAACATGAAGGACAGATGCCGTGAAAGGCGTCACAGCGGAGCCCTGCCGCGAGAAATCACCCCAAGGTGGGAGAAAAGGCGCGACGCAGTGCGACGCGCCAGGCGGCTCGCGCGGAGTTGCTCGGTGTAACATGATGCCGTTGTGGCTGCCATCGAAACGCAACCCTTCGTGGACGAGACTCCGGGTGAAGCGCCCGTACGCGGGTTTCTGCATCGGGCGGAGAAGCCCGGAGGTGGATTCCTAGTGCTCACTCATGGAGCGGGCGGCAATTGCGGTGCACCGTTGCTGGTTGCACTGGCGGAGAAGTTTGCTGCGTCGGGGCTTAACGTGTTGCGTTGCGATCTGCCGTATCGGCAACGGCGTCCGCGCGGCGCACCTTCACCCGCCGATGCGAAGACCGACCAGGCTGGATTACGTCGCGCGGTAACGCTGATGAGGGACCAGTTTGCCGGCCGCGCGTTTCTAGGCGGCAGTTCGTACGGTGGACGCCAGGCGAGCATGCTGGTGGCGGCGGAGCCGGCGCTGGTCGAGGGCCTGCTCCTGCTTTCGTATCCTTTGCATCCTCCGGGGCGCGCGGCACAATTACGGACCGGACACTTCCCCAGCCTGCGAACTCCGGTGCTGTTTGTCAGCGGCACAAGAGACACATTTGGGTCGGTCGAGGAGTTGGAGGCTGCCATCAAACTGATTCCGGCTCGAACGAGGCTGGTCACAGTCGAAGGCGCGCCGCACGGTTTGTCACTTAAGGGGAAACAGGATGTAGTGGTGGACCTTGTGGCGAAGGAATTCCAGGCGTTCTTTCCACATCCGTAGCGTGCCCTTGGTGAGTGGGATCCCTCGCAAGAGGCGCTCGGGATTTCGGCAGCAGGCTCCCGCTCGCCGATCACCAGCTCGCTGACGCCTGCTGGAGGCCTCAACTTGTAAAAGAAACGTCAAAAGCTCCGGCCAACCTCGTGCACGGTAACCGATTCAGTGCTACAGTTTCAGCCCGCCGCTTGGTTTGTCAGCTTCGGTGTCTGCTTCCGGTGAATTCCTTACTCAGGGAGATAAGAAATGTTGGACACGCACGTTTGCAATTTCGCGCGCAGGACGTTTGCGGTGGCAGCGATGGCTGTGCTGATGGTGATCAGCGCATGGTCGGGCGACACCGAGATGGTGGTATACAACTTTACCGGCGGCAATGACGGCGGCAATCCTGCAGCGCAGTTGATCTTCGACAAGGCAGGCAACGCCTACGGCACCACCGTCGTAGGAGGTCTCTACGGTTGTGGCACCGTATTCGAGCTGACGCCCTCCGGCGGCCTATTGCAGGAGAGTGTGCTGTACAACTTCAGTTGCTTCGGTGACGGGAAAAACCCCTACGGCGGCGTGGTCCTTGATAACAACGGCAATCTGTACGGTACGACGGTTGCGGGCGGTTCCGGCGGAGATTGCACCGGTGACGGTTGCGGCGTGGTGTACGAGTTGACCCGGTCCGGAGGCACATGGAGCCAGAGCGTCCTGTACAACTTTACCGGCGGAGATGACGGCTTCGGTCCCGGCGGCGGAGTGGTGTTTGATAAGTCGGGTAATCTTTACGGCACCACGCCGGATGGAGGCGCGTACTCGCAGGGGGTGGTGTATCAGCTCTCGGCGAACGGTGGTCAGAGGCAGCAGACGGTGATTCATCCCTTTACGGGCGGCGCTGACGGCGGTGTCGGCTCCCTGGGTTCGCTGCTCATCGACAACGCGGGCAATCTTTACGGCGTGACGGAATTGGGCGGCATCTACGGCGCCGGCGTAGCCTTCAAGCTGTCCCCAGCAGGAGGCACGTGGAAGTTCACCACGCTCTATCCCTTCCAGGGCCTGCCAGATGCAGGCTTTCCCTACAGCGGCTTAATCGCGGATGCGAACAATAGACTCTACGGCACCACTTACTTTGGCGGCGCCAATGGTCTGGGAACGGTGTTCGAGGTGGCGCCTGGCGCGAATGTCCTGACCGGATGGAAGGATGCTGTCCTTCATAGCTTCCCGGGCGGGACGGATGCGAGCTTCCCCACCAGCACTCTCGTCTTCGACACAGCCGGAAACCTTTACGGCACGAGTTCGACGGGCGGTAACCCATCGTGCGACTGCGGCACAATCTTCAAGCTAGCGCCCTCGACGGGCGGGTGGAGCGAGAGTGTGCTACACAGCTTCGGCAGCGCCGGTGATGGAGCCTACCCCACTTACGGGCTGACTCCGGACGGCAACGGCAACTACTTCGGAGTCACTCCTGTGGGTGGAATTCATGGTCAGGGAGTGGTGTTTGAGATCACGCCGTAAGGTCGCGCCCACCACACGCGGCGGTAATCGAACGGATCGCAGTTTGTTATAATCACTATCGCCGCAGTCTTTCTGCGCGCCCTTAGCTCAGCTGGATAGAGCGTCTGGCTACGAACCAGAAGGTCGGGAGTTCGAATCTCTCAGGGCGCGCCATTAGAATCAAGGTTTAGGGGCGAGCAGGTTTTGTGCTTCGCCTCGTCCGCAGGTTTGCCATCCTTATCAAATTGAGCGAACCCAAGCCGCCCGTATATTCAATCTTCCGCAAGGTGTTGTCGGCGCAGAATACGGCACTGTTCTACAGTTGGACCGCCGAGTCCAGCTTTTGATCGATTTGCAACGGGCGACGGCATTACCGCTCGTGGAGCCTCATTAATTTTCGGTGAATGAGAGGCTTGCCCATTGTCTAATCCGGCAAGCGCCTCTACGATGCCCTGTCATGGACAATTCTGACTACGACCGCCTGCGGCAGGCCTACAAAGACGCGGTTGACGAGTGGGTTACCGCCATCCGTGAAGAGGAAGCGCTGGCCACTCCCGACCACTCCATGGTCGCGATGGAGCACTGGGACGCAGCCTGCTTCAAAGAGCAGGAAGCACAGGAGAAGGCCAAGGAGGCCAAGGAAGCCTATAAGGATGCACTGCGACAGTTCAATTACGGCATCTGATTGGCAAGAAAAGGCGGTTGCCACCCAAGCCGGTTTGGTTCTCGGTGCTAAGGTGCGTAATAGGTGAAGACAAAGTCGTGAGCTTTAGCAGGCTCGTGGCAGGGAAAGCAAGTTTTATGCTTCGCCTCGTCGGCAGGTTTGCCATCCTTGTCAAATGAGCGAACCCCCAGCCGCCCGTCGCGGGGTACTTTCTTGAGTCCTTGACCATAAACTGGAGGTACCAATCCGGTGGGGGCCCGGGAACGAAAGACTGCGAGCGCCCAAAAGCCTTGTTGTTTTCCTCCGACGGGATGTAACTCCAGGCTATCCGGGCAATGATTGTGCCGTCTGGAAACGGCAGCTTACCTTCCCGATAGGCCTTGATTGCTACATCGTTGCCCAGAACGGCGCGCAAATCGTTGAGGGTGCCTTCTTCGTGGGCCACGGAGATCAGCCTCCAGTCGCGATATCCGGGGGGAATCTTGATGCCGAAGATCGGGGCGGCCTCTTGATCGGCGTGTCCAGATGCAGTGAATGTGGACGCGAGAACCGTAGCCGCCACCGCAACTGCAACAACCAAGAAAGAGATCCGTGGCATACTGTGCCTCCTCTGCAATATGCGCAGGTCACGCCGTGCGCTAATGGCAATCACCGTGAGGTCTTCAGAGCAGGCGTCACCACAGGCATTCCTGAGTCGGTACCCCTTGATTCAGCTTTTGCCAATCTCACATTGTCAAAACAACCCGGAACTGCGCCTTGCCGCTCATCATGCGGTCGTATGCCTCTGCCGCTTTCTCCAGCGGAAAGGTTTCGATCATGGGACGCACGCCGGTCAGCAGGGCAAAATTCAGTGTGTCTTCGGAATCGGTGGGCGTTCCCGACCACCAACCTTGTATGGCGTGACTTCCGGCGATGAGTTGTAGAGGCGCCACCTCAAGCGCGTCGGGTCCGGCCCCGATCACCATGAGCTTTCCGCTTGGGCCCAGGCCGTCGATCAACTCGGACATCGCCTTCGAGCTTGGGGCCGTTGCCAGGATGACCTTCGCGCCCCCCAGCTTCTGCAGCTCCTGAGCCGCGTTCGTCGCCTGGCTGTCGATGTACACGTGCGCTCCGAGTTTCTTTGCGAGGGCGGCATTCTCCGACCCACGCCCGATGGCCGCAACTCTGTATCCGGACTTATTCGCGAATTGAACTCCGAGATGACCCAGGCCGCCGATACCCTCCACCGCGACAAGGTCGGGAGGCATGGCGCCAGCGCGCCGCAGGGCGTTGAAGGTCGTAATTCCCGCGCAGAGCAAGGGTGCTGCTTCGGCATCACTCAAGCTCTCTGGCACGGCGGCGAGCGCCTCAATGGGAGCTACCATGTATTGCTGGTATCCTCCGTCATAGCTGACGCCGGCGATCTTCACATTTCGGCAATGGCTAAAATCGCCGCGCCGGCACTCGGAACATGTGTTGTCCTGGCCGCCATGCCAGCCGACACCAACGCGCTGTCCCTTCTTCCACTGGGAAACGTCCGCGCCCACTTCATCGATGATGCCCACCACTTCGTGTCCGGGCACCCGGGGATACTGAAGTCCGGGCCACAACCCTTCCTTCACGAGCACGTCACTGTGGCATACGCCACAGGCTTGCACCTTGATGCGCACCTGCCCCGCACCTGGATTGGGGATCTCGCGTTCGACCACGCTGAAATCCGCTCCGGGTTTCGAGACCTGCGCCACCTTCATTGTTGCTACTACTTCTGTTGTCGTTGCCATAAGTCCTTCCTTTTTTGTCACTGAGCAGCGGTTGGCTGGGCCAGGTCAGCGACCGGCTGCTGGACCGTACCTGTGCGTTTACTCGTTCCCCACGAAACGACTTGAAGCGAGCACCGATCCGCAGTGGAAACTTCACTTGTGTGAAGCGGCGCGATCTGAATGACAAAAAGTGTGCCCTTCGGGAAGCGCCTCGTCAACCCGCGCCGCATGGATTCATCAGAATGCAAGATTCCGGACATCGGCTGAACTTGTAGGAGGACAGTGCTTTCCCGCTCCAAGGGGTACATTGAATACTGCGTCGTCTCAGTTTGTGATACTTTAGCTATGTTGTTGATTTCCCGAGCAGCAACGGCTACGAAGCAAATGGTCGGGGCGTTCAAATCTCTCAGGACACGCCATCCCCAGCCCTTAGGACTGTTCAAAATTATTGGGCGCTCAGGACTCGTTGGACCTTAACCGCCGGATTTTTACACCCGGCGCACCGGAGGGCCATCCTAATGCCATTCTTATTTCTGCCGCGATTCGCCAAGAAACTTGTTATCTTCCTGACCCTTGTGGCGCTGACAGTGGTCCAGCCGGCGTCGCGTGCGGCCGACTTCAAAAGGGACGTCATCTATCAGATCGTAACGGACCGTTTCTTTGACGGTGACTCGACGAACAACAATCCACCGCAGAGCAGCGGTCTGTACGATGCCACGAAGACCAACTTCCAGGCCTACTGGGGAGGCGATCTTGCCGGCATCCAGCAGAAGATGTCCTATCTCGCCGGGATGGGCATTACCGCAATCTGGATCTCGCCGCCGGTGGACAACGAGAACGTCAATATAGGTGGCGCATCGATCGGCGCGCCCTACCACGGCTACCAGGGCCGCGACTTCAAGCGCATTGAGGAACATTTTGGTGACGCCAGCAACTCATTTACCGCCTTCGATAACCTGGTCACGGCGGCGCACGCCAACGGCATCAAGGTGATCGTCGATTTCGCTCCCAATCATTCCAACAACAACAACAATGGCGAATTTGGCGCCTTCTATGACAACGGAACTCTGGTTGGTAATTACACTAACGATGCCAAGCTTTACTTCCATCACAATCCCAACATCAGCGACTACAACGACCGCTATCAGGTCCAGTACTTCACACTCTCGAATCTCGCGGACTTCAACCAGGAGAACGCCGACGTGGACGCGTACCTGAAGTCAGCCGCGCAGGTTTTCCAGCAGCACCACGTTGACGGCTTTCGCGTGGACGCTATCAAGCACGCGACATGGGGCTGGCTCTACAGCTTCATCAACAGCATTTACAGTACTGCCGACACCTTTACGTTCGGGGAATGGATTGCCGACACCACCTCTGACCCGCTTTACCATGACCTCTACAAGTTTGCGAACCATTCCGGGTTCTCGGCGCTGGACTTCTCGCTCTATCACGCCATTGACGACGTCTTCGCCTGGGGCAACAGCTTCAGCGAGATTGACGGCGTGCTGGCACAAGAGGCTTCGAACTTCCAGCAGGTGAACGACCTGGTCACTTTCATCGACAACCATGACCGCCAGCGTTTCCTCTCGATTAATAACAGCCAGAACCGGCTGCACGAGGCACTCGCCTTCGTGTTGACCTGCCGTGGCGTGCCGGCGATTTACTACGGAACCGAACAATATCTGCACAACGACACGATCCAAAACAACGACCCTAACAACAAAGGCAACGATCCCTACAACCGGCCCATGATGGTCAGCTTCGACACGACCACCACGGCCTACAAGCTCATCGGCAAACTGGCGGCGCTGCGCAAGAGCAATGCGGCAATTCCCTACGGCACCATGGGCCAGCGCTGGATCAACAACGACGTGTACATCTACGAGAGAAGCTTTGCCGGCAGCGTGGTGCTGGTCGCCATCAACAAGAACGAGAGCCAAGCCACGCCGATCGGCGGCCTGTTCACCTCCCTGCCGGCCGGAACTTACAACGACTACCTCGGAGGTCTGCTCGGCGGGTCTCCGATTACCGTGACGGACGGCGGAGGAAATAACCCGGTGAGCAACTTCACTCTGCCGGCGCACACCGTCGCAATCTGGACCTTCAGCCCGGACACGCCAACGACACCCGTGCTCGCTTCGGCGGGGCCTGATGTTGCCCAGCCCGGCGTACAGGTAACACTCGCCGGTAGCTTCGCCGGGAACAACACGGTGAAGTTTGGGACAACGCCCGCTACAGTGGTCAGTTCGTCCGCGAATCAGATAGTGGTGACCGTCCCGACCGTCGGGAACGGCAACTACGACGTCAGAGTGACCGATTCGCGCGGCCACATCTCCAACCGCGAGCCGTTTACGGTGCTGGCAGCAAAGCTTATCCCGGTAACGTTCACGGTGAATAACGCCATTCCGACTACGTTCGGCGATTACATCTTCCTCACCGGTGATACGGTGGAACTGGGAAATTGGAATACCACGTGGGATGGCGCCGTGGGTCCCATGCTGACGCCGAACTATCCAAACTGGTTCCTCAACGTGAGTGTTCCGGCGGGAAAGACCATTCAATTCAAGTTCATCAAGATTGCGGGCAACGGCGCCGTCACCTGGGAGAACGGGCCCAATCACAGCTATACCGTCCCCACGAGCGGCACAGGCTTCGTTAATGTGAACTGGCAGAACTAGATTGGGCATTCTCCGCTGCGGTCAGGAGAGCCAGAAACGCTCTGGCAGCACTCGAGAGATGCTTGTCTTTGCGATGCACATAGAAGTACTCGAGGCTGGTGTCGATTCCCGCCAGGGGAACGCCGATCAGGGCTCCAGCAGCAATCTCCCGCTGGACCACACTTCTGGCCTGAATTGAAACCCCGAGCCCGGCTTCCACGGCGTGCTTGACACCTTCGAGGTTGCCGAAGTCGAGCACCTTCGGCAGATGGATGTCTTCTTCCCTTAACCGCTCTTCCACGACGGCCCGCGTGCCTGCGCCTCGGGCCGCAACGATGAATGTTTCTTCCAGCAAGTCTGTTGGCGAGACGCGATGCTTCTTGGTTGCCCACGTGTGATTGCCCGGAAAAATTGCCACCAATCTGTCAGTCATGAACTCCCGTGACAGCAGCCTGGGATCATTCACTTTGTGGCTGACAAGACCAAGATCCAGCTTGTTGCTCAGGATACTGGTGTTGATCCGGCCGCTGAGGGATATGTCCAAGGCGACTTCCACAGCCGGATATTTTTCCCGGAACGCCGCAAGGATGGTGGGCAGAATATAAACCCCGATGAGGAAGCTAGTTCCCAGCACCAGTTTGCCGCCGCGCAGACCCTTCAAGTCTTCGATTTTGTGTTCCGCAGACTCGATGGACAGCATTACTTCCTGCGTGGCGGCGTAGAGCACTTCGCCAGCCTGGGTTAGGGCGACCTTTTTCCCCAGACGGTCGAACAAAGGAAGTCCGTAATACTCCTCCATTTGCTTGATGTGCTTGCTGATGCCCGGTTGGGTCAGGTGTACGACACTGGCCGCTCGTGTAAAGCTGCGTGTCTCCACGACTGCGCGAAAGATGCGCAACTGATCCAGATTTATCATGAGTACAAGTTATCATTATCATAAAGACAAGTCATTTGATTCATGCATGGACGTCCTGTAGGCTTCGTGGTGGAGGACGGCATGAACAACCTGGCATACGATATCGCAATCGAGGAAACTGCAACGGAGCAGGCCGACATTCCACGGACCAGGCTATTTATCGTTTCAAGCAGAAAGTGGGATGGCGGAGAGCCTGTGCTACTTCGGGCCGCAGACCTTCTGGACTGGGAGTTGGAGCGAGGAGCGATGCCCGCGTAACACGGTGCAGTATGGCTCGGAAATGTCCGGCTCAGATTGGCAGTCGACCATTTCAGAATCTGCTTGGCATGTAGATTTTACCTGGTAACCAGGAAAGTTCTACTAGTAAACCGCATGGCTGCGATCGTTAACTCTTTTATTTTCTTTGGCACAACTTTGGCCCCGGGAGTGCTGTTAGACTGAACAGACGAAGTGGCGCAATAGGGGTCACCTGAAAGGGAATTTCGGCCAGAGTTCCCTTATCAGCGTGGCCCTTCTAATTTTGGGCTCCCTGCCATGACTGCAGGCGTTGTTGATCGGGTGAGTGTTCCCCATCCCAACGCCTTTGAAAACGGAAGCGAAGCGGCACCGAAGTGCCGCTTCGCTCTTTCATTTGTACAGCGAGGCGAAAATCCTGAAGGCCTATGCCAGGGTCAATCTCTCGCGAACATCAAAACCGGCGTTGCGCAGCAAGCGCTCGACGGTGGATTCGTTGAGGCGCGTGGCGTCGTATTCGATGCGGATGGTCCGTTCCTGCTCATTGAACTGCACACGGCGAATGCCATAGACGTCGCTGGTCAGCGCCAGCGCGGCCATCTGACTCTCTCCTGGCGGCATGCCGTAGCGGAATAAAACTTCAACTGCGGTCATCGAACCACCAACCCTCAGCCCTGCCCGGGCCTCTCATAAACGTGCAATGATAGGTGTGCGCGGATTTCGCCAGAGACTTCCTTGCGTGTCCGCGCGGGTTGCGCATTCAATATAGAGCATCGCCGCGATTGTGAACAGCTGGAAGCAATGAGCAACGAACCGCAGGGAATCAACGGAGGCCAGGACCTGCCTGAGAACCGCATCGTTGACGTCTCGGTAAAGGACCCGGTGTGCGGCATGGCAGTGGATCCGGCGCAGCCGCGCGGCAAAGCCCAACACGATGGCCAGACTTACTACTTCTGCTCTCCCGGGTGTATGCACAAGTTCGTATCGTCTCCGGCGAAGTATCTGTTGCGTGGTGGCCGGGAGCTCGAGAGCCCTCCGCCTGTGATGTCTCCGAAGAAACCGAACAGCGACCCGGTCTGCGGGATGACCGTCGATCCGTTGAAGGCCGCTTCGTCCGTCGAGCGTGAGGGGAAGCTGTATCACTTCTGCTCGCGCGGGTGCGCGGAGAAATTCAAATTGGATCCGGAAAAGTATCTCTCGCCTAGCTACAAGCCCGCCGGCATAGGCGGAATGGTGCAGCTCGGCGCCAAGCCCGCACGGATCGCACCGTCTGCTGAGCTGCACGGCATTCCTCCCGCCATCACCTTTGCCGATCGTGATTTGTCCAGCACGCCACCGGGGGGCGCCGGATCGTCTCGTCGTCCTGCGGCAGACAGGCAGGAGGCAACGTACATCTGCCCGATGGATCCCGAGGTGCGTCAGGGGCAACCGGGAGCCTGCCCGAAATGCGGCATGGCGCTGGAGCCGGAGATGCCAACAGCTCCGAGCCGAACGCAGTGGACGTGTCCTATGCATCCCGAGATCGTGCGCGATGGACCGGGTAGCTGTCCCATCTGCGGTATGGCCCTGGAACCCCGGACGGTGACGGCGGCCCCGGAAGAGAATCCCGAAGTGCGCGACATGACGCGGCGTTTCTGGACCAGCGTGCTCCTCGGCGTTCCACTGGTGGCGTATGCGATGCTGCGCATGGGCCCGCTGGCTCATATGCTCTCGCCGCGTGTGGGCACATGGCTGGAGTTCGCGCTGGCTACCCCCATCGTGCTGTGGTGCGGCTGGCCCTTCTTTGTGCGCGGATGGGCTTCGGTCAAGTTCCGTAGCCCCAACATGTTTACCCTGATCGCCATGGGCGTCGGCGTGGCTTACGTTTACAGCGCCGTCGCAACCCTCGCACCGGGAATCTTCCCCCCGGCCATGCGAGGAATGTCAGGGCTGCCGGAGGTGTACTTCGAAGCGGCGGCGGCCATCGTCGCGCTTGTATTACTGGGGCAGGTTCTGGAGTTGCGTGCGCGCAGCCACACCTCGAGCGCCATTCGCGCTCTACTCGATCTTTCTCCCAAGCTGGCGCGCATCATGCGTGACGACGGCAGCGAGTATGACGTTCCCCTCGATCACGTAAAGGTGGGCGACAAGCTGCGTGTCCGTCCCGGCGAAAAGATCCCGACCGATGGCGTTGTGCTCGAGGGCCTCAGCTCGGTGGACGAAGCGATGGTGACGGGAGAGTCCATTCCGGTGGAAAAGCGCTCCGGCGATAAGGTGATTGGCGCAACCGTGAACGGCACCGGCTGGCTGCTGATGCGGGCCGAGCGCGTAGGCAGTGAGACCATGCTGGCGCAAATTGTGCAGATGGTGAGCCTGGCGCAGCGCAGCCGTGCTCCCATCCAGAAGCTTGCCGACAAGGTTGCAGCCTGGTTCGTGCCGGCGGTACTGGCGGTCGCAGTAATCACGTTCATCACGTGGCTCGTGCTCGGACCGGAACCGCGACTGGCACACGCCATCATCAACGCGGTCGCGGTGTTGATCATCGCCTGCCCTTGCGCGCTAGGGCTGGCCACACCGATGGCCATCATGGTCGGTACCGGGCGTGGTGCGCGCGCGGGGGTGCTCATCAAGAATGCCGAGGCGCTGGAGACACTGCAGAAGGCCGACACGCTTGTGCTGGACAAGACAGGCACGCTCACGCAGGGCAAGCCGGAGTTGATGGCGGTGGTCGCGGCCGCTGGCGAAACCGAGGAACACGTCGTGCGGCTGGTCGCCAGCCTGGAGCGTAGCAGCGAGCATCCGCTGGCTGCGGCCATCGTTGAGGCGGCTGAGGCGAACCACATTCCGCTCATTCCTGCCGACGCGTTTCAATCGCTGACCGGACGCGGCGTGACCGGCCTCGTCGCCGGACACGAGCTCGCGGTGGGCAACGAAATCCTGTTGCGGGAGATGGGCAGCGACGTTACCGGTCTGAGGTCACAGGCGGATGAGATGCGCCAGGATGGACAGACCGTGGTTTTCGTTGGGGTGGATGGCCGGGCCGCGGGAGTGCTGGGCATCGCCGATCCCATCAAGCCCGAAGCAGCGTCGGCGGTTGGCGACCTGCGCCACGAAGGCCTGCGCGTGGTCATGCTCACCGGTGATAACGAAACGACCGCACAGGCGGTGGCGTGCCATGTCGGCATCAGCGACTTTGAAGCCGGAGTGCTGCCCGATCACAAGGCCGAGGTGGTCAAGAAGCTTCAGCAGCAGGGAAGAGTCGTCGCCATGGCGGGCGATGGCATTAACGACGCGCCCGCGCTGGCGCAAGCTCAGGTTGGCATTGCGATGGGTACAGGCACCGACGTCGCCATGGAAAGCGCGGGTATCACACTGCTGAAAGGCGATCTTCGGGCGCTGGTGCGCGCCCGCCGCCTCAGCCGCGCCGTCATGCGCAACATCAAGCAGAACCTGTTCTTCGCGTTTATCTACAACTCGCTTGGCGTGCCGATTGCGGCGGGCATCCTCTATCCGAAGTTTGGGCTATTGCTCAGCCCCATCATCGCCGCCGCCGCCATGAGCTTCAGCTCGGTCTCGGTGATCAGCAACGCACTAAAGCTCAGGAAGGCGAGGCTGTAGAGATCTGGCAACCGCTGGTCGCGGCTTTCAACGAGCAAGGACGGAGTTGAAGGAAAAGCCCCCATCCTGGCTGGAAGCCAGAAACGGGGGCGTTAACAAGAAACATCGTTCGTGTTCTATGTGAAACAGTCAACGCTCCTTGCAGCGAAGTGTGTAGTTCATTTGACCTACCGGCATGTTGTTAACGATCTGCCTCACCGCGAATCTGAACTGACCACCTTTGATATCGCGAGGAAGCGTAATCGTTGCCTCTGCTTCCACGCTCTCACCTGGACTAAGCATCATGCGGCGCAGAGTACCGATTCGGCCAGGAGTGACGGCGAACTGGATTCGGCCCTCACCCACCGGCAGACGACGGCGCATGTCGAAGGGTTGCAGACCCTGCAGCCTTTCTATCAACTCCGCTTGCGACAGTTGCCGTAGCGGAATGCCCATAGTCTCGCTGAGATCCGCCCCTCGTACACTTCCCTCCGGGAACGAGATATGGAACTGCGTTGCCTCGGGCAAGTTGCGGAGGTCAATTTCTAGAGTGGGCCAGGTCTGGAGGTGAGGAAGGTTGCGCACCTGGAAATACAGCTTGATCGGGGCCAGGTAAACGACGTTCACCACATAGTCGTTCTTCCAGGCGTAATTGTTGCTCATGAGAACGAAGTTTGCGAACGAGCTCCAGTCATGGATCCGGGTGTGATCGGGAGCAGGATCCAAGGGACTATGCACAATTCCCACAAAGCAGAACATCAGTTCTTGCCCGACAGGCGGCTTCGGAATTGCGCTCTTGGCGAACACGATGGGCTTCGACACCCGGAACTCTCCGGGCTTGACATTCAGCTCCAGCACATTGCCGATGTACTGCCAATGAACGGGGTCTCCAAACGAGGTGCCGGCTGGCACACCGTACACATCCACCTGAGCATCCGACGCGTCATGTCCGCAGTTGGAAATGCGCACGAAAATGTAATTGTCTTTTCCATACTCAATGTTCTGACACAAGTCGGAGCGCTGCGGGTCGCCCAATTCGACTTGTGGGTTCGCCGGCGGAGTCTGCCGCGCGATGATATCCAGGCTTTCGCAGGTAAAGCCAATAGCAGGCTCGTTTCCCACATCCCAGACCGCCTCGCGCAGGTAGAGGTCAGGCCCGACGCCGACCGCCTTGAAAGCCGCCTTTACCGTGGCCAGTGCCTGCAGGTCATCGGGATAAAGGTCCAGGCAAGCATTGAGGAATCCTTCACGGAAGTCCAGGAAGGTGGGATTGTTGTTGCCGAGCAGTTGAGTGGTTTGTACGTGGTACAGCATCGTTTCCACCGGAGTTTGCCCAATCTTCGTAACCGTCACCCCCGATTTACGGTGGGTACCGCCGTTGACCATCAGGTAAATCGCATGGCTGACGATGGTGCAGTTGATGTGCACACCGCCGTTGTCCAACGTCCCGGTGTAGAGATCATCATAGTGATCGGGACAATTTCCAGCCAAGCAGCTGTTTACAGGATCCGCAGGATTGTATTGCCCTCCGTTGGTGGGGTCCGCCAGATTGCGGAGAAACTGATGAACTGGCGGATTGGGAAGCCTTGTAAACAGATCTTCACCTATCAGCCAATCGCCACTAAAGAAGGCTGCCATGCAGTCCGAAATAGCTTCATCGAGAGCGCCTGACTCTCCGGCATAAACCGGATTGAAGCAGTGATGAGTGACCGCATGGGTAAACTCATGGCCGATAACATCGTCGCTGCACACATAATCGAAAGTCACGCCGTCGCCATCGCCTACGAAGATCTTCTGGTACTGGTTGCTCCAATAGGCATTGTTCAAATTCGTGAGGTAGTGCACATCCGATTTGACAGTCGTGCCGTTGTTGTCATAGCTGCGGCGGCCGAACGTAGTCAGGTACCAGTCAACGACTTTCCCCACATATACATTGGTGTCCACTTCGGGACCCTGATTTTTGTACCGTGGGGTTGTGGTCTGGTCGTTCCAGTTGTCGTTAGCGTCTTCCGAGGGTGAAGCGCCGCCAGGACCAACGTCGCTGGTGTCAATCTCTGGACCGGCTGGTTCGCGAGTCATGTCTTTCAGTTCGTAATCGGTCGAGTTAACTTCATAGGTGTGTAGGTCATTGTGGGTACCTGAGTAGTAGCCTGTCCCCTTGCCCGTAGTTGGTCCAGCGTTCCGCAGGTCGTTATAGCGGAACAGGACCTCACCATTGACCGCATCGATGAAGTAGATCCATTCCGCCGGGTCTTTCTGCTTGTGCGCGTCCAGCGCCACTCTCCAACTGAGACGATAGCCTTCGCCGTGCGGGAAAATTAGCAGTTCCGGCTTGGCTTTCGCAATCGTTACCGCTCCCTCGCCAGCGTGGCCAAGAGCAGCTTTCTCAGCGTCGGAAGCACTGAGTTTGGGCGCAACGTCAAGCTTCAGCCCGGGCGCCAGTTTGCTCGCCGCAGAGGAAACAGTTCCGGTGGTAGAGAAGTCGACACGGACCGAGCGGTCAAACACGGGAACGTTCGCGTACCGTTGCCGGAAGCTCACGTGAACCATGCCAGCCCTGTCCACTACTTTCTTGTCTTCGGCCAAGTCCTTGTCAACGTCGAGGTTGCCGAAGAGTTGTTTGTTGGTTTTGAGGAATTCCTTGCCGGCATGAAATGGGTTCTCCTTGAGAACTTTGGCATCGAATTGATCGCTGAGTTTGCCGCGAGCAGAGGCCAGCGCCTGGCTCTTGCCATCAAAGCGGACCTCTACCTTGGGATCTCTTTTACGCAGCCGAGACAACTGCTCTTCTAGTACAGGCGATAAGCTGCTCATAGAGCGCTCCTTTCGGTGTTAAGAAAAGAATTGGGATGGGTTCGCTGCCGGACCCGAGGACCGATGGCTGCAATGTCCGATATCTCAGCATGGCAACCCCGACAGAAAAACTGGACTGCTAGGATCAGCTTCCAGTTGGACGTGCTTCTATTGGTGATTACCTGGACGGTCGGCGAGAATCACTGGGAAAGATCAGCCGACCGCGCATGCGTTGCTGAACCCAAGAGAGTCAGGCCTTAAAGAGAAACCGCGTGGAGAGTGGTTCGCAGGGCGCGGTCAGGCCGGAAGTTATTCTCTGTCTTTCCCCGACACATTTCAGTGATGTTCCTCACAGTAACGAGTGACATCGCCTGAGCGGCTGCAGGAACACACTGTGGCCGACATGCCTGACTTTTGTCACACAGCGTTGGTGACAGCGTGGGGAGGGGCCGCGTATTCGCCGTCAAGCGGGGGTTCTACAGCTTTCCCAGGTAATCCACAATCTCCGGGCTGGTCCAATCGGCGGCGCCGATGAACTTTCGCACGATGGTGCCGTTGCTGTCGATCACGAACGTCTCAGGGAACTTGAAGGTGCCGTAGAGTTCGTTGCTGTGTTTGGTGTCGCGGACGGTCAGCAGATCGATGTTATGGTCTTTCACAAACTGCTTGTAGGCACTGTCGTCGTCATCTTCGCTGACCGCCAGAATGGTGACCGTGTTGCCCAGTTGCTTCTGCAACGCAACCAGCGAGGGCATCTCCTGGATGCAGGGCGGACACCACGTGGCCCAGAAGTTCAACACCACAGGCTTGCCGCGGAATTGGCTGAGCGAGACCGAGCGTGTGCCGTCAGCGATCGTGAAGTCAGGCGCGGCGCTGCCGATGCGCGGCGGATGCGAGCCACTATTGCAGGCAACAAGAAGGAAGAGGCCAATGAGGGCGGAGGAGGAAAGGAAGCGCTTCACGAATCTATAATAATTCAGGTAGCCACTGCCTATTGCTGATGGACAAGTCCATATCTGCTCCCGAGGTCTCCGTCATCGTTCCTGCGCGGAATGAACAAGCGTGCCTTGCAGATTGTCTGCGCACTCTGGTTGGTCAATCAGGCGCAAGCTACGAGATCATCGTGGTGGACGACGGCTCGACTGACGGGACACGCGCCATTGCCGAGAGCTTCCCTGTGCACGTGATCGCAGCCAATGCTCTGCCGGAAGGCTGGACTGGCAAATGCAACGCCGCCTGGAGTGGCGCGAAGGTGGCGAAGGGTCAATGGCTGCTGTTCACCGACGCCGACACCAGGCATGCGCCGAACTCCATTGCCGGCGGATTGCAGGAAGCGCAGGAGAACTCCGCCGACCTGCTCTCGTACTCGCCGAAGCAGGAGGTGGCCGGCCTGGCTGGGCGGGCGCTCATGCCGGTGATCTTCGCCGAGCTGGCGACTACTTACCCGCCCAAAGCAGTGTGCGATCCCGATTCCCCGGTAGCGGCAGCGAACGGACAATATCTGCTCATCCGTCGCGAGGCCTACGACGCGATCGGCGGACATGCTGCCGTAGCCACCGCCATTCTCGAAGACGTGGAGCTTGCCAGGCGCGCCAAGAAAGCCGGTCACAAGCTGCAGTTTCGCTACTCCGACGTGGTGAGCGCCCGCATGTATCGCAGCTTCAGCGGCATGTGGGAGGGCTGGACCAAGAACCTGGCGTTGTTGTTTCCCAATGCGCGCGGACTGGCAGTAAGGCGAGCGGTCGAGTTTGTGGTGATCGTTGCGGCTGTTGTCTTCGCCATCATCGCGGCCTTGCAAGACCAAAAACTGGCGTTCGCTATCGCCGCGGTGGTAGCGATCCAATGGCTCTATCTTTTCTGGAAGCGCATCTGGATGGCCCATTTTGACTGGCTGTCAAGTCTGTTGTCGGTGTTTGGACTGCCGCTGTTCGCGGTACTTCTGTGGAATTCCAGCATCTCTCATAAGCGAGGCTCGGTGCGCTGGAAGGGACGGGAATACTCGGTTAGCAGCTAGCAACTGGCAGGTAGCGACTAGAATTTTAGTTGACGTGCCATGGCTGACTGCTAGTTGCCAGTTGCTCGAAACCACCATGATCTATCTGACACGCAAGTGTGAATTTTCTGCATCGCATTACTATCACAATCCTGAGTTCACCGCTGAGGAGAACCAGCGGGTCTTTGGCAAGTGCTCCAACCTTAATGGTCACGGCCATAATTACACGCTGGAAGTGACGGTGAAAGGTGACGTCGATCCCCGGACAGGCTTTGTGGTTGACCTGAAGGAGCTGAAGGAAATCCTGAATCGCGAAGTGCTTGATGCGCTCGACCACAGGCATCTGAACAAGGAGGTCCCAGAGTTCGCCAAAGCGATCCCGACGACCGAGAACCTGGCCGTCGCCATCTGGAACCGGCTGCAGGGCAAGTTCAACGTTGCCACGTTGCATCGCGTGCGGGTGTACGAACTGCCGGACCTCTTCGTAGATTTCTATGGTGAGTCATGAAGGTCCATCTGACGCGCCGGTATATGTTTTCAGCGTCTCACCGGTTGCATAGTGATCAGCTCTCAGAGGCCGAGAACTGGGCAACCTACGGGAAGTGCAACCACCCGCACGGGCACGGGCATAACTATGCGCTCGAAGTCACGGTGAGCGGGCAAGTGAATCCGCAGACGGGTATGGTCTGTAACCTGGCCGATTTAGACGAGGCGGTCCGGCGCGAAATACTCGAGCGCTTTGATCACGAGAACTTAAATGCTCTGCAGGAATTCCAAGCTACCGTACCGACGACGGAAAACTTGAGTGCGGTCATTTTCAACATTTTGAAGCAAAGCTTTACAGCCGCTCATCTAGAGAAGGTACGGCTGGACGAAACCATGATGAACAGCTTTGAGTACAGTGGCTAGTCGTCGGTAGCTACTGGTTCGCAAGACATCGTTGCGGCGCAAGTTGCATACTAAGAGCCAAAGCTAGTTGCTAGCTGCTTCTTTATGAAAGACCTCATCGAGACCCCGACCCTCACCAGCGCCAGCTTCGAAGAGCTGGCGCGCGAGCTGCTGGTTCGCATTGGCGAGCAGCCTGACCGCGAAGGGCTGGCGAGGACCCCCGAGCGTTACGCGCAAGCGTTGCAATACCTCACCAAGGGTTACCGCGAAGATCCTGAGCAGATCCTGAAGGGCGCGCTCTACAGCGTCGATTATGACGAGATGGTGATTGTGAAGGACATCGAGATGTTCAGCCTTTGCGAGCACCATGTCCTGCCTTTTTTCGGGAAGGTACACATCGCCTACATTCCGAAGGGCAAGGTCATCGGGCTCAGCAAGACGGCGCGGCTGGTGGAAGTATTCGCGCGCCGTCTGCAGGTCCAGGAGCGAATGACTGTGCAGATCGCCGAAACCATCCAGAAGACCATTCAGCCGCTGGGAGTCGGTGTTGTCATCGAAGCGCGGCACCTCTGCATGATGATGCGCGGTGTCGAGAAACAACATTCGGCTACCGTCACATCGTCGATGCTGGGCGCCTTCCGCGCACAGCAGACGCGGCAGGAATTCCTCTCCCTGATCCACGCCAAGAACGGTAACGGAATCTAACCGATGGCTGCGAAGAAGACGCAGTCCAAACCCCCAGCAAAATCTGCAGCGCCTGCCGAGTCACGTCTGTTAAACAAGGTTGCGGTGGTGACCGGAGCGAGCCGCGGAATCGGTCAGGCCATCGCCCGTGCCCTCGCGAGCGAAGGTTGCTGTGTCATCATCACCGGTCGCGACAAAACGACGCTTGCCAAAAGCGCAACGCGAATCAGCCGGAAGGTACGCGGTCGGGGCACGGTTGTGCCGCTGGTCTGCGATGTGCGGGATCCAGAGTCTGTGGCCTCGCTCTTCGCTAAAGTGAAGCAGCGCTTTCGCCGCCTGGACATCCTGGTTAACAATGCCGGAGTCAGCCAGGCGCCTCTCTCGGTCGAGGACACCTCGCTGGAGCTGTGGCGGGCGATAGTTGATACTAATCTTACAGGGGCCTTCTTATGCACCCGCGCTGCCCTGCCCCTGATGCCACGCGGGGCAACGATCATCAACAACCTGTCAGCCGCGGCGAGGCAGATTTTCCCGAAATTCGCAGCTTACACGGCAGCCAAGACCGGCGCCTACGGCTTTACGCTATCGTTGCGAGAAGAGCTTATGTCGCGCGGCATTCGTGTGACCGCGCTCATGCCTGGCGCTACCGACACCGATATCTGGCGCCAAATCATGCCCAATGCTCCACGCGAAAAAATGATGAACGCCGAGAACACGGCGCAGGCGGTACTCTATGCAGTGCTTCTGCCTGGTAACGCAAATTTGTCGGAGCTGCTGCTGACGCCTATGGCGGGAGCGCTATAGCGGCACAGTAAAATGAAACACCGAGCCACTGCCGAGCTGTGAGGTAACTCCGATTGTCCCTCCGTGTGCCTCCACAATGGCCTTGGCAATAGCCAGCCCCATGCCAGTACCCTGAACACGGTAGCGCTGGTCTCTTCCCCGATAGAACTTTTCGAAGATCAGCGACAGCTCCAGATCCTCAATCCCAGGCCCACGGTCGGCCACGCTGACGTTAACCATCTTTCCCTCGGTCTCCGCGCTGATGGTGATGGGTGTCGCCGGCGGTGAATACTTGGCCGCGTTCTCCAGCAGCTGGGCCAGCACTTCGGCTATACGCTCCAGGTCAACGCTGACGGGTGGCAAGTTCTCCGGAACTTGCAGCTTTACCTCGCGGCCGGTCAGCGCCTGCTTCGATCTTTCCAGACCCGCCGCGATCACCTCCCGCACGCCGTGGGGCTCGCGGCGTAACTCCACCTGTTGTGCATCCAGCTGCGCCATTTCTGCAGCCTCGCCCACCAGGTGGTTCAACCGGTCGGTCTCCTCATTGATGACGGTGAGCAATTCCCTTCTCCCGTCGGCTTCAATGTCCGGCGTTGACAGCAGCGTGGTGACCGATAGCTTGATGGCGGTAAGTGGTGTCCGGAATTCATGCGTGACGCTGTCCAACAGCGCAGAACGCAACTTTTCGCTTTCGCGGGCAGCTTCGGCGCGGGTCAGTGTTTCCACCGCACCGGCTCGCTCGATGGAGATGGCGATCAGGCTTCCGACTGCCTCGAGGGTTTCGCGCGAGAGCACTGGGCCTTGCAGACCGAGACTCCCCACCGGCCTCACGCCGATGCGGAGCGGGACAAAGCACAACTGCCTCTCTTCATCCACGACCGGCTCACCGCGCCCGCTGACCGATTCCAGTTGCTCTTCGCTGAGTTCCGGATGCTCAGGGCCCGTGCGATAAACCTCTTTGCGCTTGGGCAGGTACATAGCCGCAGCTTTCAGGCCAAAAGCCTCCCGCACGAATTGCGGTATGGAGTTCAGCAGGTCCATGACGTTCTCCGTGGCCAGCAATTGCTGGCTCAGAGAATACAGCCGCTCCACCTCTTTGCGACGGCGGGTGGCATTCAGCGCTTCGCGGCGGGCGCGCTCGGAAAGCCGGCTGGCCACGATCGCGCTGGTGAGGAACGCCAGCAACGCAATCCAGTTCTGCGGGTCAGCAACCGTAAGCGTGCCGATGGGCGGAAGGAAGAAATAATTGAACGCGAATGTCGCGACCACCGCGGTTGTCGTGGCGGTCGTCAGTCCCCACCGGCTGGCCACAAACAGCACGACCAGCAGAAAGGTGAGCGCTACCGTGGTATGGCTCACGTCCGGCAGGCGGCGGTAGGCAAATATGATGACCG
>Ga0335083_10002521_pt1 | contig 24097 bp, 16 predicted proteins | sample Lox_Sample_42_FD_206716 | JGI IMG/M metagenome (GOLD analysis project Ga0335083, IMG submission 206716) | Soil microbial communities from Loxahatchee National Wildlife Refuge, Florida, United States - Lox_Sample_4.2 | ecosystem: Environmental > Terrestrial > Soil > Wetlands | place: USA...
TGATCGCGGCCGTCACCCAGCAGTGGGACACCGGCGAGGTGTTGATGGTCGGCTGGATGGACGACGAAGCGCTGCATCGAACCCTGACGACCGGGCGATGCACGTACTGGAGTCGCAGCCGTCAGGAGTACTGGGTCAAGGGCGCGACCTCCGGGCACCAGCAGTGGGTCAAGTCGGTATCCCTGGACTGCGACGGTGACGCCGTGCTCGTCGAGGTCGACCAGGTGGGCGCGGCGTGCCACACCGGCGACCGGCGGTGCTTCGACGCGGGCGGCGATCTCGGCGCCGTCGTCGGCACTCCCGAACAGTGAGTGTCGCCGTCTCCGTCCCCGCCGACGGGACGGTTCATCCGGCTCGCGAGGAGTTCCTCGCCGAACTCGCGACGGACCGGGTCGTACCGGTCGTCCGGCGGCTGCTGGCCGATGCCGAGACTCCCATCAGCGCCTATCGCAAGCTGGCGGATGGGCGCTGCGGTACCTTCCTGCTCGAGTCGGCCGAGCACGGCGCGGTGTGGTCGCGCTACTCGTTCATCGGTGTGCGGAGTGCCGCCACGCTCACCGAACGCGACGGCAGGGCAGTCTGGTTCGGAATCGGCCCAGACGATCACCCTGAGTCCCCGCTGGATGCGTTGAAAGATGCGGCGGCGCGGTTGCGCACCCGACGCCGGCCGGGCCTCCCTCCGCTCACCGGCGGCCTGGTGGGGTACCTGGGCTACGACGCCGTTCGCCGGATCGAACGCTTGCCGAGCCTCGCGGCTGACGACCTTCAGATGCCCGAGCTGCACTTCCTGCTCGCGACGGACCTCGCGGTGCTCGATCACCGCGACGGTTCGATCCTGTTGATCGCCAATGTGATCCGTGGACTCACGCCCGACGCCGACACCGACCCGCAGGCGGCCTACCTCGAGGCGGTCGCCCGCCTCGACGCGATGGCGGCAGACCTGGCCACGCCTGCGGAGCCCTCGATTGCCACTCTCGCCGCCGTCACCGGGACCACCTACGAGGAGCGCAGCACCCAGGCCGAGTACATGAACGCCGTGGAGGTGGCCAAGGAGCACATCCGGGCCGGCGACGCCTTCCAGATCGTCGTTTCGCAACGCTTCGAGCTGCCCACCACGGCCGATCCGCTTGACGTCTACCGGGCGCTGCGCACGTCCAACCCCTCGCCGTACATGTACCTGCTTCGGTTCGACGATCTGGACGTGGTCGGATCCTCACCCGAAGCACTGGTCAAGGTCGAGGACGGCCGCGCGATGATGCACCCGATCGCGGGCACCCGCCCCCGCGGGGCCACCCCGGAGGAGGATGCGGCGCTCGGCGCAGAGCTGCTCGCTGATCCCAAGGAACGCGCCGAGCACGTCATGCTCGTCGACCTCGGGCGCAACGATCTCGGCCGAGTGTGTGCGCCGGGCACGGTCGAGGTCGTGGACCTGATGGCGGTCGAGCGGTTCTCCCATGTGATGCACCTTGTGTCGACCGTCGTCGGCGAGATGGCGGCGGATGTCACGGCGCTCGACGTGCTGTGCGCCTGCTTTCCCGCCGGGACGCTGTCAGGTGCGCCGAAGGTGCGGGCGATGGAGATCATCGAGGCGCTCGAACCGACCCGCAGAGGGCTCTACGGCGGCGTCGTCGGATACGTCGACGTTGCCGGTGATCTCGACACCGCCGTCGCGATTCGCACAGTCGTGATGCGCGCGGGCCGGGCCTACGTCCAGGCCGGTGCGGGGATCGTCGCCGACTCCGATCCGCTGACCGAGGACACCGAATCCCGCAACAAGGCAGCCGCCGTGCTCAACGCTCTCGTGATCGCGTCTGCGCTTCGGTCGGCGGAGGAATGAACGCCGAGCAACCCGCGGACGAGACGCCGCCCGAGGTCGAATCCGTCCGGCCGGACTCGGACCGCCGGTCTCCTCGCATGGCGGTGGTGCTCTGCGCGGTGGGCGGCCTTCTGGTTCTGCTGTCCGCCGGTCGCACGTGGGCGCGTACGACGGTTCACCTCCAGACCGGGGTCGTGTCGCTGTCGGTCGCGGGTCACGATGTCGTGTCGGCGCTGTCGTCGATCGGGATCGCGCTGATCGCTCTTGCGGCGGCGATTCTCGCCTCCAGCGGCCTGATCCGTCGGATGGTCGGCTTGGTCATCGTCGGCGTGGCGGGGTCGGCGATCGCGGTCGCCGTCACTGCCCGCGGTCGGGTGTCTTCCGCGCTGGAGGACAAGGAGGTCGGCGTCCGCGGCGTCAGCGTGCACGCGAGCGCGAACGGCTGGTGGCTTGTTGCCCTCGCCGGGGGGATCCTCGCCGTAATCGCGGGCGTCCTCGTCGTTGCCCGCTCGGCGCAGTGGTGGGAACTGGGGCGGCGTTACGACGCACCGACTGCCACCACACCGTCGAAGGACCCGGCGACCCTGGCGTGGGAGGCGCTCGATCGGGGCGAGGATCCGACCGCTGACGAGGCCGAGCACCGCTCGCCAGTGCCCCCGCCGGGGTCGCGCGATTCGGACCGGGGCGGCCCTCTAGGCTGATCGCGTGTCGGTCCTCGATGACATCCTCGTGGGGGTACGCGAGGATCTCGCCGAGCGCGAACGACTGCTTCCACTCGAGGCGGTCAAGGACATCGCGACCGCGCAGGCACCGGCGAGGGACGCCCGCGCGGCGCTCGCCGCGCCCGACGTCGCGGTGATCGCTGAGGTCAAACGCTCCAGCCCGAGCGCCGGTCAGCTTGCGACCATTGGCGATCCGGCAGCGCTCGCCGCCGAGTACGAGAGCGGCGGCGCCGCGATGATTTCGGTCCTCACCGAGACACGCCGCTTCGGCGGATCGCTCGCCGACCTTGATGCGGTCCGACTGGGCGTGCAGATTCCGGTCTTGCGCAAGGATTTCGTGGTGACGCCGTATCAGGTGTGGGAGGCCCGCGCGCACGGTGCCGACGCCGTGCTGCTCATCGTTGCGGCGCTCGAGCAGGAGGTGCTGGTCAGCCTGCGTGAACGGATCGAAAGTCTCGGCATGACCGCGCTCGTTGAGGTGCATGACGAAGCCGAGGCGATCCGGGCGCTCGATGCAGGAGCGCGGGTCGTCGGCGTCAACAACCGGAACTTGCGCACGCTCGAAGTTGATCGGGACACGTTCGCACGGGTGGCGCCAACCGTTCCGTCCAGCGTCGTCCGGGTCGCCGAGAGCGGGGTGCGGGGTCCGCACGACCTCTTGGCCTGCGCCGCTGCCGGCGCCGACGCAGTGCTCGTCGGCGAGGGCCTGGTGAAGGCCGCCGCACCGCGGCAGGCAGTCGCGGACCTGGTCGCCGCCGGCGCTCATCCGGCCTGCCGGCACCCGGCATAGTGCCCGTGGCTCGGGCCGCGGCCGATAACGGTTTCGTGTGTCGGTCCACGATCGGCGACACTGGGTTGTGATCGATTTCGCAGTCACGCTCGAAGCCGGCGACGGCAGGTTCGGACCGTACGGCGGACGCTACGTTCCAGAGGCGCTGATTGCGGCACTGGACCAGCTCGCGGAGGTCTACGCGCAGGCCCGCGCGGACGAGGCGTTCCGCGCCGAGTTCGCCCGGCTGCTTCGGGACTACGCCGGACGCCCGTCCATGCTCTACGACGCGACCCGGTTCTCTGCCGCGGTCGGCCGGCGGGTGCTGCTCAAGCGGGAAGATCTCAACCACACCGGGGCACACAAGATCAACAACGTGCTGGGCCAGGCCTTGTTGACCAAGCGGATGGGCAAGACGCGGGTGATCGCGGAGACCGGTGCCGGTCAGCACGGGGTCGCGACCGCAACGGCGGCCGCCTTGCTGGATCTGGAGTGTGTCGTCTACATGGGTGAGGTGGACACCGAACGCCAGGCCCTCAACGTCGCCCGGATGCGGTTGCTCGGCGCGACGGTCGTACCCGTGACCAGTGGCTCCCGGACGTTGAAGGACGCGCTCAACGAGGCCTTTCGCGATTGGGTGACCAACGTCGAGTCGACCCACTACATCATCGGGACCGTCGCCGGTCCCGCCCCGTTCCCTGCGATGGTCCGGGACTTCGCGTCGGTGATCGGCGTCGAGGCCCGCGAGCAATGCCTGGCGCTGATCGGTCGACTGCCGGAGGCGGTCCTCGCCTGTGTCGGTGGCGGGTCAAACGCGATCGGGATCTTCGCCGGCTTCCTCGCTGATGAGACGATTCGTCTGTTCGGCTTCGAGGCCGCGGGGGAGGGAGTCGCGACCGGACGCCACGCCGCCACGCTGACCGCCGGATCGCCCGGCGTCCTGCACGGCGCCCGGTCCTATGTCCTTCAGGACGAGGACGGCCAGACGCTCGAGTCGCACTCGATTTCGGCGGGGCTGGACTATCCCGGAGTCGGGCCCGAGCACGCGTGGCTCAAGGACACCGGCCGGGCGGACTACCGACCGATCACGGACCGCGAGGCCATGGACGCCTTCGCCCTGCTCTGTCGCACCGAGGGGATCATCCCGGCGATCGAGAGCGCGCACGCGCTCGCCGGCGCCCGGCTGGTGGCACCCGAGCTCGATCCGGAGGCGGTGATGGTCGTCAACCTTTCCGGTCGCGGTGACAAGGACATGGACACCGCCGCCCGCTGGTTCGGGCTGGTCTGATGCCGCTGCGTTCCGGGGCCGCGATCTCCTCGGCCACCGCAGACGGGCGGGCGGCGCTGGTCGGTTACCTGCCGGCCGGCTTCCCGTCCGCCTCGGGTTGCCTGGACGCGATGCGGGCGATGGTCGACGGCGGAGTGGACGTGATCGAGGTCGGGCTGCCCTACAGCGACCCGGTGCTCGACGGGCCGACGATCCAGGCGGCCACCGAGCGCGCTCTTCGCGGCGGCACCAGGATTTCCGACGTGCTCGCGACCGCCGAGGCGGTCGCAGGTCTGGGCGTGGCGACAGTGGTGATGACGTATTGGAATCCGGTTCTGGCGTTCGGGGTCGATCGCTTCGCCGCCGCGCTCCGCGACGGTGGGGTGAGCGGGCTGATCACCCCCGATCTGATTCCGGATGAGGCCGCGGATTGGCTCGAGATCAGTGACCGGCGCGAGCTCGAGCGGATCTTCCTTGTTGCGCCGTCCTCGACCGATGAGCGGATCGCCTCAACCGCCGGGTCGTGCCGGGGATGGGTCTATGCCGCGTCGACCATGGGGGTGACCGGTGCGCGGGCGGCGACTTCGTCGGTCGCGCCCGGCCTCGTTACCCGGGTGCGCGCCCACACGGCCTTGCCGGTGGGGGTCGGGCTGGGAGTTTCCAACCGGGATCAGGCGGCCGAGGTGGCGGCGTACGCGGATGCGGTGATCGTCGGATCCGCGCTGGTGCGCTGCCTGCTCGACGGGTCGACCCTGCAGGCCGGGGTCGCGGCCGTGGGCTCGCTGACCGCAGAGCTCGCGGAGGGGGTGCGCACGGGTCAGGGTGAGCGGGGCCCTCGATGAGCCGGCCGGATGGTCAGCGGAGCCGAGTGCAGGCAACGTAGCCTCTCAGTCGTGGTCCTGGCGCACATCCCCAGTCCGTCGGACGGGGTCATCCACCTCGGCCCGGTCCCGATTCGGGCATACGCCCTGTGCATCATCGCGGGTGTCATCGTGGCGACGGTCGTCGGCAACCGGAGGTTCGTCGCCCGGGGTGGTCGCGACGGCGCGATCGTTGATGTCGCGACCTGGGCAGTGCCGTTCGGGCTGGTTGGTGCGCGCTTGTACCACTTGGCGACCAACCCCGAGCTGTACTGGGGCGGCCCCGGCCGGGCCGGCACGCTCGGCGCGATCGAAATCTGGCACGGGGGCCTTGGCATCTGGGGCGGCGTCCTGTTCGGCGCGCTCGGCGCCTGGATCGCCTGCCGCCGGTACTCGCTCGGTTACGCGATGGTCGCCGATGCGGTGGCACCCGGTCTCGCGCTCGCCCAGGCAATCGGGCGTTGGGGAAACTGGTTCAACCAGGAGTTGTACGGCCGCCCGACCGGGCTTCCGTGGGGCCTGCACATCGACCCCGCGCACCGGATGCCCGGTTACCTGGGGGATGCCTACTACCAACCGACGTTCCTCTACGAATGCCTGTGGGACGTCGGGGTGGCGGTCGTGATCATCCTCGCGGATCGGCGGGTGCACTTCACCCGCGGCCGGGCGTTCGCGCTCTACGTCATGCTCTACACGATCGGGCGGGGCTGGATCGAATCGCTGCGAATCGACGACGCTCATCGGTTCTTCGGCCTTCGGCTGAACGACTGGACGAGCGTGATCGTGTTCGTGGCCGCCACGGTGTACTTCTTCGCCGCAAAACCGCGACGCGGCGACCGCGAGGACAACCCCGCAGAGCCGGTCGAAGGACATACCCTCAGTACATGACCGAGACCGCGGCGGTCGGCGGTACGTCGACCAGCCCGGAGATCCATCACACTCACCGCGACGTCAGCGGCGGACGGCTGCGCCCGATCGTCTTCGGGGCGATGGACGGGGTGATCTCGAACAGCGCGTTGATCGCGGGCATCGCGGCGGCGGGAGCTTCCGCTCACGCGGTGATCCTCACCGGCGTGGTCGGGCTGCTGAGCGGCTCGTTCTCGATGGCCGTCGGTGAGTACACGTCGGTGCGCTCCCAGACCGAACTGGTCCAGGCCGAGATCGCCAAGGAGCGCTTCGAGATCACCCGCAGCCCGCAAGCAGAGGAGGCCGAACTAGCCGCCATCTTCCGGCACCGTGGCTTGCCGCGTGAGCTGGCCACTCGCGTCGCACACGAGGTGTCGAAAGACCCGGACGAGGTCTGGCGGGTACACGTCCGAGAGGAACTCGGCGTCGATCCCGACGAACAGCCCTCGCCGTACGTGGCGGCAATCGCGTCGTTGATCACCTTTTGTGCCGGTGCCCTGGTGCCGTTGGTGCCCTACCTGCTGGGTGCGAACCGGGTCGTCTGGTCACTGGTGTTCGGCGCGGTCGCGCTGGTACTGCTCGGCGTCGCGGTCGCCCGGTTCACCGGGCTCGGCGCGCGTTCGCAGGTCCGCGGGGCGGTCCGCCAGCTGGTGCTCGGAGGTGCGGCTTTCGCGGTCGCTTTCGGGGTCGGGGCCGCGATGGGAGTTGGCTCCTCAGGGTAAGGTTCGGCGCGAGCCAGGGGAAAAATTCGGCTAGAACCACTATGTAACGCTGAGGTAAACTCCCCCAGCAGGGCCGACGTCGTCCCGCGCCAGCGCACCGCGCGGAGCGAGCACAGCAGTGTCACCCACTGCGTCTCGCGCCGCGGACACTGACCGGAAGATGGAGCCTCGTGGCATGCCTGCATTGACCCCAGCCCTCGGGTCGCATCCCAGCGGTTCACCCGAGCCTCAAGGCCTCTACGACGGCCGCCACGAGCACGACGCGTGCGGGGTCGCGCTCGTCGCTGATATTCACGGACGCCGGACCCACTCGATCGTCGCCGATGCTCTGACCGCGCTGCACAATCTCGATCACCGTGGCGCCTCCGGCGCGGAGGTGAACACCGGTGATGGCGCCGGGATCCTGGTTCAGGTCCCGGATGCCTTCCTGCGCGACGTCGCCGGGTTTCCGCTCCCGCCCGCAGGGGCTTACGCCGTCGGGATGGCCTTCCTGCCGACCGCAACCGAGGAGGCGGACCTGGCGGTAGCCGCGATCGAGGCGATCGTCACCGAGGAGGACCTCCAGGTCATCGGGTGGCGCGAGGTCCCGACCGACCCGTCCTCGCTGGGCGCGACTGCGCTGTCCGTCATGCCGCGGTTCCGGCAGCTGTTCGTCGCCGCGGACGGGGTCGAGGCTGCGATGGTGCTCGAACGGCGCGCCTTCTGCGCTCGCAAGCGGATCGAGCGCGAGGTCGGGGTCTATCTGTCCTCGCTGTCGTGCCGCACCACGGTCTACAAGGGCATGCTGACGACCGACCAGCTGCCGTCGTTCTTCCCGGACTTGACCAGCGAGTTGTTCGCCTCCGCGATCGCGCTCGTCCACTCCCGGTTCTCCACGAACACCTTCCCTTCGTGGCCGCTTGCCCATCCCTACCGCTACGTCGCCCACAACGGCGAGATCAACACCGTGATGGGTAACCGGAACTGGATGCGGGCGCGGGAAGCGCTGCTGGAAAGCGACCTCATCCCCGGGGACCTCAAGCGGCTGTTCCCGATCTGCACCCCCGGTGCGAGCGACTCGGCGACCTTCGACGAGGTGCTCGAGTTGCTACACCTCGGCGGTCGATCGTTGCCGCACGCGGTGCTGATGATGATCCCCGAGGCGTATGAGAACCACGCCGAGATGGATCCCGCCCGTCGAGCCTTCTACTCGTTCCATTCCTGCGTGATGGAGCCGTGGGATGGCCCGGCGTGCGTCGCCTTCACCGACGGTGCGGTCGTTGGCGCCGTGTTGGATCGCAATGGGCTTCGACCGTCGCGCTACTGGGTCACCGACGAGGGCCGGGTAGTGCTCGCCTCTGAAGTCGGTGTTCTCGACATTGCACCCGAGAAGGTCATTCGCAAGGGCCGCCTCAAGCCCGGCCGGATGTTCCTCGTCGACACGGTCGCCGGGCGGATCGTCGACGACGAGGAGCTCAAAAGCGAGCTCGCGCGCGAAAACCCCTACCAGGAGTGGCTGCACGCCGGCCTGCTCGACATGCGGACGTTGCCCGATCGCGAGCACGTCGTCTACCCGCACGAGTCGGTCGTCCGGCGCCAGCAGGCGTTCGGCTACTCCGACGAGGAGCTGCGGGTCATCATCGCGCCGATGGCGCGCACGGGTGCTGAGGCGATCGGCTCGATGGGGACGGACACGCCCGTCGCCGCCCTCTCCGAGCGCCCGCGATTGCTGTTCGACTACTTCACCCAGCTATTTGCTCAGGTGACCAACCCTCCGCTCGACGCGATCCGTGAAGAGCTCGTCACCTCGCTGTCGACCTCGATCGGCCCGGAGCGCAACCTGCTCGACCCGACGCCGGCATCCTGCCGCCAGATCACCCTGCCGTTTCCGGTGATCGACAACGACGACCTCGCGAAGATCATCCACATCAACGATGACGGCGACCTTCCCGGTTTCGAGTCGGTCGTCGTCAAGGGCCTGTTTCCGGTTTCCGGCGGCGGTACCGCGCTTCGCGACGCGGTCGAGCGGGTCCGTCGTGAGGTCAGCGAGGCGATCGAGCGCGGCGCCCGACTGATTGTGCTCTCCGACCGGGACGGCGACGCCGAGCTCGCTGCGATCCCCTCGTTGCTCCTGACCAGCGCCGTCCACCACCACCTGATCCGCGAGCGGACCCGCACCAAGGTCGGACTGATCATCGAGGCCGGCGACGTTCGCGAGGTGCATCACGTCGCGCTGCTCGCCGGCTACGGCGCCGCCGCGGTCAACCCCTACCTCGCGATGGAGTCGGTCGAGGACCTCGTTCGCCGTGCAGTGGTGTCGGATCTCGAGGCGAGTGAGGCCGTCCATCGCTACGTGAAGGCTCTCGGCAAGGGCGTCCTGAAGGTCATGAGCAAGATGGGGGTCTCGACGATCGCGTCCTACACCGGCGCGCAGATCTTCGAGGCGCTCGGTCTGGCCGACGATGTCGTCGCCGAGTACTTCACCGGGACAACGTCGCGGCTCGGAGGCGTCGGCCTCGACGTCATCGCCGAGGAGGTCGCTGCGAGGCACCGACACGCCTACCCGCGGGTCCCGCACAAGCATCGGACCCTGTGGGTGGGTGGCGAGTACCAGTGGCGCCGGGAGGGTGAACCGCACCTGTTCAACCCGCAGACGGTTTTCAAGCTGCAGCACTCGACGCGGACACGCCAGTACGACGTGTTCAAGGACTACACCCGGGCGGTCGACGACCAGGCCGAGCGGCAGATGACGCTTCGCGGCCTGTTCCGGTTCGCGACCGGTGTGCGTGAACCCGTGCCGATCGAGGAGGTGGAGCCTGTCTCCTCGATCGTCAAGCGGTTTGCCACCGGCGCGATGTCCTACGGCTCGATCTCGATGGAGGCCCACCAGACGCTCGCGCTCGCGATGAACCGGATCGGTGGCAAGTCCAACACCGGGGAGGGTGGCGAGGACACCGAGCGCCTCCGCGACCCCGAGCGGCGAAGCTCGATCAAACAGGTGGCCAGCGGCCGCTTCGGGGTCACGAGCCACTACCTGACGAACTCGGACGACATCCAGATCAAAATGGCGCAGGGTGCCAAGCCCGGGGAGGGCGGCCAGCTTCCCGGGAACAAGGTCTACCCGTGGATTGCCAAGACGCGCGGTTCGACGCCCGGTGTCGGACTGATCTCGCCACCTCCGCACCACGACATCTACTCGATCGAGGACCTCAAGCAGCTCATTCACGACCTGAAGAACGCCAACCCATCCGCTCGCGTGCATGTCAAGCTCGTCGCCGAGGTGGGTGTCGGAACGGTTGCAGCGGGGGTGTCGAAGGCGCACGCCGACGTCGTACTCATCTCGGGCCACGACGGGGGGACGGGCGCCGCGCCCTTGACCTCGTTAAAGCACGCAGGCTCACCGTGGGAGTTGGGGCTGGCCGAGACGCAGCAGACCTTGCTGCTCAACGGCTTGCGAGACCGGATCGTCGTCCAGGTTGATGGGCAGATGAAGACCGGACGTGACGTAGTCATCGCGGCGCTGCTGGGTGCGGAGGAGTTCGGATTCGCGACCGCACCGCTCGTCGTGTCGGGCTGCATCATGATGCGGGTCTGTCATCTCGACACCTGCCCGGTGGGAGTGGCGACCCAAAATCCGGAGCTGCGCAAGCGGTTCACCGGAAAGCCGGAGTTCGTCGAGACCTTCTTCGAGTTCATCGCCGAAGAGGTCCGCGAAATCCTCGCATCGCTCGGATTCCGAACAATCGAGGAAGCCGTCGGGCAGGTGGGTCTCCTCGACACCACCCGGGCGGTGGAGCACTGGAAGGCCGCGGGCTTGGACCTCGCCCCGATCCTGTTCGCTCCAGACGTCGCTGGTGACCGTCGCTGCACGACCTCGCAGGATCACGGGCTCGACAAGGCTCTGGACAACACGCTGATCCAGCTCGCCGAAGGTGCGTTGAACGACGCGCAGCCGGTCCGGCTCGAGCTACCCATCCGCAACGTCAACCGGACGGTCGGCACGATGCTCGGCCACGAGGTCACGAAGCGCTACGCCGAAGTCGGCTTGCCGGCGGACACGATCGATGTCACCTTCACGGGCTCGGCCGGTCAATCGTTCGGGGCCTTCGTGCCCCCGGGGATCACTCTGCGCCTGCTCGGCGACGCCAACGACTACCTCGGGAAGGGTCTGTCGGGCGGTCGAATCGTCGTCCGTCCAGACCCGGCTGCCCCGTTCCGCCCTGAGGACAACGTGATTGCCGGAAACGTGATCCTCTACGGCGCGACGGCCGGCGAGACCTTCATCCGCGGCATCGTCGGCGAGCGGTTCGCCGTCCGCAACTCGGGCGCCATCGCGGTCGTCGAAGGCGTCGGTGACCACGCCTGCGAGTACATGACGGGTGGGCGCGTCGTCGTCATCGGAGGAACCGGTCGCAACGTCGCCGCCGGTATGTCGGGCGGGATCGCCTACTTCCTCGATCTCGACGTCGACCGGCTCAACCGGGAGATGGTCGACCTCGACGAACTTGACGACGAGGATCGGACGTTCCTCGCACACATCGTCGCCCGGCACCAGGGGGAGACGGGCTCGAGCGTTGCCGCGGCATTGCTCAACGACTGGGATCGTGCGGTGTCGCGGTTCGCCAAGGTAATGCCGCTTGACTACAAGCGCGTCCTCGCGGCGGCCAAGGCGGCGCAGGACGCAGGCCAGGACGTGGACGAAGCGATCATGGCGGCGGCTCATGGCTGATCCGAAGGGGTTTCTCACCACCCCGCGCGAGACACCGACGAGGCGTCCGGTCGACCTTCGCCTTCAGGACTGGCGTGAGGTCTACATCGAGTTCGACAACTCCCGCCTCCAGCAGCAGGCCGGCCGCTGCATGGACTGCGGCATCCCGTTTTGCCACCAGGGTTGCCCGCTCGGCAACCTCGTCCCGGAGTGGAACGACCTCGTCTGGCGCAACGACTGGCGGGAAGCCATCGAACGGCTGCACGCGACCAACAACTTTCCGGAGTTCACCGGTCGACTCTGCCCCGCCCCGTGCGAGGCGGCGTGCGTCCTCGGCATCAACCAGGACCCGGTCACGATCAAACAGGTCGAGGTCGAGATCGTCGACCGCGCCTGGGACGAGGGGTGGATCCCCCCGCAGGTGGCCGAGCGCCTCTCCGGCAAGACCGTGGGGGTCGTCGGATCCGGACCGGCCGGCCTCGCCGCCGCCCAACAGCTCACCCGCGCCGGACACACCGTTGTGGTCTATGAGCGTGCCGACCGGATCGGCGGGCTGCTCCGCTACGGCATCCCCGAGTTCAAGATGGAAAAGCGGCATCTGGAGCTTCGGCTTCTCCAGATGGAAGAGGAAGGTACGCGTTTCCGTGCCGGGGTCGACGTCGGTGCCGACATCACCGCCGAGCAACTGCGCAAGCGCCATGACGCGATCGTCCTCGCGGGCGGTTCCACGATCCCGCGGGATCTCCAGGTGCCGGGCCGGGAGCTGTCAGGCATCCACCCCGCGATGGACTACCTGCCGCTGGCGAACCGTGTCCAGGAGGGCGACATTGAGGTGCCCTCGATCTCGGCGGCCGGCAAGGACGTCATCATTCTCGGCGGCGGTGACACCGGTGCTGACTGTCTCGGCACGGCCCTTCGCCAAGGAGCCGCGTCGGTCACTCAACTGGAGATCCTGACCCGGCCACCGGACGCGCGGAGCGAGACCACGCCCTGGCCGACGTACCCGATGATCTACCGCGTCTCGAGCGCGCACGAGGAGGGCGGCGAGCGAATTTACGCGGTGTCCACCCAGCGATTCGTCGGCGACGAAGACGGGCGGGTGAGCGGCCTGGTGGTCGCCGAGGTCGATGCTTCGTTTGCGCCGATCGAAGGCAGCGAGCGTGAACTTCCGGCGCAGCTCGTCCTGCTCGCGATGGGATTTCTCGGTCCTGAACGCGGCCCGCTGATCACCGATCTCGAGATCGACCTCGACCAACGAGGCAATGTCGCGCGGGGAGCGGATTGGATGACCAGCGCGGACGGTGTGTTCGTCTGCGGGGACATGGGGCGGGGGCAATCGCTGATCGTGTGGGCGATCGCCGAGGGGCGCTCCTGCGCAGCTGCGGTCGACCGGTGGTTGATGGGTGACTCGGATCTCCCGGCCCCGATCCGGCCGACCGACCGACCGCTCGCCTGAGCAGTGCGGGCAGCGACGAGCGATCCCGATTCGTGCCCCGGGTCGGATTCGAACCGACACTGAATGGGTTTTGAGTCCATCTTCTCTACCAGTTGGAATACCGGGGCCGCCCGGGCGAGTCTAGTGGCGAGAAGCGCATCGATACGCTGGTGCCGTGACCATGACGACACCCCGACGCGTTCTCATCGCTGAGGACGAGGCGCTCATCCGGCTCGACCTCAAGGAGATGCTCGAGGAGGCCGGCTACACGGTTGTCGCCGAAGCCGCAGACGGCCAACAGGCGATCGACTTGACCTCCGATCTGCTCCCCGACCTGGTGATCCTCGACGTGAAGATGCCAGGCATGGATGGCATCACAGCAGCGGAGCAGATCGTGGAGGCGGCGCTGGCGCCGGTCATCATGCTCACGGCCTTCAGTCAGCGAGACCTGGTCGAGCGCGCCGCCGACGCCGGCGCCATGGCCTACCTCGTCAAGCCGTTCGACAAGAGCGACCTGGTACCCGCGATCGAGGTCGCGATTAGCCGGCACCAGCAACTTCGGGCGCTGCGCGGGGAGGTCGAGGACCTCACCGAGCGGCTCGAGACCCGCAAGCTGCTCGATCGGGCCAAGGGCAAGCTTCAGACCGATCACGAGATGAGCGAGCCGGAGGCGTTTCGCTGGATCCAGAAGACGTCGATGGACCGCCGCACGACCATGCGGGCGGTGGCAGAAGCGGTGCTCGGCGGGGCCGCACCGGCCTGACCCGGTCGAGGTGTGCCACCGGGGACCTCGGTGCATAAGACCCGGACTTCCTCAAACCACTGCAAAATCCTGATAACAATCCGGTCACGCCGAGCGTTATCGGCAATGTCGGAATGCAAAGGTGCCCACTAGCTGACGGATGGTCTTGATCGGAGGGCTAACGTCTGCGACAACGCGAGCGTGTCGGACGCCCGCGACATCGGGTAGGAGGCATCTCAGGTGAGATTGCGTGCGATCACATCCACAGCGGTACTGGCAGCGGCCGGCGTCGTCGCCCTGGCCGGCTGCGGCAGTTCCAGTTCGGGCGGCAGCCTCGGAGGCAGCAGCGGGGGGTCGAGTTCGTCCTACGACATCGGATTCGAAGGTCCGCTCTCCGGTGCCAACGCTCAGCTCGGCATCAACGAGAAGAACGGCGCGCAGCTTGCCGTCAACCAAGCGAACGCCTCCGGTGATCTTCCGTTCAAGCTGACGTTGGTCACGGCGGACGACCAAGGGGACCCGGCCAAGGCGCCCACCGCCGCCACACAGCTGATCCAGAACCCAGCTGTTCTCGGTGAGATCGGCCCGAGCTTCTCCGGCGCCACCCTTGCCGTCGGTGCGCGCTATGGCTCGGCCGGTCTGGCGATGATCACCCCGTCGGCCACGAACGCCACCATCCAGCAGCAGGGCTTCAAGACCTTCTTCCGGATCGTGCCGAACGACAACGTCGAGGGATCGCAGGGTGCGGACTGGCTGGCTCGCAAGGGGATCAAGAAGCTCTTCGTGCTTCAGGACCTCAGCGCCTACGGCAAGGGCGTCGGTGACACGGTCGCCAAGGAGGCCAAGGCCAAGGGTCTGACGGTGATCGAGAAGGGTCTCGACGGAACGACCACGAAGAACTACAACCCCATCGCCCAGCAAATTGTCGCCTCTGGCGCCAACGCGCTGTTCTACGGCGGGTACGACGCGCAGGCGGCACTGCTCGCCAAGGCGCTCAAGAGCGCCGGGTACACCGGCCTCACGGTCGGCGGTAACGGCATCAAGTCCTCGGTGTTCACCGGCAACGGTGGGACCGCGGCCAACGGGTGGTACATCACCTGCGGCTGCCAGGACGCGACCGTTGCGCCGCAGTCGAAGTCGTTCAACGACGCCTACCAGGCGGCGTTCCACACCCCGTCTTCGACGTACTCGCCGGAGGCCTACGACGCGACGAACATGCTGATCCAGGCGATGAAGACGGCGGCGAGCGGTGGTACGCCCACCCGGGCGAGTGTGCTCGCGGCGGTGAAGAACGCGGATTACAAGGGCATTACCACAACGATCCGGTTCCAGCCCGATGGCGACCTGCTGTCCAACGTGCAGACGGTGAACCTCTACACGGTCAAGAAGGGCAACATCGTCGAACTCGGCAACATCCAGGATCAGAGCTAGCGGAACCCGGTTCGGGGGGCGAGTCGCAGGGTCGGCTCGCCCCCCGAACGTCATGAGGTACTAGGTTTCCGGCTGGGCGCACTGGGCGCCCGGCTCGATAGAGTCCCTGTCGCCAAGCCGCTCGATCGGTACCTGGGAGGATCAGCGTTGACGGAGAGTTGGATCCAACAACTTCCCCAAAATCTGATTCTCGGCCTCGAGCAAGGCTCGATCTACGCCTTGATCGCGCTCGGCTACACCCTCGTATACGGCGTGCTCCAGTTGATCAACTTCGCGCACAGCGAAGTGTTCATGTTCGGCGCCTTCGGCAGCTACCTCGTCGTCAACGCGATCATCGGCAACCGCCACCTGACCGGCGCCTCAGTGCCGCTGACCCTGCTCGCCGGGCTGATCAGCGGGATCCTCACCAGTGCTGCCATCGCCTGGCTGTTGGAGAAGACCGCCTACAAACCACTGCGAAAACGCGGCGCGCCCAAGCTGGCGTTCCTGATCAGCGCGATCGGCGCTTCCTTCTTCCTGTCCAATCTCGCCGGGAAGTTGTTCAACCGATTGCAGGTCAACGCGTTTCCGGGGACGACCGGTGGTGAGCCGACGTACTTCAATCTCAGTCACAACCTGATCGACCACAAGTACTTCAAGTTGCAGACCATCGAGGTCCTGATCATCTCGGTGACCATCGTCGTCATGGTCGGGCTCGACTGGATGGTGAGCCACACCAAGATGGGGCGAGGGATTCGGGCGGTCGCTGAGGACGCGCCGACCGCCGCCCTGATGGGCATCGACATCGACCAGACGATCTCGCGGACCTTCCTCATCGGCGGCGCCCTGGCCGGCGTCGCCGGCTTCCTGTTCGGCGCTGCCTTCGGAGTCAGCTACATCATGGGCTTCACTCCCGGCGTCAAAGCGTTTGCTGCCGCCGTGCTTGGCGGCATTGGCAACGTGCGGGGCGCGATGCTCGGGGGGCTGCTGCTCGGTGAGGCCGAGGTGCTGATCACCGCGTTCAACCAGGTGGGCGCCCAGTGGACCGACGTGGTCAGCTTCGTCGTGCTCGTTCTCGTGCTGATCGTTCGTCCGACCGGGATCCTCGGTGAACGCCTTGGGCGGTCGGCATGAAGGACCTCATCGAAACGGCGTGGCTGCGCCGACTGGTCGCTTGCCTGTTCGGCGGCTTTGTCTTGGCGCTGATGGTCGGAAATCAGGAGGGCAGCCAGAACGACTTCGGTGAGTCGTTCAATCGGGCCACGACGATCGGCCGGCTGAGCGTGTTCTTGCTGATCGGGTTTCTCCTCTTCCTTGCGCTGACGTTCTGGCCGCTGATCAAGCCCTACCTCAACCGGCCGGGTGCCTCGACGATCGCGATCGGGCTTGTTCTGGTGATCGTCGGGATGACGCTTCTCCGCTGGTACGACCCGGTCGGAAAGTTCAGCACCGTCTCCTCCGCGGTCAGCCACTCCCACGGCGTCCCTCCGCTCGCGCGGTTCTTCTTCAGCCCGGTCGGGTGGGTGCTCGCGCTCGTCGGCCTGGTGCTCAGCGGGGTCGCAGTCGCGACCCGGCGGCTCGCGCTGTGCTACCTGACCATCGGTTACGGCGTGGTGGTCGCGATCATCGTGTTCGTCGCTCACGCCCAACTGGTCAACTTCGCCAACGGTGGTCCGGACCACACGCTCGGGGTCTTCGTCACGTGCATCGGCTATCTGACCTTCGCGCTCGGCGGGTTGGTTGCCGCGCGGTCGACGCAGGTCGAGGTCGCCGATCCGATCCGGGCGGTCGAACGCGCGCTGGCCTGGCGACCCGGCTTCCCGCTCGCGGCCTTGGGCGTCGTGGTCGGGCTCTTCGGGTTCCTCGAAGCGGCCTGGTTCGCGCCGCTCCAGATCAACGCCGGCTACCACCGGACGGGCACCGACTTCAAGGGACACGGGCTCGCCGCGATCGCGATGTCCTACTTCGAGTGGCTCGGCATCGTGCTGTTCGTGCTGGCCGTGGTCCCCGCCGTGGTGGCGACACTCCTGCGCTCGGCCGCGCTCGGATACGTCGCGGTGGTGCTGGGGGCCGCCGGGTTGGTCACCACCTTCATCACCCTCGATCGCCTGACCGAGCGAGGTGCCCTCGTCGCCTCGGAGTATGGCGCCACGTGGGACAACCTGGGCGCAGGCGGTTGGCTCGCCTGTCTCGCGTTCTCCTTCCTGGCGGCTGCCGGACTCCTCGCGGCCAGGGGGACTCGCGAGCGGGCGCCGACGGACGAGGTCGTCTCCAGCGATCAGGTGATCGGGGTCGGTGCGGTCAGCGGGACAGCGATCAGCGGCACGCTCATCGCCATCTCGATCGCGATCGTGCTGTTCTACCCGCCGACATTGCCGCTGGACTGGCAAAACGTGGTCGTCACCCAGATCGCCGCCTATCTCTTGCTGGCGGTCGGTCTCAACGTGGTGGTCGGCTGGGCGGGGCTGCTCGACCTCGGCTACATCGCCTTCTACGGCATCGGGTCCTACACCGCCGCCTACTTCACCGGCGCGTTGCCGCTGAAGCCGCCGCACTGGCTGATCCTGAGCCCGCTGTGGGCCATCCCGTTTGCCATCGCCGCCTGCCTGCTTGCTGGAGTGATCCTCGGCGCTCCGACCCTCCGGCTGCGTGGGGACTACCTCGCCATCGTGACCCTCGGTTTCGGCGAGATCATCCAGCTGATCGCGATCAACAACCCGGGCAACCTCACCGGCGGCCCGATCGGGCCGAACGTTCCCCACCCGCGGGTTCATGTCGGCCCGTTGAAGATCACCTGGGGGCTGGACAACCTCCCTTACTGGTACTTGCTGGTCGTCTTATTGGGCATCGTGATCGTGCTGTTCCATCGGCTCGAAGGGTCGCGAACGGGCCGGGCATGGGCCGCGATTCGCGAGGACGAGGTGGCGGCGCAGGCGACCGGAATCAAGACCACGAAGTACAAGCTGCTCGCGTTCTCGATCGGGGCGTCGACGTCCGGAGTCGCCGGCGTCTTCTTCGGCACCCAAATCGGCTACTTCGACCCGTCCCAGTTCACCCTCCAGAACTCCATCCTGATCGTCGCCTACGTCGTCTTCGGCGGGATGGGATCGCTTCAGGGCGCACTTGCCGGTGCCGCAGTGCTGACGTGGTTGCCGTACTTCCTTCAGTCGCAGGTCCCACTGCCGGACAGCCAGATGTGGATCGGTGCGCTGATCATGATCATGATGATCTTCCGGCCCGCCGGTCTGATCCCGGCCAAGCGTCGGCGGGCCGAGCTCGCCGGCCTGGACCGGCCGGCTTCGGCCGAGGTCACCGCGGTACCGGCGGCGGAGGGAATGTGATGGCTCGTGCCCCCGGTGACGGCGCCGGCACCGCCACGGACGCCGGGATCGTTTTCGACGTCCGCAACGTCACCCTTCGCTTCGGCGGCGTCGTGAGCCTGCACGACGTGTCGATGCAGATGCGCCGAGGCGAGATCCTCGCCGTGATCGGACCCAACGGTGCCGGCAAGACCTCGCTGTTCAACTCGCTCACCGGCGTGTACGCCCCCCAGGCCGGCACGATCACCTTCACCCGCCCGGACGGCGAGCAGTTCGGTGTCATCGGCAAGAAGACCCACGTCATCAACCACCTCGGCGTGGCCCGAACCTTCCAGAACATCCGCCTGTTCCCGGCGCTGACCGCGCTCGAGAACGTCAAGGTCGGGGTCGAGACCCGGCAGCGGTCCGGCGCGGTCGCAGCGATGTTCGGGATGCCGTGGCAGCGGCGCGAGGAAAAGATGAGCACGGCAACGGCTTTCGATTTGCTGACCAGCGTCGGTCTGCACTCCCGAGCCAACGATCTCGCGGGCTCGCTCGCCTACGGTGAGCAGCGCCGGCTGGAAATCGCCCGCGCCCTCGGCACCGAACCCAGCGTCCTGCTGCTCGACGAGCCGGCAGCGGGGACGACCCCGGTCGAGAAGCGGGAGCTTGCCGAGTTGATCCGGCGGATCAACACCGAGCGGGGTGTGAGCGTCCTGCTGATCGAGCACGACATGAAGCTCGTCATGTCGGTCGCTCATCGGATCATCGTGTTGAACTTCGGCGAGAAGATCGCCGAAGGCGATCCGCCCGACATTCAGCGCGATCCGGTCGTCATCGCGGCGTACCTCGGTACTCCCGAGGCGGGTTCGGACGACGGCGGCGCAGCCTCGGCTGCAGCGGCGGAGGTCTCCGGCCCGCCATCGGGCGCGACCGCCGCGGTCACCGAACCACTCGGGCGGGAGGAGCCGAGCGCTGGCGAGCCCGACGACGCCGTGGCGATGCTCGGCGTCGATGCGATCGAGGTCAAGTACGGCGCGATCCGTGCGCTCAAGGAGGTCACCTTCGAGGTTCGGGAGGGGGAGATCGTCGCCCTTCTCGGTGCGAACGGAGCGGGCAAGACCACTACCCAACGCACCGTGTCGGGGATGTTGCGACCGACTCAAGGCTCGATCACCTATGAGGGTGTCCGGATCGACGGGCTCCCTGCCCACGAGCTGATCGGACTCGGCATCTGCCATGTTCCGGAGGGCCGGCACGTCTTCCCGCGGATGACGGTCGCAGAAAACCTCGAGATGGGGGCGTACCGGTTCAAGCGGACCGACCAGGACGACCTCGAGCGGGTGCTCACCTTGTTCCCGAGGATCAAGGAGCGGATGAAGCAGGTCGGTGGCACGCTGTCCGGCGGTGAGCAACAGATGCTCGCGATCGCGCGCGCGCTCATGGGCAAGCCGCGTCTCCTGCTCCTCGACGAGCCCTCCATGGGCCTTGCCCCCATGATCGTCGGTCAGATCTTCGAGATCATCGAGGAGATCAACCGGACGGGCGTGACGGTGCTGCTGGTCGAGCAGAACGCGGCCCAGGCGTTGTCCCTCGCCGATCGGGGGTACGTCCTCGAGACCGGCGAGATCGTCCTGACCGGGACCGGGCGGGAACTGCTCGCCGACGACCGGGTGCGGGCGGCGTACCTCGGCGAGGAGATCGCGTCCTGAACTGACGCAGCGGCTCGCGGCGAGTTCGGCAAGAGGGGAGCCCGGCACCTTTGGTACCGTCCGCGCCTTCCCCGTGCGCGGACGTTGTCTACTCGGTGCCGGGCTGCGGCACCAAAAATAGTCACCTCCCATCCCGTCGGTCAACGCGGGGTCGTCCGCAGGTACAAAGACGTCGTTAAATCTTGCGCAGGTGGCTGACTGAAGGTGCATTCAGCGCTAGGGTTCGGCCGCGACACGTGACCGACCGGCACCACCACGGCGTGCGGGCTCCTGGTCCGCTGGACCTGATCGGGATCAAGGAGGCTCTGGTTGTCACGACCTCTCGTGGTCACGCGGACCGCTGTGGAGGACGACCTCGCCGCGCTGGTGAATCTCGCCGGTGAGCTCAGCGAACTCGGAGGTCGCGCCGAGCGCGCGGTGAATCCGCTCGGAGCCGGAGAAGGCCCGGAGCGTCTGCTCGCGGTCCTGAGCGAACCGAACTGCCGGGTTGTGGTTGCGCTCGAGGGTGAGGTGCCGGTGGGGTTCGCGCTATTGAAGATCCACGCGCCCGACCCGTTGTCGGACGCGCAGATTGTCGACGTCACCCACCTGTTCGTGGACCGAGCGCGCCGCCATCGCGGGGTCGGCCACGCTTTGATGGCGGCCGCGGCCGACTTCGCCGGCGAGCGCCGCGTTGACCATGTTGCGGTGAGCGCCTATCCCTCGCTTCGGGACACCATCCGATTCTTCGCCCGGCTCGGCTTCGCGCCCATGACCGTTCGCCGGGTCGCCCCGGTATCGGTCTTGCGACGTCGGGTCAGCGTGGAACCCGGGGGACAGGCCGCCCGCCGCCGGCGCGCCCGGCTGTTGCGCCCGGCGCCGCCCGCGCCGAAGCATCCCGGCCCCGTCGAGGCCGTCGATCAATAGCGGCGGTTGCCGTCAGCGGGGGTCGCGCAACAAGGCGGTGAGTCGCGCGGTGCAGACCCGCCGATCCTGCTCGTCGGTGATGACCACCTCGTAAGTGGTCATCGTCCGGCCGAGGTGCAGCGGTCGGGCAACTCCGGTGACGTAGCCCTCGGTCACCCCGCGGTGGTGGGTCGCGTTGATGTCGACACCGACCGCGATTTTGTCCGGGCCGCCGTGCAGCGCCGCGCCCATCGACCCGAGGGTCTCGGCCAGGACGCAGGACGCGCCGCCGTGCAACAGGCCGTAGGGCTGCTGGTTGCCGGCGACGGGCATTCGAGCGACGATCCGATCAACGGTGTACTCGAGGAACTCGATTCCCATCCGGTCGCCGAGCGCGCCGCCGAGATCGAGATCTTTCGGGTCATCTGTCACAGCCCGACACTACGATGCGGCCATGGCAGTCGCGACGAAGGCCAGCCCGACTGATCGGCCCCGGCTGCTGCTTCTCGACGGACATTCGCTGGCCTATCGTGCGTTCTTTGCGCTGCCCGTGGAGAACTTCTCGACGACGACCGGGCAGCCGACGAACGCCGTCTACGGCTTCACTTCGATGTTGATCAACGTGTTGCGGGATGAGGCGCCTACTCACGTTGCGGTTGCTTTCGATGTCGGCCGGCACACGTTCCGCACCGACGCGTACGCCGAGTACAAGGCGACCCGCAAGGAGACCCCGACCGACTTTCGCGGTCAGGTCGAGCTGATCCGCGAGGTTCTGGTCGCGCTCTCGGTGCCCTCGATGCAGGCCGAAGGTTATGAGGCGGACGACGTCATCGCGACCCTCACGACGCAGGCCGAGGACCTCGGCATGGACGTCCTCATCGTCACCGGTGATCGCGACGCTCTCCAGCTCGTCAACGACCGCGTCACGGTGTTGATGACTCGGCGGGGCATCAGCGAAATGACTCGCTTCACCCCCGAGGAGGTGCTGGATAAATACGGTCTGACCCCCGCGCAATACCCCGACTTTGCGGCCCTGCGCGGCGACCCGAGCGACAACCTCCCGTCGATTCCAGGGGTGGGGGAGAAGACGGCGGCGAAGTGGGTTCGCGAGTTCGACTCCCTGGCCGGGCTCGTCGACCATGTCGACCAGGTTCCGGGCAAGGCCGGTGATGCGTTGCGTGCGCATCTTGCCGACGTGCTTCGCAACCGCCGGCTCACCGAGCTTCGGCGGGACGTTCCGCTCGCGCAGGGCCCCGACGATCTCGCGCTCCAACCTTGGGATCGTGACGCGCTGAACACACTGTTCGACACCTTGCAGTTCAAGGTGCTGCGCGAACGGCTGTACTCCACGTTCTCGGTCTCCGAGCCTGAGGCTGCGGACCAAGGGTTTGTGCTGGACGGCACCGTGCTTTCACCGGGCGACGTTGCGCAGTGGCTGGATGAGCATGCGGCCTCCACCGGTCTGCACGGCTTGTCCTTCCTCGGGACCTGGGGACGTGGCACCGGCAACCTCACCGGCATCGCGATTGCCGCTGCGGACGACGCCGCGGCCTACCTCGATCCCGAGCAACTCACCGCAGAGGACGAGCAGGCGCTGGCTGCCTGGCTCAGCGACTCGGAGCGCCGCAAGGCCGCCCACGACGTGAAGGGTCCGCTCCTCGCGATCGAGGCCCGCGGCTGGACCCTCGAAGGTCTCGCCACCGACACCGCGCTCGCCGCCTACATCGCGCTTCCGGGGCAGCGCTCGTTCGATTTGGGCGATCTCGCGGTGCGCTACCTGAACCGTGAGTTGCGCGCGGAGCCGGGCACGGACGGACAACTCTCCCTGGACGGATCCCTCGAGGAGGACGCGGCCAACGTCGAAATGCTGCGCGCCCGGGCGGTCGTCGATCTCGCGAGCGCGCTCGGCGATGTACTGGAGGAGCGGGGCGGAGCGCGGCTGCTCACCGATCTCGAGCTGCCGCTGACAATCCTGCTGGCTGCCATGGAGCGGGTGGGGATCGCGGCCGACCTTGATTGGCTCGCCGAGCTCGAGGCGAGGTTCGCGGGAGAGGTCAAGCAAGCGGCTGATCAGGCGTACGCGAGCATCGGTCACGAGGTCAACCTGGGTTCACCGAAACAGCTGCAACAGGTCCTCTTCGAGGAGTTGGGCTTGCCGAAGACGAAGCGGATCAAGACCGGCTACACGACCGACGCCGAAGCGCTTCAGGACCTCTATGCGAAGACCGAGCACCCGTTCCTCGAGCATCTGTTGCGGCACCGGGACGTGGCTCGGCTGAAGACCGTCGTCGACTCGCTGATGCCGATGGTCGACGACGCCAACCGCGTGCACACCTACTACAACCAGCTCGTCGCGGCCACCGGCCGCCTGTCAAGCACCGACCCGAACCTCCAGAACATCCCGGTCCGCACGCTCGAGGGACGCGAGATCCGCAAGGCCTTCGTCGTCGGTGCGGGTTACGAGTGCCTGATGACGGCGGACTACTCGCAGATCGAGATGCGGATCATGGCGCATCTGTCTCGCGATGCCGGCCTGATCGAGGCGTTCACCTCCGGCGAAGACCTCCACACCTATGTTGCGGCCACCGCGTTCGGCATCCCGGTCGAGGAGGTGGAGGTCGAGCAACGCCGCCGGATCAAGGCGATGTCCTACGGACTCGCCTATGGGCTCTCGGCGTACGGGCTCTCCCAGCAGCTCGGGATCACCCCCGACGAGGCCCGCGAGCAAATGGATGCCTACTTCGCTCGCTTCGGCGGCGTGCGGGACTACCTGACCGGCGTTGTCGCCCAGGCTCGCCAGGACGGCTACACCGAGACGATCCTGGGCCGGCGGCGTTACCTTCCCGACCTCACCAGCGACAACGG
>Ga0335083_10002522_pt1 | contig 24091 bp, 21 predicted proteins | sample Lox_Sample_42_FD_206716 | JGI IMG/M metagenome (GOLD analysis project Ga0335083, IMG submission 206716) | Soil microbial communities from Loxahatchee National Wildlife Refuge, Florida, United States - Lox_Sample_4.2 | ecosystem: Environmental > Terrestrial > Soil > Wetlands | place: USA...
CGAATCGCCGCGCTATCAGGTCCAGGTCCAGGGAGAGGCCGAACGGGCCGCCAGCCAGCTCTCCACCTTCACCGACGGCCAGGTCAGGGGTGACGCCTCCGGCACCCTGAACCAGGTGACGCCGCGGCAGATGGGGCTGCGGGCATTCCTGACCAACCGCCGTTACCTGATCCTGCTGGCCGGGACGGCAGGCACCTGGTTCCTGCTCGACTACGCCTACTACGGCAACACGATCTCCACCCCGCAGATCCTCGGCCTGATCTCGCCGCACGCCTCGACCATGACCAAGATCGCCCTGCAGCTCGCCATCTTCGTGGTCGCCGCACTGCCGGGATACCTACTGGCCATCGCCTATCTGGACCGGATCGGGCACCGGCGGCTGCAGTTGACCGGGTTCGCGGTCATGGGGCTGTGCTTCCTGATCATCGCGGCGGTGCCGGGCATGACCACGACCGTGGCCCCGTTCCTCCTGGTGTACGGGGTGAGCTACTTCTTCACCGAGTTCGGCCCGAACATGACCACGTTCGTGATGCCCAGCGAGATCTACCCGGTGGAAATGCGCGCGACCGGGCACGGCATCTCCGCCGGCGTCGGCAAGCTCGGCGCGTTCATCGGCGTCTTCCTGTTCCCGGTGCTGAACAGCTCGCTCGGCCTGCGCGGCACGCTGCTGCTCACCGCCGGGGTCTCCGTGCTCGGCTTCGCGCTCACGTTCGTGCTGCCCGAGCCCGCCGGCCGCAGCCTGGAAGACATCGCCGCCGACACGCCGACCGCGACCATCCGGCCGCTGCGGGTTGCCGACCAGGAATCGGCGGCCTAGGCCAGAGCCGTCACCACGGCGATGCGGGCGTGCGTCCAGGATCAGGGCAGAGACGGTCGGCCGTAGCCGGTGACGGGAACGTCGCGGCCGCGCACGGTCAGGGCGCCGGCCAGGGCGGCCTGGTACCTGTCCATCCGGCCGCGGAACTCGTACTCCACCCCGTCGGCGGTCGTCACCAGCAGCACCTGCCCCGTCGGCCAGCCGCGGAGCCCCGCGGACTTCCCGAGCTGCACGCCGGTGATCTGGTCGAGCGGAATGAGCCGGACCCCGTCACCGTTGGCCGCCACTTTCCCGGCCGCTAGCCGTTTGCCGGCGCCTTGCCCGATCCAGCCGCCGAACGGGGCTCCGACCGCCGGTCCCAGCGCCCCGACGTCATGGAAGAGAACGTGGGAAACGGCAACGAGAACAAGTGCCCCGAGGACGGTTCCCCAGCGTTCGGCCGAGGAGTTCACGACGGCCAGCTTGTCCGGATAGAGCAGCACGATGCCCTGCCTTCGCCCGGTCCGGCCCACCCGGAACCGGGCCGGCTGGCTCTGGATCGGAGCCCCGTTGTCCGTCATGTCTGCTTCCTTCGCTCCACCGCCGACCACCAGCAGCGTCACCTGGGCAGAGCGCACCCCGACGGCGCTGATACATGCATCTGCGCGGAGCCCGCGGCCGGCCCCTCGGCGGCGCGGCCCTCTCGCATAACCCCGGGTCGACCCCGAGGTAGCGGAGCACCGCCAGCACCCGGCGGTGGCCCGCGTCGTGCGGGTAGAGGCCAAGCTTGGCGAAGATCGAGTTGATGTGCTTGCTCACCGCGCTGTCGGTGATCACCAGGGTCGTGGCGATCTCCGTGTTGGACCGCCCCTCGGCCATCAGCGCCAGCACGTCGCGTTCCCGCTCGGTCAGGTTGTCCAGCGGGTCACCGCCCCGGCGCACCAGCAACTGCGCCACCACCTCGGGGTCCAGCGCGGTGCCGCCCGCCGCCACCCGGCGCAGCGCGTCGAGGAATTCGGCCACGTCGGCTACCCGGTCCTTGAGCAGGTAGCCGATCCCGTGCGTGTTCGCCGACAGCAGGTCGGCGGCGTACCGCTCCTCCACGTACTGCGACAGCACCAGGACCGCGATGTCCGGCCACTGGCCGCGGATCACCAGCGCGGCCCGGATGCCCTCGTCGGTGTGGGTCGGCGGCATCCGCACGTCGGCGATCACCACGTCGGGCTGTTCCCGCTCGACCGCGGTCAGCAGGCCGGCCGCGTCCGCGGCGGTGGCCGCGACCTCGAACCCGGCGCTCTCCAGCAACTTGATCAGGCCAGCCAGCAGCAGCACCGAGTCCTCGGCGATCACCACCCGCCGCCCCGCCGTCACGGCTTCCACCCTATGGGTCACTCCGCACGCAGGGCCACGGCCGGCCGGGCCCGGGCCGCCCAGCTGGCCGGCAGCAGCGCCCCGGCGACCGCGATGGCCACCGCGGCCAGGGACAGCAGCGCGAGCCTGGACGGCGGGAACACCTGGGTGAAGCTGGCCGGGATGCCGGTGTGGGCGGTCCCGGCCATGGCGCGCACGGTGGCGGTGTTCAGCGCGACCGCGGCGGGCGCCGCAATCGCCGCGGCCACCACGGCGGGACCGGCGATCCAGCACACCACCATGGTCAGCACCTGGCCGGGCCGCATGCCGAGTGCCTTGAACACGCCCAGGTCGTGCACCTGGTCCCGGGTGGTCATCAGCACCGTGTTGAGCACGCCGAGCCCCGCGGCCACCGCGACCATGACCGCCAGCAGGCCCACCAGGCCGCTCGCGATCGAGTAGAACCGGCCGGCGTCCGGCTGGATGGTGGCCTGCCAGGGGTTCTGGCGGCCGAGCGCGTCATTGACCGCGTGGACGTAGGAGGCCGCGTTGACCCCGGACCGCAGCGCCAGGTCGTACGCCTGCAGGTTCCCGGCCGTGGCCACGCCGGGCAGCGTCTGCGTGCTGCCGAACATCCTGGGCTCGCTGCTCGGGGCGAACACCTCGCCCGCGATCCGCACGGTGACCTGCACCGTCCCGGTATCAACCGTGGCGCGGTCGCCTACCGCCAGGCCGCTGGAGTCCAGGAACGCGGTGTTGACGTCCACCTCGCCGGGCGCGTCGTACCAGCGGCCGGCGATGATCCCGTACCCGGTCCAGGCGGCGTCGCCGTCGAACGCGCGGGCGTCGACGGTGCCCGCGATGCCGGGCACCTTGACCCCCGTCCCGTACACCGCCACCTCGTGCCGCGTGCCCGGCTGGGCGCGCAGCGTGGCCGCCACCGCCGCGTCCTGTGCCGCCGTGGGCATCTGGCCCGGCCCGACGCCCGGTCCGACGTCCGGTCCGAACTGCTCGACCTGCACCGGGATCGTGGCGGAGTGAGTCTGGCTGGCCGCGGCCCGGCTCAGCGAGGAGTGCAGTCCGAACGCGAAGATCACGGCGGTGGCCCCGAACGCGATCGCGGCCAGCGTCACCGCGGTCCGCGCGGGCCGGGCGAACGGCGCCGCCAGCCCGAGGCCGGCCGGCCGCGGCAGGCGCAGCCGGGCGGCGAGCCGGTGGGCGGCGTAGCCGCGGCCCGCCCGCGGGGCGCGGCCGGCCGCGATCGCCTCCGCGGCGGATAGTCGGCCCGCGCGCAGCGCCGGCCCGAACCCGGCCAGCAGCACCAGCGCGAACATCCCGGCCGGGGCGAGGACCGAGGCCCACCACGGCACCTGCTGGCTGCCCACGCCGTACGCGGCAGCCGACCCCTGCAGCACCGAGACCGCGAGCAGGTTGCCCGCGACCACCCCGGCCAGGCACCCGGCCAGCGCCGGCCAGCCCACCCGGCTCAGGTATGCCACCACGACCTGTGCGGGGCTCAACCCGACACACTTCAGCACGCCGATCCGCGAGTAAGAAGCGACAACCGCGCCGCTGACCACGTTGCCCACGATGAGCACCGCCATGGCCAGGCCGATCAGCGCGAACGCGAGCACGAACGGCTCCATGATCGCCCCGTTGCCGGTGGCCTCGAGCTCCGCGGCCCGCCAGGAGGCCGCGGAGGTCACCGCGCCCGGCGGCAGCGCCGCGCTCACCTCGGCCACGTCCGCGCGGACCTCCGCGTAGCTGGCCGCGTGGGCGAACCGGTACAGCATCTGCGCGCTCTGCGGCCCGCCGGGCGCCCGCAGCCGGGTGATCTCGCCCGGGGTCACCCAGCCGTCGGCGGTGCTGGTGACCGAGTTGCCGTAGCCGACGACGGTCAGTACCGGGGTCCCCGGCACGCCGGTGACGGTGATGGTGCTGCCGAGCCCGGGGCCCCCGCCGCCTGGGCTGCCGTTCAGCACCATCTGGCCAGGCCCGTCCGGCCAGTGCCCGGCGTTCAGCACGATGTCGTCGACCGGGCCGGCCGGCGAGCCGCGCCCGGCCAGCGTGAGCTGCCCGAACGGCTGGCCGTCGTACTGCGTCGTCACGGTCGTGGTGGGGAACGGCCCGGCCGCCGCGGTGACCCCGCCCAGATGGCGGGTGGCGGCCAGGTCCGCGGCGCCGGCCTGGGCCGTGTTCACGGTGACGGCCACGTGCGCGCCGTCCTGCGCGCCGAACGCGTGCTGGAACGGGGTGTTGCTCGCGGCCAGCAGGGCCAGGCCGAGCGTCGCGGAGGCGGTGGAGACCAGCATCACCAGGCCGATCGCCACCGCCTGCACTTTGTGCCGCAGCACCCCGCCGGCGGCGGTCCGGACCGGGCCCAGCCAGCCTCGAAGCGGCCAGCTTCGAAGGGGCCAGCTCATGCCGGGACTCCCGCCGCCGCGAGCCGCCCGTCCAGCAGCCGGATCGTCCGGGCCGCGTACCGTTCGGCCAGCGCCGGGTCGTGGGTGACCAGCACCAGCGTCTGCCCGCCGGCGTTGAGCTCGGCCAGCAGCCCGCCGATGGCCAGGCCGCTGGCGGTGTCCAGCGCCCCGGTCGGCTCGTCGGCCAGCAGCAGGTCGGGGGAGTTCACCAGGGCCCGCGCGATCGCTACCCGCTGCCGCTGCCCGCCGGACAGCCGGGCCGGGTAGTCGTCCCGGTGCCGCTCGATGCCCATCCGCTCCAGCAGCTGGCCGGCCCGGGCCCGCGCCGTGCGCCGGGACGCGCCCGCCAGCTGGGCGGGCAGCAGCACGTTGTCCTGCACGGTGCGGTCCTCGAGCAGGTTGAAGAACTGGAAGATGATCCCGACGTGCCGGGCCCGGAACCGGGCCAGCCCGCTCTCGCTGAGGTTGTCGATCCGCCGTCCTGCCACGGTGATCGTGCCCGCGGTGGGCCGGTCGAGCCCGGCGATGAGGTTGAGCAGCGTGGACTTCCCGCTGCCCGAGGGACCCATGACCGCCGCCACCTCCCCGGCCGCCACGTCCAGGCTGAGGTCCGCCAGCGCGGGCGGGGACCCTTGAACGCCCGCCTGGTAGGCCTTGGTCACGCCGTCCAGCCGGATCACCGCATCCTGTCGCACCAGACTCCTCCTCGGTTCGCCGTCGTGCGTCAGGATGGCACCCGCCGGCGGGCGCGCACAGTGGCCCGGACCTCCGAATCCGGGGTGCAGGTAGCACCACCATCGATCCTGAACCCTGCTGGATAGGCAGCCCCGGCCCGGTGGCATAGCGTGGCTCTCATGACCGCTATCGCCCCGGGCCGCGACGCGCCGATCCGGCGCCGTGACCGGGCGCCGTGGTCGCCGCGGGCCTGGCGGCAGGCCCTGTACCTGACCGGGGCCATCCCCGCGCTGGCGGCCGTGCCGCTCCTCATGGTCCTCGGCGCCGCGGCGGTCAAGCCCCGGTGGGCGCTGCCGCTCCTGTTCCTGGTGCTGGCGCTGCTGGCCATGCCGCTGCTCGGCGCGATCCACCGGCATCGGCTCCGGGCCACAGCCGGCGTGGTGATATCTCCGCCGCCGATCATGCCGAACGGCCCGAGCGTGGCCGCCCTCCAGCAGGCCATCCGCTCGCCCCTCGCCTGGCGCCAGGTCGGCTACTACTTCCTGGCCGGGCCGGCGCTGGCCGTGGCCGCGATCGCCGCCTTCGGCGTGTGGCTGGCGGGCCTGCTGTACACGCTGGTGTACGCCTACGCGTGGACGCTGGCTCCGCAGAACCGGCTCGCCCGCGGCCAGTCGTCGGGGCTGTCCGGGCACCTCGCGCTGATGAGCCACGTCCCGGTGGACGCCTACCTGACCGTCGTCGGGCTGGCCCTGCTGGCGGCCGCCCCCTGGCTCACCGCGGGGGTCGCGGCGCTGGACGTCAGGGCCGCCCAGGCGCTGCTCGGCCCGAGCCGCGCCGAGGAACTCGAGCACCGGGTGGAGCACCTCACCCAGACCCGGGCCGGCGTGGTCGACGCGGCCGACGCCGAACGGCGCCGCCTGGAGCGGAACCTGCACGACGGCACCCAGCAGCGGCTGGTCTCGCTGGCCATGAACCTGGGCATGGCCCGGGCCCAGACCTCGACCGTGGCGGAAGCGCACGAGGCCATCGCGGAGGCGCACGAGGAGGCCAAGGCCGCCCTGGCCGAGCTCCGCAACATGATCCGCGGCCTGCACCCGCCCGTGCTGGAGGACCGCGGCCTGGATGCGGCCCTGTCCGGGATCGCGGCCCGGATGCCGATCCCGGTCCGGCTGACGGTGAACGTGCCGCGCCGTCCGGCGCCCACGATCGAGGCGGTCGCCTACTTCGTGGTCTCCGAAGGCCTCACCAACGTCACCAAGCACGCCCGGGCGACGCAGGCGGACGTGTTCGTGCAGCAGGACGGCGACCGGCTGCACATCATCGTCACCGACGACGGCGTGGGCGGCGCCGACCCGGCCCGCGGCACCGGCCTGGCCGGCCTGGCCCGGCGCGCCGAATCGGTCGACGGGATCTTGGAGATCGCCAGCCCGCCCGGCGGCCCGACCCTGCTCACCGTGGACCTGCCGTGCGCGCGGTAGCCCGGCCGGGCCGCTGGGTCTGGGCCCTGAGCGGCCTGGTGACGGCGGCGGTCCTCGTGATCCCGGCCATCCGCCTGATCACCCTGCACGACGGTCCGGTGAACGCCTCCGCCGAGCCGGCGGCCGTCACGACCCGCACGGTGACCGTGCCGCCGCCGGTCACCAGCCTGACCGTGCAGAGCGACGGCGGCCAGGTGCAGGTGGCGGCGGGGCAGGTCAGCCGGGTCCAGGTCACCGAGACGATCATCTACGACGCCCGGGCCGGCGGGCCGCCCGCGGTCGCGCAGTCGGTGTCCGGCGGCCGTCTCAGCCTGTCCGACTCGGCCTGCGCCGACGTGGACTGCAGCGTCAACTTCAGCCTGACCGTGCCGTTCGGCGTCACCGTCAGCGTGGCCACCCAGGGCGGCCCGGCGGATGTCTCCGGCGTCGCCGGGGCGAACCTGGACACCGGCGGCGGCCCGGCGCGCGCCTCCCTGATCGGCGGGCCGCTCACCGTCAGCACCGAAGGCGGGCCGCTGGTCCTGCGCGGGGTGACCGGCCCGCTGCGCGCCGACACCGGCGGCGGGGACCTGACCGCACAGGACCTCGCCACGGCCACGGCCACCATGACCACCGGCGGAGGCCCCGCCACGGTCACGTTCGCAAAGGCCCCGGAGTCGGTGTCGGTCAGCACCGACGGCGGCGCGGTGATCCTGGCCGTGCCCGGCGGCCCGTACGCGGTGGCCGCGGACAGCAACGGCGGTCCGCAGTCGGTGACGATCGCCACCGACCCGGCTGCCCGTCCCGCGCTCACCGTCACCACCGGCGGCGGCCCGCTGCGGATCGAGCCGGACCCAGGTTCCCCAGGTACCCCGGGGCGCGGATGACGGACGTTTCGGCTTGAATGGTAGGCGTGACCGTACAGCAACGCAGGCACGTCCACCTCACGCACTGGGGTGCGGCGGAGATCGAGAGCGACGGGTACCAGCTGACCTCGGTGCGTCCCTGGCGGGAGGACCCCGCCCCCAGCCGCATCCTGGAGAACCTGGCCGCGGCGCATCGTCACCCGGCGCGGATCGGCCAGCCTCACATCCGCCAGGGATGGCTGGAGCACGGCCCGGGCGCGGCGGCCCGCGGGAGCGACGTGTTCGTGCCCGTCTCCTGGGCGACGGCGCTCGACCTGCTGGCGGAAGAGCTGCGCCGGGTGTACGGAACCTACGGCCCGGACGGCGTGTTCGGAGGGTCTTACGGCTGGGCCAGCGCGGGCCGGTTCCACCACGCCCAGAGCCAGCTGCACCGCTTCCTGAACGGCCTGGGCGGCTACGTCCGCTCGGTGAACAACTACAGTTTCGGCACCTCCGGGGTGCTGCTGCCGCACGTGGTCGGCAACATGGGCCTGGTCATGACGGAGGCCACGGCGTGGCCCGTCATCGCGGAGCACACCGACCTGATCGTGGCGTTCGGCGGCTTGTCCCCGAAGAACTCCGCGGTGGCCTCGGGCGGTATCGGGCGGCACGTGATGGGGCAGGCGCTGGCGTCGGCCGTGGCGCGCGGCTGCCGGCTGGTCTCGGTCAGCCCGCTGCGCACCGACACCGACATCCGCCTGGGCGCCGAGTGGATCGCGCCGGTGCCCGGCTCCGACGCCGCGCTGATGCTCGCGCTGTGCCATGTCCTGGACGCCGAAGGGCTCGCCGACCACGGCTTCCTGGACCGGTACACGGTGGGTTACCCGCGGTTCATCGGCTACGTGCGCGGTGAGACCGACGGGGTGCCGAAGACCCCGGCGTGGGCGGCCGCCCTGACCGGTATCGCGGCCGAGCGGATCCGCGGGCTGGCCCGCCAGCTGACGGCCGGGCGCACGATGGTCGCGGTCAGCTGGTCGCTGCAGCGCGCCGAGCATGGCGAGCAGCCGGTCTGGCTCGGCCTGGTGCTGGCCGCGATGCTCGGCCAGATCGGCCTGCCGGGCGGCGGGTTCGGGCACGGCTACGGCTCGAGCAGCGACGTCGGCCTGGCTCGCCGCCTGTCCGCGCCACGCTTCCCGCGGGGCAGCAACGGGATCGACTCCTACATCCCGGTGGCCAGGATCGCGGACATGCTGCTGCACCCCGGCGCACCGTACGACTACGACGGGCAGCGCCGCCGCTACCCCGACGTCAAGCTCGTCTACTGGGCCGGCGGGAACCCGTTCCACCACCACCAGCACCTCGCCCGGCTGCGCGAGGCATTCGCCCGGCCGCAGACCGTGGTGGTGCACGACCCGTTCTGGACGGCCACCGCACGGCACGCCGACATCGTGCTGCCTTCGACGATGTCGGTCGAACGCGACGACATCGGCGCGGGCAGCAGCGACTCCACCCTGTTCGCCATGCCGCGGCTGACCGAGCCGCACGCCCAGGCGCGTGACGACTACTCCACCTTCTCGGACCTGGCCGGACGGCTCGAGGCGGCCGCGACCTTCACCGAGGGCCGGACGGCCGGCCAGTGGCTGCGCCACATGTACGACCAGTGGCAGCTGACCATGAAGACGGCAGGCCACGACATGCCGTCCTTCGAGGCCTTCTGGGACGCCGGGTCGCTGGAGATCCCGGTGCCCGATCCCGGCCAGGTGCTGCTGTCCGCGTTCCGGGACGACCCCAGGCGATTCCCGCTCAGCACCCCCAGCGGGAAGATCGAGATCTTCTCGGCGGTCATCGACGGCTTCGGCTACGCCGACTGTCCCGGCCACCCGGTCTGGCTCGAACCGTCAGAATGGCTCGGCGGCCACCCCGTTCGGTATCCCCTGCAACTGGTAGCCAATCAGCCCCGCCGCCGGCTGCACAGCCAGCTCGACGTCGGCGCCTACAGCCAGGAAGGCAAGATCGGCGGCCGCGAGCCGGCCGCGATGCATCCCGCCGACGCCGCTGCCCGGGGCATCACCGACCGGTCCGTCGTCCGCCTGTTCAACGACCGCGGCAGCTGCCTGGCCGGGATCACGCTCACCGAGGACGTCCGGCCCGGCGTCGTGCAGCTGTCCACCGGTGCCTGGTACGACCCCGACCCAGACGACCCGTCCTTCTGCCGCCACGGCAACCCGAACGTGCTCACCGCTGACCGGCCCAGTTCCGCGCTCTCCCAGGGCAACACCGGCCAGCTCGCCATGGTCGAGATCGAACCGTACGCCGCGGCGCCGCCCGAGGTCTCGGTCCACCGCCCGCCGCGGACGGAGGCGCGGTTAGCGGTTGCCGTCGCCTGCGACAGCGGGGTGGGCCTCACCCAGGGCACGGGCGCGAACGTCCTGGTCAGAGCAGAATCCCGCCCGGCTGGCCTTGAGGCACAGCAGGCCCAGAAGCCGGCCGTCGTCGCCGACGACGGCGGCCCGCCGCCGCCCGGTCGCGGTCATGGCCCGGCGCACCTCAGCCAGGCTGGCGCCGGGCGGCACCGTGCGGCCCGCGAGTCGTCCCAGCGGCGCAGCGGCCGCATCAGGAGCCTGGCCCTTGCTCATGTCGGCACGTTCCACGACCGCCTCCAGGTGACCGGCCGGGCCGACGATCAGCGCGGCATGGACGTGGTCGTCGCGGAAGAAGTCGCGTATCTCACCGACGGTGGCCGTCAGCGGATGTCGTACCGGAGTCGTGAGCATCGCCTCGGCGGCGGTGCGCATGATCTCATCCACCGGTCCAGGATAAGGACCGCTGACCCCGGCCGTCGCCACCGGCCTGCGCGGCCAGGACGGTGAAGAAGGCGGCGGGCACGAGGACCCCGGGCACCAGCACCGCGAGGGTGAGCGGGTGACCGAAGACGCTGATCTCCCAGGCCGGCATGATCCGCAGCCCACCGTCGAGGAAGCCCATGTACCAGCCGGGCACCGATCCGGCGCTGATGCTCCCCGGCTGGGAAGGGCCGTATGGTCCGGGGCTGGCGAGGTCGGCTGGGACGGAACCCCGTTTCCGGTGGCCGCCGCGGCGGCGGCGAGGCGCGAGCCGCGGCGGCACGGAACCGGTTTGCGTCAGTCCGAGCCCGGCGGCCGGGGCGGCTCGGGCGGCGGCGGGGCGGGTCGCGAGGCCTGTGAGCGGGTCTGGCTCAGGAACCGCTCGGCCCGGCTCAGCATCTCCTCGGCCTGCTCCCTGAACTGGTCGAGCCGCTGGAAGACCTGGCCGACCCGATCCGGCATCCCGTCGGCCGGCCCGAACGGCTCCGCCCGGCCAGGACGCTCCGCCCGGCCAGGACGCTCCGCCCGGCCAGGACGCTCCGCCCGGCCAGGACGCTCCGCCCGGCCAGGACGCTCCGCCCGGCCAGGACGCTCCGGTCGGCCAGGGGCCTCCGGGGGCCCGGGCGGCTCTGGTGGCTCCGCCGACCCGGGATGCCCTGGGCCGCCCCCGCCCCAGCGCCCGCGGCGGGGATGCACCCGGCGGCTCCGGCGTCCCGGCCACCCGCCGAACTCCCCGGGCTCGTCCTCAGCGAAGTCCTCATCCTCAGCGAAGTCCTCCCCCTCGCCGGCGAAGGTCTCGGCCTCGCTGGCGAAGTCCTCCGCCTGGCAGGCCAGTTCCTCGGCGTGGTCGGCTTCCTCGCTGGCCCGTTCGGCCGCATCCTGCAGTCGGCCGGCCTCTTCCTGGGTCCGGTCGAGTCGGCGCTGCGCCTCGTCGGCCGCGGCTCGGGCCTGCGCGGCCACCTCGTACGCCCGCGTCTGCTCGTCGGCGTCGGCCCAGCCCCGGGTCAGGCCGGCGGCCTCGGCGGCCATGTCGGCGGCGGCCTCCGCTACCGAGGCGGCTTCCTCGGCCCGTTCGGCCCTCTCCTGAGCCTGATCGGCCCGGTCCTGCGCCTCGTCGGCCCGCCGACGCGCCCGCTCGGCGAGGTCCTGTGCCTGCTCAGCGTACGACCGGGCCTCGCCGTCCCGCTCCCGTCCGTCCCGCTCCCGTCCGTCCCGCTCCCGTCCGTCCCGCTCCCGTCCGTCCCGCTCCCGTCCGTCCCGCTCCCGTCCGTCCCGCTGCTGTCCGGGCGGCTTCTGTCCGGCCTGCGGCTCGCCGTCCCGCTGCTCGCCCGCCCTGGCATCGACGGCGCCCTCCGCGGCCGCCTCGGTCTCCACCGCGTGCCTGGCCACGCTGTACGGTTCGCCGGTCTCGGCCATCCGCTGACGGGTGGCGGTCTTCCGGGCCTTGTCCTGCGTCATGATCATTTCTTCCCGGCGGGTCGGCCCGCGTCAGCCCGCCATGGGTGAATGGCATGACCACAAAGCCCGCCACCGAACGTGGCGTGACTAAGTAAGCCCGCGAGTCGTGGACCCTTGTCCTCGTCACCGGCACCGGCGCGGGCCGTCGCTGGCTCGGAAGCGGGCAGGCGGTGCGCTGCCACTAAACCGCAGCGTACCCAGCTGGAGCAGCGTCGGCAATGGGGAAAACCCCCGCAGGCTAACCCGTCAGTTCCGCCCGGGCCACCCGGCGCCAGCGGGTCACATCGTCTCGGAAATCGGCCCAGACCTCGGCCGCGTCGATGCGCACCGTCACCGGCAGCGCCAGCCCGAGGGCGCCGGCGATGGCGGGCTTCCGCTCCTCGGGCAGCCGCGAGTAGAGCAGGCTGAGATGCGGCCGGTACGGCGGCCCGGGTTCGAGCCCCCAGGCCCGCCCGGCCGCCTCGTGCAGCGCGGTGAGGGTGGCATCAGGTTCGGCCCGCAGGTACAGCGAGCGGAAGAACTCCGGCTCAGAGCCGACCGCCGTCAGCCTCACCTCGAACGGCGGCACCCCGGCCACCAGCCGCCCGAGCACCCCCGCGGCCGCGTCGGCCGGGGACTCCACCACGCCGGCCAGGGTGACGTGCGGCGCGAACGCCGGCGCCGCGTGCTCGGCGGCGAGCCGCGCGATGACCCCGGCCAGCCGGTCGCGCTCCGGGCCCGCGGCCGGCACCAGCCAGGTCATGCACGAGGTCATCGCCACTTCAGGTCCGCGTAGATCCGCTGGTGCCCGGCCGCGCACCGGTCCCAGGTGAAGCGGGCGCACACCTGGTGCCCGGCCGCGCGGAGCCGGCCGGCCAGCGCGGTGTCGCCGAGGACCGTGCCGAGCGCCGCGGCCAGCGCGGCCGCGTCGTTCACCGGGACCATGAGGGCGTCCTGGCCCGGGCGCAGGTACTCGCGGAAGACGGGCAGGTCGGAGGCGACCACCGGCAGCCCCGCGCTCATCGCCTCGAGCACCGCCAGGCCCCAGCCCTCCTTGGTGGAGGGGAAGGCGAGCACGTCGGCGGCGGCGTACCAGCCGGGCAGTTCGGCGTCCGGCACGGTGCCGAGCAGCACCACGTCGTCGTCGAGCCGCAACCCGAGCCCGGGCAGCGAGGACAGCACCCGGTCCCGGTACTCGCGGTAGTCCTGGAACGAGTGACCGCCCACCACCGCCAGCACCGCGTGGCGCCCCGAACGACGCCCCGAACGACGCAGCGCCGCGAGCGCCGCCATCAGCGTGTCGCTGCCCTTGCGCGGCTCGATGCCGCCGACGGCCAGGATCAGCGGCCGGTCCTGCGCCCCGGCCCGCTGCCGCAGCGCGGCGGCCAGGTCCGGATCGGCCGAACGGAACCGGGCGACGTCAACGCCGTTGTGCACCACCTCTGCGCTGGTGCGGTACTCGTCGGCGAGGATCTCCCGCCAGCGCTCGCTGACCACCAGGATGCGGTCCGGCTCGAGGATGGCCTGGCGCTGGCAGTCGATGAGCGACGGGCTGGTGAAATCGTCGACGTGGTGGACGGTCCTGACGACCACCGGGGGAGGGCCGGCCGCGCCGTCCCTGACCCGGCAGGCGGCCCGGGCCGAGATGCAGTCCTGGGTGTGCAGGATGGGGAACTCGGCCGCGAGCGAGCCGAGCCCGCTGGCCAGCGCATCGACGTTCGCGAAGACCCGCTCCTCCAGCGTCGGCAGGCTGGCCGGGGCCGCGATGATGGTGAACGGCGCGGCCACCGGCCGGAAGAAGCCCGCCCCGGGATCGCCGAGCGCGATCACCCGGACCGGGTACCCGGCCGCGTGCAGCGCTTCGGCCAGGGCCAGCGTGTGCACCACGCCGCCGCGCGGCTTGACCGAGTAGGTCACCAGGCCGACCGGCGCCGGCTCCGGCGCGGTCACGCGCGCCCCGCGATCGCGGCCGCGGTCCGTGCCGCCTGCGCCGCGCTGTCGGTGACGATCGCGCCCGCTTCGGCCAGCGTGGCGCGCTGCCGGTCGAATCCCTGCTGGTCGGCCCGGGCGCCGAGCACGTAGCCCACCACCGCCGCCCCGGCCGCGACGATGTCGGCGCAGGTCCCGGCGATCTCCCCGGCCGGGTCGGGGTGCGATCCGTAACCGAGCACCACGTCGAGCAGCACCGCCGCGATGTCGGTGCCGAACGCCTGCTCCCGCATGATCTCCCGGCGCGCGGCCGGGTCGATCATCGGATGCGGCCTGCCCTTGGTGTACTCCTCCTCGCCGAGGTCCAGGCAGATGTGCGCCCCGGCCGGAGCGGGCAGGCCCAGCCCCGGCCGCAACGGGATGTTGGAGTACACCGGCCCGAGCGACCGGCTGAGGATCACCTGGGCCTCGTAGCACAGCGTGCCGCCGGTGAAGAAGCCGCGCACCGCGGTGCGGCCCGCCCCGGCCCGCAGGCCCGCCCCGCCCCGCGGGCCCGCCCCGGCCCGCGCGATCTCCGCCTCGCCGCCGGGGCTCCCGCCGAGATCGGGCACCGGCCGGCCGAGGATCTCCGCCGCCCGCCGCGCGCCGTCCTCGAGCGTGTCGGTCAGCGGGGCGCCCGCCAGCGTGCCGTCCGGCGCGGACATGCCCAGGCAGGCCGCGACCACCGGGGTGTACCGGCTGGCGCCGATCACGGCCCGGGCGACCTGTTCGGCGGGCGGCTTGGAGACCAGCAGGATGACCTCGGTGCCCGGGTCGGCGTCGAGCGCCCGGACGGCCTCGCACGCCATCAGCCCGCCCACGCCGGCCGAGAGGTCCCGGCCGCCGACGCCGATGACCTGGGACACCCCGATGCCCCAGCGGTCCAGCAGCGTCATGACCTCCTGAGCGCCGGTACCCGCGGCGGCGACCACGCCCACCGGCCCGGCCCCGACCGCGTTGGCGAAGCCGAGTCCGACGCCGCCGAGCATGGCGGTGCCCGCGCCCGGGCCCATGACCAGCAGGCCCAGCCGGGCGGCCCGTCGCTTGAGCGCCACCTCATCGGCCACCGGCACGTTGTCGCTGAACAGCAGGACGTGCAGCCCGGCGGTCAGCGCGGAGTGCGCCGCGATCGCGGCGTACGGGCCGGGGACCGACACCACCGCCACGTTCGCCGCGGGCAGCAGCCGGGCCGCCTCGCCGACCGTGCGCGGCTCCAGATGCTCCCGTGGCCCGGAACCCGCCTCGCCGCGGCCGGCCTCGGCGAACAGCAGCTCCCGGCCCCGGTCCAGGGCCCGGCTGGCGGCCGGATCAGCGGCCGCCTCCACCGCGAGCACCAGGGCGTTGGCGTCGGCGCCGTCCAGGCTGTCCGGCGTGAAGCCGCGACCTTCCAGGTCCGCCACCACGGCCGGCGTGGCCATCGCCGCGCTGGCCCAGCTCACCTCCTCGCTGTCCTGCATGGCCCGGGTCGCGCCGAGCAGCAGCAGCGAGTCCCGGTACGCGCCGGGAAAGGCCAAGACCCGGCTGACGGTCACCGCGGCCGCCCGCTCTGCGAGGCCATCCGCTCGATGCGGGTGCCGGCCGCCTCGGCGTGCCCGGCCAGCGTCGCCGCCAGCAGCGCGGGCGAGGTGATCACCGCGAGCTCGCCGCCCTCGTCCAGGAAGCGCAGCGCCGCCTCGATCTTGGGGCCCATGCTGCCCGGCGGGAACTGCCCCTCGGCCAGGTACCCGGCGGCCTGGCCGGCCGTGATCGTGCCCAGGCCCGACTGGGTGGGCCTGCCGAAGTCGATCATCACCCGGTCCACCGCGGTGACCAGGAGCAGGGCCTGCGCGCCGAGCTGCCGGGCGATGAGGCAGGCGGCGCGGTCCTTGTCGATGACCGCGTCGACGGTCCGGCCGGGATCGCCGGCCAGCACCGGGATCCCGCCGCCGCCCCCCGCGATGACGAGGTGCCCAGCCTCCACCAGCGCGCGGATCGCCTCGATCTCGATCACGCCGGCCGGGTGCGGCGAGGCCACCACCCGGCGGTAGCCGCGGCCGGAATCCGGCTGCACCACCCAGCCGCCGCGCCGGGCCAGCCGCTCCGCCTCGGCGGGCTCGTAGAACGGCCCGATCGGCTTGGACGGCGTGCTGAACGCGGGGTCGGCCGGGTCCACGATCACGTGCGTGACCAGCGCGGCCGCGGTGCCGCGGCCGCGCAGCAGGTCGATCGAGCGGGCGATGAGGCTGCCCAGCATGCCCTGGGTCATCGCGCCGAGCAGCGCGAGCGGCTGCGCGGGCGCCGCGGACGTGGCCTCTTGCTGCAGGGCCAGGTTTCCGACCTGCGGCCCGTTCCCGTGGACGACCACCACCCGCCAGCCGGCCTCGAGCACGTCGTTCACCGCCGTGGCCATGTCCGCCGCGTTGGCCATCATCTCGTCACAGCTGCCGGGCTGGCCCTCCCGGGTCAAGGCGTTGCCGCCGAGCGCGACGACCGCGATCTTGGTCATAGGATCCTGGCGTACAGTTCGTAAGTCGCATAGGTGATGAATCGTTCATAATAGTAAACACGACGGCGTGAGAGGTGCAATGGCCGGTAGCGATGCCGGACCCGGCGGCCCGCCGCCACCAGGATCCGGTGTGCCGTCGGCCGTGCTGCGGTCCTGGGACGAGGCCGAAGCCAGGCTGTTCCCGCTGGTGATGGCGCAGCCCGAGTTGTACCAGCAGGCGCTCGGCGCGGTCCAGCGGCTGCTCGGGCGGCTGCGCGAGACCTGCCGGGACCTGCCCGCCCTGCTCGCCGCGCACGAGCGCGGCGGCGACCTGCTCGGCGAAGCCGGCGTGCCGGGGGTTCCCGGGATCCGGCCCGGCCTGATCGCGGCCGCCGCCTGCGCCACGCGGTACCGCGAGCTGGTGGCCGAGCTCGCCGCCACGGCTCGCCTGGAGGCCTTGGCCCGGGCGCGCGCGAACGGCTTGTCCTGGACGGTGGTTGAGGAGAACGGTCAAGCCGAACGGGCGCCCTACGTGCCCTACCAACGGGTTGAAGCTGAACCCGCGACCGGACGCGCCGTGATCGTCTCGATCGGCCCCGACGAGACGCTGAGCCGGGCCGTGTACCGCCTCGACGAGGGGCAGATCGACCTGGCCTCCGGCGTCCTGCGGATCGGCGACCCGCTCGGCAGCTACCTCGACCCCGGCGAGTGCGACACCGCCCTGCGCCGCACCCAGGACCGCCCCGCCTAGCCGCCCGGCGTAACAACGCACCCTCCGCGAGGCGTCCCCGGTAGACCCCGTAGACCCGGTAGACCCGGTAGCCTCGCGCGGCCCGCCGGTGGCGCTGTGCCACGCCAGATCGGATTCTGCGGGGTGGATTCGGGCTTGCGGGTTGATTAGGTGGACTATGACGCACAAAAGTCACCCCGAAGCCCTAATCCTCCAGGACTTTTTCAAATACGCGACCATGGCTGATGCTCGATTGAAACATTTTACGAATGTGACTTCTGATATCTCTCAGGGCCAGCTGAACTCAACTAATCCTCGTCCGAAGCCGCCGCCCCCAGTGCTACCGCCACGAGAACTTCTGCCGTGTCTGGTATTGCGACGGTGGATCTGTGAGGTTGCCTTGACGTAGCCGACGGGTTTATCAAGGATGGTAAACGTACGTATCGGATCACATATCTTTCCGCGGAGGCGCGATGCACGACTCCCCGGCCGCCCGGGCCGTTAGGCCCCGCGCAGACGGCAGGCCCCGCGCAGACGGCAGGCCCCGCGCAGACGGCAGGCCCCGTGCCGACGACCGTGCCGACGACCGTGCCGACGACCGTGCCGACGACCGGCTGGCGCACCTGATCGCCGAACTGCAGGGCCGCGGCCTGCGGGTGGAGGTGCCGCTCGAGTCCCGCCAGGGCGGCGCCGGGCCGGCCGACGCCGGCATGCTCTGGGTCGACGGCTTCGCCGCCACCGTCCCCACCGGCGCCCACTACGCCAGGACCTCGCCGTACGTGCTGCGCGCCGAGGACGACGGCTGGGCCGTCTACCGGGACGGGGAGCGGCTGGCCTCGGCCGAGCCGTCCCGCCGCCCCCGCTACTATGACCTGGCCACCGCCGACGGCGTCCCGTACTGGAAGATCGCCCTGCTGCACCTGGACTCGGTGGCCAGCACGGTCAACCAGACGTGCGCCTACTGGGGCAACTCCGACCAGTGCGCGTTCTGCGGGATCGGGGTCACGCTCGCCAACGGCCGAACGATCGCCAGGAAGACCCCGCAGATGCTGGCCGAGGTCGCGGTCGCGGCCCGGGACCTGGACGGCGCGGTGGACGCCACCCTCACCACCGGCACGACCGCCACCCCGGACAAGGGCGCGCTCTACGTCGGCCGCTGCGGCCAGGCGGTGCGCGAGGCCGCGAACCTGCCGGTGGAGGTGCAGTTCGAGCCGCCCCGCGACCTCGAGGTGATCGACCGGGTGGCCGACATGGGCATCTCCTCGGTCGGCATCCACGTCGAGACCTTCGACCCGCGGGTGCTGGCGCGGATCGCCCCGGCCAAGGCGCGCACCGGGATCGACGGCTACTTCCGGGCCTGGGAACGGGCGGTGGCCGCGTTCGGCGAGGGTCAGGTGTCCACCTACGTGATCCTCGGCATGGGCGAGGACCCCGACCTGATCGTGGCGGGCTGCCGCCGCGCGATCGACATCGGCGTCTACCCGTTCGTGGTGCCGCTGCGCCCGACCGCGGGCAGCCTGATGGAGGACCTGATCGCCCCCTCGCCCGAGTACTGCGAGACGATCTACCGCCGGGTCGCGCCGTACCTGCGGGCGCGCGGCATCGGCGCGCACACGGCGGCGGCCGGCTGCGCGCGGTGCCAGGCCTGCTCCGGGATGAGCCTGCTAGAGGAGAGAACCGACACGGATGGCCGCACCCACCTACCGCTCCTCACGAACCGCTAGCCGCCCGGCCGCGGCGCTGCTGACCTGCGACGCCGTGGCCACCGAGGCCGAACGGTGCGCGCACCTCCGGATCCGGCACCAGGTCTTCGTCCTCGAGCAGGGCCTGTTCGGCGGCGGCTACGGCGCCAGCAGCGGCGACGACACCGACGACCGTGACGACGACCCGGCCACCATCCACGTCGTCGGCCGGGCGGACGAGACCATCTGCGGCGCGGTCCGGCTCTACCCGACCGGACCCGGCCGGTGGAAGGGCGACCGGCTGGCCGTGCTGGCCGGCTACCGTCATCTCGGCCTGGGCGCCCCCCTGGTGCGGTTCGCGGTCAGCTCGGCGGCCCGGCTCGGCGGCCGGGAGATGGAGGCCTTCATCCAGCCCGCCAACGTGGCGTTCTTCCGCTGGCTGGGCTGGCGGCCGGCCGGGAGCCTGGTGGACTACGCGGGCATCCCGCACCAGCGCATGCTCATCGACCTGACCCGCCCGTAGGCGCCGGAAACTCACGCGGCCTGGGAGCGGATGGCCGTGATCAGCGTGCGGGCGGTCGCGGTCAGCGGGCGGTGCCGGGCGTAGCCCAGCGCGATCGTCCGCCGGGCCGTCGCCTTGTCTGGCTCCAGCCAGGTCAGCGCCGGGTCGACCGCCCGGCTGGCGGCCACCCGCCCGATGCAGGCGTGGCCGAGCCCGCCGCTGGCGCTCACCGCTATGCTGACCTGGCGTCCGGCGCGGGCCGCGCCAGATTCGTCACCGACTCCGCGCCGAGGTCGAACACGGTCTCCGTCTTCCCGGCCGAGCCGATTCGTAGCAGGCCGGTCTCGTCCAGGGTGCCGACCGCGGCGACCGCCAGGCCACGGAGGCCGAACGCATCCAGGCAATCGTCCTCCCGCTCCGGTGGCACGCACAGCAGGAAGCAAAGGCACGGGAAGCAAGTGACCCAGCGCTCCACCGTCACCCCGGCCGGGACCGGCAGCGCGTCCAGGTCCAGGCGCACCCCGAGCCGGTTGCACTCGAGCAGCATGGCCAGCGACCCGACCAGGCCGGCCATGCTCACGTCCTTGGCCGCGGCCACCCAGCCGCTCTCCGCGCCCTCGGCCAGCAGCCGGATGTCACCGGCCAGCTTGGCGCCGCGCTCGTCGAACGACGGGAAGAACGGGAAGTCGGGCCGCATCTGCCCGTCCAGGCAGCAGCCGACCAGCAGTGACTGGCCGGGCGCGGCGGCCTGCGCGGACAGCGGGAAGTCGGCCCGGCCGAGCCCGAAGGCGGACAGCCCGGGCGGCCCCTCGGTGACGGTCAGGTGACCGCCCACCACCGGGACCTGGTACAGGCCGGCGGCCCAGCGCATGCCCTCGAGCACCTGCCGGATGACCTCGCGCGGGCCGGTGACCGTGTCCACCAGGGCGAGCGGCCAGGCGCCCATGGCCGCCAGGTCGTTGAGGTTGGTGGTGACCGCGGCCACCCCGGCCCCGTAGGGGTCGGCGGCCACGAACGAGGGGAGGATGGCCTCGCCGCCGACCACCAGGGACACCCCCTGATCGGTGACGACCGCGCCGTCGTCGCCCGGTCCGGCCAGCCAGTCGGTGCCCGGGAAGATCTCGCTGACCAGGCCGATCTCCGCCTTGGCCGCCACGCCCGGATGGTCGCGCACGGTCCGGGCCAGAGCCTTCAGGTCGACGCCCATCGCCAGGCTCCGTTCTTGCACTAAAGTGGAGAGATATCTATTATAGCGTTTATGCCCGGTCCTGGCTTCCTTGACCTGCCCGTTCGTTCCGCCAAGCCACGCAGGACCGGTATTACCCACGTGCTCGACCGCGGAATCCCGCTGGCCCAAGTTACCGATCTGCTGGACCAGAACAGCGGCTACGTCGACGTGTGGAAGTTCGGCTGGGGCATCGCCTACCTGGATCCGCAGCTGGCGGCCAAGCTGGACCTGCTGGCCCGGCACCGGGTGCTCGCCTCGCCGGGCGGCACGCTGCTGGAGATCGCCTGGGCGCAGGGCGGGGCGCCCGGGTTCCTCGACTGGGCCGAAGGCTGCGGCTTCCCCTGCGTCGAGGTCTCGGCCGGGACCGTCCCGATGGACGACACGGCCAAGCGGAACCTGATCGCGGCGGCCGCCGAACGCTTCATCGTGCTCGCCGAGGTGGGCTCCAAGCACGCGGCCGTGCAGCTGACGCCGGAGCAGTGGGCGCGGGCCGCGGCCGGTGACCTGGAGGCGGGCGCGACTTGGATCCTGGCCGAGGGCCGGGCCAGCGGCACGGTCGGCATCTACGAGCGCTCCGGAGCGGTCCGCCAGGACGTGGTCGAGGCGCTGGCCGCGGCGGTCGGCCCGGACTGCGTCGTGTTCGAGGCGCCCCGCGAGGACCAGCAGGCCTGGTTCGTCCGGCGGTTCGGCCCGGACGTGAACCTGGCCAACGTGGCGCCGGACGGCGCGCTCGGGCTCGAGACGTTCCGGCTGTCGCTGCGCGCCGACACTTACCAGGCACCGGCGCCGCGCCCGGTGATGGGCCCGGTGATGGGCCCGGTGATAGGCACCATGCCCGTGCGCGGGACCTGAGGTGAACCTGGTCCCCGCCCAGTATCGCCAGGTCAGCGTGACCGAGGTGCCGGTGCCGCTGGAAGAAGGCGCGCTGCGCGGGTACCTGGCCGGCCGGCCCGTCTACCGGCGGACCCGCTACGTCATCGCCCGCCACGGGCCCGCCGCCATGGTGGCCGAGGTCGGCAAGGAGTCCGAGCAGCCGCTGTTCTCCCCGGTCACGTCCGTGACCGTGCTCGCCAGGGCGGACGAGACCACCATGGTGGACGCGCCGGACATCGACACCGCCGTGCCCACCCAGCTGGCCCGGGCCGCGGCCGGGCACGCCCCCGGCGCCCGGTGCGTGATCGTGCGCGGCTTGTACGGCCACGTCAGCTTCATCCTCGACCCGGCCCCGGTCCGGGTCCGGGTGCTCGAGGTGGTCCCGCCCTGGCCGCCCAAGCTGGTGGACCAGTTGAGCCGGGTGCTCGACCTCGCCGAGGACCTGTCACCGGTCGAGCTGGTCCCTGAGCTGGTCGACCTGAGGGACCTGGCCGCCCGCCGCCCCGCCGCGCGGTACCTGTTCCCCTGCCGGGCCGGCCACGGCTCCCAGGACCAGGCCGAGATCTCCTACCTGGACGAGATCCCGCCCCGCGAGCCGTGGACGCTGGTCGGGTGCGCACGCTCGCGGGCTATCCACGACTGGTTCTACGGCGGCGAGGTGCCGCAGGTGGACATGTGCCCGCGCAACCTGGCCCACCTCGACCTAGCCAGCCCCGGCCTGGCCAACACGGACGGCCCGCTGCTGACCAAGTGCTGCCTGCTCGAGGACCGGGTGGCCAGTGACGGGGACACCGTGGTGGTGCCCTGGGGGGCCAGCCTGGCGCAGATCAAGGAGGGCCTGCGCCTGGCGGTGGCGCCGCGGCCCGTCCGAAGCACGGCCCGATGACCGACCGGATCGCGGACTCGGCCCTCTACCGGCACCTGTGGGGGACGGACGAGGCCAGGGCGATGCTGGGCGAGGAAGGCCGGCTCGACGGCTGGCTCGAGGTGATCACGGCGCTGGCCCGGGTCCAGGCCGAGGCCGGGCTGATCCCGACCCGCGCGGCCGAACTCATCGCCGAGCACGCCCGGGCCGACCGGATCGACCTGGCCTACGCGGCCGAGCAGACCCGGCAGTCCTCGCACTCCATGCTCGGCCTGATCCGGGCCCTGCAGGCCGTCCTGCCCGAGCAGGCACGCGATTACGTCTACGCCGGGGCCACCGTCCAGGACATCACCGACACCTGGACGGCGCTGGCGCTGCGCCGGATCGGCGGCCTGGTCTGGCGGGACCTGCGGCGGATCGAGGAGCGGCTGCTCGAGCTCGCGGCCGCCCACCGGGACACGGTCATGGCGGGCCGCACCCACGGGCAGCCGGGCAGCCCGGTGACGTTCGGCTGGAAGGCCGCGTCGTGGGCCGACGAGATCCGCCGTCACCTGGACCGGATGCGCGAGGGCGCGCCCCGCTGGCTGGTCGGCCAGCTCGGCGGCGGCACCGGCAGCCTGGTGTTCCACGGCGACCAGGGCATGGCCGTCCGGGCCCGCTTCTGCGCCGTGCTCGGCCTGGCCGATCCCGGCATCTCCTGGCTGACGGCGCGCGACCGCGGCGCGGAGTTCGCCCAGCTGCTCGCGCTGATCTGCGGCACGCTGGCGCGGATCGGCGGCGAGGTGTACGAGCTGCAGCGGCCGGAGATCGGCGAGCTGCGCGAGCCGGCCGCGGCGGGCGCGGTCGGCAGCATCACCATGCCGCACAAGCGGAACCCTGAGGCCAGCGAGCACCTGGACACGCTGGCCCGGCTGGCCAGGTCCAGTGCCTCGGTCATGTCCGAGGCCGTGGTCCAGCAGCACGAGCGGGACGGCCGGGGCTGGAAGGCCGAGTGGGTGGCGTGGCCGGAGGCCTGCCTGCTGGCCACCGCCGCGCTGCGGATCGCCGTCGGCCTGACCGCAGGCCTGACCGTGGACGCCGAGGCGATGCGAGCCAACCTGGCCCGCTACGGCGGGTACCCGGTCAGCGAGCGGGCGCTGGCCCTGCTCACCCCCCGGCTGGGTGCCCGGCGGGCGCAGGACGCGCTGCAGCAGGCTCTCGGCCAGGGGCGTGCGGATGGCCTGACGGCGGAGCAGGCCCTGGCCCGTTCGGCCCTGTTCGACCCGGCCCAGGCCAGGGAGCTGACCGCGGCGCCCGACGCCGGCTGCTGCCCGCAGATGACCGACCTGGTGATCGCGCGGGCCCAGGCCGCGCGCGCCGCCGAGCCGGAGCAGTGGCCGTGATCCCCGCCGCCCCGATCCGATCCCGCGGGGCGGCGCCACCGGCTTGGGCGCCGTCGGCTACGCGCTGGCCGCGGCCGAACTCCGCGCCCAGCTGGACCACGGCGGCTTGCCCTCGCCGGACGGGCTGGCCGCCGCGGGGCAGGCGATGAGGACGGAGGGACTGATGCTCGACCGGGTCTACACGGCCAAGGCGCCGGCCCTGGCGCCTGCGCGCCAGCCCGTGGTCTTCTGGCATACTGGCGGCGCGCTCGACGCGGTCGCCGCGGCGCAGGAGGCCGCCTCGTGACGACGGTGAACCGGCCCGCCGCTGGCCCGCCCGCCGGGCCGCCCGCGCCCGAGCTCATCGCGGCCGGGTTCGAGCTGGAGAACGCCGACGCGGGCATCTTGCACCGGGGGATGAACCTGGCCGACATCGCGCACCTGCTCGACCTGCGCGCGACCGGGGTCATCCCGCCCGAGGCGGCCCGCGGCCTGCTCGGGCTGCTGCTGGCGACCATGGACATCCCGGCCAGCGAGTTCCCCTACGACCCGGGCAACGGCGAGCCGTACAACTCGCGCGAACGGTATTTCG
>Ga0335083_10002523_pt1 | contig 24082 bp, 29 predicted proteins | sample Lox_Sample_42_FD_206716 | JGI IMG/M metagenome (GOLD analysis project Ga0335083, IMG submission 206716) | Soil microbial communities from Loxahatchee National Wildlife Refuge, Florida, United States - Lox_Sample_4.2 | ecosystem: Environmental > Terrestrial > Soil > Wetlands | place: USA...
AACTTCGGCAACTATCTGATGCTGCGTGCGCCCGACGGTGCCTTCGCCCTGCTGGGCCACCTCCGCCAGCGCAGCCTCAAGGTGAAGGCCGGCGAATGGGTTGAGGCGGGGCAGGTCGTGGCGGCCTGCGGCAATTCGGGGCGATCCGCCCAGCCGCATCTCCATCTGCAGATGCAGTCGCTGGGCGACCTCGGCGCGCCGACGCGGCCGTTGCATCTGCGCAGCGTCGTCGTGCAGGCGAAGGCCGGAGAATCAGGTGACTATAGCCTCTCCGCCCGGCCGGCCGAGGGCGAACTCGTGGCGGCGGCGCTGAGCGACGGCCGGCTCGCCGAGGCGCTGCATCTGCCCGCCGGCCGCACGCTGCTCTTCGAGGGCGAAGGCGCCCGCCCTACGCTCGCCGTCGAGCTCTCGCTGCTGGGCGAGTTCCGTCTCTCCGCCGGCAAGGGCGCCGTCGCGTCCTTCGACGAGCGGCCCGATGTGCTGGCCTTCTACGATCGCCAGGGTCCGCGCGCGCCCTGTCTCGACACCTGGCTGCTCGCCGTCGGCCTGACGCCCTTCTCCGGCAGCGCACGCGCCTGGTCGGATGCGCCGCCGGTGACGCTGGCGCCGCTCGGCCTCCTCGACCGGCTGGCACTGGTGGTGCTGCGGCCCTTCGGCGCGACCTTCGACAGCCGCTACCGCCGCGACTGGGACGCCGCGCGCAACGCCTGGCGCCAGCAGGGCGAGCACCGTCTCGCGCTCCTGCCCGGCTACACGATCGAGGCCGCAAGCGAGGCGATCATCGAGCCAGGCACAGGCGTGCGCGAGATCGAAGTAGCCTGCCGCAACGCGCGCCGACGCTTCACGCTGAGGAGCGTGGGCAGCGTCGGCGATATCGGCGTACCCGAGCTCGCCGGGCCCGCCGTCAGTTCTTCTTGATCCCCCAGAACACCGTCACCGGCGCAGGGACCGCCGGAACCTCGATATTCTTGCGCACCGCCCACACGCCGAACCATTCGCCGAGCGGGACGTGGGTCACGATCTGCATGGCATAGCGCTGAACCTGCTCGGCGACCTTCTTCTTCTCCTCAGGCGTCGTGGCCTGCACGAACTGGTCGCGCAGCTTCTCCATCTCCGCGTCGCAAGGCCAGCCGGCACGCGCCTTCTCGCAGGTCGTGGCCAGGTTCGGCGTCATCAACGGATCGAGGATGTCGAGCTGCGACCAGCTCGTGCCGAAGGCGTTCCAGCCGCCCTCCGAGGGCGGGCCCTTCTTGCCGGTCAGGCGCGCCACCATGCTCTGCCAGTCCATCGGCTGCACATCGACCTTGAAGCCCACCTTCTCGAGCTGCGCCTTGGCGACCGGGGCAAGCTGCTTGATGACGCCGAGGTCCGTCGGCTGCGGGATCACGATCGGGCTGCCGTCGTAGCCGCTTTCCTTCAGCAGCTCCTTGGCCTTGGCGACATTGCCCTCGATCAGCCCGTCCATGCCGGCCGTGGTGGCGAGCGGCGAATCGCAGGTGAACATCGCCTTGCACGGCCGGTAGAAGCGTTTGTCGCCGATATTGGCCTGGAGGAACTCGTCCTGGCTGAGGGCATAGGCGACGGCCTGGCGGGCCTTCACGTTGTTGAAGGGCGGCTGGAGCCAGTTCATGCGCAGCACGTACTGGTTCGACGTCCTGCCGGTCAGGACCTTCACGTCCTTGCTCTTCTCCAGCACCGACAGATGGTCGTAGTCGACGCTCTCCAGCATATCGAGCTCACCGTTCAGCAGCGCGTTGAGCTGGGTGTCGGCGTCGGGGATCCAGACCCATTCGACGCGATCGAGCGACACGACCTTGCCGCCGGCGAGACCCGACATGGGCTCGTTGCGCGGCTTGTACTTGGGGTTCTTCAGGAACACGACCTTCTCGCCGGGCTTCCATTCGTCCTTCTTGAAGATGAAAGGGCCCGAGCCGATCACATTGTCGCTCTGGGTGAAGGCGTCCTGCGCCTCGGCCGCCTTCTTGGGGAAGATGAAGGGCACGACGACCGACGGCTTGCCGATCGCCTCGAGCAGCGGGCCGAACTTCTGCTTCAGGATGATCTGGAAGGTCTTGGCATTGACGACCTTGTACTCCTGCAGCGAGGCCGCGAGCTTCTGGCCCATCGAATCGCGCGAGGCCCAGCGCTTCAGCGAGGCGATGACATCGTCGGACGTGACGGGCGCACCGTCGTGGAACTCGAGCCCGTCGCGCAGGGTGAAGGTCCAGGTCAGGCCGTCGGCGCTGGTCTCCCACTTGTCGACCATCTGCGGCTTGACCTGCAGGTGCTCATCGACCGCGAACAGCGTGTCGTACATCATGTAGCCGAGGTTTCGCGTGATGTAGGCGCCGCTCCACACCGGATCGACCGCCTTCACGTCGGAATGCATCACGACCTTGAAGACCGTCTCGGCTGAAGCGAATGGCGCGGTACTGACCGCGGCGAGCGCCACGGCCGAAGCGAGCAGAAAACGACGCATATATGGCCCCCAAGCCAAAGGTGAGGGCCGAAGTCTAGGCCGCGTTGACCGCCGGAGTCACGCCAGCTCGAGGCCGTACACGCGCGCCGCGGTGCCCGAAAAGAGCGCCGTCTTCTCGGCGGCGGAACAGCCGGCCGCCAGCCGCTTGAAGGCATTCCACAGTACGCCGTAGCCCGAGGTGATCTTGTCGACCGGGAAATTGCTCTCGAACATGCAGCGGTCCGCGCCGAACAGCTCGATGCAGGTCTCGACCCAGGGCCTGAAGCCTCGGGCCAGCTCCTCGGAGCCGGGCGGCTTGGCCCGCTGGTAGAAGTCGAACCAGCCCATGGCCATGCCGAGGCCGCCCACCTTCACGGCGATATTCTTGCGCTTGGCGAGGTCGGCCATGGTCTTCTTCCAGAGGCTGCGCACCTCGTCGTGGCGGCCGGCATAGCCCGCATAGCCCAGCGGCCCGCCGACATGGTCCAGGACGATGGGGGTGTCGGGAAAGGCGTCGGCCAGCTCGGCGATCTCGCCGAGCTGCGGGTGATAGAGCCAGGCATCGAACGTGAGCCTGCGTCTGGCCAGCTCCCTGAAGCCTTCGCGCCAGGTCTTGTCCCGCGTCAGCTCGGGCGTCGGGTCGGTGCGCGAGTTGCGGATGCCGGGATCGGCATCCCAGCCGGTCTGGTAGCGGATGCCCTTGAAGCGGCCGTTGCCCGCGGCGATCTGCGCATCGAACACCGCGCCCGCCTTGGCGCCGAGACGCAGATCGACGTGGCTCACGATGCCCGCGCAGGCACGCAGGTTGCCATAGAGGCCCGACGCGCTCATGGCGGCGACGCCATTGGCGAACTCGGTTTCGCCCGTGCAGCGCAGTTCGGCCGGACCGTCCTTGCGGTACATCGAATGGCAATCGACGAAGACGGTCGCCACGACATTGTGGCCCTCCTGCGTGTCGGCCAGGAGGTCGTGGAACAGATAGTCGTTGCCGGCGCGCTGCCACAGATGATGGTGCGGGTCGACGATCGGCAGCGCGGGCTCCAGCGCCTCTTCCTTCGTCTGGGCGACCCACTTTGGATCGGGCGCTATGACATTGCCCAGAACGGGCGCTGCTTCCTTGGCCATTGGCGTTGCTCCCTCAGAGGACCGGTGGGTCCGTTATCATCGAGACGTGTGCGGCGACGACCTTCCAACCGACATCGGGAAAGCGCACCCAGCTCTGCATCTGGCGGCCCGTCGCCTCGCGGCCGCGCACCTTGTAGACGAGCGTGACGGTCGCGACGTCGCGGCCGTAGGTCACGATGTCGAGCTTCAGCCGCTTCTCCTTGGTGCCTGGTCCCGGTGGCCTCGCGACACGATGCGCATGGATGCGATCGAAGCCGTAGCCGTGCTCGTTGTTGGCCAGGCGGATCGTGTGCGGGCTGTTCCAGAAGGTCGCGTCCAGCACCTCGACATTCTTGTCGATCAGCGCCTGCTCGTAGCGCTCGAACAGCGTGCGCACCTCGGCCACGACCTCGGGGATGTTGGGCGTCATGTCCGTCACTTGGCGGCCTCCATCGCACGCGCCACGGCGACCAGCTGGGCGTCGCTGCCGCGCGGGCCGATGATGGAGAGGCCGACCGGCAGGCCGTCAACGGTGGCACCCGGCAGATTGACCTGCGGATGGCCCGCCAATCCGCCCTGCGCGCAGAGGCAGGTGATGCGGTCGCGCAGCGGATCGAGCACCGATAGCGGCTGGCCCATGAGAGGCGCGGGGAATGGCGTCGTGGGCAGGCAGAGGATCGTGCCCGGAGGCAGCAGATGCGCCATGCGGCCGCGCGCCTCCAGACGCATCGTCGCGGCCCAGCTCTGGTCGGCGGCGGGGATCATCGAGCTCAGCACGAGCTGGCGCGCCACTGAGAAGGCGAAGCGCGGATTGCGCTTGTCGAGCCAGTCCTTGAACGTGTTGTACGACTCGACCGGCTGCAGCGAGCGCTGCGCGCGCGCCCAGGTCGAGAGGCCCTGCGGCGCCATGATGTCCTCGCGGCTGTGGCCGATCAGCGAGGCGAGCTTGGCGACCGTCGGGCGAAGGGCGGCGGCGACATTGGCATCGGCAAAACCGAACGTGTCGGTCGCGACGACGAGGCAGGTCGGCAGCGCGCTCGGGATCGGCTCGCCCAGCATCACCGAGGAGACCTTGGCGAAAGTCCCGGCATCGCGCGCGAACCAGCCGGTCGTGTCCGAGGTCGGCGCCTGGGGCAGCATGCCCGTCGTGTCGATACGGCCGTGCGTGGGGCGGATGCCGTAAAGGCCGCAGAAGCTCGACGGCACGCGAACCGAACCGCCGGTGTCCGTGCCGAGCGCCGTATCGCAGATCCCGGCGGCGACGGCGGCGGCCGAGCCCGAGGACGAACCGCCCGGTACACGGCCAGGTGCGCGGATGTTCTTCGGCGTGCCGTCGAAGGCGTTCTCGCCCAGGATGCCGAGCGAGACCTCGTCGGTGATGGTCTTGCCGATCAGGGTGCAGCCGGCATCGAGGAGCGTCTGCACCGCCCAGGAATGCCTGGCGGGAATCGGCCGGCCCGTCGGCCAGTCGTGATTGCCGCCGCCGGTCGGCACGCCCGCGACATCGAACAGATCCTTCGCCGCGAAGGTGAGCCCCGACAGCGGGCCGCCGCTCCTGCCCTCGATACGCACCCGCGGTCCGGGCACGAAGGCCCCAATATCTTCGGTCATCCGACTCCCCTCTGCTCGCGAGTATGCCCCAACGCAAAAAGCCCGCCACAGGGGGCGGGCTTTCGCTTTCGTCTGTCGAAGGAGATCAGCGGCTGTAGTACTCGACCACCAGCGACGGCTCCATCTGCACCGGATACGGCACGTCGGCGAGCTTGGGGCCGCGCACGAAGGTGCCCTTCATCTCAGCGTGATCGACGGAAACGTATTCCGGCACGTCGCGCTCGGCGCTCTGCGTCGACTCGAGCACGCGGGCCATCTCCTTGGCCTTCGAAGTGAGCTCGATCACGTCGTTGTCCTTCACGATGTAGGACGCGATGTTGACCCTGCGGCCGTTCACCTTGACGTGGCCGTGGCTGACGAGCTGGCGCGACGCGAACACGGTGATCGCGAACTTCATGCGGTAGATGACCGCGTCGAGACGACGCTCGAGCAGCTCGACCAGGTTCTCGCCGGTGTCGCCCTTGCGGCGCACGGCCTCGAGATAGTAGCGGCGGAGCTGCCGCTCGGAGACCGAGCCGTAGTAGCCCTTGAGGCGCTGCTTGGCCATGAGCTGCAGGCGATAGTCGGTCGGCTTGGTGCGCGCCTGGCCGTGCTGGCCGGGACCGTATTCACGCTTGTTGAGCGGGCTCTTGGGACGGCCCCACAGGTTGACCCTGAGGCGGCGGTCGATCTTGTACTTCGAATTCTCGCGTTTGCTCACGCGGACTCTCCTATTGCTTCGTCGTGTCCGGATAGGCCTGGGTCCGATACAGGGATCGGGGCGGGATGAGGGCCCGATTTGGCCCGCAACCACGTTCTCCGGAAGAAGCGCGGAACATACTGGCGAAAACGGCCCAGTCAAGGAGCCGTTAATGCTGCAAGATCAAGGTCTTACGGGACCGCGGACCTCCAGGTCCGCTCGGAATCATGAGCGGAGCTGGAGCTCCGCGGTCCCGTGATGACGCGTCAAACCTCGACCAGCACGACCTCGTGCGTGACCTTGGCCGATTTCTTGAACATCGCCGTCGCCGAGCAGTACTTCTCGTCCGACAGGCTGACGGCGCGCTCGACCAGAGCCTTGTTCAGCTTGCGGCCGCGCACCGTGTAGACGAGCTTCACCTCGGTATAGACCATCGGGTGCTCGGTGGCGCGTTCGCCGACCAGCGCGACCTCGACTCCCTCGATGTCCTGGCGCTGCTTCTTCAGCATCGACACGACGTCGATCGCGGTGCAGCCGCCCATGCCGATCAGCATGACCTCCATCGGTCGTGCGCCGAGATTGCGGCCGCCGATGTCGGCGGCACCGTCCATGGTGAAGGTGTGGCCGCTGCCCGATTCGGCCACGAACAGGGCGCCGTCAACCCAGGAAACCTTCGCGGTGTTCGCCATCAGCTAGTCCTCGTGCTTGCCCTTGCTCAGGAACTTTATCACGCCGTGGAAGGTGCGCGCTTCCTGCTCGGTCATGTTGGAGCGCTGCAGCAGCGCCCTGAGGTTCTGCACCATCGAGGGCCGCATGTCCTTGTGGCGCAGGAAGCCCGACTGGTCGAGTGCGCGCTCGAGATGGTCGAACAGGTTCTGCATCTCTTCCTTGGTGGCAGGCCGCGTCGAATGGTCGGACATGCGGTCGGCCGGCGTCTCGTCGCCCGACGCCGCCCATTCGTAGGCCACCAGCAGGACTGCTTGCGCCACGTTGAGCGAGGAGAATTGCGGATTGAGCGGGATGGTGAGGGCCGTGTCGGCGTGTACGATGTCTTCGTTCTCGAGCCCCGTGCGCTCAGGGCCGAACAGCACGCCGACGCCGAGCCCCTGCCCGATCCAGCCGCGCATCTCGGTCGCGGCCCGGCGCGCGGTCAGGATGCGCTGCGCAAGCTCGCGGTTGCGCGCGGTGGTGGCGACGACATGCTCGAGATCGGCGACAGCCTCGGCCACTGAGTCGAAGACCTCGGCCTGCTCCAGCACGATATCCGCACCCGACGCCGCCCGCTGCGCGCGCTCGTTCGGCCAGCCGTCGCGCGGCGCCACCAGGCGCAGCTCCGACAGGCCGCAATTCAGCATCGCGCGCGCGGCCATGCCGATATTCTCGCCGAGCTGCGGGCGCACCAGGATGATCACCGGTGCCTCGCCCGCCGTCGCTCTGCCCTTGGAGGCTCGTCCCATGAGCGCCGTATAGACGATTGTCTGCTAGACTGCGACTGGGACGCTTGGGGAGATACGTTGTCGCCATTGAAGATTGCGCTGCGCGTCGACGACCTGTCGGGGCCGGCGATTCGCGCGCTGATCGCGCGGCATCTGGGCGGCATGCACGAGAACTCGCCGCCGGAAAGCGTTCACGCGCTCGGGCTCGAGGCCTTGAAGGCCCCGGCCATCACCGTGTGGTCGGCCTGGGTGGACGACGAGATCGCGGGCTGCGGCGCGCTGAAGCGGCTCGACGATGCCCAAGGCGAGATCAAGTCGATGCGGGTGGCCGACGCCTTCCTGGGCAAGGGCATCGGCCGGGCAATCCTCGACCATGTCGTCGCCGAGGCGCGGCGGAGAGGCCTCGCCAGCCTGTGGCTCGAGACCGGTTCGGGCGAGGCCTTCCTTCCCGCGATCCGCCTCTACGAAAGCTCGGGCTTCGCGCGCTGCGGGCCGTTCGGCGACTATGTCGAGGATCCCTTCAGTGTGTTCATGATGCGACGGCTCTAGATGACACCGCTTCCCCTCGTTCTCGAGCCGACGGCTCGCTTCCTGCTTCTGGCCCTGCCGCTGGGCGGCAGCCTGATCGGCATGGTCGGATACATGCTGTGGCGGGTGCGGCGCGACTGGTCCGCGGTCGAGCCGCGGCAATGGCTCACCTTCGTGGTGATGGGCGGGCTCGGGACGATGCTGTTTCTGCAGCCGGTCGGCTGGCAGCTGCGGTTCGACCAGCAAGGCATCGCCCTCAGGGCGCCGTTCGACCTGTTCGCCGACCGCGGCGCGATCCCGTGGAACGACTTGAAGGACATAAGGTTCGGCATGAGCAGCGGCCGCAGCTCCTCGCCGATCCTCAAGTTCGTGGACGGTTCCGGCACCGTCCTGACGCTGCAATGCCTGGACGGGGTGCCCGACGGCTTCTGGCCCGCGATGGCAGCCGTCGTCGAAGCCAAGGCGACGAACTTCCGCTTCAAGAAGGACAAGGAGGACTGGCTCGCCTCGGCCCGCGGCAACGCCCAGCCCTCGCCCGGCCAGATTTTCGGCTGGACCTACACCGCGCACGACGGCGAGGGGCGCGCGCTTTAGCGCCGCGAGGGTCTGGCGAACATGGCCTGGCGGCGCATCAGGAGCAGCAGCGGGATGAAGATCACCGTGGCGACCGCCAGCACGCGGAAGTCGTTCAGGTAGGCGATGGTGGCGGCCTGGCGGTTCAGCTCCTCGCTCCACATGCCGAGCGGACGGTTGACGTCGTCGGTCGGGATGGCGCCGTAGGGCCAGCCGCTGTTGAACGGCCACCAGTAGCTGAGCAGCCGGCTGCGATCGATGGGGATGCCGTCGGCCATGGGCGTGACGCCGTTGCGCCACAGCGGATTGAAGACCGTCAGGTGCTCGGCGATCTCCGAGCGGTTGAGCTGGATGTTGCGCTGGAGCAGCGCCTCCAGCACCGCGACGCCGATCGAGGCGCCGAGATTGCGCATCAGCGCGTTCATCGCCGCACCCTCGGTGCGGATGCGCGCGGGGATGGTGGCGAAGGCGAGCGTGGTGAGCGGCGGGAAGACGAGCCCGAGCCCGACGCCCTGCAGGAAGCCGTTCCAGACGATGCGGCCTTCGTTCACGTCGAGCGTGAACAGCGTCATGTCGTAGAGCGAGATGCCGCACAGGCTGAGGCCGATCGCGATCAGGTAGCGCGCATCGACGCGGCCGATCATGCGCGAGACGCAGAACATCGAGATCATGGTCCCGATGCCGCGCGGCGCCATCACCACGCCTGTCGTGAAGACCGGGTAGTCCTTCAGCTGCTGCAGGAACGGCGGCAGGAGCGTCGCCGTCACGATCATCAGGAGGCCGGTGACCGCGGTGAAGACGATGCCCAGCATCAGGTTGCGGTCGAGGAAGATGTCGCGCGGCAGGAACGGGTGATCGTCCGACAGCATGTGCAGCACGAACATCGTCGCCGCGACGGCCGCCACGACGGCCTCGACCACGATCTCGCGGCTGCCGAACCAGTCGATCTGCTCGCCGCGGTCGAGCATGAGCTGGAAGGTGCCGATGGCGATCGACAGGAGCGTGAAACCGAGCAGGTCGAAGGGCCGCGGATTGTCGCTCGCCTTGTTCTTGATCAGGATCATCAGGCCGATCGCGCACATGATGCCGACGGGCAGGTTGATGTAGAACACCCAGCGCCACGAATACTCGTCGGTCAGCCAGCCGCCGAGCGTGGGACCGGTGATGGGCCCGAGCATGGTGCCGACGCCCCACATGGCCATCGCCTTGCCCTGCTCCTCGCGGGTGTAGGCTTCCATCATCAGGGTCTGCGACAGCGGCACCAGCGAGGCGCCGCAGATGCCCTGGAGCGCGCGGAACAGCACGAGCTGCGGCAAGGTCTGGGCGGCACCGCACAGCATCGAGGCTATTGTGAAGCCGATCACCGAGGAGACGAGGATGCGCCGGATGCCGAAACGCACGGCGCAGAAGCCCGCGAGCGGCGTCGAGATGGCGGCCGAGACGATGTAGGAGGTGATCACCCAGGCGACCTGCTCCTGCGTCGCCGAGAGCGCCCCCTGCATGTTGGGCAGCGCCACGTTGGCGATGGTGCCGTCGAGCGCCTGCATGATCGTGGCCATCATGACCACGACAGTGAGCCAGCGGCGGCGGCGCAGCGCGACCGCGTCCATCGACCTAGAAGCCCAGGCTCTGGAAGAGCTCGCCGAAGGTGCGCCGGTGTCCGGTGTCGATCTCGATGGTCGTGCTCATGCCGATGCGCAGCGGCGGATCGCCGGCGCGGCAGGTCACGGAGGTGCGCAGCGGGATGCGCTGCACGACCTTGACCCAGTTGCCGGTGGCGTTCTGCGGCGGCAGGACCGAGAACTCCGAGCCCGTGGCCTGCGAGAACGACTTCACCTTGCCGGTGCAGACCATGTCCGGATAGGTGTCGACGCTGATCTTGACCGGCTGGCCGACGCGCACGCGCGTGAGCTCGGTCTCCTTGAAGTTGGCCTCGATCCACAGGTCGCTGTCGGCCATGACGGCGATCGAGGGCACGCCCATCACGGCGTAGCTGCCGGGCACCAGCACCTTCTGCACGATGCCGTCCATCGGCGCGGTGATGATGGTGCGGCGCATGTTGAGCAGCGCATCGTCGCGCATGGCGAGCAGCTGCTTCACCTTGGGATGCTCGTCGATCGCGATATGCGGGTCGCCCGCCAGCGCCGCCTCGATGCGGGTCAGGTCCTCCTCGGCGCCCGAGACGCGGCGCACGGCGACGTCGAGCGCCATGCGCGTCTCGTCGGCCTTGGCGACGGGCGCGAACTTGCGGTCGGCGAGGTCCTTCTGGCGGTCGTAGTCGGCCAGTGCGTAGGCATGCTGGGCGCGCGCGGCCTGGATCTCCTCGCGCTTGGAGCGCCACTGCGCCTTCAGGCCCTTGATGTCGGCGCGGGCCGATTCGATCTCGGAGTCGATGCGCGCGAGCTGGATGCGATAGGGCGTGTCGTCGAGCTTGTAGAGCAGCTGGCCGCGCGAGACGTGCTGGTTCTCGGTGACCGCCACCTCGACGATCGGCCCGGAGATCTCGGTCGCCAGATAGACCCGGTCGCCCTTCACATAGGAATTGTCGGTCTCGACATAGCGGCCGGTCATCATCCAGAAGGCGAGCGCGCCGGCCGCGGCCAGGAACGGCAGCGACCACATGACGGCGCGCACGATCACCCGCCGGGACCGGTAGGGTCCGCGGGTCGGCTTCACCGCAATGGGAGGAGCTGCCGTCACTGAAGGCGGAAGAGGCGTTTCACCATCCATTTTCCTTATGGTCTGCCCACCCGCTCGGAGCGTCAACTAATGGCGTGGCATGGCTGCTAGGGCCGTACTGCAGCGAAAGGCGGGATGCCGTACTTGGTATGGGAAGCAGTACCATCCTCATTTCCACCGACGGTTAGTGGAGCCCTTGTCATCCCGAGCGCATAGCGAGGGATCCTTGGGCGGCGCATGCACCAGTACTGGACCTACATCCTGACGAACCCGGCGCGCAACGTGATGTACGTCGGTGTGACCAACAACCTCGAGAACCGCGTCGCCGAGCATCGCGCCGGCACCGGCAGCGTCTTCACCCGCCGCTACAATGTGAGCACGCTGGTCTATGCCGAGGACTACCAATACATCGAGGATGCGATCGCGCGGGAGAAGGAAATCAAGGCGTGGCGGCGTTCGAAGAAGAACGCGCTGGCTGAAACGGTGAACCCGACCTGGGCAGACCTTTTCGACCCTGGCGACGCATTCAAGGATCCCTCGCTATGAGCTCGGGATGACACGAGGTTTCGCTCCAAGTCCCGTTGTCATCCCGAACGAAGTGAGGGACCCTTCCTCGGGGCCGCGCGCAGCGCAATCACTTCTTCCTACTGTGTTGTCGCCGGCTTGGCGCCTTCGCGGAAGAGCTTCCAGGTGATGGCGTCATAGAGCGCGTTGTACGAGGCATCGACGATGTTGGGCGAGACGCCGATGGTCGACCAGCGGCGGCCCTTGCCGTCGGCGCTCTCGATCATGACGCGCGTGGTCGCCGCGGTGCCGCCGGCCGAGTCGAGGATGCGCACCTTGAAATCCACAAGCCGCATGTCGGCGAGCGCGGGATAGACCGGGATCAGTGCCTTGCGCAGCGCGGCATCCAACGCATTCACCGGGCCGTTGCCCTCGCCCACTTCCATGGCGCGGCGGCCGGCGACATCGAGTTTCACCGTCGCCTCCGATAGGGCGATGAGCTGGCCGCGGGCGTTCACACGCCGCTCGGCCAGCACGCGGAAGCTCTGCAGCGCGAAGTAGTCGGGCACGGTGTGCAGCTCGTGCCGCGCCAGCAATTCGAACGAGGCATCGGCGCCGTCGTAGGCGTATCCCTCAGCCTCGCGTTCCTTGACGATCTCGAGCAGGCGCGCGACGGCGGGATCCTTCGGGTCGACCTCGAGCCCGATCTGGCGGAAGCGCGCCATGATGTTCGACCGGCCGGCCTGGTCGCTGACCACGATGATGCGCTGGTTGCCGACCGTCTCGGGATCGACATGCTCGTAGGTCTTCGGGTCCTTCTCGACGGCGGACACGTGCAGCCCGCCTTTGTGGGCGAAGGCACGCGTGCCGACATAGGCGGCGCTGCGGTTGGTGGGAACGTTGAGGCGATCGTCGAGCAGGCGCGACAGATGCGTCAGCCGCTGCATCGCGCCGTCCTTCAGGCCGGTGTCGAAGCCCATCTTCAGCACGAGGTTCGGGATCAGCGCGATCATGTTGGCATTGCCGCAGCGTTCGCCCAGCCCGTTGATCGTGCCCTGGACCTGGCGCACGCCGGCGCGCACGGCGGCCAGCGTGTTGGCGACGGCGTTCTCCGTGTCGTTGTGCGTGTGGATGCCCAGACGCTCGCCGGGAATCTTCTTCACCACCTCGCCCACGATGCGCTCTATTTCGTGCGGCAGGGTCCCGCCATTGGTGTCGCACAGGACCAGCCAGCGCGCGCCCGAGGCTTCGGCCGCCTTCAGGCAGGCCAGCGCATAGTCGGGATTGGCCTTGTAGCCGTCGAAGAAATGCTCCGCGTCGAACATCACCTCGTCCATGCGGCCTTTGGCGTGCGCGATGGAGTCGGCGATCATGTCGACGTACTCGGCGCGATCGACTTCCAGCGCGACATCGACATGGAAGTCCCAGGTCTTGCCGACCATGCAGACCGTGCGGGCCTTGGTCGAGAGGATCGCGTTCAGCCCCGGATCGTTGGCGGCGGAGCGGCCGGCACGGCGGGTCATGCCGAAGGCCACGAACTTCGCGGTGGCGAACTCCGGCGGATCGGCGAAGAAGCGGTCGTCCGTCGGATTGGCGCCCGGCCAGCCGCCCTCGATATAGTCGACGCCCAGCAGGTCGAGCTCGCGCGCGATCGCGGCCTTGTCGGCGACCGTGAAGTCGACGCCCTGCGTCTGCGCGCCGTCGCGCAGAGTGGTGTCGAAGAGATAGACCCGGTTGGACGAAGTCATGGCGGCGGCATCATAGTGGTCGCGGGGGAGAAAGACAGATGCCGGATACAGCCGAAACCGAGCGCTATCGGGCCGCCTGGAAGGACTATCGCCGGCGGACCTGGATCGCCGCCGGCCTGATGATCGCCGCCGTGGCCGGCGTGCTGGCGGCATCGGGAAAGCTGGCGGCGGTCGGCATCGCGATCACGGTCATGCTCGCAGCCGTTGCCTGGCGCCAGAGCTTCCGCTGCCCGCGCTGCGGCGGGATCTTCTATGAATGGCTGAAATGGACCCGCCTGCAGGAGCTGATCCGCGGCGGCGGGCTGAAATGCGGCCGGTGCGGCCTCGAGCTGAACGAGATCCCAGGAGAGACGACGCCATGACCAGCGCCACCACCATCACCGAACTGCGTTCGACCTTGCTGCAGGTGCCGTGGAACGGACCGCCGCCGGCGGCGGGCGTGGTGCCGCCGGGGCCGCGCGAGCTCTATGTGCTGGAGATCGAGACGCAGGGCGGCATCACGGGCATGAGCTACCTGCATCCGCTGCGCGGCGGGCTGCACACGATCGATGCCGCGATGAAGGAGCTGATCGCGCCGCACGTCATCGGCCGCGACGCGACGGAGGTCGAGGCGATCTGGCAGACGCTCTACAAGAGCAACTTCTGGCTGGGCCGCATGGGCGTGACGGTGTTCGCCCAGTCCGCCGTCGACATGGCGCTTTGGGACATCCTGGGCAAACGGGCCGGCCTGCCGCTGTTCCGCCTGTGGGGCGCGGCGCGCTCGGAAGTGCCCGCCTACGGTTCGGGCGTGTTCCGGGGCCTGGGCCGCGACGGCATGATCGCGCGCGCGAAGGAATTCACCGCGATGGGGCTCAAGGCCATCAAGATGCAGGTGGCGCACATCAGGCCGTGGCGCGAGGACGTGATGAACGTGAAGGCCATGCGCGAGGCGATGGGCGGCGGCGTGGAGATCATGATCGACGTCAACATGGGCTGGGACGCCGCGACCGCGATCCAGGCCGGCCATCGCATCGACGAGTACGATCCCTACTGGCTCGAGGAGCCGGTCGTGGCCGAAGACTTCGAGGGCTACAAGCGCATCGCCGCGGCGCTGAAGACCCGCATCGTGGGCGGCGAGAGCCATTTCACGCGCCAGGACCTGCGGCCGTTCTTCGAGAGCCCGCCCTCGGTGCCGATCCTGCAGCCCGACCCGATGCGGGGCGGCTACACCGAGCTGCGCAAGATCGCGGCGGCGGCCGAGCCGTGGGGCATCACCCTCGCGCCGCATCTGTTCCACGAGCAGATGGTCCATCTCCTCTGCTCGATCCCCAACGCGAGCTGGGCCGAGTACATGACCTGGAACGACGATCTCTGGATCGAACCGATCCTGCCCACGAAGCACGGCACCATGGTCCCGCCCGAGCGGCCGGGCCATGGGCTGGCGTTCCGGCCGGAAGTGCTGAAGGATCACCGCATCGGCGGGCAGCGGATGACGGGGTAAGTCGAGTGGGGGAGCAGCGTGTGAGTCAAAAAGCCAAGGTCGCCTTCATCGGGACGGGCGGCACCATGTCGTCGCTGGGGGTCCATCCGCTCGAGCTGCAGGATTACGGCATCCACAAGAACCGCATGCAGGCGAGCGCCATCGTGGACAAGTTCCCCGAGGTGCGCGAAGTCGCCGACGTGATCGCCGTCGACTTCCGCAACGTGCCCTCGACGGAGATCTACTATCCCGAATGGCGGGAGCTCGCGCTGCTCTCAGCCAAGCTCGCCGCGGAGCATGCCGACCTCGCGGGCATCGTGATCGGCCACGGCACGGCGACCTTGGAGGAGACGGCCTATTTCCTGAACCTCGTGCTCAAGGTGCCGTTCCCCGTCGTGGTGATCGGCGCGCAGCGGCCGGCCTCGGGCCTCTCGACCGATGCCGCCATGAACCTGGTGAACGGCGTGCGCACCGCGGCCGATCCCGCGAGCCGGGGCCGCGGCGTGCTGGTGCTGCTGAACGACGAGATCCAGGCCGCGCGCGACGTCACCAAGACCTCGAACTGGCGGCTGCAGACCTTCCGCACGCACGATTTCGGCGTGCTGGGCCAGGCCGACGGCGATGCCATCGCCTACTACCGCCGGCCCGAACGGCGCTGCTATCCCGACACCGAGTTCGACGTGACGACCCTCGACGCGCTGCCGCGGGTCGACATCGTCTATGCCTATCCCGGCGCCGACGGCACGGCGGTGAAGGCCTTCGTGGCGGCGGGCGCCAGGGGCATCGTCTCGGCGGGCTTCGCGCCGGGCTCGCCGCCGCCCGACGATCTCACCGCGCTGGCCGAGGCGGTGAAGCAGGGCGTGACGGTGGTGCAGTCGAGCCGCGCCGGATCGGGCCGCATCTTCCAGAGCCAGCGCCTCAGCGAGGCCGGCATCATCGCGGGCGACAACCTCAACCCGCAGAAGGCGCGCCTGCTGCTGGCCCTGGCGCTGAGCCGCACCAGCGATCCCAAGGAGATCGCGCGGATGTTCGCGACCTATTGAGGGCGCGCGGAAGTCTCAGCTTCCGGAAACCGGAGTCTCAGCCCCTTGAGACCGATCCGATGCCGATGCACAAGGCTTTCAGGCCCGGAGTCTCAGAGTCTCACCCACCCCCTATCCTAAGGCATTGAAATCAAAGGAAAGGCGTCCGAAGGGGCAGCGACAGCATGAACCGGCGCACGCTTCTTTCGTCAGGGCTGGCGAGCGCCATCGCCAGCAGCGCCCGCGCCGCCGACACCACGCACATCGGCGTGCAGCTCTACACGGTGCGGACGCTGCTCGAGCGCGACTATGACGGCACGCTGGCAAAGATCGCGGCCCTCGGTTACCGCGAGGTCGAGTTCGGCGGGATGGAATGTCCCGCCGCGATGCTGAAGCGGCACGGGCTCACGGCGCCGTCGGGCCACGCGCCGTTCGAGCGGCTGGAGCGCGATCTGCCCAAGGTCCTCGCCGAGGCCAAGGCGCGCGAGCAGCGCTACATCGTCTGCCCGTTCATCGACGAAAGCCGCCGCCGCACCCTCGACGACTGGAAGCGCCTCGTGGCGCTGTTCAACATCGTGGGCGAGCAGGCCCAGCGCGCCGGCCTCGCCTTCGCCTATCACAACCACGATTTCGAGTTCCAAACGGTCGAGGGCGAGCTGCCCTACGCCTTCCTGCTCGCCAACACCGATCCGGCGCTGGTGAACATGGAGCTCGACCTCTACTGGATGGCGCGCGCCGGCCACGATCCGCTCGCCTGGTTCCAGCGCCATCCCGGACGGTTCCCGCTGCTGCATCTGAAGGACCGCGCGCGCGACGGCACGATCGCGGATGTCGGCAGCGGCACGATCAACTTCAGGCGCATCCTCGCCGCCGGAAGCTGGACCCACGCTTTCGTCGAGCACGACGATCCGGCCGATCCGCTGAAGAGCCTGACCGCCAGCCTCGCCAACCTGAAAAAGCTCTGACGCGCTACTTCGTTCCGTTGCAGACCAGGAAGAAGGAGAGCCAGCTCTTCCGCTCGGAGTTTCCACCCAGCGTACCGATATCCTTATGGCCCCGGCAGTACTGCTTGGTGGCGGTGATGAACCAGTAGTGCTGCGGCTTTTCGCCTTCCTGGATCACCCGGTCGGTCTGCTCGGGCAGCGCGCGGTCGAGACAGGCGATCATCTGGGCCAGCAACGGCTGCAACGGCGGCGCCGTCGGCGCCATCACGAGCAAGCTCAGCTCATCGGGCTCCGTCGCCACGCCGGCCTTGGCTGCGGCCGCGACGACCTGCTTGATGCAGCCCGTGCCGGGATGCGCGGCCGAGGCAGGTGTGGCGAGAAGAGCGGCGGACGCCATCGCGGCGATGAAAGTCGCCGATGCCTTGATGATGTTCTTCATATTCGTGTTCCCCGGACCCCCCGCCGTGCCGAGCATATGACGACGGCTACTTCGGCGCACCCATGCAGATCAGGAAGAAAGACTTGTAGCTCTTCTTGTCCGACGTGCCGCCCAGGGTGTCGATCGCGTTGGTCGAGCGGCAATATTCCTTGGTGGCAGAGATGCGCCAGAAATGCTGCGTAGGCCCGCCGTTCTCGCCGGCGACGTCCCGCCGCTCGGGCAGCGCGCGCGCCACGCAGGCGATCATCTCCGCCAGCAGCGGCCGCAACGGCGCCTCCGTCGGCGCGAAGACGACGATGCTCGTGTCCTCGGCATCCGTCTCGACGCCGACCTTGGCCGCGGCGGCGACCGTCTGCTTGATACACGCCGTGGCGGGATGGGCCGCCCATGCGGGCAGCGCCAAGCCGGCCGTCGCGAGGGCGGCGATGAAGGTTGCCGCCGCTTTGACAGGGTTTCCCACGGACCGACCTCAGCGGCTGCCGATGAACTGCACCACCGTCAGCAGCAGCACGACGCCCATGGCGCCCATGAAGGAGAGCACCGCGGTGAAGGCGAGCCGGCGCATCCGCCAGCGGCGGCGCAGCCGGGCGGCGTGCTGCTCGCGGCTGACATGGTCCTCGCGATAGGGTTGCGCCCAGTAGGGCGTCTGCGTCTTGGAGCCGTGGCGCCAGCCGATCCAGGCGCCGATGCCCGCCCCGGCCAGGATCGCGGCGTAGACGATCAGCGCTGCCATTCCCCGCCCGCCTCTTTCCGGTATTTGCGCCGCACCCTGGTCCCCGCTCGCCGCTTCCGTCAGCCGCTTATGCCCGCCGCCGCGCCCGCCGTCTCCCGGAAGAACGTCGCATCGGTAACAAAGGCCTCGAACTCGGCCGCGCTCGCGAAGGCATGGCGCGGCACGATATGCGCCTGCGCCTTGAGCACGAACAGGTAGAGCGCGGTCTCGGTCCGCACGAGCTCGCGGATCGAGCGCCACGGCGTCAGCCCCTGGCCGATGCCGTCCTGCGTGGCGATACCGGCGGCCGAGATCTCGAGGCGGCGGGGCGCGCGCAGGGGCGCCAGTCCCTTGCCGCGGAACTGCCAGCGCGCGAACCAGCGCGGCAGGTGGGGCAGCGCCACCAGGAAGGCCACGCCCGCGACCACGAAGAGATCGTCGTCGAACGAGACCAGCGGACGGCCCATCTGCCAGCGCACGAAGACCTCGAACACGGCCAGCAGCAGGAAGATCACCAGGGCGATGCGGCGCAGGACCGGCGCCCGCCAGCGCATCATCTGGCGCATGAAGACGAAGACGGAGAGATCCGCGAAATCGTCCTCGGTCAGGCTGAACTCGACAGCCCTCGGAGCTCTGGTCGTCACAGGCCGATGCTGCCCGAGCGGCCGGGCCGGATCGACTGAAAATTGTGCCAACAGGGTTGTCCCATCGCCCGGACGCACGAGCTGGGGCATACTCGGGAGCGCCGTTGGACTTTGGGGGGACGACCATGAAGAAGTGGGGAGTTGCGGCCGCGATGATGCTGCTGGCCGGCTCGTCGACGACGACGATGATGCCGACCGCCGCGCAGGCCGCCAGCCGGCAGTTCTGCGAGGACTATGCCCACGCCGCCATCATCCAGGTGCGCGCGGCGCTCTCCAGCCGGGCCTGCGAGCATCACCTCGACGGCACGCGCTGGTCGCCGGAATGGCGGCTTCACTTCGACTGGTGCCTCGGCGTCTCGCCGCGCGAGGCCGAGGGCGAGCGCAACGCCCGCACCGAGCACCTGCGCGCCTGCGGGCGCTGAGCTCATGCGGACCGCGGGCCTCCAGGCCCGCTCATGCGCGGAGCTGGAGCTCCGCGGTCCGAAGACCAGCTAGGTCAGGCCGAAGACCAGCTAAAGCCGCTCTAGGTCAGGACGCCGATCTTCGGCTCGTCGGCGAAATGCTGCGGGGCCGCTGGGCCGGCCTTGGCCGTCGTGCCGGCGGCGGCGAGCTCGGCCGTGACGTTGGCGATCAGCAGGAGAGCGATCGCGCCGAGCGTCAAAACGATGGTACTGCGCATGGACAGAGAATTCCCCAAATCTTCCAAGGAAACGCTCGAAGCTACGAAAAGTTGCGCCGCGGGGATCAGCCGATCCCGCTCGACATGTCGTCGGCCGGACGGGCGACCCCGGCCGGGAGTTTCAGCGCGGGCGGACTGGCCAGGGGAGTGCCGGTGAACTCGTTCTCGTCGATCTCCTTGCCCCAGGTGGCACGGGCATAGAGCGCGTCCGACGCGACCTCCGTCACCACCAGGGCGGTCACGAACAAGGCCGCCAGCCACCAGTAAGAGCGCATTCAAGCCTCCTGTCCGATCGCGCTGAAATTTTGCAGTGAGCAGCGCCGGACCAACGACGGTCAGCCGGTGAAAGTTGCCGCGTCGCAGAAACAAGACGCTTTGCCGCAGCTTTTGGGGCCCTCCTTTTATGCTGCGACGCAGCATGGATTGAGGGTAGGCTGCGACACGATGACCGCCCGCGACAAGCCCCTCAAAGACCGGCCCTGGCTGATCCGCACCTACGCCGGTCACTCGACCGCGGCGAAGTCGAACGAGCTTTATCGCAAGAACCTCACGCGCGGGCAGACCGGCCTTTCCGTCGCCTTCGATCTGCCGACGCAGACCGGCTACGACAGCGACCATGCGCTGGCGCGCGGCGAGGTCGGCAAGGTGGGTGTGCCGATCTCGCACCTCGGCGACATGAAGACGCTGTTCGACGGCATCCCGCTCGAGCGCATGAACACGTCGATGACGATCAACGCGCCGGCCGCGTGGCTGCTCGCTCTTTATATAGCGACCGCCGAGGCGCAGGGCGCCGACCGGAAGGCGCTGCAGGGCACGACGCAGAACGACATCATCAAGGAGTATCTCTCGCGCGGCACCTACATCTTCCCGCCCGAGCCGTCGCTGCGCCTGACCGCCGACACGATCGGCTTCACCTATCGCGAGGTTCCCAAGTGGAACCCGATGAACGTCTGCTCCTATCACCTGCAGGAGGCGGGGGCCACGCCGGTGCAGGAGCTGGCCTTCGCGCTGGTCAACGCCATCGCCGTGCTCGATGCCGTGAAGGCGCGCGGCCAGGTGCCGGAGGCGGATTTCCCGCAGGTCGTCGGGCGGCTGTCGTTCTTCGTCAACGCCGGCATCCGCTTCGTCACCGAGATCTGCAAGATGCGCGCCTTCGCCGAGCTTTGGGACGAGCTGACGCGTGAGCGCTACGGCGTCACGGAGGCCAAGCAGCGGCTGTTCCGTTACGGCGTGCAGGTGAACTCGCTCGGCCTCACCGAGCAGCAGCCGGAGAACAACGTCTATCGCATCCTGCTCGAGATGCTGGCCGTGGTGATGAGCAAGAACGCCCGCGCCCGCTCCGTGCAATTGCCAGCGTGGAACGAGGCGCTCGGCCTGCCGCGCCCCTGGGACCAGCAATGGTCGCTGCGCTTGCAGCAGATCGTGGCCTACGAGACGGACCTGCTCGAATACGCCGACATCTTCGACGGCTCGGCCGAGATCGCGGCCAAGGTCGAGTCTCTCAAGGCCGAGGCCACCGCCGAGATGGAACGCATCGCCGACATGGGCGGCGCCGTGGCCGCGATCGAGGCCGCCTACATGAAGCAGCGGCTGGTCGAGTCGAACCTGAAGCGCCTGGCCGCCATCGAGGCCGGCGAGCAGACCGTGGTCGGCGTCAACGCCTTCACCGAGGGCGAGCCCTCGCCGCTTTCCGGCGGCGACGGCGCCATCCTGACGGTCGATGCCTCCGTCGAGCGCGAGCAGGTCGAGCGCCTGCAGGCCTGGCGCGCCAGCCGCGATGCCTCCGCCGTCACGGCGGCGCTCGCCGAACTCACGTCGGCCGCCAAGGAAGACCGCAACGTCATGCCCGCCTCCATCGCCTGCGCGCGGGCGGGCGTCACGACCGGCGAATGGACGGGCGCCCTGCGCGAGGTGTTCGGCGAATACCGCGCTCCGACGGGCGTCGCCCGCGCCTCGGGCGTCAGCGACAGCCGCCTCGACGCCGCCCGCCGCGAGGTCGACGCGGTGTCACGCCGCCTGGGGCGGCGTCTCAAGATCCTGGTCGGCAAGCCCGGCCTCGACGGCCATTCCAACGGCGCCGAGCAGATCGCCGTGCGCGCCCGCGACTGCGGCATGGAGGTCGTCTACGAAGGCATCCGCCTCACGCCCGAGCGCATCGTCAACGCAGCCCTCGAGGAAAGCGTCCACGTCGTCGGCCTCTCGATCCTGTCGGGCGGCCATGCCCTGCTGGTCGCCGACGTGCTCGCGGGACTCCATCAGGCCGGCATCGGCGACGTCCCCGTCGTGGTCGGCGGCATCATCCCACCCGCCGACGCCGAGGTGCTGCTGAAGTCCGGCGTCTCGCGCGTCTACACGCCCAAGGACTTCGACCTCACCCAGATCATGCGCGACATCGTCTCCGTCGTCGCCGCGGCATCGAAGGAAGCGGCCTAACGTCCCGTCCGAAGAGTGGCCGTTGCGTGCAGCATCGGCTCGACGACGGCGTGGCTGAACAGCCAGGCCTCGGCGTGGATCGTGTCGCGGTCGCGGCGGACCACGCGGGAGAGCGCGATCACGTCGGCCTGTTGCGCGCTCCGCAGGACGGTGACGTTGAGATGCGTCACGCTCGCCTCGACGCCCGCCGCGGCCCTGAGCGACAGATCGACGAGCGCGAGCATCGTCGCCGTCGTGAGATCGCGCGGCGCGAAGCGGATGCGCACGTCCTGATCGCCGCATTCCTCGACGAACAGCTCGTGGCGATCGCGCTCCGGCGTCGCCTGTTCGAGCAGGGCCTGCAGCTCGTCCTCGGTCATGGGGCACAGTTGCAGATGCAAACACCGGTGTCATCCCGAGCGCATAGCGAGGGATCCTTAAGGCCATGAGCAAGGATCCCTCGCTATGCGCTCGGGATGACAAGGGTGCGCTCGGGATGACAGGGGAAGTGTTGACCGCTATGTGCCTGTCGTGTCCTTCCTCGATCACGTCGCGCGCTGCAACAATGCCGACCTCCGCCAGTTCGAGCCGTGGTTCATCGGCCGCGAGCGCGCGGGCTTCATCCATCGCGAGTTCGCGCCCGTGCTGGCGGCGAAGCCGGAGCTGTTCGGCCACACCAGGCAGGGCTGGCATCTCGCCGCCTCGCTCGACCAGCCGACCAAGCGCTCGGCCGCGATGCGCGCCTTCCTGCAGGAGCTGCACGCGCAGGGGCACTTCAAGGGGCTGTGGCGCGAGGAAGCCTATCCCGTCACCTGGGAGTTCGGCCGGCCCGCGCTCATGACCATGGAGCGCGCCGCCGTGCCGTGGTTCGGCGTGCGCGCCTGGGGCCCGCACATGACGGGCTATGTCGCCAAGTCCGACGGCCTGCACATCTGGGTGCCGCGCCGCTCGTTCACCAAGCCCACCTTCCCCGGCGAGCTCGACAACACGGTCGCCGGCGGCCAGCCCGCGGGCATCGGCCTGCTCGACAACCTCATCAAGGAATGCGGCGAGGAGGCCGCGATCCCGCCGGAGCTCGCGCGCCAGGCGAAGGCCGTGGGCTACATCGCCTACTGGAACCAGTCCGGCGCGCAGCTCAAGCCCGACATCATGACCTGCTTCGAGCTCGAGCTGCCCGAGAGCTTCACGCCTTCCGCGCATGACGGCGAGGTCGACAGCTTCGAACTGTGGCCTGTCGCCCGCGTGTTCGAGACCGTGCGCGACACGACGGCGTTCAAGTACAACTGCAACCTCGTGCTGATCGACTTCTTCATCCGCCACGGCATGATCGCCGCCGACGACCGCGACTTCTTCGCGCTCGTGGCCGGCCTGCACCAGCTCGACGCCCCGCAGCTGGCAACTTAAGCGGCGCTTCCACGTTGACCCGCCTGAGGAGGTTGTCCTCATGCGCGTCCTTGCCCTCACGATCGCGGCCACGATGGCGTTCGCGCTCTCCGCCGCCGCCCAGGATATGAGCCATCTGCAAAACGGCGACGAGATCGACGGCGTGCGCAATCACGGCCATGCCGAGAACCACGACTGGTACAAGAACCTGAAGCAGCCCGGCACGAACTACTCGTGCTGCAACGGCACGGAGGACGGCGTGAGCGGCGATTGCCGGCCGACGCGCGCCTATCTCAACGACGACGGCACGTGGCGCGCGCTGGTCGACGGACATTGGACGCCGGTGCCGCCGTCGGTCGTGCTGAAGACGCTGGCGCCCGACGGCAATTCACACATCTGCGCTGGAAAGAGCGGCATGATTTACTGCTTCATCGGCGGCTCGCCGAAGAGTTGAGCGCGACCATCCACAACAAGTTGGAGTACGATCGCTCTCAACGGACTCAGTCGAGCGCAATGGCGCGTCGCTCCGAATACGCGACCGGCTCGGCTGGTTATGCGGAAAGGCGGCACCCCTCATGCCCCTTCGCTTCGGTGTCACGCTCGTCTCTGTGATCGCAACTTCACTTGCAATGAATGTCCCCGCCCTCGTGGTCGCGCAGGACGGCATGCGCGGCGTCGGACACGCCGAGAACCACGACTGGTACCGCGACCTCAAGCAGCCGGAGACCGGCTACTCCTGCTGCAACGGCTCGACCGGCACGATCGAAGGCGATTGCCGCCCGACGCGCGCCTACCTCACCGAGGACGGCACGTGGAAGGCACTGGTCGACGGCCACTGGGTGCCGGTGCCGCCACGGGTCGTGCTGCGGCAGATGGCGCCCGACGGCAACAGCCACATCTGCGCCAACAGGAGCGGCACGATCTACTGCTTCCTCGCGGGCTCGCCGAAGAGCTAGAGCAGCGCTTCAGCGAGCGATGCCGGCGAGTGGATCGCGACGCCACCGACGCGTCGGCCATGGAACTGGCCGAAATGCGTACGGTCGCCCGTGACCAGCGCATCGCATTGCG
>Ga0335083_10002524_pt1 | contig 24074 bp, 21 predicted proteins | sample Lox_Sample_42_FD_206716 | JGI IMG/M metagenome (GOLD analysis project Ga0335083, IMG submission 206716) | Soil microbial communities from Loxahatchee National Wildlife Refuge, Florida, United States - Lox_Sample_4.2 | ecosystem: Environmental > Terrestrial > Soil > Wetlands | place: USA...
GTCGGAGTAGATCCGGAGGCGCAATCGGGTCAGCGCCGGCGCCGGCGGTTCGCGGCGATGCGCATGCGCAGGGCGTTCAACCGGATGAACCCTCCGGCGTCGGCCTGGTCGTAGGCCCCGCGGTCATCCTCAAAAGTCGAGATCGCAGGGTCGAACAGCGAGTCCGTCGTCGAGGACCGGCCGACCGTGGTTGCCGTGCCCTTGTAGAGTTTCACGCGGACCGTGCCGTTGACTGACTTCTGCGATTCGTCGATCAGCCTCTGCAGCAGAGCACGCTCGGGACTGAACCAGTAGCCGTTGTAGATCAGGCGCGCGTAGCGCGGCATCAGGTCGTCCTTGAGCGCGAGCACCTCGCGGTCGAGCGTGATCGACTCCATCGCGCGGTGGGCGCGTAGCATGATGGTGCCTCCTGGCGTCTCGTAGCAGCCGCGCGACTTCATCCCCACGTAACGGTTCTCGACCAGGTCGAGCCGGCCGATGCCGTGACGCCCGCCGAGCGCGTTCAGCCTGGCGAGCACCTTCGCGGGCGACAGGCGCTTGCCGTCGATCGACACGATATCGCCGCGCTCGTAGCCGAGGTTGACGTATTGCGGGCGGCCGGGGGCTTTCTCGGGGCTGGCCGTTATCCGCCACATCGACTCCTCGGGCTCGTAGTCCGGGTCCTCGAGAATGCCGCCTTCGTACGAGATGTGCAGCAGGTTGGCGTCCATGGAGTAGGGCGCCTGGCCTTTCTTCTTCCGGTAGTCGACCGGAATGCCGTGCCGCTCGGCGTACTGGAGGAGCTTCTCGCGCGAGAGCAGGTCCCACTCGCGCCAGGGCGCGATGATCCGGACGTCGGGCATGAGCGCGTAGGCGCCGAGCTCAAAGCGCACCTGGTCGTTGCCCTTGCCGGTGGCGCCGTGGGCGATGGCGTCGGCCCCGGTCTTCCTCGCGATTTCGACGAGGTGTTTGGCAATCAGCGGGCGGGCGATCGACGTGCCCAGGAGATACTCGCCCTCGTACACGGCGTTGGCGCGGAACATGGGAAACACGAAGTCGCGCACGAACTCTTCCCGCAGGTCCTCGATGAAGATCTGCCTGACGCCGGCCATTTTCGCCTTCTTCCGGGCGGGCTCGAGCTCCTCGCCCTGGCCGATATCGGCCGTGAACGTGACCACCTCGCAGCCGTACTCATCCTGGAGCCACCGGAGTATGACCGAGGTGTCGAGCCCCCCGGAGTAGGCCAGCACCACCTTCTTCACGCTTTCCGCCGCCTTCACTTCTTCACCTTTCCGAGCAAGAGAAATTCCATGAGCGCCTTCTGTGTGTGCAGGCGATTCTCGGCCTCGTCCCAGACCACGCTCTGGGGCCCGTCGATCACCTCCGCGGCAACCTCCTCCCCGCGGTGCGCGGGCAGGCAGTGCATGAAGACGGCGTTCCTCTTCGCCGTCTTCATCATCTGCGCGTCCACCTGCCAGTCTTCGAAGTCGCGCTTGCGCGTCTCGTTCTCGGCCTCGAAGCCCATGCTGGTCCACACATCGGTGGTGACCATGTCGGCGCCGCGCGCGGCGTCCATCGGGTCCGCGAAGCTCTCGTAGTGGTCGCCGTCGTAGACGCCCGCGCGCTCGGGCTCGACTTCGTAGCCCGGAGGCGTGGAGACGTGGACGTCGAAGTCGAACACCGTCGCCGCCTGCAGCCAGGTGTTGCAGACGTTGTTCGAGTCTCCGATCCAGGCAACGGTCTTGCCCCTGATGGGCCCGCGGTGCTCGACGTAGGTGTAGATGTCGGCGAGCACCTGGCAGGGATGGTACTCGTTGGTGAGCCCGTTGATCACCGGCACGCGCGAGTTCGCGGCGAAGCGCTCGATGATGCCCTGCTCGAAGGTGCGGATCATGACGATGTCGCACATGCGCGAAATCACCTGCCCGGCGTCCTCGACCGGCTCGCCGCGCCCGAGCTGGGTGTCGCGCGTGTACAGATAAATCGCCGCGCCCCCCAACTGGTGCATGCCCGCCTCGAACGACAGCCGCGTCCGCGTCGACGGCTTCTCGAAGACCATGGCGAGCGTGCGATCCTCGAGGGGCCAGTAGCGCCGGTAGCGCTTGAACTGGTTCTTGATCCAGCGAGTGCGCTCGAAGAGGTGCTCGTATTCCGCGCCGGTGAAATCCTTGAACTGCAGGAAATGCCGCAGCGGGACTTTCGCCTTCTTCTTCATGCGCGCGCGGCCACGGCGGAGTGCACTCTTGCGAGGAAGGTGCGCACCAGCGGCACCAGGATCGCGAGAGTCTCGCGCGCTTCGGCCTCGTTCATGATCAGGGGCGGCAACAGCCGGATGACGTTGTCCATGGTGACGTTGATGAGCAACCCCGCCTCCAGCGCCTGCCCGACCAGCTCGGCGCAGGGCCGGTCGAGCTCGATCCCGATCATCAGCCCCTGGCCCCGGATCTCCGCCACGCCCGGGAGGCCGCCCAGCTGCTCGCGCAGCCCGGCGAGAATGATCCCGCCGACCCGCTCGGCATTCCGCATCAGGCCTTCCTGCTCGATCGCTTCCAGCGTGGCGAGCGCTGCGACGCAGGCGAGGGGATTGCCTCCGAAGGTGGAACCGTGCGAGCCCGGCTTGAACACCGAGGCCGCGGCTCCTCTCGCCAGGCAGGCGCCTATCGGCACGCCCGAGGCGAGCCCCTTGGCGAGCAGCACGACATCGGGCCGGATTCCGGCGTGCTGGTACACGAACCACTTGCCGGTGCGGCCGAGGCCGCACTGGACCTCGTCGACCATGAGGAGCCACCCGTTTTGGTCGCACAGCTCGCGCAGGTCGCGCAGGTACTGCATGGTCGCGAGGTTGATCCCGCCCTCGCCCTGGATGGGCTCGACCAGCACGGCGACCACGCTCTTGTCCTCCCGCGCGACACGGCGCACCGCTTCGATGTCGTTCAGGGAAACGCGCACGAACCCGGGAACGAGCGGCTCGAACCCGGCCTGCACCTTGCGGTTGCCCGTCGCAGAGAGCGTCGCGAGGGTTCTCCCGTGGAAGGCCTTGTCCATTACCACGATCGCGGGGGAGTCGATGCCCCTGCCGTGGCCGTGCAGGCGCGCGAGCTTGATCGCGGCCTCGTTCGCCTCGCATCCGGAGTTGCAGAAGAACACGGCATCCATGCCGCTGATCTGCGCGAGCTTCTCCGCGGCCCGCTCCTGCTCCGCGATGGTGTAGAGGTTGGAAGCGTGTATCAGGCGCGCGCTCTGCTCGGCGATCGCGCGGGTCAGGCTGGGGTGCGCGTGGCCGAGTGTATTGACCGCGATGCCGGCCAGCGCGTCGAGGTATTTCTTTCCGGATTGGTCCCAGACCCAGACGCCCTTGCCGTGCGTGAAAGCGACCGGAATCCGGTTGTACGTGTTCATCGAATAGGACATGAGTTCACCCGTTCAAATTCTTGCGCGCGCAAGGTGAGCACTCTGCGCGAAAAACTTCGGAATGCGCCCTCGGGTCCCTTGGGCGCGCGGAATTGCGTTCTGCGCTAAGGCCGGCGTCGTCGGGTATCGTGCCGGACGGGCGATTGCACGGCGCTGTGGCGGCGCCTCGGCGCGGAAAATGTCATCGTGTCGCCCTGTGCCATAATTCGAATTTCTCTGAAGAGCCAATAGCTTAGCATAACGAATCCGGACATGGGAACACGGCTCACCGTATTCAATCAGAAGGGCGGCGTCGGCAAGACCACGACTGTGCTCAACCTGGGCGCCGCGCTCGCGCGCAGGGGCGTCGTTCCCCTGCTCGTCGACCTCGACGCGCAGTCGCACCTGAGCTCGATCCTCAACCCCGCGGCGTCGAGCGCCGAGAGCCTGTTCGCGTATTTCAGCGCGGGCAAGCCCTTGAGGGAAGTGGTGCGGCCGATACGCTTCGGGGGCGAGCTCATCCCCGCCCACAGCGAGCTGATCAAGGTGGACACCCTGTTCGGCAAGGGGCCGGACATCCTCAACAAGCTCAAGAACGGACTGGAGGCCGGCTGGGACGGCACGCGACCGGTGCTCATCGACTGCTGCCCGATGCTGGGGGTGATGTCGCTTTCGGGGATCTTCGCCTCCGAGAAGGTGCTCATCCCGATCTCCACCGACTACCTCGCCCTGAGGGGCGCGCTCGCGCTCGACCAGACGCTGAAGGCGCTCGAGCACGTATTCAAGCACCGCGTCGAGCGCCGCTACCTGCTCACGCGGTTCGACGCGCGCCGGAAGATGTCCCACGACATCGCCAGCCAGCTCGCCAGCCGGTTCGGGACGGATGTCTGCGAGACGCGCATCATCGAGTCCGTGGGCATCGCCGAGAGCCCGGCGCTGGGCAAGGACGTCTTCGCGCACGCTCCCAACAGCCGGGGAGCGCAGGACTACGAAGCGCTGCTGGACGAGTTGCTCGGGACGGGCTTCCTGGAAGCCGAGTTGGCGCCGCAGGCCGCGGCTACTTCGTGATCAGCGAGACAATCTCCTCGAAGCTGGTTCCGTCGGGGGTCCTCGCGGCGGACCCGAGTGTCGGCTGCATGGTCGCGGGCTGCATCACGCTGCGCTCGAGGATTTCGCAGTGCAGGTACATTTGGCGAAGCTTGCGCTCGGCGTCCGCTTCATCGCGGCCGTGGATCATGAGGTGCTCGACGATCAGCCCCTGGCGCGTGCGGATGCGAAATCCGAACTTCGTCGTGTTCAACAAGGGCAGCATGATCCTCCCGGAAGCGGCTGTATAGCATAAGATTTTTGGGGTGACAAGCCCGCCTCCCTCAGTCGATCCGGCGGAGCCCCCTTTCCTCGGCCGGCTTCAACACCCGCAGGCAGGGCAGATACCCGTCGTACACGATCCCATGGAGCTCCACCCGCTTCTGGGACCGCAGCAGGCCTACGAGGTAGCGGAGGATCTCCCGGGTGATGATCTGTCCGGGCACGAGAACCGGGATGCCCGGAGGGTAGGGGACGATCTGGTCGGCGCACACCCGGCCGAGCAGATCGCGCCGCAGCCCGTCCCTGTCGTTGACCAGCGGAACGACTTCCCCGCCGCAGTAGAAGGCGTCGCGGGGCAGGAACCGCAGCCGGGTGAAGCCCGGGATCTCGGGGAAGCGGTACAGGCGCCGCGGCACGCGGCGCTCGCGGGCGATGCGCATGAGGGCGTCGTACAGGCGCGACACCTTGCTGCGCGTGGTGCCGATGGTGAGCAGCAGCGTCAGCGTGTTGAACGTGGATTTCTCGACCTGGATGTTGTAGCGGTCGAAAAGCTCGCGCTGGAGGTCCTCGACCGTGTACCCGCAGCTCGAGATGTCTACGGTCACCTTCGTCGGGTCGAGCAGGATGTTGTCCCGCTTGACCTCGTGGGGCAGGAGCTCCTCCAGCTCGAGGGCGCGGAATATCCCGGTCGAGTTGATCTGGGCGCGCAGCTCCCTGGAGAGCGCGAGCGTGCGCGACAGCAGCTTGTAGCCCTCCATCACCGCCTGCTTGCGCGCCACGTCGAGGCTCGCGATCATGCTGTACTGCGGGCTCGTCGACGTGTGCATGTTGAAGTTCTCGCGGAACAGGTGCTCGTTGAACCCCGGATCGTTCACGTGGATCATCGATGCCTGCGAGAAGGCCGAGAGCACCTTGTGCGTGCTCTGCGTGGCGTAGTCGGCGCCGGCCTCCAGCGCGGTGGGCCGGAACGCGGGGTGGAAGCGCGCGAACCCGTACCAGGCCTCGTCGACGATCACCTTGATGCCCTTCCTGTGCGCCGCCTTGACGATAGGTTCGAGATCGTAGCGCAGGCCGTCGTAGGTGCACGACGTGAGGATGATGGCCTGGGCGTCCGGGTGCCTGCGGATCGCCGATAGGATGGTCTTCTTCGGCACCGGCCCGTAGAGGCTGTACTTGGCGTTGACCGAGGAATCGAGATAGATCGGGTGGCCGCCCGAGAGCACCACGCCGTGGTGGACCGACTTGTGGCAATTGCGGTCCAGGAGCAGCTTCTCCCCCGGGGCGAGCAGCGTCTGGAAGATCACCTTGTTCGAGGTGGAGGTGCCGTTGGTGGCGAAGAAGGTGCGCCGGGCGCCGAAGGCCTTCGCGGCGATGGTCTGCGCCTCTGCGATGACCCCGGTCGGCTCCATGAGCGAGTCGAGCATCTTCACTGAGACCGACAGGTCGCCGTCGAACACGTGCTCGCCCATGAACTCGTAGAAATCGCTGACCCAGGGACTGTCGCGCAGCGACTCGCCCGAGGAATGACCGGGCGTGTGCCAGGAGTCCTTCGCCATCCAGACGTAGTTCTTGAGCTGGTCGTAGAAGGGGGTGCGCGAGCGTTCCTGGATCTGGGCGTTGAGAATGCGGTACATGCCGCGGTAGTCGCGCTCCTCGCGGTAGAAGTAGCCGTCGACCGCCTCGGCGAACAGCGCATCGACGATCTCGTCCTCGTGCTCCTGCGCGATCAGGATGTAGACGTCGAGCTCGGGCCGGAAGCGCGTGACCCTCTGCACCAGCTCGAGCGCCGACGTCTCCTTCTTCGCACTCTTCTGGCTCAGCGTGTACAGCTTGTCGTCGACCACGACCGCCTGAAGGTCGCCGTCCTCCTCGATCGCGGCGAGCGCCTCGCGCGCCGTGGTAACGCCGGCGAAGGTGATGCCCAGCGGATTGTCGAGCGACCTCGCCGCGGCGTTCAGCCCCTTGACGAACTCCCTGAGAACGAGCGGCTCGTCGTTGATGATGAGGACCCGGCTGACGGGCTTCTTCATGGGGTGCGCCGAGGGAAAAGCGGATTATACTTTCGCGCCTCGCCCGGACGACATGAGCTCGAGCACCGACGAATTCCTGATCAGGGGCGTGACGCTCGAAGGCATGCCGTTCCGGCCGAGCGACTGGGCCGAGCGCCTCTGCGGCGTCATGTCGGCGTTCGGCTCCGACGGCCGCATGCAGTACTCGCCGTACGTCTATCCCGTGAGGTCCGAGGGCGTGAAATGCGTCGTCGTCGACGCTCGATTGAAGGAAATCGAGCCGATGGCCTACAACTTCCTGCTGCACTTCGCGAGAGACAACGAACTGCAGGTGCGGCACGGGCGCGCCGAGGAGCGCCCGCAGGCCGGATAGCTATCCCGCCATCGCTTTCAGACGCAGCGAGAGCTGGCTCTTGTGCCGGGCCGCCTTGTTCTTGTGGATGATCTGCTTGTCGGCGATGCTGTCGATGATCCCGCTCGCCTCGCTGAAGGCCTTGCGCGCCGCCGCCTTGTCGCCGGCCTTGATGGCTTTCGTGACGCTCTTGATCGCGCTGCTCAGGGCCGATTGCAGGCTCGCGTTGTGCCTGCGCCGGCGCTCGGCTTGACGCGCCGCCTTGCGCGCGCCCTTCGTGTTGGCCATGGTCTGTACCCGGACGAAAGGCCGCAATTGTAGTCGCAGACCCCTGGCCGCGCAAGGATTTCCGCCCCCGAAAGCTATAATCCCGCGATGAACCTGCTGAGAGCGCTCGCGACGGTCAGCAGCATGACGCTCCTGTCACGGATTCTCGGGTTCATCCGCGACATGCTGATCGCGCGGCTGTTTGGCGCCGAGCTCGCGACCGACGCATTCTTCGTCGCCTTCCGCATTCCCAACCTGCTCCGGCGCCTGTTCGCCGAAGGCGCGTTCTCGCAAGCCTTCGTTCCGGTGCTTTCGGAGTACCGGACGCGGCGCGGCGATTCGGAGACCCGATTGCTGGTGGACCGCACTGCCACGCTGCTCACCCTCGCTCTGGTCGTCGCGACCATACTGGGCGTCGTCGGCGCACCGATCGTCATCTATGTGACCGCCCCTGGTTTCGCGGCTACGCCGGAGAAGTTCGACCTGACTGTGGCGATGCTAAGAGTGACATTCCCGTACATTTTGTTCATTTCCCTGGTTTCGCTCGCGGGCGGCATTCTCAATACCTGGAGCCGATTTGCCGTTCCGGCGCTGACTCCGACGCTACTGAACCTGTCCTTTATCTTCGGTGCGCTGCTCGCGGCACCGTACTTCGACCCGCCTGCTATGGTGCTCGCCTGGGCGGTGTTTGCGGGTGGCATCCTGCAACTCGCGCTGCAGCTGCCCGCGCTTGCGAGGATAGGCATGCTGCCGAGGCCGCGGCTCGGCTTCTCCGATCCCGGAGTGCGGCGGATCCTCGTTCTCATGGGGCCCGCGGTGCTCGGCGTATCGGTCGCGCAAGTGAGCCTCCTCATCAACACCATCATCGCCTCGTTTCTGGGAGACGGGCGCATCTCGTGGCTCTATTTCGCAGACCGCCTGATGGAGTTCCCGACTGGGCTCCTGGGCGTGGCGCTCGGCACGATACTGCTTCCGAGCCTGTCGAAGTACCATGTGCAGTCCTCCGAGGGCGAGTACTCGAAGCTGCTCGACTGGGGCTTGAGGCTCACGGTGATTCTGACCGTACCGGCCGCTCTCGCCCTGGCTCTCCTCTCGGTGCCGCTGGTCACGACGCTGTTCCACTACGGCCGGTTCGGCGAGCACGATGTCTGGATGACGCGTCAGGCGCTCGTCGCCTACAGCATCGGCCTGCTCGGGCTGATCCTGGTCAAAGTGCTGGCGCCAGGCTTTTACGCGCGGCAGAATATTGCTACCCCGGTCCGGATCGCCATCTTGACTCTGATCATCACGCAGGCGATGAACGCCCTGTTCATCCTTTCCCTGAAGCAGGGGGGGCTGGAGGCGTCGACCGGCATCGGCCCGCACGCGGGCTTGGCGCTCGCGATAGGACTCGGCGCCTGCCTCAACGCCGGCCTGCTCTACCGCAAGCTGAGGCAGCATGGTATCTACTCGCCGCAGCCCGGTTGGGGGATGTTCGCGCTGAAGGTCGCGGCGGCCGTGGCCGCCATGGCGCTTGCGCTCTGGGCGGCGATGGGGGAGGAGCATTGGTGGCTGACCGCGCGAAGCTGGAGCAAGGTCGCCGCGATCAGCGGGCTGGTGCTGCTCGGGGCGGCGGCGTACTTCGGGAGCCTGCGCCTGCTCGGGTTCAGGCTGGGCGACTTCTCGAGACGCGCGGCCTGAGAGCATGGACACGCGCCTCGAGCGTTTCGCGGAGATCGTCTCGCGCGACCAGTTCAATCTCGCCGAGGCGAGCCTGATGCTCGCCCAGGACAACTATCCCGATCTGGACATCCCGGAATACCTGGGAAAGCTAGACGGCATCGCCGTGGCGATCAAGAAGCGGCTCGCCGGCGACGCGTTCTCCGAGCAGCGGGTGCTCGCGCTGAACTACTACCTGTTCAACGAGATGCGCTTCTCGGGCAACCTCGTCGACTACTACGACCCGCGCAACAGCTATCTCAACGAGGTGCTGGAGCGCCGCACCGGCATTCCCATCACCCTGTCCATCCTGTATCTGGAAGTCGGCAAGCGCCTCGGCCTCAACCTGAAGGGCATCTCCTTTCCCGGGCACTTCCTCGTGAAGCTCGCCGTCAAGCGCGGCCAGCTGGTCCTCGACCCCTTCACCGGCGGTGAGGCGCAGTCCGAAGCCGACCTGCGCCAGCGCCTCGCGCAGGTCCTGCCCTCGGGCAAGGCCGAGCAGGCCCAGCTCGACCGCTACCTCGAGCCCGCAACGCCGCGCCAGATCATCGCCCGGGTACTGCGCAACCTCAAGAACATCTACCTGCAGACGGGGAGGCTCGAGCAGGCGCTCGCGGTCATGCACCGCATGCTTCTGGTGATGCCGGAGTCCACCGAGGAGCTGCGCGACCGGGGCATCGTGTACCAGAAGCTCGAGTGCTTCCGGCCGGCGCTGTCCGATCTGCAGAACTACCTGCGCAGGCGTCCCGACGCGGCGGATGCCGCCGAAATCCGCGAGAAGGTCCTCGAGCTCAGGCAGGCCTCCTCGCGGCTCAACTGACGAGGCGCGCCTCGACCTTTTGCCGGACGTCGCGCTTGAGGCCGAGCGCGAAGAACAGCTCGGCGACGAGGAAGATCGGCGCGATGAAGATCTGGAACAGGTTGTCGACGAGCGCGGGCTTGCGCCCCTCGAACACGTGCCCGACGAGCTGGAAGATCCACCCCCCGACGAAGAACGCGCCGAACCAGGACCAGCCCGCGGCGTAGCCGCTCCCTGCGGCGAGCCTGGCCGCGTAGTACAGCGCGCAGGTCAGGACCGCGGTCGCCAGCGCCAGCGGCACGTCCAGCAGGAAGTAGTACGCAAGGACGGCGCCGAGAAACACGTGCGCCAGCGTGATCCCTTCCCCGAGCGGAACCCAGTTCATCGGAACGAGGATCGCGAAGACGATCGCCGGCACGCCGACGAAGTGCGTGAGGCGGTTCCAGCGGTTGCGGTGGTAGGCGGCGTAGACCGCCATCTGCTCGTCGAGCGTCTTCATCGGGACTCCGTGAGCTTCGATCTTGCCGCTATAATTCAAAACTTTACGCCATTCCTTGCCTTCGATGTTGCTCACCCACGGCGCTTCCGCCACGCAGCTGCCTCCGGTCGCGCTTACCGTGGGGAACTTCGACGGCATCCACCGCGGGCACCAGGCGCTGCTCGCACGCCTGCTTGCGGGGGCGCGCACGCGTGGCCTCAAGAGCTGCGTGCTCACGTTCGAGCCGCACCCGCGCGAGTTCTTCGCGGGGCAGGCAGCGCCGACGCGCCTCGCATCTCTGCGCGAGAAGCTCGAGCTGCTCGCGGCGCACGGCGTGGAGCGCACCCACGTGCAGCGCTTCGACCGGGCGTTCGCCTCCCTCGCTCCCGAATCCTTCGTCGAGGAGGTGCTGGCGAAGCGGCTGCGGGCGCGCTGGGTGCTGATCGGCGAGGATTTCCGCTTCGGCGCCAGGCGCGCGGGCGACATCGGCCTCCTGAGGGATCTCGGCCGGCGCCACGGCTGCGAAGTCGAGGTGCTGGCGGACGTCGCCCACGCGGGTATGCGGGTATCGAGCTCCGCGGTGCGTGCCGCGCTCGCGGCCGGGAACCTCGGTGCCGCCGAGACGCTTCTCGGCCGGCCCTACAGCATCAGCGGTCGGGTTGTGCACGGGAGAAGGCTCGGACGCGAGCTGGGTTTCGCGACAGCGAACGTGCAGCTCAAGCACAATCGTCCGCCGCTCTCCGGCATCTTCGCGGTGAGGGTGCACGGGGCAGGCGCGGGCCCGCGCCCCGCGGTCGCCAGCCTGGGCGTGCGGCCCACGATCACCGCGAGCGGACGCGCGGTGCTCGAGGTGCACCTGTTCGACTTTTCGCAGGATCTCTACGGTGCGCACATGCGGGTGGAGTTCCTCCACAAGATCCGCGACGAGGAGAAGTATTCCGACCTCAGCGCCCTCAAGGCGCAGATCGAGCGCGACTGCGAGGCCGCCAGGGCATTCCTGCTTGAAAGCCGCAATGCCTGACGACAAGAAGGACTACCGCAGCACGCTGAACCTTCCCGACACGCCCTTCCCGATGCGCGGGGACCTCGCGAGGCGCGAGCCGCAGTGGGTGAAGGAGTGGCGGGAGGGCAAGGTCTACGAGGAGATCCGCAAGGCGAGCGCGGGCCGGCCGAAGTTCGTGCTGCACGACGGGCCCCCGTACGCCAACGGCGACATTCACATCGGCACCGCGGTCAACAAGATCCTCAAGGACATCATCGTCAAGGCGCGCAACCTCGCCGGGTTCGACGCGGTCTATGTGCCCGGCTGGGACTGCCACGGCATGCCGATCGAGGTGCAGATCGAGAAGACCTACGGGAAGAACATCCCCGTCGAGAAGACGCAGAGCCTCGCGCGCGCTTATGCGACCGAACAGATCGCGCGCCAGAAGGCCGACTTCCAGCGCCTGGGCGTGCTCGGCGACTGGGACCACGCGTACACGACGATGGCCTTCCGCAACGAGGCCGACGAGATCCGCACGCTCGGCAAGCTGCTGGAGCGCGGCTACGTCTACCGGGGGCTCAAGCCCGTGAACTGGTGCTTCGACTGCGGGTCTGCGCTCGCCGAGGCCGAGGTCGAGTACATGGATCGCACCGATTTCGCGATCGACGTCGGCTTTCCCTTCGCGGAAAGCGATAGGCTCGCGAAGGCTTTCGGCCTGACGAATCTCCCGGCCGAAAAGGGCTGGATCGTCATCTGGACGACTACGCCTTGGACGATCCCCGCCAACCAGGCGCTGAACGTCCATCCCGACCTTGTCTACGACCTGGTCGAGACCGAGCGCGGCCTGCTTATCCTCGCCGCAGATCTGCGCGAGGCCTGCCTCGGGCGCTACGGGTTCAAGGGGAGGGTGCTCACGTCGTGTAAGGGCAGTCGACTGGAGAGGATCGCGTTCCGCCATCCCTTCTACAACCGCATGTCGCCCGTCTATCTAGGTGAGTACGTCACGCTCGAACAGGGTACCGGCATCGTCCACAGTGCGCCGGCGTACGGCGTCGAGGACTTCGTGTCCTGCCGCAGCTACGGAATGAAGGACGACCAGATCCTCGCGCCGGTGATGGGCGACGGCAAATACGCGAGCTCGCTCGACCTCTTCGGCGGCTTGTCGATCTGGGCCGCGAACCCGAAGATCGTCGAGAAGATCCGCGAGAACGGCGCCCTCTTCCACTCCGAGAAGCACCAGCACAGCTACATGCATTGCTGGCGCCACAAGACGCCGATCATCTATCGCGCCACCACCCAATGGTTTGCGGGCATGGACGAGGTGCCCGGGTACCACAGCAGGAAGCCGAAGGAACACCTTAGGGCGACGGCGCTGCGCGCGGTCGAGGCGACGAGATTCTTCCCGGCCTGGGGGCAGGCGCGGCTGCACGGCATGATCGCGAACCGCCCCGACTGGACGCTCTCGCGCCAGCGCCAATGGGGCGTGCCCATGCCGTTCTTCATCCACAGGGAAACCGGCGCGCTGCACCCGCGCACGCACGAGCTGCTCGAGGCGGTCGCGAAGAAGGTCGAGGCGGGCGGCATCGAGGCCTGGCAGCAGGTGCGCGCTGAGGACTTGCTCGGCGCGGACGCCGCGAGCTACGAGAAGATCAAGGACACGCTCGACGTGTGGTTCGACTCGGGCTCGACGCACGAAACGGTGCTGCGCGGCTCGCACGCAAAAGAGCTGAAATTTCCCGCCGACCTGTATCTCGAGGGCTCCGACCAGCACCGCGGCTGGTTCCATTCCTCGCTCCTCGTGTCGTGCATGCTGAACGGCCGGGCGCCGTACGATGCGCTGCTCACGCACGGCTTCGTCGTCGACGGCCAGGGGCGCAAGATGTCGAAGTCGCTCGGCAACGTCATCGCGCCGCAGAAGATCTCCGAGACGCTGGGCGCGGAGATCCTCCGCCTGTGGGTCGGGGCGACGGACTATTCGGGGGAGCTGTTCATCTCCGACGAGATATTGAAGCGGGTAGTGGAAAGCTACCGGCGCATTCGCAATACGTTGCGCTTCCTGCTTGCGAATACGTCCGATTTTGATCCAGGTCTCCACGCCATTCCGATGCACGATTGGTTCGAGATCGATCGTTACGCGTTGTGCAGAACCACGATGTGGCAGGAGGAGCTCAAGGAGTACTACAACAAGTATGAATTCCATACAGTCGTGCAAAAGCTGCAGTTCTTTTGCACCGATGATCTAGGGGCGTTCTACCTGGATATCCTTAAGGACCGTCTGTATACATGTGCGGCAGACTCGACAGCAAGGCGCTCGGCCCAGAACGCACTCTTTCACATCACGAGAAGTCTAGTGACTTTGATGGCGCCGATTCTTAGCTTCACTGCACAGGAAGCTTGGAAGAACACTGCCAGCGAACCTGATAGTGTCTTCGCCGCGACCTGGCACTCACTCCCGAATTGCGCTGGACAGATGCACCTCGCGGACAAGTGGGATCGCATTCGCGCAGTGCGAGCCGAGGTACTGAAGGAACTCGAAGCGGCGCGCGTGGCAGGAGCGATTGGCTCGTCTCTCGCTGCCGAAGTGGACCTTGCATATTCCGGGGAAAAGTATGCGGCACTTAGCTCGCTGGGGGATGATTTGCGCTTTGCTTTGATAACGTCCGCCGCTTCGGTACGTGAAGTCAAAAGCCGTGAAGAGGAGGGTGTGGTGGTGCGTTCGAGCAAGCACCCCAAGTGCGCGCGCTGCTGGCACTGGCGAGCCGACGTCGGCGCCGACGCGAAGCACCCGGAGATCTGCGGGCGCTGCGTCTCGAATCTCTTCGGCGCGGGCGAGCCGCGCCGGTTCGCATGACCCGCTGGAAGCCCCTCCTTCCCTGGCTCGCGATCTCGGCGCTGATCGCGCTCGCCGACCACGCGAGCAAAAGCGCGGTCAGCTCGGCACTGCGCCCGGGCGAGGCGCGGGAGGTGACGCCGTTCTTCAACCTGGTGCTCGCGCACAACCGCGGCGCGGCGTTCAGCTTCCTGTCGGACGCGAGCGGCTGGCAGAGGACGCTCTTCATCGGCATCGCGGTCCTCGCCACCGCGGTGATCGTCACGCTGCTCCTCAAGCATTCCGGCGAGCGGCTGTTCTCCGCGGGCCTCGCCCTGATCCTGGGCGGGGCGCTGGGCAATCTGTGGGACCGCATCATCCTGGGCTACGTCGTCGACTTTCTCGACTTCCACGCTTTCGGCTGGCACTTCTGGGCGTTCAACGTCGCCGACTCCGCGATCACGATCGGAGCCGGGCTGCTCATCCTCGACAGCCTGCTCGCGGCCGGTACCACGCAGAAGGCCTAGAATGAGCGGCATGGAAGTCATGCTCGCCAATCCCCGCGGCTTCTGCGCCGGCGTCGAGCGCGCCATCAGCATCGTCGAGCAGGCCCTGGCGGTGCACGGTGCGCCGATCTACGTCCGCCACGAGGTCGTGCACAACCGGTACGTGGTGGACGACCTGAAGCGCAAGGGCGCGGTATTCGTCGAGGAGCTGGCCGACGTCCCCTCGGGCAGCACCGTCATCTTCAGCGCCCACGGCGTGTCGAAGGCGGTGCGCGCCGAGGCCAAGGCGCGGGGCCTGCGCGTCTTCGACGCAACCTGCCCCCTGGTGACCAAGGTCCACGCCGAGGTCGCCAAGATGCGCACCGCGGGGCGCGAGATCGTGATGATCGGCCACCGCGGCCACCCCGAGGTCGAGGGCACGATGGGGCAGACGGCCGAGGGCATGCATCTGGTCGAGACGGTGGCCGACGTGGCGCGCCTCGACGTGCGCGACCCGCAGAAGGTCTCCTATGTGACCCAGACGACGCTGTCGGTGGACGACGCCGCCGCGGTGGTTGCGGCGCTCAAAGCGCGATTTCCGACGATCACCGGGCCCAAGAAGGACGACATCTGCTATGCGACCCAGAACCGGCAGGACGCCGTCAAGTTCCTCTCGCCGCAGTGCGACGTGGTCATCGTCGTAGGCTCGACCAACAGCTCGAACTCCAACCGCCTGCGCGAGGTCGCGGAGAGCCGCGGCATCCCGGCCTACATGGTGGACAGCGCGGAGCAGCTCAAGCCGGAGTGGGTGGCGGGCAAGCGGCGCGTCGGGATCACGGCCGGCGCCTCGGCTCCCGAGATTCTCGTCACCGAGCTCGTCGCGCGGCTGAAGGCTCTCGGCGCGGCGAGCGTGCGCCAGCTCGAGGGGGTGAACGAAAGCGTGGTATTTACCCTGCCGCGCGAGCTTTCCGCGCGCGCCGCGCCGAAGCCCTGACAGGCCTCGGCGCGGGGGGTGTCGATCTCAGCGCTCGCGGAAGGTGAACCGCGATACACCCTTCGCGCTCTTGTTGATGTTGACGTTGCCGGTGGTGACCTTGCCCGTCGAATCCGTGTTGACGGTCTTGATGTCGCCCGTGGTCGTCTGGATCGGCGTGACGCCCACGAGGAACTGGTTGATGTAGCTTCCCGCGACGCCGTTCGCCGTTCCCGGCACGTAGCTGCCAGTCAGATAGTCCAGGTTGTAGACGAAGGACGTCCCACCGGCCGAGCAGCCTCCCACCACCGGCGTGTTCGACGCGAACACCAGGGTGCCCAGCTCGAGGCGAGGATCAAGGATGATGCGCTCGCCGGGGCTCGTACCGCCCGGATTGAGGTCGATGTAGAACCCGTTCTGCGTGGACCAGTTGACGGCGTTGCTGCTGATCGTACGGTCGGACCCGTTGTTCGAGCTCAGGACCTGCTGAACCAGTCCGATCGAACGGACGTTGGTGCCGTAGTCCGTGTCCTGGTCCTTGATGCCGTAGATAGACTGCTGCGACGTGTCGGTGGCGTCCGCCGTGGCGATATAGCGCCCGGTGCCGACGTAGAAGATGCGGGTCGCGCCGTTGTTGATGTTGGTCGCCACCGGCCTGATCGTGATCGGCTGCACCTTGCCGGTGCCATCCTTCAGCGTCACCATGTGATTCGCCGTCAGCGGGGAGGCGGACATGTCGATGCGCCATACGTTGCCCTGCTGGTCGCCGCCGTACATGAAGCTGATGGTGGCATCGGTCAGGCCATTCTTGTAGAACCCGGCATGCTTGAACAGGCCCGAGGGCAGCGTGGTCGTGCCGACGTTCAGGCCGGTCGCCGGGTCGTTGGTGGGCACCTTGGCGAGCACTTCGCCGGTGATGGCGTCGAGCACGAAGAAGAAGCCGCCGCCCGAGCCGGTCGGGGTGGCCGGAAACCCGCTGGGCACACCGGTGTTGTTCAGCCCCGAGGTCAGGATGACGACCCATTTCCCGGCGAGCGCCTTTCCGCTGATCGAGGTGCCCGTGTTCGTCATCGGAATCTTGCCGAACACCGGATTGCCGTAGGTGAAGCCCAGGTCGAGGTCGCTGTGGACGATCCCGTCCGGGCTCGTGGGGCACCACTGCGAGTTCCAGCAGAATTCCCACAGGCCCTTGGGATTCAGGGGGTCGGTGACGTCGAGCGCGTAGTATCCGCGCCCGCCGCCCGCCGCGCCACCGACGAGGATGGTCTTCCACACGCCGGCGGTCGCGTCGAACACGTCGTTGGTCTCCGGCGTTGCGTCGAGGAAGAAGCTGTGCGCGCCCGCGTATTGCATGTCGGCGAGTTGGTACACGCCAGCCATGACGAACTTCGGCATGTAGGCCCAGTTCTCGTTGCCCGTTGTCGAGTCGAAGGCGTGCAGATAGCCGTCGTTGGCCGCCACATACAGCGCGCCGGCGCGCGTCAGCATCGACTGCTGGAATCCGGAGCTGCCCAGATATCCGGTATCCGTGTACTGGAACGGAGCCAGCCGGACGAACGCCGGCTCGGCATCGACGATGTCGCCGAGAATCGTCTGCGTGGTGACGCCGGTGATCGGGTCGCTCTCGGTCCGGTCGCGGAACAGGATGCCTTCGTTGGCGACCTGGCCGCTCAGGAAGCCGACGAGCGCCGTGCCCGCGTTGACCTGCAATCTCTGCGCTGCGCTGAGGAGGGTCGTGCACTGCGACAGGATCGGCGCGGTCGTGCAATGGTTCGTGAAGAGGGCCTGCTCGGCCGCGTTCATGCTGGCGAAAGCGAAGGGCTTCACCTTGGTCGCGGTCGTGGGATCGGCCATCAAGAGGGTTCGGCCGGGGCCCGTAGTGATCTGGTTGTAGAGCTGCACGTCCGCGGACCAGAGGGTCCCCCGGCTCGTGTCGATCGCGCCGGTGGCCGGATTCAAGGCAAGCGCCTGGACGACGCCTGACCAGGTGTTGGTCTGGTAGGTCGTGGTAAAGGCAAAGTTGTCCGTCGCCGTGATGTTCGGGCTCGAGGTCGCCGCCGCGGACGCCGCGTGGGTCGACTTCGAGAAGTCCAGGAACGCGTTGCTCAGCGCGTTGTACAGCGTGCGCGGGTCGGTCGCCTTGAAGAAGGTCCCGCGCCCGTTGACCGCGGAGTGCCACAGGTCGTCGAGGGCCGACTGCTGGTCCTGCTGCGGTTGCGGCCAGTTGCACGCGCCCGACGTCCAGAAGCAGGCGTTCGGAGCCGCGCCCTTGATGTTGGGGTAGTCCCCGGAGGCGGCGGTCTCGTAGCTCGGGTCGTACAGCATCAGCCCGTCGGCGAGTCCCACCGTGTAGGTCGTCATGTGCTGGAACGTCGCGAAGTCCTTGGCCGTGGTGAACACGTTGTTCGCCGAGACGTCGCTCCCTGCGGGCGTGGCGCTGGGGCTGGTGGCGGGTCCGGTGAGGTTCCCGTTTGCGTCCTTCCCGCCGCGCAGGTCGGTCATGTAGTAATAGATCGCGACGTCGGCGAGCGTGCCCCGGGTGCCGGCGCTCGAGCCGGCGGCGCTGCCCGCCGACGAGTTCGCCCCTGCGACGCCGTCGAAGGTCACCTGACCGCGGCTGGAGTACGGGTTGGTCCCGTCCGTGTTGTCGAAGTTGCCCATCGCGTTGCCCGCAATGTCCTGCCCGCCGTTGCCGTTCCAGAAGCCGTCGGTGGTCATCAGGGAGAAGTTTCTTTGGCAGGACGACTGCACCGGATCATCCGCGGCGGGGATGCCGGTCGTCAGGCCTTGGTTCATCTTGCCGGCGTAGATCCAGCCGGCGCGGGACAGCGCTTCGCGCAGGGGGGTGCCGTGGGCCGGCTTCTGCGCGTAGAACTTGTTGTAGAAATTGCCCGCGTTCGTCAGGTTGAAATTATCTATCCTCAGGTAGTTCGCGCTCTGGAGCGAGCTCGACGCGTTGCTGTTGCTGTTGCCGTCGTTGGGATAGTACGGGTTGATGGTGATGAAGCCCAGCCGCATGTTGTCGGGCTTGGGCGGCGTGCCGCTCGGGTTGGAGACGAACCCGCGGAGCGAGATGCCCACCGAGCTCTTCATCATCTGCATGCGCGTGCGGTAGTAGGCCCACCACGTGGCGTAGTTCTGCAGCTCCTGCGCATAGGTGCAGCCGCTCGCCGGGCACTCGACCCGCCCGGAGCGTCCGCCGGTGAAGGGGGACGCGGCCGAGCGGATGGTGTCGCGGACGAACAGGCCGTAGCGCGCGAAGGTGTAGCTCTGGATGCCGCTGACCCCGGTGATGTACTTTCCCTGGCAGCGGTTGGTCGCAGTGGGCGAGCCAGACTGGCCGTTGACGGCGCCGTGAGCGAGCGCGTCCTCCTGCGTCTTGCAGAAGCGCACGTACGCCGGCTTGTTGTAGGTCTTGCTGTTGAACGTGCCGGAGGGCGCCGTGCCCGGCGTGGAGGCGAGTATGCAGTCGGTGAGGGCGGCGTCGGCGCAGTATTCCACCGGGACGATGCGGTACGAGGCCGGTGCCTGGCTGTTCACGTTGTTGAGATCGTTATACAGGCCCGTGCGCACCCAGGTCCCCGCGGTGCTCTGGGTGTTGCAGCCGCTGCCGCTGCAGCTGCTCGCGTAGGTGAACCGGTTCGCGTCGAGCACGGTTATCTGCACGTTGCTGACGTTCATGCTGGTCTGGCCGGTGTTGCCCGTGGTGATGATGTCGTTGCTGACGAGCCCGTGCGCCGTGCTGGTCACAGTCACCGTGTTGCTGCCGCTGCTCCGGACGAAGGTGTTGTTCCCGAGGCTGACGCACTTGCGGAACGACACGGTTCTCGACGAGACGGTGCCCGAGCCCGAGGCGGTCGTGTAAGTGAACGTGCTGGTGACGAGGGGCGACCCGGGCGTGACCGTGCCCGTGCTGGAGGTCAGCACATTCGCGCAATTCACCGTGATGCCGGTGCTGTTGCTCGTCACCCACACCTTGTCGCCCGTGCTGATGCCGTGCGCTTCCGTCGTGGTGATGGTGACCGTCGTGCCGCTGCGCGCGCCGCTGCCGAGCTGCATCATCTCGGGAAGCCCGAAGACCACCGCCGCGTTGCCGGAGGCGTCGACCGTGCTCTTGTTCGAGCGGTTCGTGCGGTAGGGGAATTGCCCCGCCGGCATCGTATTGCCGAGATCGTCCGGCCCCGTGACGAGCGCGCCGCCGCTCGCGTCGAGCTGCCCGTTGCGCTTGCAGACTTTGGGGTTGTTCCCGTTGTTGTTGCAATAGTTCCTGTCGGTGACGTTGTTTGAGATGTTCGTGTTTCCTGTGAACTGAGCCCCGTAGGCGTCGTTCGGGACGCTGTTCGTCGTCGGATCGGGCCAGGCGCCGGTCGGGGCGTTGGTATGGAACGCACCGGTCGAGTCGACGCCGACCAGGTAGCTGAAGCCCGGATCGTAGGCGACGCCGTTCGACCCGAACTGGCCGCCCGCGCTGTAGGGCGGGTCGCCGAAGGAGCAATCCGTATTGTTGCTGTCGTCGGTCATGCACTGGCTGTCCCCGGCGACGTAGTCCGGTATGAAATCCGACTGCATGCTTCCCGAGCTGTCCAGGGTGAAGAGCACGTTCGGCAGGGCGCCCGCGCCGCCGGTCGCCGAGAGCGGCTGCTGCGAGATGACCACCTGGCCGAGCGCGGGCTGCGCCGCGAAGTTGGCCGCGACCGCGAGCGCGAAGAGCTTCTGGATCAGGACGATGTTCTTGGATTTCATGGTTTGCTCCCTGGCTCGGCGAGGAGGTCAGTAGACCGCCTTCACCAGGCTTTGAACGATGGATACGGAGTTGCGTGGTCCCTCGGCCCGCGCCGTGATGCGGTAGTGGACGGCGGGCTGGGTGGTGTGCGCGTCGGTCGGCCGCGTCTGGTCGGCTCCGGAGAGCGACAGCGTCGCGTCGGACACCGTCGAGGCGCAGGAGTTAGCCGTCCCGTTGCAGGTGCCCGCCGACGGGCAGTTGCTCAGCGAGCAGATGCGGTGGATGAGGAAGAACACGGTGTTGCCGCCAGCGTCCTGGGCGCCGCCGTTCAGCTGGGCGGCTTCGGCCCAGTTCGCCTTGTCGCGCAAGTCGGGCTCGTTCAGCGCAACGCTCGAGTAGAACCCGGCCGAGGCCGTCGAGCCGTTGTGATTGTCGCTGTCGAGCGCGCCGGGGACGTTGAGGTTGGCCGCGAGCCACGCGGTTCCGGCCTGGATGCCTTGGTCGGCCGCGTTCGACCCGGCCTGGCGCAGCCCGATGTTGCCGGCCATGATGGTCGCGGTGTCGACCGAGCGCATGGTCGCGATGCCGGCCAGCGTCATGGCCACCAGCACGATAAGCGCGATGATGAGGATGGTGCCGCGTTCTTTCGCGCGCCCGTGGTGCAAGCGAGGGTGATGGGTTCTCATGTCAGCCCGACTTCCAGATCCAGTTTCGCAGGGGAATCGTCGTCTCGAAGACGCGGTACCGGTAGCAGGTCCAGTTGTCCAGGGACGTCGCGTCCGGGTCGCCGGTCGCCGTCAGGTCGAGCCGCGTGTTGTAGCGCAGCGGGTTGATGCTGTAGTCCGTTCCCGTCCACCACGGCTCGTTCGGGGTCGCGTCGCAGACCGCGTTGAGGCCCTGCGTGGGCTTTTCGGGGAGCGCGCTGCGCGACACGATCGCGAGGCGTATCGCGATGACCTGCGCCCAGGGCGCGGGGACGATCGCGTTGAAGGTGGCCGCGTCGACGAAGCGGTCGACGATGCCGTCGCCGGCGACCTTCGTGGCCGCGTTGTACTTCGCGGTGATGCCGTCGTTGTTGCCGTCGTCCAGGCCGTACAGCACGCGCATGTGCACGATGTTGTCGGCGACGACCGTCGTGAGCGGCTGCCCGGCGCCGTCGACGGCGAACTGGGTGGTCACCGTGAGGCTGTTGTTGTTGATCGCATAGGTGTTGTACACCGGCGAGTAGATCTGCTCGGTCGAATCCGGCGGGACGTAATAGAGATTGCCGAGGTTGAACACCTTGGTCGTCACCGCCGTATAGGTCACGCCCAGGCCCCCCGCCTTGTTGAACCTGGGCGCGTAGGTCGTGGTGCCCCCCTTGGTGGCGACCGTGTAGGTGGCGGCAGGGTCGTGGTAGACGCCGCTCGAGTCCACCTTGGTGACTTCCATGAGAGAGCAGTTCTTCGCGGGCGTCTCGGCGAGTAGGAGCATGTCGCCGGGGTTGTAGCCGAAGGGGTTGGTCAGGGCGAGGGGGTCCGTCGCCACCTTCAAATCCAGGCTGAGGGGGGTGGCGCCCGCGGCCTGGCCCGCCGACCCGTAGAGCACGGTGAACTGGTCGGGGTTGGTCGTGCCCGCGCCCGGCGTGATGACGACCGGGGCGAGCGTCAGCGTCTGGCCCAGCGGAGGAATGGCCGGGGTTGCGCGCATGCTGTCCCAGCCGACGATGCTGCAGCCCGCGAGCGTGGTGTAGTTGATCCCCATCCCGGCGTTCTTCAGGTCGCGCTCCATCGTATACAGGGCGACCACGCCGTTCTGCTGCGCGTCGCCGCCGCTGGTGGTCGTGCGCTTGATGCTTTCCGAGACCTCGAACACCTGGAAGATGATGATCATGCCGATCAGGCCGATCAGCATGGCGACCATCAGCTCGACCATGCTGAAGCCGCGGCTTGACGGGTAGGCGGGAGCGCGCATGATCTAGGATTGCGAGGCCGGATAAACGAAGGCGACGACGGTGAAGCTGTGCGGGGGTAGACCCTGCGAGATCTCCTCGGGCAGGCGCCATCTCAGGGTGATCTGTACCGTGCCTCCTACGGGCGCTGCCGGCGCCGGCGGGACCACATTCGAGATCGTCACGAGCGGAGGCTGGTTGGCTGCGTCCGGGAGCTTGTTCTGGACGTTGGTGACCCATTCCTGGATCTTCGCCGGGGGAGGGCCGCCCGCGTAGGCGTAGGCCATGATGTTTCCGTTGTCGGTCCACATCTGCGACAGCAGCTGTTGCGCGAGGTAGGCGGCCTCGCTGCGGTACTTGGCGGCGGCGACGTCCTTGATCGCGACGCCCTGCATGCCGACGACCGCGAGGATGCCGATCGAGAAGATCAGGATCGCCACCAGGGCCTCGATCAGCATCACGCCGCGCTCGCGCGCGCGCATGGAGGAGTATCCGCCGGCTCGCATGCCGTTCTCCCTTCCTAGGGCCACGCCGGGCACCCGCGCGGATCGGTAGCCGAGACCACGGCGGGGTCGCACATGCGGAGGTTTCCCCCGGCGTTGACGATGATGCGCAGGTTGCGCCGCGACGTCGGGGGGATGTTGGGGTTGGTGACGTCGATCTTCACGATGCTCGGGGTGGTATCCGCGTTCGCGATGACGTTGCCGAGCGGCGAGAAGGTTACGGTGTCGGCGGCGGCGAGCCCCGCTGCGGGTGGCGTCGCGACCCATACTGCCGTCACCCACGCGCTCGAGCTGCCTTCGCCGCCGGCGCGCGACTGGACGATCTGCGGGTTGGCCGGATCGGCCGGGTTGGCCGCCTGGTCGCACTTGCCGGTGGGATCGCTGTAGCTCACTACCCAGCTGAAGTTCTGCTGGTCGTTGATGCGGGAGCACCCGCTCGTCAGGTCAGTGACGAACTGGAAGCGTACCGGGAGGTTGCTGCGAACCGCTTCGGTGCGCGCCGTCTGCAGCCCGTTCAGCGCCGCCTCGGCCGCCGCGCGGATCTGCTGGTTCTGCAGCCACTCGACAAAACCGGGTGCGCCGAGCGCGATCAGAACGCCGAGCACCGTCAGCGAGATCATGACCTCGACGATGGTGAAGCCGTCCTGACCACGGATCAGGCTCATCAGCAATCCCCGCTCTTCTTGGATACCCAGCAGTTCTGGGTGGGCATGCCCCAGCCGGCGGGAACCGACACGGTCCTGCGTACGTTGGCCTGGTCGATGGTCAGCGTCAGGTTTGCAATGGAGCTGTCCATTCCATCCGCCTGGATGGTATAGGTCGTGGCCGTGAGGTTCGAGCACGTGATCTTGACGTACCTCAGTTCGCCCGGATTGCCTCCGCTGAGATACGGCGGCGGCAGGGGGGCCGTCGTTCCTGCCGCGCAGGCGCCGGCAAAGGTGCGGTTGTCCTGGAAGTACTGCTCAAGCTTGGTCTTCATCGCCAGCATGTTGGTCGTTGCCTCCGCGATCTTGCCGCGCGCGAGATAGGCCGTATAGTTCGGCAGGGCGATCGCCGCCAGGATCGCGACGATCGCAACCGTGACCATGAGTTCGATAAGCGTGAAACCGGTATGGCGCTTCATGGAGACTCCCTTTCTTGGCGGTCAATGATAGAAAACCCGGGGGGCGCGCCGCAAAACTCCCCGACGAGTGGACGAAATCCGGGTACGCACGGCGCCTCGCCGCGGATTCTAGCGGAACTATTTCACGCTCTCGCCGGGCGGCGAATCGCGAGGTTTCGGGGGCGCGGACCGGCAAATTAGACAGAGTCCAGATGCGGGTCTAGAATAGCGCATTGATGAAGAAGCCCCAGAAACGCGACCAGGAGAGCATGGCGCAGCTGCTGCGC
>Ga0335083_10002527_pt1 | contig 24054 bp, 15 predicted proteins | sample Lox_Sample_42_FD_206716 | JGI IMG/M metagenome (GOLD analysis project Ga0335083, IMG submission 206716) | Soil microbial communities from Loxahatchee National Wildlife Refuge, Florida, United States - Lox_Sample_4.2 | ecosystem: Environmental > Terrestrial > Soil > Wetlands | place: USA...
AGCCTGCGATCGTGATGGATGCGCTCGCGAACGCCCGTGTATCGGTGTATCCTGCGCGCCCCGGATTGTTTCCCAGAATTCTCGCCGGGAAACTCGCAGGGCAAGGAGGCTCTCCCCAAGTAGCGGCAGCGACGGCACCGGTGGAGGCGAGCGGGGCTTACTTTGGGGCCACCGTTCCGATGGAAGTAGTTTCAGGGCAGACCGGCGGCCTCGCCTGCATCGATGATCGAGATATCGCCGATTGCTTCGATCGGGTGTTAGGCGACGGGCCGGTCAGTTATGAAATCGGATACTCTGCGGCTGAGGATCGCAGAGAGGGATTTCACCGCGTGGAAGTCATGGCGCCCCGAAGCGTGCGACTCTCCTATCGCCGCTACTATTACGTGCGCGGCAAGAGACCATCCGGTGCGGACATGGAGCTGAAGCAGGCGGCGTGTGACGACCTGATGACTGCGACTTCGCTCAGGCTGGCAGCGCAGCTTCAAACTGCCCCGGGCGAGGCCACGAAGTACGCGCTGACAGTGGATGGAAGGCTTCTGGCGGCGGATCCGTTGGAGGGCAATCGCGCGCGGCTGGGGTTGCGTCTTGACTTTGCGGTTTGTACCTTCGACGCGCACGGAAAGCCGTTGCAGCATAGGCAATATGCCACGCAGCAGGGCGTGAGCGCGGAGGAACTCAAATCGGTCCGTAGTGATGGCATCCGGCGCCTGATGGAGTTTCAGCCGGCTGAAGACACCGCGTCCCTGCGTTGGGTCGTACGCGACTGGTCGACAGGCAATTTGGGGTCGATCGATCTACCGTACCAGGCGCCGCAGCCGGCTGGCGCGGCCGGTACCGCAGCCAGCGGCTCGACTGCAGAGCGTCCCGATTCCGTCGATGCGTCTGGCGCTTCTGCGAAACCCGCCAGTCTCCCACAGCAAGCTGGGGCTCCGCCTCCATCCACTCGGGGGGATGCTGATCTTCCAACGATCGATCCAGAGTCAGAGATTAATCCCTATTGCACCGCGATTGCGCGCGGAGTCGAATATTCCCCAGCGCTGGCCGAGCTATGCAGGTTCGCGCTTTCACTCCCACGAAGGATGCCGAACGTGATCTGCGATTTGGAGACCAGCCGGCACTGGCGTGCCTACAACTCCGCGCATAGGGACGTGGTGACCGCGACCGTTACTTACGAAGATGGCCAGGAACGCTATAGCAATCTCAAAATTAATAATGAGACGGCGAAGACATCCTCAGAGGCCTTGAACAGCAGTTGGTCGATGGGAGAGTTCGCCTCGATTCTCGAGATGCTCTTCTCGCCGTTGAGCGATGCACAGTTCCGGTTCAGCAAGGAGGTAAAACTGAACTCTGCGCCGGCGCTCGTGTTCGAGTTTCGCGTAGATCAAGCAAACAATCAGCTGTACTACTTGCATGCGTTTTACCCCGGCGGGTGGGGAACGACGCTCTTTCCGGCGTACCACGGCAAGATTTGGCTCAACAAGTCCACGTTCCAACTGATGCGGATGGAGAAAGAAACCGCAGACATTCCCGAATCGTTCCCCATCTCGCGGGCGACCACGTTGATCGACTATGCCGACACGCCTCTCGGTGACGGAAGCACCTTTGTGTTGCCGGGCAAGTCCGAGATCGAAACCTGCGAGAGCGGTGAATTCCGAGAGTGTGCGCACAACGTGGTACGGTTCAGGAATTGGCATAAATTCAGGGCGAAAACGCGCATTCTCACGATAGGCGATCCGCAGTGATGGGCCCACCCGTAGGGACCACCGAACCTTCTATCCTCAGAAGCTTTGGCGAGAGCGCGAGGCGAAAATGGAATGCGATTGCCATTTTTACGCAACTACTTGCGGTAGTTTCCTTTTTTACAATATCTTCGATCAATTGCGCTTGTACGGCTCTCGCACCCATGATTTACTGCCGAAGGTAGAGTTGGCGGCTAAGGAAGTGAGTATGAAGAGGTTGTCGGAGTGCCGGTTGTTACACGCGGTTGCGCTCGTGGTGAGCCTTCTCGCCCAGAGTGGACTTGCGGCGGCGGGAACTCAATATATCGTTACGAACGATGATGCGGCATTTCCGTTTCTCACAGGAGTGAGCTTCTACACCATCAACGCCAACGGCCTCCCGGTCTTCCAGCAACAAGTACAGACCGGCCAGTTTGGGATCGGCGGGGGCTACTTTGGGATGAAGCGAATCGCCGTTCTCAATTCGGCAGATCAGCAGTGCATTTATGTTTCGGAAGCCGCCAACCGGGATGTTGTCGGAATCAACGTCAACACGTTAACTGTGGGTGGTATTGCGACGGGATCGAACACAGACGGCGGCACATCGAATGGAATCGGTCTCGCGATCAACACCAACTACCTGTACGCCAGTTTCACCGACTCCAACACGATCGGAACTTTCCAGGTACAGTCGGGGTGCAGCCTGGCATTTCTCGGCGACACCTCGGTCGTCGGCGTTCATCATGGAGTGATCAACGGGATGGCGGTGCACGGGACCATGTTGATCGCGAGCTACACCGATGGCTCGATCGAGTCGTTTGACATCTCGGGCGGCACTCCGGTTTCGAACGGCGACAAACAGAACGCGACTGCGACCCTGCGATCGAGGGACGCCACGTATCCCAACTCGGTGGACATTACCAGTGATGGGCACTACGCGATCTTCGGGGACACGTCGACCGAACTGAGCGTGGAAGTTTCGGACATTTCGTCCGGCAAGTTGACCAAAACGAAGGTTTACCAGACGGTTGCGGCTATAAGCTCCAGCAACCTCATCCTGAGCCCGGACGAAACCGTGTTATACGTAGTCAATACGCAGTCCGCCAGGGTGACCGCGCTTTTCTTTGATAAGAAGACGGGAAGAATCACACCCGGCTGCCGCTCGGGTCCGCTCGCCGGACTATCGCAGAATTATTCGTACCTCGCGGGCGTGGCCCTGATGAGCCAGACCGGCAATGGAGGCGGAGTCTACGTTGCCGAGTTCGGCGGGGCTTCAGGGATCGCGACGGTGACCCTCAGTTTGACCGGGCAGAGATGCACGTTGCAGGAAACATCGGGGTCGCCGGCCTCAGATTCAAATAGCCCGGGACTACTCTCGATCGACACTTTTCCCCCCAGGTCTTTCTAGGTGTAATTGCGTGGAATGACCCAGCTGGGGTTGACGCTGTAGCTGGTGTTGAGCCTACAAATAATGTAAGGAGCTGGATATGCGGTGGTTGTCGAGGTGGTCTCTGGCGATCGTGGTGTGCGGATTTCCCTTTCTAAAAACTGTGGCGCAAAACTGTCCCGCGCGTCCCAGCAACGGAACCGTAGTGGCCGATCCGTTCAGCATTTCTTCGCAGAATGGATCGCTGAACGCCAAGTTTGTGCTCGCTCATTCTGTGGATACCGCCGGTTACACACACTATTGCTACAACTACCAGGCTCCCACGCAGATCGTCGAGGCTCCGACCTTGCGAGTGAATCCGGGTGATGTTCTGAATCTCAACGTCGTCGACCGGATCCGAAATAACAGCGACGCAATGAAGATGGATATGGCGCCGACTGGGACGGTATGCGGCGATGGCGGCCCCGCGACCATCAATGCTACGAATGTCCATTTTCATGGCATGAATGTTCCTCCAGTGTGTCATCAAGACGATGTGATCAACACGCTGATTCAGCCCGGGACAGCCGGATTTCAATTCAACGTGCAGATTCCGGCGACGCAGCCGCCAGGGCTGTATTGGTACCATCCGCACGTTCATGGCTTCACCGAATTTCAGGTCAATGGTGGCGCGGCTGGAGCACTGGTTGTCGAGGGAATGGAGAAGGTTCGCCCCGAGGTTGCGGGACTGACCGAGCGCGTGTTTGTAATACGCCAGCAGTACCTGGTTCCATGGATCCCCGGACCTTACTTGTTAACGTTAAACTACGAGGTCGCACCGTTTCTGGGAGCGTCCCCCATAATCCAGATGAAGCCAGGTGAAAAGCAATTCTGGCGGATCGCCAATGCCACCCTGCAGGACTTTTTGCAATTGCAGATCCAGGAAAATGGCGTGCTGCAACCCATGGAGATGATTGCGCTGGATGGATATCCTCTGGCGCAGACGAGGAAGCAAACGACCATCCTGGTTCCACCGGCAGGGCGCGCTGAATTCATCGTGCAGGCTCCCCCGGCAGGGGGAAGTGCTGTCCTTTTCTCCGCAACCTACGATACCGGCCCGACTGGAAACCTGGATCTGGCTCAGAAGCTGGCGAGCATTCAGGCCACCAATGATGCTTCGTCAGTACACATGCCGAAGGCAACGCCTCCATCGGCAGAGGGCGTCAAATTCTTCGACTTCGCGCAGCAGCCCGCGACTACAGTGCGTAAGCTGTATTTCTCGGAGGAGTTTGGCGGCACGAACGGTCCGATCCAGTTCTACATCACCGTCGACGGACAGAAGCAGAAGATCTTCGAGCCTAACGAACAGCCTGTTATTACGACCAAAGTTGGAGCGATTGAAGATTGGGTCATCGAAAACCGTGCCCTTGAGACTCACGCCTTCCACATCCACCAAATCCACTTCCGTGTGCTGGAGGTCGACGGAAAACCGGCTCCCAACAATGATCTGCGCGACACCATCGAAATTCCCTACTGGGAAGGTAAGGGACCATTTCACAGTGTAAAGGTTCGCATGGATTTCAGCGATCCCAACACTGCAGGCACATTCCTATTCCACTGCCACATCCTGTTGCACGAAGATCTCGGAATGATGCACAAGATCCTGGTCATGCCGTAGTCACGTTGTTCGAAAACCTAAAGAGGGATGAGACACATGCGCAAACGTATTCTGTTTGTCGTTGGGAGCGTACTCTTGTTGTTAAGCGGATACCTGGCGGGAACGCACAACTCGACCCTGGCATATGAAGGCCAGGTAACGCATGGCGTTGTTCCAAAGTCCTACGGCAGGCTCGCCGCGGCGATTCCTGACAGCATTGGCACTGGCCTGGTTTTCGAAGGAGCAGACGGCGTGATCCGGTTTGTCAGCGTCAACGGCATGAAGGAAGGCGAACTGGCGCGTTACGACCAGGCTCCGGTCCAGGGCGGCATCCCGAAATCGTACGGCCATCTTGTCACCGCGGTCGTCAATCATGGGCAAACCGGACTCGTCTTTGAAGATGCTCAAGGCATGATTCGCTTTGTCACGCTGACCGGCGTGACGGAGAGCGAATTGAAGCGAGAATAATCTAACGGAAGGGTTGAACGGAAGTTCTCCGGCCCGGACTTTTGCCCGCGCTTTCCTTAAATCGAAGCACCTATTCGGGCTTCAGGAACAAGTAATTGCTGCGCGTGGTGTACTGCCAACACTCCCACTGACGCACAAGTCGTAGGCCTGCGGCTTGTGCAAGAGCGACGAACTCTTCTGGTGCGGCCCAAAACGAAATTGCGGTGCCGCTGTTTACGAGTGCGGGTTTGCCCGCGACCCGACGATAGGCCATTCTCCGCACCATACCGAACCACGTCCTCAGGCCATGCTTACTGTAAAGGTAAGAGAGCAGTTCGCGACCGGTTTCAAAATTGGGAGTAGGATCGACCTGCGGCGCACGGGGGATCTCCCCCAGAAATATCCGGGCACCGGGTTTGGCGATGCGGTGAATCTCGCGCAAACTGGCAGTGATTTTCTCGCGCGGCACGACCAGCAAAACGTTGTTGCAGACTACGACGGAAGCGCTGGCGTCGGGAAGGGGAAGCTCGTCCGTGAGCGCCTGCTGAACCTTGAGCCCGAAGCGGCGCAGAACGGCGACCTCCTCGGCGGTTGCTAACAGACCAATCGCGCTTCGCGCGCCCGCTGCGGCAGCAATGCGCAACATCGTGCCATCTCCGCAGCCAATGTCGACAAGGTCGTCCCCGGAGCCGAGGTTCACTGCTTCGGCGATCTGCTGATGAACGCGCTGCGTGATGTCCTTTTTCTCCCGGCCCCTGAGCGCCAGGTCGTGGGGATCGCGGGCGTGCTTCGCGGTCTCACGGCAATACTCAACGTAGTCATCGGAGCGGGCGATCATGAATGCTGACAGTTTAACAGCGTGCGGAAGATGTTCAGAGCGGATCGCTATCGCATTTCGAGGGAAACCACATCGCCGCTCGTCGGGCCGCCAGGCTTGTAGTTCACGGTGACCTGGCGGTCGTGCCAGTCGCAGGAGAAATCGTCGGCGCCGATCAGTACGAGCGATTTGAAGTCAAGAGCGCGCAGCTTCAGCGAAGCGCCTTCCGTTGCAACCGTCAGAATAGCGGCCGGAGCTTGCGAACAGTCGACTGACACGAGTCGGCCTTTGAGGAACTTCGCGGGACGGTGGTCCCCCGGGATGCCGTTCTGTGAATTTTCGGCGGCGGCGCGCTTAGCAGCGTCTTCTTCAAGAACATCGAACGGCGACTTCTGCGGAGCCAGTTTGGCTTGTGCGGAGGCCCCCGCGCCGAGCGGGATTCCATATTTACGCTCGGCTCCGGCCCGCTCCTGCAGTTCGCTGGCGAGCGCCACGATCTGGGGATCATTACTGTTTTTCAGGCGATCGAGCAGAGCCTGTGCGGCTTCCCATTTCTTGCTGGCGACATAGATCTGGCCCAGGTGATAGACGTACAGTTCGTTCCGCGGGCTCAAGCCCATGGCTGCGCGTTCGGACTGCATGGCGGCGGGCGTGCTTCCACCTTCATTGCGAGCGAGGGCCAGCAGGTCATAGGCGCCGGCAAGCTCCGGATACCAATCGAGCACGGCTCTCAGGTCGAGCATCATGTTGGGCAGACCCTGCATGTCCGTGTGCTTGGATTGTGCGACGCGGTACTTCAGCACGCACATGTAATAACGCACCCACATGTCGCGCTGGTCGAGTGCAGCCGCATCTGCGAGTTCAGTCGTGGCATCTTCGAATTCGCCGTGCTGGATGTAGTCCCAGGCGAGGATGCGATGCGCCATTGGGCTTCCGATCGCGTTCGTCGGAAGTTGATCGGGATCTTCGCTGGGCCGCTTCTCTGCCTTTGTCGCTTGGAATTTCTTGTCGGAGGCTGTGGGCGCATTGGCCAAGGCGTGCAATTGCAGCAAGCCGAAGTCGCGCCGTTCAGGAATGCGGACTGCGACCTCGGCATAGAGAGCTCGCTCGTCGGCTTCCGCAATCGGTTTGGCCGTGATCGCGCTGTCGTCTGGCCCAACCAGAGTCGGGAAGCGGTACATCGGGTCGGAGGCGGCCGCATTCGCGGAATTGGGGTTGGCTTGCCGCTCGGCATCGAGCGAGGTGAAGAGCGCAGCTTGAGCGTGGAAGTAATCCTTCACAGCCTTTTCCATCTGGGCGGAACTCATGCCGTAGGCTTGTTGAATGGCGTCTTCCACGGGCACGTGCTGGTTGAGGACGAGGTTGAAGTAGGCACCAGTTTCGGGCAGCTTTTTCTCGTGAAGCAGGTAGTGCATCACGATCCACGACTCCGCTTGGTAGAGAGAGTTCTGGGTGCCACGGGTACCGGACGAGGCGTCGTGTTTCGTGGTGAAGAGCTCCGGCAGGGGCAGCCAGGCCTCTGAACCGAGTAGTTCGCTGAAAGACTTGGGGGGGTGGGCGTCGGATTGATTGCTGGCCAGGCCTCGATTGACTGACGGCCGGAGTGCAGGATCGCCGCCGATCTCAACCTGTTTATTGTCGACGTGAATGGAGCCGAAGTATTGGGCGAGGCCCTCGTCGAACCATCCTTGGGCCGGGGGATAGTTGAAGTTCAACAGCATCCCCGCGAAATCATGGGCAACAGCGCGCCACGGCTCGTCTTCCGACAGATTGAGGACAATGAAGTCCTGATCTTCGCCAGCCAGAAAGAATCCGGGAACATCAGTGGGTTGGCCCTGTGCCTGTCCTTGAACATGGACTAGAGGCGCGACCTGATAGTAGGACTCGTCATTCTTGAAGGCGAGGATGGTGAGCGGCACCGACTGGTTCAGGCGCTCTTTGCCCAACAGCAGCGCGAAGACGGAACGCATCTGCTCAAAGCGGAGGGCGACTTCGCGGCCCTTCTTGTCTCCGGCATCGGTGATGATTGTGAAATGGGTGGAGTGAATTTCGAGCCACGGAGGTTCCGCCGCGTGCGCCAGGAAACACGCGGAAAACACTACACAGGCGGCCAGCAATAAGCGAACGGGTGTACGGCGGACTGGCATTCCTTAGCTATTATCCGCCAACTCTGCCCTTTCCTGCTAAACAACTCGAGGACGAGAACCGATCTGGAACGGCGAGGTATTTTGGTAACGATTTGTTGTTCGCAGAACCTCCGTTCAATCTGACCGAGCCGTATAATGCCCGGTTCAAGTGTATGCGCTTGTTCGTCCAAATTCGGCACCTGTGTTTCGGTGCGCTCCTGCTGGCGGTCCCAATGGCTGGCGCGACCAACGCATCATGGAGCGGCGCGCTGATTGACGCATCTGGGAAGCCGGTGGCTGGCGCGGTGGTTAAGCTTCATCCAGCCTCCGGAGGCCACGACTACACAGCCACTACTGCCTCAAATGGCAAGTTTCAGCTGGTAGACATTGCCGCGGGTTCTTACGAGCTTTCGGCTGCGGCTGCAGGAAAGGAATGGAAGGCTGCGATGCCGCAGGTGGTCACGGACGGAGCAGTGCTGACGATTTGGCTGCAGATGTCCCTGGTCGGGCAAGACCTGCGAAGCGTGGCGCCCAGTTCTGAGACCACCGCACAGGCCAGCGGGGGAGAGCACCTTTCCAGTTCTGAGGTCTCGAATCTCCCGCTTAATGCGCGCGACTTCAGCAAGTTGCTGCTGCTGGCAGCCGGCACAATGACCGACGCCAATGGCGCGGCGAACTTCACCCAGCAGTTCGCGGTGAATGGACAGCGCGGCATGGCCACCGTGTTTGCCACCGATGGCTTCGATACCACGGATCCGGAAATGGGCGGTGCGACATTTTCCAATTTCAATGTAGATGCGATCCAGGAAGTGCAGGCCAATTCCGGCGTGATGGCCGCGGAGATCGGTCACGGGGCCGCGAGTTTCACGAACGTTGTCACGAAGTCGGGAACCGATCAGGTTCACGGGAGTCTGTTTGAGTTCGTGCGCAACGCGGCTTTCGACGCTCGGAACTATTTCGACTACAAGGATCCTACCGGGCAGCGGCGCATTCCTCCCTTCGTGCGCAACGAATTTGGGTTCACCAACGGAGGGCCGGTCGTGATTCCCGGGCTCTACGACGGACGCGGGCGAACATATTATTTCGGCGAGTATCAGGGATTTCGCCAGGTACTTGGAACGACGCAGGTCATTCCAGTGCCGACTGCGGACGAGCGGAAGGGAATCGATACACAGACCTTTCCTGGCGACACGCTGACGGTCCCGGTGAATGCGGCGGTGCTGCCCATCCTGAATCAATATCCGCTGCCGAACCAACCTTCGGGAGCGTTTGGCGATCGCACCTACGCCACGTCATCCAAGATTGACACACGGACAGATCAGTTCTCCATCCGGATCGATCAGCTGATTTCGAATAAATCGTCGGTGATGGGAAGATTCAGTCTGAACCAGGTGACGGGGCCGCTGACCAATCCCGACCAGACGGCGATCGATCCTACTTTCGGAGTGCAGTTCTTCGATCACCAACGGAACGCGGGCATAAAGTATGTGCGCACCCTTTCTCCACATTTCATTTCCGAAACCTCCCTTGGCTACATTCGCAGCACGCCCTTCTTTCCCACTACCAACCACACGCAGCCGGGGATCGGTTTCGGCGACGGTCTGTTCCAGGGCTTCTACACGCCGGCTGGTTCGATTTTCGGCTCTTACAGCAATCTTTATCAATTCAAAGAAGACATGACGTGGGTGCACGGATCGCATGCCTTCAAGTGGGGGGTGGAGATTCGAGTCAACCGGGACTCCACGATTTTTGGAACGAATCCGAATGGGGCGTACGATTTTGGAGGAGGCACCGCGTATTCGCCGGTGTTGATCAAGTCGGCCAGTGGCACACACGATATTCAGGTTGGCGATCCGTTGCCGGACTCGCTAACCGGCTTGCTAACCGCAACTCCCTTTTCTTACAACATCGCAGCGCCCGCCAGTATCACGCCGACGGGCGACAAGTTCGACGAAGCGGGCGTGCGGCGCGAGGCTTACAACTTTTATTTTCAGGACGCGTGGAAGGCTACCGCAAAACTCACCGTGAACTATGGATTGCGCTATGAGGTGAACAGTCGCATTCATGAGGCGACCAAGCGCACATCGCTTCCTATATTCATCGGAGCAGACGGCAAGCCCACGTCGTACGGCGACCGCACCGCAACCCAGATCATGCTGATCAATCCCCAGCCACCGTACAACCAGGATTGGAACGGCTGGGGGCCGCGCCTGGGGCTGGATTATGCACTGGGCCAACACACCGTGCTACATGCGGGCGGAGCCATCAACACGCTTCTGCCCAATCTGTGGCAGGATAATTTTCTGACTGCGGGAATTCCTTTCGTGTTTGCACCATATGTGACCGCGTTGCCGCGAGTCTCGGTCCCCTTTCAAAACACGTTCGTACCTGTGAGTTTGCCGACAGCCTATGACGTTCAGGGGCAACCGATTTTCGCAACCGGGAGAAGCCAGGATGTTCCATCGAACACCGAGATGGATATGGTGCGGTTCCAAAAAGACCTGAGTGCGCTCACGCCAGGCGATCAAGTGCAATTGCTCACGATCTCGGGCATTGCGCGGAATTTCGCCAATGGCTACATCGGCAGCTGGACGGCGGGAGTCGATCACGATTTTCACGACGTAAAGGTGAATGTCTCCTACGTAGCGACCACGGGAATTCATTTAGCCAGGGTCTATTCTCCTAATAGTTACAACGGAGCCGACCCCGCGCATGCGCCGTTCACGGAGTTCAATTCGGCGGGTCAGGCCACGGGCGGTTATGGAGCTGAATTTCTGATGACCAGCGGCTCGCATTCCACATACCATGCGCTGCAGGCCAGCGCGACCAAGAACTCGGCGCGGGTCGGGTTGGGATTGCAGGCCAGCTATACATATTCGAAGTCGATTGACGATACGAGTGCGGTGCTGGGCGGGTTGTTCGGCGCGTCGGGGACGATTCTGCAGACCTTGCCGCAGGATCCATGGAACCCGTCGGAGGAGAAAGGTCCGTCGACCTTCGATGTGACCCATGTGTTTTCGGCGAGCATCATTCAATTGTTGCCGCTGGATCGCATCGGTTTCTTGCGGCCGCTGGGGCCCGTCGTGACGAGGGGTTGGCAGTTTCTGAATATTACGACACTGACTACAGGGTCGCCCTTCAGCGTGTATTCGGGAATTCAGCAGACCGGTGCGGGCGCAGGCGGCACCGACCGGCCTGACTTGGTTTCCGTGCCACATTTTTCGACAAGCCGCACCGTGCGGGACGACTATTTCGGGATGGGTTCGAACAATGCTTCGTTCTTCAATATTCCGATCAACGTTCCGGATGGGACGGGACCAAACCACGGACGCTTCGGGACGCTGGGCCGCGATACGTTCCGTGGACCTGGATATCATGACTTTGATTTCGCGCTGGTCAAAGACACGCCGTTTGGACATCGGGGAGGCGGCGAGTTCGGGACAGTGGAGTTCCGCGCGGAGTTTTTCAACCTGTTCAACATCGTGAATTTCGGATTGCCGTCGAATATTGTTCGTGGGAGCGGATTCGGGATCATCAGCAAGACCGCAGGAACTTCCCGCCAGATCCAATTCTCGCTGAAGGTGATTTATTGAAGATAGCGATCGACGAAGGGACGTTCGGGGGAAGCTATTTTTTCGCGAGATACTTGCCGACTAAGGTGGCGCAGGCTTCCACAAATTCCTGTTCCGGCTTTGTGAAGGTGCTGGTGAAATAGCTCTCAATATCGAGTTCGGCGGCGAGCTTGTTCTTCACGAAGATGGGGACCACGATTTCGCATTTTACGAGAGGCGATCCCGCGAGATAACGCGGGTCCTTGGAGACATCGGGTACGACTACTGTCTGCGCATCACGGGCGGCAGCGCCACACAGTCCAGTGTTGAGGGGAATACGGGCATTCGGCGTGAAACTGCCGACGTAAGGTCCGATCAGCAGGACATCCGGATTCGCCGGATCGACTAAGTAAAAGCCCACCCAATTGTAGCGCGCCATTTTTTCATGCATGCGCGCGGAGACATGCTCCATGATCGACTTGACGGAGGAGGCGGTCCCAGCGAAGTCCTGGAACTCGTGGAGAAGTTCGTCGTGTACGGGAAGCATGGTTCGGTTCTTTCCGGAGCAGGCGTCAAATCCATATTAGGGCACGTTGCCGCGGATGGCGGCAAAATCGTACGCAGAACCCCGTGACGAGTTGTGGTCGCCCGAAGCGCTCAGTTCAAGCCAGGAATGGAGATGAAAACGGAACTTTTCGGCAGGCCCGCGCGTACAGGCAGCAGGGGAGGTGTGTGGCGATGCGGATACTGCGGGTTGCGGGAATCTTGCTGGCGGCATCGATCTCCTTCGCTCAGAGTGCAGCGCCGGAACCGTCGAAGGAGCCGGGCCCGGCGGATGCGGCGCTGACCGCGGAAGCTATCATGGCTCATGTGGCCGAAAATCAGGACCGTAGCGAAGACTTGCGTCGGCAATACGTCTACCGCCAGCACACCCACATCCTCACGCACAAACCCAAGGGGCGGTTGCTACGCGAAGAGACCGCTGACTATGACGTAGTTCCTACAGCCGAAGGAACCCAGAAAGAACTTAAATTGCTTACCGGCCGCTACTGGAACAAGGGAAAGTACGAGGCGTTTGAGGGCGAGCCGGTTCCTGAGGCAGAGAGTCTTGACGGCAGTTTGATTCACGGGTTTCGGGAAGATCTATCGGATGAGAAGACGAAGGACGGGCTGGCGAAGGATCTGTTTCCTCTGACCACCGAAGGGCAGAGGGACCTCGAATTCTCCCTGCTGGGGCAGGAAGTGCAGGAAGGGCGCAGCACATACCACATCAGTTTTCGTCCCAAGGACAAGAACGACATCTCGTGGGCTGGCGAGGCGTACATCGACGCAGCCGAGTTTCAACCGGTGCGGGTCTTCACCAAACTGTCGCGGCGGATACCGTTCGGTGTGCGGACATTTCTCGGCACCGATCTGCCGGGCATCGGCTTCAACGTGGTGTACAAGCGGCAGGAGGATGGAGTCTGGTTTCCAGCCACATTCGGAACGGAGTTCCGGATTCGCGCGCTGTTCTTCATCAATCGGGAAGTGTCGGTCTCGTTGGAAAATTCAGGTTTTCAGCACACGCACGTGGAGAGCAAGATGAAGGTCGTGGGGCCGGTCGAGTGAGCGCCGCGATTATTGCCGAGACTACTGTCTCCACATGACTTAGTCGCCGCTGGCGTGGTGCTGCGAAGGAACCAGGACCAGGCGCGGGCGGGCCGTTTGAGGCTGTGCGTTGCGGCCGAATGCGTTCAGGATGCAAATGACAGCGACGTAAGCGGCGAGGACGCCGAGGCTTACTGAAGCGATGACTGTGACGAAGAGCAGGACGGGCATTATCAACGAGATCACGTTCGACCAACCTTAAGATTTCAGAGTCTGTTGCAGCGCCTCTCCCATCCGTAGTTATTGCCTGAGCGCGAATCCCCAATCTAACCTGCGTTGACGCTCCGCGCTGTTGACGACTAAGATACGGAGTAGAGCTGTGCAATTCCACTTTCCTCCAATTCTGGTTACCTGTCGACGTTACGGAAGGGGTATGAACCCCAGCGAATGATGCCGATTACCAAGATTTCGGTCCGTGGCGCCCGGCAACACAATCTCAAGAACATCGATGTTGAGATTCCACGGAACACCCTGACGGTGGTGACTGGGCTGAGCGGGTCGGGGAAATCCTCGCTCGCCTTTGACACGATTTATGCCGAGGGACAACGCCGCTATGTGGAGACTCTTTCGGCCTATGCTCGGCAGTTTCTGGACCAGATGGAACGTCCGGATGTTGATGCAATTGATGGACTTAGCCCATCGATCTCGATCGAGCAGAAGACCACCAGCCGCAGCCCGCGCTCGACCGTTGGGACCATCACCGAGATCTACGACTATCTTCGATTATTGTTCGCCTCGATTGGCGTGCCGCATTGCCCGAAGTGCGGACGCGCGATCAGCCGGCAATCGGCGGATCAGATCGTCCAGCGCGTGATGGCGCTGAGTCCGGAGGATCGCGTCATGGTGATGGCGCCGATCGTCCGCGGACGCAAGGGCGAATTCAAGAGAGAGATGGAGACGCTCGTCAAGCACGGGTACACGCGGGCGCGCATTGACGGGGAACTGGTGAGCCTCGACGACGAGGCGCTGATCAATCTCGACAAGCGGAAGAATCACACCATCGAAGTAGTGATTGATCGCCTCTTGGTGAAGCCCGGGATTGAGCATCGACTGGAAATGTCAGTGGGGCTAGCGATGAAGCTGGCCGGCGGCCTGGTGCAGGTTGCCGTGGTAGGCGGCGAAGAGCAGCTTTACTCAGAGAAGCTTGCTTGTCCGGACTGCGGCATCAACGTGCCGCAACTCGAGCCGCGTTCGTTCTCGTTTAACAGTATGTATGGAGCTTGTCCGGAGTGCCATGGGCTGGGCAGCAAGTATGACTTCGATCCCGCGAAGGTGATCAGCGATTGGTCGAAGCCTCTGCTCGAAGGCGGGCTGGGGCCGGGGTCGGCGTCGCAGAATCTGATTCACATGCTTCAGATTTCGGCGGCGGCGTATGGCATCGATCTGAACACGCCGTTTGAGAAATTTCCCGAGAAGACGCAGGACTTTCTGCTGAATGGCGAGCCGGGGCGCGGCGGGCGGACTGGATTTCACGGCGTCTTTGGATATCTGAAGCAGAATCTGGAGGAGTCGACCTCTGAGGGCTACCGCGACTGGTTGATGGATCATATGTCGGCAACCGAGTGCCCGACGTGCCATGGGAAGCGGCTGCGGCCAGAAAGCTTGGCGGTCAAAGTGAATGGGATGTCGATTGCCGACTTTACCGCGATGCCGGTGGCGCGGTCGCTGGCGGTGGCACGGGGCATCAAGCTGGCGGGACGCGAGGCGGCGATAGCCGGGCGCGTCATGCACGAGGTCGTGGAACGGCTGCAATTCCTGGATGCAGTCGGGTTGGGATACATCTCGCTCGATCGTTCGGCGGCTACGCTTTCGGGCGGCGAGGGGCAGCGGATCCGGCTGGCGACACAGATTGGGTCCAAACTTCGGGGTGTGCTTTATGTGCTGGACGAGCCGTCGATCGGATTGCACCACCGCGACAACGACCGGCTGCTGACTGCGCTCGAGAACCTGCGCGACCTGGGCAACACGGTTCTGGTCGTAGAGCACGATGAGGAGACGATTCGGCGGGCGGATTATGTCGTCGATCTGGGGCCGGGAGCGGGTCGGCATGGCGGAAGCTTAGTGGCGCACGGAACGCCGGAGCAGATCATGGACGATCCTGACTCGCTGACCGGGGCGTACATCTCAGGGCGAACGTCGATTGCGATGCGGCCGGAGCGGAGGCACGCGAACGGCGCGCCGCTGACGATTCTGGGCGCGAAGGAAAACAATCTCAAGAACCTCGATGTGACGTTCCCGCTGGGCGTGATGACCGTGGTGACCGGGGTCTCAGGGTCGGGCAAATCGACGCTGGTCAACGACATCCTGTATCGTGCGCTGGCGCGACAGCTCTACCGGTCGCGCGAGAAGTCGGGCGAGCACAAGTCGATTTCCGGCGCAGAAAACATAGATAAAGTGATTCGCATCGACCAGTCGCCGATTGGGCGAACGCCGCGGTCGAATCCCGCAACTTATACGGGAGTCTTTACGCAGATCCGCGACTTCTACGCGATGCTGCCGGAATCGCGCGAGCGCGGGTACAAAGCGGGACGGTTTTCGTTCAACGTTTCCGGCGGGCGCTGCGAGGCCTGCCAGGGCGAAGGGCAGCGGCGCATCGAAATGAATTTTCTGCCCGATGTTTATGTGCTATGCGAGGTCTGCGGCGGACGCCGATATAATCACGAGACGCTTGCGGTAAAGTACAACGGAAATTCGATTGCCGACTTGCTGGAGATGCCAGTCTCCGATGCGCTGCCGATTCTGGAGAATATTCCGCAAGTAAAGCAGAAGCTGCAAACTCTCGTTGACGTTGGCCTGGGATACATTCATCTGGGGCAATCGGCAGTGACGCTTTCGGGCGGCGAAGCGCAGCGCATCAAGCTGGCGCGCGAGTTGAGCAAGCGGCAGACGGGCAAAACGTTGTATCTGCTCGACGAGCCGACCACCGGGCTGCACTTCGACGACGTAAAGAAGTTGCTCGATGTACTGCACCGGTTGACCGACCTGGGGAACTCGATCATCATCATCGAGCACAATCTGGACGTCATCCGGAACGCCGACTGGATTATTGATCTGGGTCCCGAAGGCGGCGAAGATGGCGGGCGTCTCGTAGCACAGGGCACGCCGGAGACGGTGGCGCGAGTGAAGAAGTCGTATACGGGGCAGGCGCTGGCGGGGTATTTCGGGAAAGCAGTTGCTGGTTCTAGGTTGCCAGTTGTCAGTTGAAGGAAATTCTTTGTCATCTTCCGACAATCCGCAGTTTGATCCGCAAGTGCCGGTGAGCACGGAGCCGCAGCCGCTAACGATCGCGCCTGAGCAATACGTTCTCGGGTCCGCTGCGCCCATGGTCAATCCTCCGGCCGCACCCGGGCCGCCGCCTGTCGAGAATCCCATCTGGAGCGGATGGGATGTGCTGTTGATTGCCGGGATGACGTTTCTTTCCATGCTGATATTGCAACTCCTCGTGATTGTTGGCGCGCTTTGGTTGGTCTATCCGCACTCGAACCTGGCGACGGTTTCGCAGAAACCAATTCTGCTTCTGGTCTCTCAGTTTCTGATCTACGCCGTCGTGGCAGCGTGTATGGTCATGCTCGTTGAGGGCAAGTATCACGTGGCATTCTGGCAGGCGATCCGGTGGAACTGGCCGCAGTCGGTCTGGAAGCTGTTGGCATTGGGATCGGTGATGTTGTTCGTGCTGGGGATGCTACAGAGCCTGCTGCCAATGCCGAAAGACACCCCGTTCGAGCACCTTTTCGACCGCCCTCGGGACGCCTATCTTCTAGCGATTATCGCCGTCAGCATTGGGCCGCTGATGGAGGAATTGTTCTTTCGCGGCTTCATGTATCCGGTGCTGGCGCGGCGCATGGGCGCGGCCTGGGGAATCGTGCTGACCGCGCTGCCGTTCGGGCTGATTCATCTGCCGCAGTATGGGTGGGCGTGGGGAGCGGCCCTGGTGATCGTTGCCGTTGGCGTCGTCTGCGGCGTCGTGCGGGCGGCGACTCGTTCGGTGGGCGCCAGCTTTCTGGTGCATGTGGGGTACAACGGGACCCAGATGGTGATCGCATTAGTTTATACGCACGGCTTCCGCCATATGGAGAAGGCGCTCTTCTTCGGGTAGTTACGCCACGCGTAGAAAATCAGCAATCTCAGAAACGGGTCTGCTTCATCGCCAGATCTATACATTGCGACCTGTCTTATTTGCGATACAACTGGCGACGATTGACGTATAGTAGGCAAGCCCAGATCTTGGATGAGGTATGAGTCAATCAGCTTTCCCTAGATCAAACCAAGAATCATCGCCCAAAACCGTCGCTGAGACGCTTCTGTCACCCAGCATTCTGGAAGCCGTTCCGGATGCTGTGATTGTCGTCAACCGGCAGGGCGTCATCATTCAGGTGAACTCCCAGGCAGAGACTTTGTTCGGCTACACACGCGACGAACTCATCGGGCAGAAGATCGAGATGCTGGTTCCGGAACGACAGAGGCCGGAGCACGCCCGTCATCAGGAGGAGTTTCATTCCAAGCCCAAGATTCGCCGCATGGGATCAGGGCTCGATCTCTATGGCAGGCGCCGCGACGGGTCCGAGTTCCCCGTAGAGATCAGCCTTAGTCCTGTCGCAAGCCATGACGAGACGATGGTCCTCAGCGTTATCCGTGACATCAGCGACAGAAAGCTTATTGAAGCGGAACTGCGCCGGGCCAACGAGGAACTCGACCGGAGAAAGAGCCGCGAATTGCGCGATTCTCAAAATCGCATGGCGCTGATCGTCGACTCCTCGCAGGACGCAATTATCGGCAAGAACCTCGACGGCATTGTCACGCACTGGAACAAAGGCGCGGAGCGCATCTATGGCTACACGGCGCAGGAGATGATTGGCAGGCCGATCTCGGTGCTCGCGCCCAAGGAACGGGTGGACGAGATTCCCGCGATTCTGCACAAAATCCGCAGCGGACAGCGCGTCGAATACTTCGAGTCGGTTCGCGTCACCAAAGAGAAGCGAACTTTGAACGTCTCGATTTCGGTTTCGCCCATCTATGACGAGGAAGGCCGCGTGGTTGGCGCGTCGACGATTGCCCGAGATATCACATCGCAGAAGAAGGTCGAGGACCAGCTCCGGCAGTCCCAAAAGATGGAAGCCGTGGGACGCCTCGCAGGTGGCGTTGCCCACGACTTCAACAATCTGCTAGGGATTGTGACCGCTTGTACAGAGTTGCTAAGGAGCCGCGTCGATGCCGAAAGCATGGAATACATCGACAACATTCGTGAAGCAGCAAAGCGCGGAGCGTCCCTGACCCGGCAACTGCTCGCGTTCAGCCGCAGGCAGACTGTGCAGTCTCAACTTGTCGACTGGAACGAGCGTCTCAAGGAAGTGAGCAAGCTTTTGCGTCCCTTGATGGGAGACGATGTTGAGCTCTTGCTTTTGCCGCGGCCGCCCACAGCGGTAGTGGAAGCGGATCCCGGACAACTGGATCAGATTGTCATTAATCTGGCGGTCAACGCTCGGGACGCCATGCCCCATGGCGGAAAACTGATTATCGAAACCGCTATCTGCGATTTCGATGAATCGTTTATCCGGGAGCATCCGGAGATCAGCGTGGGGCGCTACGTGATGCTGGCCGTCAGCGACAACGGGACTGGCATGGATGAGGCCACGCGATTACGCATCTTCGAACCTTTCTTCACCACGAAGGAAGTCGGCAAGGGCAGCGGGCTTGGCTTAGCCACGGTGTATGGAATCGTGAAGCAGAGCGGCGGGCATGTCTGGGTCTACAGCGAACCGGGGCAAGGCACCACGTTCAAGATTTATCTTCCCAGCGCGGAACACAAGTTGGAGACATCGCAAGCTGCCAACGCCGAGGCCCTACCCCCCCGGAGGGAGGGTGCCACCGTTTTATTGGCAGAAGATGATCCCGTCATGCGGCGGTTGACGCGGAAGATGTTGGAAGGTCACGGTTATCACGTCCTTGAGGCTGAAGACGGAAAAGACGCTTTGGAAAGGGTCAGTTCGCACAGCGGAAGAATCGACGTTACGCTCACCGATGTCATGATGAAAGGAATGAACGGGCCGGAGTTGGTGCTCCGACTTACGGTTTCTCACCCCGGGATGAAAGTTGTGTATATGTCGGGATACACCGGCGAACTTGTCGCGAAGCAGGGGGTCGATAGCGGCATCCGGTTGCTGGAAAAGCCGTTCACACGGATCGATTTGTTGAAAACGATCGATGCGGCGCTGGGTTAGTTGTTCTCTGGATTTTGTCGAGCTTCCGTGGCGCCAAGAACTATCATCGAATCGTAGATCAATTCGCAGCTCGCAACGTTTCTCGTTGATCTCTCAGATCGGGTCTGCGATACTCGGACGCTATGAAAGGTAATCCAAAAGTTATTGCTGAGCTGAATAAGGCATTACGCGAAGAGTTGACCGCGATCAACCAGTACTTTTTGCATGCGGAAATGTGCGAGAACTGGGGATACGACAAGCTTTCCGATTTCATCAAGAAACAGTCCATCGGCGAAATGAAACACGCCGAAGTGCTGATCGAGAGGATCTTGTTTCTGGATGGCAGCCCGTCGATGCAACCGCTGGAACTGACGGTCGGTGGTTCGGTCAAAGCGATGATCGAAAGCGATCTGGCGCTGGAACTCGGGGCGGTGAAGCAATATAACGACGCCGTCGCGATTGCCACCAAAGAAGGCGACAATGGCTCGCGCGACCTACTGGTCCAACTTCTGAAAGACGAAGAGAGCCACGTCGACTTTCTCGAAGCCCAGGTACATCTGATCAAAGAGGTTGGCTACGAACGCTATCTGACGATGCAAATGGGCGAGAACGAAGAGTAGGGAACGGCCTGTATGGCGCGGGTACTCCTGCCCGTTCCATGTTCGTCTATTTCACCGTGACCGTCAGCAACTGCGCGCCACTCACCACATAGTCGAGCGGTGGGGTCGCTGTTTCGTCGACGCTCGATTCCCCGCTGACGATCATCTCTTGATTGCCGCGCATGCCGTCCATCACATTCATGACCGAAATAGGCAACGTCGGCATCACCTTGTCGGCGACGCGGGCCTCCGGGTCGGCCTCCAGCAACGAAACGTAGAGACGGTTGTTGGCATGCTCTTTGTTGAGCAACGCGATCGTAGACGCCAGATCAAGCTTGCGGCCGAACGCGGGATTGGTGCGCCCCACGCGATCGAGCGTGTCGCCATCGCTGACCAGAATGCGTAGGGTTCCCTTGCTGGCGGAAGTCGGAATTTTGACCGGTATCTGGCGAACCACGCGCTCGCCACGATAGGGAGCCAGCACGGTTTCAACGATAATTTCGTCTCCAGGACGCGCTTCGCTCACGTCGGTGCGGGCGCTTTCCAGGCGCGCCCAGCGCCGTTCACGCACCAGATCGAAATCAAGCTTCACACCCTTTACGGCCGGTGCGTTGTAGGGATTGTCGTAGATGCGTCCGAAGCGCTCGCCCAGCGAGAGGGCGGCGGCCATGGCGGCGGGCTGACCATTCTCGGCGGGAACGAACATGTTCTTGAGCCCGACCTCGGGAAAGCCCTTCACATTGATGCTGCCGTTAAGCCGGTAGGTGATCTCTTCTCCGTATTCGTTCACGCCGTGCAGCGCGTTAAAAACGGTCGCCATGATGGCCACCGGGCTGAGGCGCGGATTGTTCAATACTTCGTAGTGGAATTCTTTTTGCGTCGCGCCGCCGCTTCCGTGAATGGTCAGCGTTACCGGAATCATGTCGGGCTGTTTGTTGAAGACGCCCATGATGCCAGTATGGCGATCCTGCACGAAGACGCCCGCCTGCTCAGTCGTGTTGACGATCTTGAAAGCATTGAGCGGGGAGGGCAGCGTGGCCAGCACGTTGGCCTTGTTCATGGGCAGATCGACGGAGCCGAACTGCAGCAAAGGATGTCCGCAGGCCAACAGGCGCTGGGGATCGATGTAGGTTACAGTGCAGGTGGCCGCGATATCCATATCGCCGCGCACGAGAATTGCACTGACCGCCGAGCCCGCTTCGAGAGGTTCTGGTTGTTTGTCTTCGCTGACGGAGCCTGCGCCCATCACCGGGGCGACTCCGGCAGAGGCGAATTGTCCCGCGAAGCGCCGCACAGTCTCCTCGGAAAATCCGTTGAAGACTAAAGGTGTGTCGATCGGCTTAAGGTAGCTGGCGTAATTCTCCGCGGACGCGGGGTTGGAACTGCTCTCACCAGGACTGGCCGTCTTTCCCGCGGCGTTGGTCACTCCTGGCTTGGTCGCCGCAGCCTCTTCGGCGGGTGACTTGTCGAGTGCATTGATCTCGAGCATGTCGGCAATGGGAGTGACTCCGGCGATCGGTTCCTTCGAGAACTCACCGATGCGGAAGGCGAGTGCACCCGCGAGCTTGCCGTTGAGATAGACAGGGCTTCCGCTCATGCCGGCCACGACGCCGGTGTATTCCACCTTGGTTCCATGCAAGCGAATCAGAATAATGTCGCCCTTCGGCCCATTCACGTTGTGCAATACGCCCAGAACTTCCAGGTCCATCGATTCCGGTTTTACGCCCTCGAATACCGTGAGCGCGTATCCGCGCATGCCCGGATGAATCTGGTCCACCGAAATCGTGGGCTGAGAAACTTGAGCAGACAACAAAATTGTGGGTAGGGATAGACCTAGGACGAGAAGCGCCAAAACAACTTTTCTCATGTAATGCCCCGACAGGACCCGCCAACAGGTCCTCTCACTGATTAGACTCAGACCAACTGCGACTCGTTGCACGGAGGGGAAAGATCTGGGACCGGGCAAAACATCCCAATTGCGAATCCTTGCGTCTATACTAGCACAGGGAGATTTCGGGGTTCACCATGTTTAATTGTTACAAAGACAAGACTTTAGAGGGCAGAAGCCGCAGCCGGCCAGCCCTTCCGCTCGTTATGATTCTGGCTTTATTCGCCGCGTCGATGCCAGTTTCGGCGCAGGATCAGCAAGGGCAGACGCCGGCCACCCAAACGCCATCCCAGACGCCGGACAACGGCAAGCCTAAGCAGGACGCCCCGGCCGAGGCAGGTGGCCCCACGGACAACATCGGTCCGTACGCGATCCCAAAGAAAAAGGCGGAAGACGCCCCTCCGCCACCTCCGCCGGTCACGGCGAAGAAAGTCGAGGACATGCCCGACTACTCGCTGAAGGTAAACGTTCCACTCGTCAATGTTGATGTGTTGGTAACGACCAAAGACGGGCAATTTATTCCAGGGCTGAAAGCGGGCAATTTCCGAATCCTGGAGGATGGCGTTCCGCAGCAGGTGTCGCACTTCGCGGTCTCGGAGGCTCCGATTACCGCCGTGCTGCTCGTAGAGTTTGCATCGACAACCTGGCCGCTTCTTGTCGAATCTCTCAATGCCTCCTACGCCTTCGCGAGCACATTGAAGAAGGACGACTGGGTTGCCGTTGCGTACTACGATATGCAGCCCCACATCCTCGTGGACTTTACCCAGGACAAGCGCGCGGTCTTTGGCGCGCTCAACCAGTTGCGGATTCCGGGCTTCGCCGAGACGAACGAGTTTGACGCGCTCTACGACACCCTGGACCGGCTCGATCGGGTGGAGGGCAAGAAATATATCATCTTGATCTCGACCGGAGTCGACACCTTCAGCAAGCTGACGCTGGACAAGATCACGAAAAAGATTAAGGACTCCAAAGACATTACCATTTTTCCGGTCAGCATTGGCTGGTACCTGCGAGAGTATTGCGAAGTTCACCACTGCACGGGCGTTTCTCACGGAATTGCCAGCCCGCACATACAGACCATTGACTATCTGCAGGCTGACAACGAAATGAAGACCTTCGCGGCAATGACCGGGGGCCGGGCTTATTTCCCACGTTTCCAGGCAGAGTTTGGCGAAGACTTCCAACAGATCGGAGAGGACATCCGCCGGCAGTACACTTTGTCTTATGCGCCAACCAACTCGAAGTTGGATGGTACCTACCGCAAACTGAAGGTGCAGGTGGTCGGTCCCGATGGTGGTCCTTTAAAAGTAAAAGACCAAAAGGGCAAGGACGTGAAAATCGACGTCGTTGCACGCGACGGATATACGGCCAAACACACGGTCGACTAGCGGTTCATCTTCAATCTGCGCATGCCGGTACGAAACCCGTACTGGCGTGCGCGGAACGGCATCCCCAGACGCCCCGTAAAGATCTTGTCAAAATTGCTGTACGGCCACCCATACCCCCTCCATTGTTGTATGCTTCCGAGGCACAATCGCTGGCGTTCCGATTTCTAAGAGCCATAGGAGTGTCCCCTTGCCCAAGAGATTTCTTCCAGCCGTTTTCCTTTGTCTCGCAGTCTCCAGCCTTTCCTTCGCGCAGACAATTCAGCGCCTCGTGCATCAACCGCCGAACGGCGCTTTACTCTGTTTCCAGCTGACGGATGGCACCGTGCTCTGTCAAGGCGACGGCGAGTCCGAGTGGTACAAACTCACTCCCGACAACACTGGCAGCTATGTCAATGGCACCTGGACGAGGGCGGCGAACTTGCCCGCAGGATATGTTCCGGATGCTTTTGCGTCCGCTGTGCTCGCCGACGGCCGCTTGGTCATCACCGGCGGAGAGTACCTGAATGGTGCGTTCACGCTCACGAATCTGGGCGCAATTTATGATCCCAAGGCGAACACCTGGACGAATCTTCCCGCGCCCGCGAGTTGGCCGTACATCGGGGATTCGCCGTCGGTCGTATTGCCGAACGGACTTTTCCTGGTGGGCAACAAAC
>Ga0335083_10002528_pt1 | contig 24046 bp, 24 predicted proteins | sample Lox_Sample_42_FD_206716 | JGI IMG/M metagenome (GOLD analysis project Ga0335083, IMG submission 206716) | Soil microbial communities from Loxahatchee National Wildlife Refuge, Florida, United States - Lox_Sample_4.2 | ecosystem: Environmental > Terrestrial > Soil > Wetlands | place: USA...
CGCTGGGGCGGCGCAGGCGGCGGCGCCAACTGGGCGATGGCGGGGCCAGCGAGCAGGCCGGCAAGAACCAGCGGGACAAGACGCGGACAGCGCATGAACTTACCCTCGGTCGAAAGACCTTGCAGAGCGTAAGCAGGCGTCTTGTCGCTTCAATCCGGCCTAAGGTGTAGGGAAAGGCCTACACCGCAGCCCAAGCCTGCACGAGCGCACGGACCTGCTCCTCGTCGGAGCGCCATTCGCCGCCGTCCATCCCGAGCCCATCGGCTGCCCGGTAGCGCATGCCCGAAGGAATCACGCGTTTGGCCGACGCGTGCAGTTCCCGCGCCCCCGTCAGCGCGGCGAGACGGGCGATGTTGTCCGGCGTGATGCCGGCGCCGGGCATCACGGTCAGCCTGCTTCCGGCCCGTTCGATGCACGCCTTGATCTGTGGCACGCCATCGAGTGCCGAAGGCTTGCCGCCCGAGGTGAGCACGCGTTCGGCGCCCAGCGCGACGATGTCTTCGAGTGCACGCATCGGCTCGCGCACCAGATCGAACGCGCGATGGAAGGTGACGCCCATGCGCCCGGCCGCCATCACCAGCTCGCTGCACGCTTCCATGTCGACGTCGCCGTCGGCATCGAGCGCGCCGAGCACCACGCCATCGCAACCCAGCGCGGCGCAGGCTTCGATGTCGCGGCGCATGGTCGCCCGCTCGCCGTCGCTATAGAGGAAATCGCCGGCACGCGGACGGATCAACACATACAGCGGCAACCGCACCTGCTCGCGCACCAGCGCGATCTCGCCGTGTGAGGGCGTGAGGCCGCCCAGTTCCAGCGCCGTGCACAACTCGATGCGCCCCGCTCCACCCGCCTGCGCGGCGAGCGCGGAGTCGAGCGAATTGGCAGCAACCTCGAGCACACACGCCGGCATGTCAGAACACGCTCCTGGAAGGCAGCAGGCCGTCCTGCTTTTTCGCGTCACACACGGCATAGGAAAAGCCCGGCTGGATCGCAAATGCACCGACCTCGCCGTGGCGATTCATGGCCAGGAAACCGACCTGCAGGTCCTTGGACGCATTCGGCTTCTTCTTGATGATGCGCATCACCGCCTCCTGGCAGGCCTCCTGCGGCGAGCGCCCCTGTCGCATCAGTTCCACCACCAGGAAGCTGCCTGCGTTGCGTATCACTTCCTCGCCCACGCCGGTGGACGTAGCCGCTCCCACTTCGCCATCGACGTACAGGCCGGCGCCGATGATCGGGCTGTCGCCCACGCGGCCGCGCAACTTCCAGGCCATGCCGCTGGTCGTGCAGGCGCCGGCCAGCTGACCGTTTGCGTCAATGGCCAGCATGCCGATGGTGTCGTGGTTGTCCTTGCCGCCCGGGAGGCCGGTCTTGCCGTAATCGCGAACTTCGCTGTTGGCCGATGGCTGGTAGTGCGCGGTCTTCAGCCATTCTTTCCAGGCCTGCTCGGACTCGGGCGTCAGCAACTCCTCTTTCTTGAAGCCTTGCTCCAGCGCGAACTGCAACGCACCGTCGCCCACCAGCAGCACGTGAGGCGTGCGCTCCATGACGCGGCGCGCCACCTGGATCGGGTGGGCGATGTGTTCCAGCGCCGCCACTGCGCCGCAATTGCCCTGTGCATCCATGATGCTGGCGTCCAGCGTCACGTGACCGTCGCGATCCGGATAGCCCGCGCGTCCCACGCTATGGTTCTTGAGGTCGGCCTCGGGAATCATCGCGCCGGCTTCGACCGCATCCAGCGCATGTCCGCCCTTGGACAACACCGACCACGCCGCCTGGTTGGCAGCAACGCCGAAGTCCCAGGTGGATATCACGCGTGCGCCTGTGGCGCTCTTGCCCGGCGCCGTCGCGGCAGCGTCAGCCTTCCCCGCGATGGCCAGCGCCGACGCGCCAAGCAGGGAGACTTTCAGGAAATCTCTGCGGTCTGCCATGTGTGTTCCCGTGTTCGTGTGTCGGAAAAACGGAAAGCCCCGCGCCTTTCGACGCGGGGCTTCCCAATTACATCGATGACCGGCGCACGCGCCGGCTCGCCGAGATCAACCAGCGATTTCGACGCCCGAAGCCTGGGCGCCCTTCGGGCCCGTGGTGACTTCGAACTTCACGCGCTGACCTTCCTGCAGGCTGCGAAAGCCCTTGGAGTTGATTGCCGAAAAGTGGACGAACACGTCCTCCCCACCGTCCTCAGGCGCGATGAAGCCGAAACCCTTGGCGTCGTTGAACCACTTGACCGTACCGAAACGCATTGCGTGAACCTCTGAATCATGGACTGGATGCACCACGGAAAAGCGCTGAACCACCTTGACCCCTTGGTCCGCCGCCCCTGGCACGGCGGAAGTATCAACATGTTTGATGTCAAAGCGCAATATGGTGGATGGATTGGCACGATCAAAACCGTGCCAGCTGCTCACGTTTTGAGCAGTACCCCGAGGATGCGGGGCACTTCGGCGGTGGCGGCGGCCAGATGGGCGAAGATTTCCTCGATGCTGATCTCCTCCTCGTCCCCGCAACCGGCGGCAAAGTTCGCCACCAGCGCAAGACAGGCATATTCGAGCTCAAGCTCCCGCGCCAGCACGGCCTCGGGCATGCCGGTCATGCCCACCAGGTCACAACCATCGCGCTTCATCCGGGCGATCTCGGCGCGCGTTTCCAGTCGCGGCCCCTGGGTAGAGCCATAGCAACCGCCATCGATCACCGCCACGCCCGCCTTGTCCGCGGCAGCAATCAGTTGCCGACGCAACGATTCGGTGTACGGCTCGCTGAAATCGATATGGCGGACCTCGGCGCCCTCCACATCGCAAAAGCTGGTGTAGCGACCGTGGGTGTAATCAATGATCTGGTCGGGCACCACGACTACTCGCGGGCCCATGTCGCTGCGAATGCCGCCGACGGCATTGACGCCGATGACCTTGCGCGCGCCGAGCGAATGCAGGGCCCACAGGTTCGCGCGGTAGTTCACGCGATGCGGCGGCACGGTATGGCTTTCGCCATGTCGCGCCAGGAAGGCCACGCGTCGTCCGGCGAAGTCGCCGATCACCACGTCGCCGGAGGCAGCGCCGAACGGCGTGTCGATCGCGTGGCGCGAAACGTTTTCCAGGCCGGGGAAGTTGTACAAGCCGCTGCCGCCGATGACGGCCAGATCGATAGTCACGGGTCTTTCCTATTTCAATGAGATGTCATTTGCCGCGGCGGCCAGGCAGTCGGCGAAGCCTTGCAGGTGCCGGCCAAGCGCCTCACGCGTGCGCTCGTCGGCCAGCCTCCCTTCGATGATCTTGGTATGCGCCTGGAACACCAGCACGTCGCCCTGCGGCTCGGTACGGGCACCCGCACGCCGAAGCACGAGGCGCAATTGATCCTGTGCACGCACCGTGCCGGTGATGCCCGGGCTGGCGCCGATGATGCAGACCATCTTGCCGGTGAGCGGGGCCACCTTGCGCGACTTGCCGATGCGCGAGGCCCAGTCGACGGCGTTCTTCAGTACGCCGGTGATGCCGCCGTTGTATTCCGGGCGGGCGAACAGCAGGCCGTCGGCGTGCTCGATCGCCTCCTTGAACGCGGCCACCGGCGCCGGATCGCCCTGCTCCTCCACGTCCTGGTCGAACAAGGGAAGCTCGTGCAGGCGATGGATCAGGATGTTCATGCCCGGTGGCGCTAGCTCCTGCGCGTCCTTCAACAGCGCGCTATTGAAGGACGCCTGACGCAAGCTGCCGGAAATGCCCAATATGTTCATGCAGCCGTTCCCCGATGCTTACTTGAGTGCGTAGATGCCTGGCAGGTTGCGGCCCTGCTCGTGGTAGTCCATGCCAAAACCGAACACGTAGCGATCCGGCAGCTCGACGCCGTTGAAGTCCGCCACGATGCCATCGGTCAGCCGGTCGTGCTGCTTGGTGCACAAGCTGACCACCAGCACGCGGCGCGCGCCCCGGCGCAAACAGTCGTCGCGGACGGCCTTCAACGTGTGGCCTTCGTCCAGGATGTCGTCCACCAGCAGCACCGTACGGCCCCGCAGGTCGGCGATGGGCTCGCGCAACCAGTGCAACTCGCTGCCCGAAGTGGCACCGCGATAGCGAGTGGCATGCACGTAATCGAATTCCACGTCGGTACGCAGCGACAGCGCCAGCAGGCCGCCGAAGATCAGCGCACCGTTCATCACGGTAAGGAACACCGCACGCTCGCCATCCAGCGCGGCATCGATGCGCCGCCCCATGTCGGCGATGACCGTTTCCAGGGCCGGACGGTCGAACAACAGATCGGCATCGGCCAGGGCCGCTGCCAGCGAAGGGGTTGGATTCGTCATGCGCTTGCCTGTCCTTCCGCGCCGTGCAGCGCCGTGATGCGCGCGATGAAACGGTCGCGCTGTGGATTGTCGAGAAGTCCTTCCCAGGTGGATGCCACGGCACCGCGCAGTGACGCCAGACGTTCCGGCGCCGCAGCGGCGCGGCCGTGCACGGCGGCAATGGCCTCGTCCACCACATCGGGAAAACAGGCCAGCACCAGATCGCAACCGGCATCGAGGTGCGCACTCACGCGCGCCGCCACGCCACCTGCGGCCCCTGCCGCCGCCATGCTGATGTCGTCGCTGATCACCGCGCCCTGGAAGCCCAGTTCGCCACGCAGGATGTCGACGATCCAGCGACGGGAGAACCCCGCCGGCTGGGCGTCCACCGCGGGATAGACCACGTGCGCCACCATGACGGCTTCGGCGTGCGCGGCCAGGCTTTCCGCAAACGGCAGCAGGTCATCGCGGCGAATCTCGTCGAGGGAACGCTCGTCGATGGCCGTCGCCTTGTGCGTATCAGCCGCCACCGATCCGTGCCCGGGGAAATGCTTGAGCACGGCTGCCATGCCGCCAAGGTGCATGCCACGCACGTAAGCCTGTGCCAACTCCGCGGTAACGGCGGGATCGGCATGGAAAGCGCGCAGGCCGATCGCCGCGTTGCCGCGCGCCAGGTCCACGACCGGCGCAAAGCTGAAATCCACACCGCTGGCGCGCAGTTCGCTGGACATCACCCACGCGTGTTCCTCGGCGAGCCGGATCGCGTTTTCCGCATCGCGGTCAAAGGCCGCGCCGATGGTCGACAGCGGCGGCAGGCGGGTAAATCCCTCGCGAAAACGCTGCACAGGGCCGCCTTCCTGGTCGACAGCAACGAGCATGTCTTCGCCACCCACCTCGCGGATGGCGTCGATCAAGGCCATCAACTGATCGCGCGTGGCGAAGTTGCGCGAGAACAGCACCACGCCCGATACGCCGGGTGCCGTGAGCCACGCATGCTCGGCGGGAGCCAGCGCCGTGCCCGCAAGGCCGATCATCAGCATGCCGTGGGTTCTCCCGCGGCGTGTCGCTCATCCTGCGTCCAATGCGCGTAGGGATGGGCGATCAGGTTGACGTTGTAGTAGCGCGGCAGGTGGCTCACCTCGCGCCCCAGCCACTCGGGCCGCGGAAAGGCGGCATCGGCCGAGGAAAGCTCCACTTCGGCCACCACCAGCCCGGCGTTGTCACCAAAGAACTCATCCACTTCGAATAGCACGCCATCGACGACCACGTGATGACGGATCTTTTCCAGCACGCCGTCACACAACGTGGCCAGCATCTGCTCCGCGTCGTCCAGCGGCACCGGGTATTCGAACTCCGCGCGCTCGATGCCCAACTGCGCCGACTTGATGTTGAGCCATGCGCGATCGCCGGTACGCCGCACGCGCACCGAGGCATGCGCCGTGCCGTCGCGCAAGGCCTGCGCACTCACCAGGTAACCCTGCGCGATACGTTCGCTATGCGTGGCGGCGTCGCGCCAGCCGTCGCTAGCGAGGAGGAATTTGCGTTCGATCTCAATACCCATGATGTCTCCCGAATATCACCTTTCGAACAGCGCGATCGACTCCACGTGGGCGGTGTGCGGGAACATGTCCATCACGCCGGCCGCGCTCAAGCGAAACCCATGCTTCTGCACCAGGATGCCCGCATCGCGCGCCAGCGAGCCAGGATGGCATGACACATACACGATACGCCGGGTGTCCTTGTGCGGAAGGTACTCCAGCACCTTGTCGGCACCCGCGCGCGGCGGATCGAGCAGCAGCTTGTCCCACGATTGCTTCGCCCACGCCGCGTGGCGCTGGTCTTCGAACAGGTTGGCCACTTCGAAGCGTGCGTGGGTGATGCCGTTACGCGCCGCGTTCTCTGCGGCGCGCTCGACCAGCCCGTGCTCACCCTCGACACCGACGACTTCGGCCACGCGGCGCGCAATCGGCAACGTGAAATTGCCCAGGCCACAGAACAGGTCCAGCACGCGATCGTCTGGCTGCGGATCGAGCAACGCCATGGTGTGCGCCATCATGCGCTGGTTCATGCCTGCGTTGACCTGCACGAAATCCAGCGGGCGGAATTCCAGTTCCACGTCTTCGATGGCATCGTCGCCACTGGCAATGCGGAAGGCCAGCCGCGGATGCTCGGGCCACAGTGGATGCACGCTGCTCACGCCGCCGGGTTGCAGATAGATGGCAAAGCCATGCTCTTTGCCGAACGCGACCAGCGCATCGCGATCGCGCTCGCTCAGCGGGGACATGTGGCGGAACACGAGGGCGATGGTGTCATCGCCCGCGGCGAACTCGATCTGCGGAATATCGTTCGACGCATCCATGCCGCCCACCAGCTCGGCCAGCAGGCCGATCTTGGGGCCTAGCGCAGGATGCACTACTTCACACTGCTGGATGTCGGCGACGAAGCGCGGATTGCTCTCTTCGCGGAAGCCCACCAGCACGCGTCCCTTCTTCGCCACCGAGCGCACCGACAGGCGTCCCTTGCGGCGATAGCCCCAGGGCTCGTCCGTAAGCGGCGGCAGCCACAGCTCGGGCTCGACCTTGCCGATGCGCTCGAAGTTGTCCTTCAGTACGCGCTGCTTCACTTCGATTTGCGAAACCGCATCCAGATGCTGCAGCGAGCAGCCGCCGCACTGGCCGAAATGACGGCAACGCGGCTCGACGCGATGCGGCGAACGGGTGAGCAGCTCCACCACCTCGGCTTCGTCGTAATGACGATGACGCTTGCGGATGCGCAGCTTCACTTCTTCGCCCAGCAGTGCACCGCTGACGAAGACGGCCTTGCCGTCGAGGCGGGCGACACCCTTGCCGTCGTGGCTGAGGTCGGTGATGGTGGCTTGGAATTCATTCATGGGTACGGCGTCTTCCAGAAACGCGCACGCCCGAGTCAGGAGACCCGGGCGCGCCAGTCGGGCAAAGGATGGGGCGAACGGCTTACTTCTGCTTCCAGGCGCCCGAGGAGTCCTGATAATACCAGCCCGCACGCGCCCGCTCGATCCAGCCCTTGGCGAACGTGGTCCGAATCTGCCCTTCCCATTCCGGATGGTTGTTGGCATTGGCCACTTCGCGGTAAAGCGCATTGCGGTCGCGGTTCTCGTCGGCCACCGCCGCGTTGACGCCGGCACGCTGGTCCAGCGGCACCTTGGCTGCGTCGCGCACAGCTACCAGGCCATCCTGCGTGAAGCCGACTGCCCCGCTGTCGAACAACGGTGCCAGCGTGCCGCGGAAGCGCTCCTGCATGCGGCCGTGGATCGCTTCGGTGGTCGGCGTCTGCACGCGCAGGTTCGGTGTTTCAGCCGCATAAGCGGCCGGAACGAGCAGGTCCAGCAGCATCGCCGAGGGCTGCACGCCCTTCTTCGGCGGCGCTGGCGGCTGCTCGGCCTTGGGTGCGGCCGTGGGCGCGCTGTCGATCACCGTGCCGATGAACTGGTCGGCCGCCTTCTGCGCAGCCGCTTCGGGAAAGTACACATTGATGGTGACGCACCCCACCAGGGCGACCAGCACCATGGTCAGCATTCCATAGACGAGCTTGCGCATGTTCGACTCCTTCGGGGATGGGGGTGCTTAGTGGACTTCCGGTCCATTGCCTTCAATGGCGGTCTTTAGACGTCGCACCAGCGTGGGCCAGTCCACCTGGGCCTGGTGGCCAATGACCTGCAGGCGCGGCAATCCGCTGCCTTCGACGATAGTGTAGCCATCCGCGTCGCTATCGAGGCCACTCATGTGGCACACCGATGCCTGCAGCGTGCAATTGAGCCCGATGCGCTTGTAGCCGAAGGTCTTGAACAACTTCAGCACGGCGCCCTGCAGGCCCGCCGCCACGCCACCGCCGCCGACCGCCGTCAGGTTGTTCACCGCGCGCTGGCTGATCCGGCCACCGCTGCCTGCCAGCAGGCTGGCCTTGAAAGCCACCGGGCTCCAATTGACCAGGCGCAACTCGTCGATCGAACCATCCATGCGACCCGTGATGTTGCCGAAGTCGAATACGCCGGTCATCGCCGCCAGATCCAGCTGCCGCATCTGCACGTCGGCGGTCAGCACCGGGCTGGGGCTGAAAGGACCTTGCAGGGCCAGGCGCGTGATGTCGATGAAGCCGTCGAACACGCTCACCGAAAGACCACCATCGAGCTCGAAACGATCATCGACCCAACGCAAGGAGGGAATGGCGCCTCCAAGCGTGCCCGGGAATTCCGGCCAGCCCATGGCGCGCGAGAAAGCTGCCATGTCGATCCCGGCAAAGGTCATCGACGTACTGAGACGGCGTCCTTTGGCGGCCGTCGGACGCCACTCGAAATCACCGATGCGCGCGCGCCCGTTCAGCAGCGGCACTTCGAGCGCGTGCTGCAGGCTGAGCGCACCGTCATGACTCTGCCAGTGAGCCTGCGCGGCGCCGCTGCTCATGCGATAAACCTGCAGGCCTTGCCAGCTCATGGTGGTGGCCGGGCGGTCGCCATCGGCCGCCCAATCCAGCCCGCCGTGCAAGCCCTTCACCGTGAGACGTCCCTCGCTGTCGGCCAGGTCCAGGCCGTCCGTATCGAAGGCGAAACTGCGCAGGCCATTGGTGCCCAGGTCCAGCGTGCCGCTCAGTTGGCCCTCGGTGCGCAGGTCGCGCATGCCCAACGTGGCAAGCCAGGCCTGCCCATATCGCTGGTAGGCGGCCGGGAAACGGGCCTGCAGGCGATCGAACTTCATCCGCTGCAGATCGCCCTTGGCATTGAAGGCCATGTTGCCGTCCAGCTGCAGCGCATCGGCATCGGCCAGTCGCAACCGGGTGAAATCCACCGCGCCATTCTGTGTCGCGGCGGACAGGCTCAACTGCACGGGATGGTCGGGCAGACGCGCGAAGAGCGGCCCGAGCAGAACCTCGCCACCACGCAGGCTGGCGTCAAGATCGATCCGGGCGGGCGCGGCGGTGCTGTCGATATTCAGGCGGCCGTTGCCGTTCACGGCCTGGCCGGCCAATGTGCCGCTAGGCGTGTCGAAGCCCGCAGCAGCCAGCGCGAACTGGCCGGACGCCTGGATGCCCTTGTCTGCCGTGTCCAGCGCGATGTCCGCATCCAGCTTGCCGGCCGTGGCCCGGCCCGACCACACCGTGCCCAGCAATCCCTGCAGCCACACCACGGGCACGCCCTTGAGGCTGATTTGCGCGTGGGTGGGCTGATCGAGCGGCAAGGCCGCGCCGGCCTGCGCCTGTCCTTGGGCGAGGTCGATCTCCAGCGTGTTGGCAGCCTCATCGATGACCATGGCCACGGTCGCGTTGCCCAGGGCTCCGCCCGGCGCACCGGCCAGCTGTGCGTTGCCGTTGAACAGCCAGCGCATATGGACGTCACGCTGCAGCGTGCCCTGCAGGTTCACGCCCACGCGCTTCCAGCCCATCGCCGGTACTTCCGCCTTGGCCGCACGGAGCGTGAGCTTGAGCCCGCCTTGCCCGTCCTCGCCGATCTGCGTCTGCAGATCCTGCATCTTCAGGCCGGGAACGCTCATCGCCTTAGCGCCGATGGCCACGTCCGCCCGTGCAGGCAACACTGCACACATCCCCAGGAGGACGCCGAGATTGAGCAACAGGTGGCTTGATGTGGAGCGCATGACGCGCCATTCTGCCAAAACCAGCTGAACGACACGGACTAGTCATGTTCAACACGCCCTCCAGCGACCCGTCGCGCGCCTCCGGCGCCCCTGAAACTGTCCGCGCCCTGGTGGCCGACGACGACCCGACCAGCCGCCTATTTCTTGTCGAGGCCCTGCGCAGCCTCGGGCTCGACGCCCAGGCCTGCAACGACGGCCCGGCGGCCATTGCCCTGGCGCACGACCAGCCTTTCGACCTCCTGCTGCTGGATTGCCGCATGCCCGGAGCGGGAGCCGAGGAAGTACTGACCGCGCTGCGCCACGACCCCGGCGCCCGCTCCAGCGACTGCACCGCCGTGGCCACCAGTGCCGACATGGACGCCTCGGAGCGGCAACGCCTGCTGTCCGCCGAATTCAGCGAGGTTTTGCAGAAGCCCTGCAATATCTCGGACCTCCGGCGCATCCTCGCCCTGGTGCAGGCGGGAGCCGCCGCATTGCCCTTGCTCGACGATGCGCAGGCCGAGGCGACGATGGGCGACGCCGAAGTGGTGAAAGCCATGCGCGCCCTGCTGCGAGCAGAACTCGTCGGGCTGTACCAGGACCTCGACATCCTGCGAGACGATCCGTCGTCCTTTGCCGAGCGACTGCATCGCCTGCGCTCGTCCTGCGGCTTTTGCGGGGCCACGGCGCTGGCGACACAGGCCACCTTGCTGCAACGTCACCTCAAGCTTGGCCACTCAGGATCACTCGCGCCGCTTTCGCGCTTCCGCAAGGCATTGATGGCCACCATTGAAGCCGTCGAAGCAGAAACGGGCTGACGCGCAACTACCGCCGCGAAAGGGCGGCGCCCAGCACGTGCCAGGCGTGCAGTTCACCGCCACCCAAATGGAAACGGATCACCTCCCGCATCATCACGCGCAGCGCTGAAAGGCCGGCGGCATCCGGCTGCCGGTCTTCGGCAAGCGCCAGCAGATCGCTGCCACGCACGGCATGGACGGTCCCGGTGCGGCACGGCGACGGCCCTTGCTCGGCCTGATAGCGATAATCCTGCCGGGGTTCCACCGGCTCGCCGGATTCCGCCTCGAACTCGAGCTGCAACGCATAGCCGATGGCTTCGAGCAGGTCGCGCTCGAAACGGCGCAAGGTCCAGGCAAGCGGTTCGGTTCCCGCCAGACGGGGCAGCGTCCGCGCGTAGGCGTCAAACAATTCGGGAACTGGATCCTGGCGCCCTGTCAGGCGCACCACCAGTTCGTTGAGATACAGGCCGGCCAAGCCGGCATCGCCCGACAGGCGTTGCGACACGCCGACGGTCTCAGCTGCCAGCAAAGTAGCCAGTTCCCCCCGAAACTGCAGGTCGAGCAGCATGGGCTGGAACGGTTCGAGTTGCGCTCGCTGAAGCCGCGATCGTTCTCGACGAACCCCGCGCGCAACCACGCCGATGCGGCCGTGATCGCGCGTCAGGCATTCGAGCAGCAAAGACGTTTCGCGATAAGGCCGCGAATGCAATACATAGGAGGGCTGCTGCTCGATGCGCATGGGCGACTACAGCGGCCGGGAATGAAAGAATGCCAGTCGTCGCCGCATGCCGGACTCAGTCCGTATAGCCGAGCTTCTTGAGCATGGTCTCGTCATCCACCCAGCCCTCGCGCACCTTCACCCACAGGCGCAGGAAGACCTTTCGCTCGAACGTGCGCTCCATGTGACGTCGGGCGGCGCTGCCGATCGCCTTAAGCTGGGCACCACCGTTGCCGATGACGATGGCCTTCTGGCCGTCGCGCTCCACCCAGATCACGGCGTGGATTTCGGCGATGCCGTCGGGGCGATCGGTGAACTGCTCGATCTCCACCGTGGTGGCGTAGGGAAGCTCCTGATCCAGCCGCAGCATCAGCTGCTCGCGGACCATTTCAGCCGCCAGGAAGCGTTCGCTGCGGTCCGTGATCTCGTCCTCGCCGTACACCGGCGGCTGCACCGGCAGGTGCTTAAGAATGCCCTGCTCCAGTTCCTTGAGTCCCTTCTGCTTCAAGGCGCTGACGTAATGGACGTCGTCAAAGCTGTGGCGTGCCATCAGCTCTGCCACGAAGGGCAGCATGGTCGATTTTTCCTTGGCCAGGTCGACCTTGTTGATCACCAGCAAGCGCGGCAGTTTCTGCTCGACCAGGGCCTCGTAGAGCGCCTCGTCCTCGTCCGTCCAGCGCCCGGCCTCAATCACCTGCACCACCACATCGACTTCGCTGATCGCCGAGCGCGCCGCGCGGTTGAGGCTGCGGTTCATCGCCCGTTTGGCGCCACGATGCAGGCCTGGGGTGTCCACGTACATGATCTGCCCCGCCTCGCTGGTGGCGATGCCGAGAATGCGGTGGCGCGTGGTCTGCGGACGCGGGCTGACGATCGACAGGCGAAAGCCGATCAGCGCGTTGAGCAGGGTCGACTTGCCCACATTGGGGCGTCCGGCCAGGGCTACGGTGCCACAGCGGAAATCGTCATGGGGCAGCTCGGCCGGGGCGCCGAGATCGAGATCGTCATTGTCGTTCATGGTCGAAACCTGTGTCGGTTTTCCCCGAAACGGCGCCGCACTCGCGGACAGGATGGGCCGGGGAACATGGGAAAGTGTAGTCGCTGGCGATGCGTGGGGATAACGCCATCGCCGGGTCAGCCTGAAACGGCTGCCTCAAGGGGCTTTCTGCAGATCCTGCAGGTGGCGCAAGACGATTTCGGCGGCTTCCTGCTCGGCAGCCCGGCGGCTGCTGCCGTTGCCTTCGGCGCGTATCGGGGCCGGTTCGGCGATCTCGCAGGTCACGTCGAACGTCTTGGCATGATCTTCGCCGTGGCTATCGGTCAGCTCGTACTGGGGCAGCGGCCAGCCGCGGGATTGCAGCAGCTCCTGCAGGCGCGTCTTGGCATCCTTGGACGAACGGGGGATCGCGGCCACCAGCGGCTCGAACAGCGCCCGAACCACGTTGCGGCACACACTGAAACCCGCATCGAGGTAAACCGCGGCGATCAGCGCCTCGAAGGCGTCCGCAAGAATGGACTCGCGTCGGTAGCCACCACTCTTGAGTTCGCCGGACCCGAGCTTGAGCTGGTCGCCCAACTCCAGGTCGCGCGCGATGACGGCCAGTGCCTGGCCGTTGACCAGTTGCGAGCGAAGGCGGGAAAGCTCGCCTTCGCTCGCATGGGGATGGGCTTCGTACAACAGCTCGGCCACTACGACGCCGAGCAAGGCATCACCCAGGAACTCCAATCGCTCATTGTTCGGTTTACCCGCGCTGCGATGGGTCAGCGCCAACTCGAACAGCGCGGGATCACGAAAATGGTGGGCGAATCGGGTCAAATCCTGGGCCTGCGCTTAGCCACCGACATTGCCCTGCAGTGCCACGCTCTTTTCGAAGTGCAGCAGGAAGTCGATGTTGTACATGAACGGAATGCGCTTGTCGTAGCTGACGCTCAGCTGGGCGGCATTGCCGCTGCGCTTGATGACGATGTCCTTGGGCTTGATGGTGGAATCGTCCACATACTGGAAGCCCATCTTGAACATCAGGTCGCGTCGCAGGTCATCGAGGGTCTTGCCCTCCACGCCACTGCTCGCCACCTGGTTCATGGCCTTGTTGACGCCCATGAATTCGGCGTACGACGGCACCAGCTTCATGGCCATGAAGCCAAAAAAGGCCGCGATGGCCAACACGAACAAGAACCCGATCAGGGTGATGCCCGACTGCTTCGATTTCATAGTCCCCTCGCTATGCCGACCTGCGGCGAAATCTGACTGATGGGCCGCCCTTCCGCGTGATTCCCGCGAAGGGCAACCTCGGGCGCCATTGTCACCGCAAGATGCGTTCGCCGTCACCGTGTTCCGGTCAACGCGTGTCACGCTTTTCCTACTTTTAGTGTATGACTGTGCCGATTCGGTGGAAGGCAACGCCCGACCCGGTCCAGCTCAGCCAGATCAGGAAGGCCTTGCCGGCCAGGTTCTGCTCGGGCATGCAACCCCACCAGCGGCTGTCGGTGCTGTTGTAACGGTTGTCACCCATGGCGAGGTAGCAACCCTGCGGCACCACCAGCGGCACGTGGGCGTTGGGCAGCGGCGGCGGGACGGTGTAATTGGGCATGCGGGCGGTCAGATGATTGACCACGCCGCCCTGTCCGTTGGGCAGGTGTTCGTTCCAGAGGGTGGCGCCCATTTCCAGCATCAGGCGCGATTCCGGCCGCCTGGGGTCGCCCTCGTAGGGCCCGATCAGGTCGGCCGCCACCGCTTCGCCATTGACGATGAGCTGGTCGCCGCGCATTTCCACGCGATCGCCCGGCATGCCGATGATGCGCTTGATCCAGTTCTGGTTCGGCACCGGCGCATGCGGGTCGGCGCAGCTCTGGTCGCCACTGCGCACCAGCTTGCCGCCGTCCTCGCACAGGTAACCCGGGAACCGGAATACCACCACGTCACCACGCTTGGGCTCGCCCAGGCTTACGAATTTATTGTTGAAGGCCGGCATGCGCAGCCCATAGGCAAACTTGTTGACGAGGATGAAGTCGCCCACGTCGAGCGTCGGCATCATCGAACCGGAAGGAATGCGAAACGGCTCGGCCACGAACGAGCGCAGCAGCAACACCACGAGCACGACAGGAAACAGCGAGCGCGACCAGTCGACGACAATCGGTTCGCGGATCTCGGCCCCAGCGGCCTCGGCCTTCGCCTTGCGCGAGCCATAGAAGAACAGGCGATCCAGGCCCCACACCACGCCGAACAGCACGGTCAGGCCAAGCAGAATCGCCGAAAAGTCGAAATCCATGCCCTACTCCAAAGGTTGGCCGGCGCGTCGGCGCCGGATCCGCAGTTTTATTTATCCACCTTCAATACGGCAAGGAAGGCTTCCTGTGGAATCTCCACGTGGCCGACCTGCTTCATGCGCTTCTTGCCTTCTTTCTGCTTCTCGAGAAGCTTCTTCTTGCGGCTGACGTCACCACCATAACACTTGGCCAGCACGTTCTTTCTCAGCGCTTTCACCGTGGAACGGGCGACGATCTGCGCACCGATCGCGGCCTGGATCGCCACGTCGAACTGCTGGCGCGGGATCAAATCCTTCATGCGCTCGACGAGGTCGCGGCCTCGACGTTCGGCATGGACGCGGTGCACGATCAGGCTCAGCGCATCCACGCGATCACCATTGATCAACACGTCCACGCGCACGAACGGACCGGCCTCGAAGCGTTCGAAGTGGTAGTCCATCGAGGCATAGCCGCGCGACACCGACTTCAGGCGATCGAAGAAATCCAGCACCACTTCGGCCAGCGGCATTTCATAGGTGATCTGCACCTGCGTGGCGAGGTACTGGATGGAACGCTGCACGCCGCGCTTCTCTTCGCACAGCGTGATGATGTTGCCGATGTAATCCGGCGGCGTGAGGATGTTGGCGACAATGATCGGCTCGCGGATCTCCTGCATCAGATGCGGTGCGGGCAGCTTGGCCGGATTGTCGAGCATCAGGATGGAGCCGTCGGTCCTGAGCACCTCATAGACCACCGTCGGAGCCGTGGTGATGAGGTCGAGGTCGTACTCGCGCTCCAGGCGCTCCTGCACGATCTCCATGTGCAGCATGCCGAGGAAGCCGCAGCGGAAACCGAAGCCCATCGCCTCGGAACTCTCCGGTTCGAAGAACAGCGCGGCATCATTGAGGCGCAGCTTGTCGAGCGCTTCGCGCAGGGCCGGATAATCGTCGGCGGAGACCGGGAACAAGCCGGCGAACACGCGCGGCTGCATCGTCTGGAAGCCCGACAGCGGCTTGTCGGCCGGCTTGCCAGCCGAGGTCAAGGTGTCACCCACCGGTGCGCCGTGCACGTCCTTGATCGACGCAGTGATCCAGCCCACCTCGCCCGGCGAGAGCTTCGCAAGCTTCTTGCGCTTGGGCGTGAATACGCCCACTTCGCTCACTTCGTGCGCGCGACCGGTGGACATCACCAGCAGCTTGTCGCCCGGCTTGATCTCGCCTTGCACGACGCGCACCAGCGACACCACGCCGAGATAATTGTCGAACCACGAATCGATGATCAGCGCCTGCAGGCGATCGGTGTCGCCCACCTTCGGCGGCGGAATGCGCGCGACGATGGCTTCCAGCACTTCGATCACGTTCTGGCCGGTCTTGGCGCTGACCGCCACGGCGTCGTCGGCATCGATGCCAATGACCGCCTCGATCTCGCCCTTCACCTTTTCCGGATCGGCGGTGGGTAGGTCGATCTTGTTGAGCACCGGCACCACTTCCAGGCCCATTTCCACGGCCGTGTAGCAGTTGGCGACCGACTGCGCTTCCACACCCTGCGCCGCGTCCACCACCAGCAGCGCGCCTTCACACGCGGCCAGCGAGCGGCTGACTTCATAGGAGAAGTCGACGTGACCAGGCGTGTCGATGAAATTCAGCTGATAGGTCTTGCCGTCGCGCGCCTTGTACGGCAGCGACACGGACTGGGCTTTGATGGTGATGCCGCGCTCGCGCTCGATCGGATTGTTGTCGAGCACCTGCGCCTCCATCTCGCGCTCGGTCAAGCCACCGCAGATCTGGATGATGCGATCGGCCAGGGTCGATTTGCCGTGATCGATGTGGGCGATGATGGAGAAGTTTCGGATCAGTTCCATGGAACACGCTGGCTGCGTTCACTGCCTTGCGCGGCGCGCGGGCAGCGCATCACCGGGATGGTGATACGAACCCGGCATTATCGCATGGAACCCGTCCCGGCCGGGCATATCGCCTGAATCGCTCGCTCGGCAAGCACCGGAAACGACCGGCCCCGGCGCGGCACCGGCATGACGATGGCCCAAGCTCTCGTCACACCGGCCGCGTCGAAGCCCTCCCGAACCCGTTGCGGCCCTGCCATCGGCCGCAACAGGCGCGTTTCAATCGTCTTTCCCGCCCGGGACGGTCAACCCAACGAAGCCGCTCTGGTCCCCATGGCGGACCAGCAGGAGCACCGTATCGCCAGGCTTGGCGTCCTTGGCGGCATCGCGGAATGCCGCCGCACTGCCTACCCTCTTCTGGTTCACCATGAGGATCACATCGCCGGGCTGCAGGCCGGCACGCGCTGCCACCGAGCCCGTCACATTGCTGATGGCCACGCCCTCACCCGCCTTGAGACCCAGCTGCTGGCGCGTGTCGCCATCCAGGTCCTGCACGGCAAGGCCCAGCGCATTGGCGCCCGCCTGCGCCGCAGGCTTGCCTCCTTCAGCCGAGGCCATCACGGCATTCTTGTCGCGCGGCATTTCACCGACGACGATGCCAAGCTCCTGCTTCTTGCCATCACGAAGGATGGTGACGCTGGACTTCGCGCCCGGCGGCGTCTGGCCGACCAGCGGCGGCAGATCAACGCTCGAATTGATGCTCTGTCCGTTGTAGGCAACGATCACGTCGCCCGGATGAAGCCCGGCTTTTTCCGCCGCGCTGCCGGGTGACACCTGGGTGACAGCAGCACCCGACGCGCCCTCCAGCTTGAGCGCCTTGACCATGTCGTCGCTCACCGGTTGCACCATCACACCGAGCTGGCCGCGTGACACGTAGCCCTTCTCCTTGATCTGTTTGACCACGTTCATGGCCACGTCGATCGGGATGGAGAACGCGACGCCCTGGTAGCCACCGGTGTTCGAATAGATCTGCGAATTGACGCCCACTACACGACCCTGCAGGTCGAACAGCGGGCCGCCCGAATTGCCGCGGTTGATCGGCACGTCGGTCTGGATGAACGACGTATAGGGCTGGTCCTGGCTGCCCAGGTTGCGGCCCACGGCGCTGACGATGCCCTGGGTCACGGTGTAATCGAAACCGAACGGCGAGCCGATCGCCAGCACCCACTGCCCGGGCTTGAGCGCACGCGAATCGCCAATGCTCACGGCCGGCAGGCTGCCTTTTGCGTCGACCTTGAGCAAGGCGATGTCGTACTGCGGATCACTGCCAACCACCTTGGCCGTCAGTGTGCGGCGGTCCTGCAAACGCACGGTCACCGTATCGGCGCCATCGACCACATGGGTATTGGTGAGGATGTAGCCATCCTGCGAAATGACGAAGCCCGAGCCCAGCGACGTGCGCTGCTGGTCTTCCGGCGACGGCATCATCGGCATGCCGAAGAAGCGCCGGAACATCTCCATCTGCGGGTCGTCATCGTCGTCCGGCATGCCCGGGTTGGACGGGTTGGATGGGCCATTGGAGCGTCCCCTGGACTGCTTCTTGCCGCTGTACTTGGCTTCGACGTGCACCACCGCCGGTGCGTTCTTCTGCACGATGCCGGTGAAGTCGGGGAGCCCGGACATGGCAGGCGCGGCGCTCTGTGCCTGCACGCCACCAGCCAGCGCCAGGCTCACAAGGACACCGCACGACAACGTGCGCAGGGTCAATCGGTTCATCTAATCCTCCGTGTTATGGCACACGCGCCCATCCAACCCGCAAGGCAGGTTGGCGTGGACAAGTGACTGGGGAAAGGACGGGACCGTGGCGGTGGACACACGGTCATGCTTCATTGCGGGTTGGCAGTCGCCTGCGCAGAAGGTGGCTGCGCCTGGTCGGGATGGATCAGCAACAGGTAGCTGCCGTCGCCACTGTTGGCAGGCACACGGCCCACGCGGTACGGCGACAGGTTGTTGCGCGAATACAACAACGTATTGTCGCTGCCACCCAGCGTGGCAGATGCCTGCTGGCTCAGTTGATAGGGCACTTCGGAATAAACATTGAGGCCCGGCGGAGCCATGGCCGGCGCACCCGACGCCACGGCCTGCATGCCGCTATCGCTGTCGAATGTCTTCGAGGCCGTCGCGGCGACCTGGGGGGCGACGTGCTCCGGCTGGCCCGCGGGCTGCGCCACCATCAAGGCAGCGACCGCCACGCTCGCGGCGATGGCGCCGCCGGCCGACCAATGCAGCCAGTGACGACGCTGCTTGCCCTGCACCACCACACCTTCCTGCTCGATGGCCTGCATGACGCGCGAAGCAAAACCCGGTGAGGCCAGCGACGGCAGTTGCCGACGGAGGCCATCACGCGCCACGTGATAGCGCGACCAAGCCTCATGCAGCGTGGCATCGTGGTCGAGCCGCCGCAGGAGGAAGCGCAGTTCCTCTTTCGACAACTCGCCATCCATGCCGACAGAGAGGTTTTCGCGTTGGGTATCACTCATGGTTTCTTGTCCTCGCGGTCGGACAGCAGCGGCCGCAGTTTCTCATCGATAGCTTCGCGTGCACGAAAGATACGTGAACGTACCGTACCTATCGGGCAACCCATCGCCTCGGCGATTTCCTCGTAGCTCAAGCCATCCACTTCACGAAGGGTAATCGCAGTGCGCAATTCTTCAGGTAGCGATTGGACAGTGGAAAACACGGTTTGTTCAATTTCCTGCCGCATGAGTTCACGCTCGGGCGTGGCGCTCTCGTGCATGCGGTCCGCGCCAGCCACGAAAGTAGCGTCATCGATGGCGATATCGTCGGCCGGAGGCCGGCGGCCCATGGCAACCAGATGGTTCTTGGCGGTATTCACCGCAATTTTGTACAGCCAAGTATAGAAAGCACTGTCGCCCCGGAATGACCCGATGGCGCGCCAGGCGCGGATGAAGGCCTCCTGCGCGATGTCCTCGCTTTCACCGTGAGTCTTCACATAGCGCGACACGAGCGAGATGACCTTGTGCTGGTACTTGCGCACCAGCAGGTCAAACGCCCGCTTATCCCCTTGTTGGACCCGCTCGACCAGCGCACTGTCCAGTTCGTTTTCGCCCATCCGGGCCCTCTCCTTCGTCGATACTGCCACGCGCCTGGGTATGCCTAGGGAACGGGAGCGAGTTGCTCAGACAAGCCCTTCGCGTTCTAGTTCAGCATGCCAGCACATGTTTACCAACCCCTGCCAGGCAAGGGCGCCCATGATGTCCCTGGATGGAAACGCACGGGCGCGCAAGAAGCGCACCGATGACGCCGCCGGGCCCTCAGCGATCCGCTCTCACAGGGATATGGGGATAGCGCCCGATGGCGCAAGTCAGGCAGCTGAACCGCTGATGCCTGACAACAGGCGCTGGCGCTCCAGCAGCAGCTTTTCAAAAGCCGGCTGGGGCAGCGGGCGGCAGAACAGGAAGCCCTGCAACTCGTCGCAGTGGTTGGCCTGGAGGAATTGCATGTGCTGCTCGGTCTCGACACCTTCGGCCACGACGCCGCGCTTGAGGCGATGCGCCATCTCGATGGTGGCGCGGACGATCGCTTCGTCATCCGGATCGACCCCGATGTTGCGCACGAAGCTCTGGTCGATCTTGATGCGGTCGGCGGGCAACTTGCGCAGGTAGTCGAGCGAGGCGGCGCCCGTCCCGAAGTCGTCGATGGCGATCCGGCAACCGAGCCGATGGAGGCCCTGCAGGTTCTCCACCAGATTCGGCGCTTCCTTGATGCTGATGCTTTCGGTGACTTCCATTTCCAGAAGGCCGGCTTCGAGCCCGCTCTCGTCGAGCGCCGAGGCCACGATCTCCAGCAGGTTCGGTTGCATCAGCTGCACGGCCGACAGGTTAACGCCCAAGCGCAGGCGCAGGCCGAAACGGCGCTCCCATTCCTGCGCGTGGCGGCATGCCGTGCGCAACACCCATTCGCCGATGGAAACGATGAGGCCGGTTTCTTCCGCCAGTGGAATGAAGAAACCCGGACCGATGAAGCCCAGCTCGGGGTGCTCCCAACGCACCAGCGCTTCCATGCCAACGATGTCTTCATTGGCCGCGTCCACCTGCGGCTGGTAGAACACGCGCAGCTCACCCTTGTGCTCCGCGTGACGCAAGCCCGACTTCAACGCGAGGTTCTGCTGCTGCGATTGTTCCGCGCTGCCTTCGAAGATCTGGTAGTTGTTGCGACCCAGGCTCTTGGCTGCGTACATCGCCTCATCGGCGTGCTTGAGCAGTGTCTCGGCGTCGGGCGAGTCGTCGGGAAAGAAGCTCACGCCGATGGAGGCGGTGACCTGCAGTTCCGTACCGTCATCGATGCGCAACGGGGCGCCCATCACCTGCACGATTTTCTCGGCGATGCGAAGCACGTCCTCGTTCTTGACGATATGGCGCAGGATAACCACGAACTCATCGCCCGCGTAACGCGCGACTGTGTCCGACGCGCGCACCGAACCGCGCAACCTCTGCGTCGTGGTGAGCAGCACCTGGTCGCCCACGGCGTGACCCAGCGTGTCGTTGATGGTCTTGAAGCGGTCCAGGTCCACGAACAGCAGGGCGAACGATTCGCCAGTGCGGTTGGCCTCGCGGATAACGGTATCCAGGCGGTCGTTGAACAGCAGCCGGTTCGGCAGGCCGGTCAAGGCATCCAGCAGGCCCTCCGCGCGACCTTGTTCGCGGGTGTGGCGCAGTTCCAGTGCATGGCCGAAGCGTGACGCCGCGCAGCGGAGCACGGGCTGCACGATGGCCAGAGACGGTAACGGTTGCCGCGTGCCAACCAGCAGCGCGCCAAGCACCGTTCGACGCTCGTCCTGCAGCGGCCAGCCGGCGAAACCGACCAGGCCCAGCTGTTCCAGCAAGGGATCCATCGGAGCCAGGCGCGCGGCGTCGGCCTGATGCATCATTGCCTGCCCGGAAAGCACCAGGCGCAGCGAACTCTGCAGGTGCGGGCCAGGCCACAACTGTTCCTCGCCCCGCCAGTACTGCACCAACTGTACGGGCGAGCCGCCATCGTCCTGCCTGGCCGACCAGACTGCGACGTAATCCAGTGCCATGTCTTCGAACAAGAGGCGGGCCGCTTCGGCGATGCCTTCGTCGCCGCTGCCCGAGCCAAACATGCGTGCCAGCAGGGCTAGCGCCATCTCGGGGCGTGCGCTCGCGCGGTCGCTGCGGAACATCAGGGCGGCGACATCGCGACCGGCGTGGCGAACCGCCCGGGCACTTGCTTCGCCGCTTTCCGCACCGCGTACCGAACGGCGGCGACAGGGGTACCAGTGCCGCGAACCTTCGGCGAGCACCTGTTCCGCGCGAACATCGGCAAAGGAGATTACGTCCTGCAGCGGCCGACCTCGCAACTCATGGTCAGCCAGCCCGCTGTGCTGTACCACGGCCGGACTGACATCAAGAATGCGTCCGCGCGCCGGATCCACGATAAGCCATTCGCTATCGGCTTCCTCGAAGGCGAAACGGTACTCGCTCTCGCCAGCCGCCGGCTGCACGGCCGCCACGCCCGCAGGACGAGCCGCCTTCTGCACTCGTTGCCAGCGCGCCAGCAACTCGTGCTCGATCTGCGAGGCGTATAGCCAATCGGCCATGCCCGCCGGCAGCACCGCCGGCTTGAGGGATGACGCGTCGTCCAGCACGGCAATCATCGGTGCTCCGGCACACGCCGGCAGGGCGCGCAGCACGTCCAGACCGGATGCCGCCTCGCGACCGTCGCCGTCGAAGACAATGACGATCAGGGCCAGGGCCGCACGCCCCTCCAGCAGGATGCCGGCGTGGGTGGCGTCGCGCGCGGAATGCACGACGTAGTGGCCGTCGCGCTCAAAGGTGTCGAACAGCGCCCGGCGCGGTTCGCGCTGGGCCGCCACGACCAGAATGCCTGTCTGCCCGGTCACGTCAGAGCAACCAATGGCCGTCGCGCAGGCGCGGACGTTGTGTCGGTTTGGGCTGGCAGCTCACACGCTCGAGCACGTCGTTGAAGCTTGCGATGAGCGACTCCGGCGGATCGAGCAACACGATCCGCCGCACATGCCCGGTCGTCGCACGGGCGAGCTGTCGCAACAAGGTGGCATCACCCATCGCCAGCGGCAACGGCACCCGTTGCAACAGATAGACGCCGAAATGATTGCTTTGCTGCATGTAGCGCAGGGCAATGCTCAGGCGCTGGGAACCCGGCAACCCGACATGTTCCTCGCGCAGGTTTCCCAGCCCGATCTCGGGGTTCCACAAGTAAACCGCTTGCCCGCTGCGCCGAACCAGAGGCCTGAGCTGGCCGACCAGTCCAACGTCCTCCCCGCCTTCCAGTGCGATCAGATTGCCGCGTGCAGCCAGGATGCGCTCGAGAATCTCGGCGCCGGCGTGGCTCGGGGGTGGGGCGATGGCAGTACTCATTACGACGTAAATTACGTGGTCTCGGGGTGTTCGCCTAGGTGGGTGGGAAGCCTTGCCCGATTCCGTGACGCATTTCATGCATTGGCGCACAGCACGGCCTTTTACGCCTTCCTCACGAACGCCCGGAACGGAGGGCCAAGCCGTCTCGCATTCCTCGCTACGGGAAGGTATGGTGCAAGGCCTCCCGGTTACTCCCATATCCCCATGTTCGAAGGATTGCGCTTCAATCACTGGAAGACGAGCCTGGATGACACCGGCATCGTCACCCTCGCGCTCGACCGCGCCGGCAGCAACGTCAACGCGTTCTCGCGGGAAGTGCTGGACGAGCTCGGACAGATCGTCGAGCGCCTGGCAATCGAGAAGCCGGCCGGTGTCCTGATTCACTCGGCCAAGCCCTTCGGTTTCGCCGTCGGCGCCGACATCAAGGAATTCGTTTCCTATGCCCAGCACGGCACCGTGCTGGAGAACATCGAGAATGGCCAGCGCGTTTTCGAATCGCTCGCGCGACTGCCCTGCCCGACCGTGGCCGCCGTGCATGGCGCCTGCATGGGCGGTGGCACCGAGCTGATCCTGGCCTGTCGCCAGCGCGTCGCTGCGGATGATGAAAAGACCCGCATTGGCCTGCCCGAAGTCATGCTGGGCATCCATCCCGGCTGGGGCGGCTCCGCCCGCCTGCCCCGCCTGATCGGCGCCACCGATGCGCTGCCCATCATGCTGACGGGCAAGGCTCTTTCTGCCAAGCGCGCGCTTTCGCTTGGCGTGGTTGACCGCCTTGCTCCGCCAGCCGAATTGCTGGCCGAAGCGCGCGCGCTCCTGCGCCGCCCGCATGCCCGCCCGTTCGCCCAGCGCGCCAAGGCATGGGCCACCAACACGTGGCTGGCTCGCCAGATCCTCGCGCCGATGGTGCTCAAGCAAACCGCCGCCAAGGTGCGCAAGGAACATTACCCGGCGCCGTTCGCACTCATCGACGTGTGGAAGCGCGGTGGCCCCAGCATCCAGCAGCGCCTCAAGCTAGAGGCGCGTTCGGTGGCCAGGCTGGCCGAAACGTCGACGGCCCAGAACCTGATCCGCATCTTCTTCCTGCAGGAGCGCCTGAAGAGCCAGGGCAGTGGCATCGAGCACGGCATCA
>Ga0335083_10002529_pt1 | contig 24044 bp, 25 predicted proteins | sample Lox_Sample_42_FD_206716 | JGI IMG/M metagenome (GOLD analysis project Ga0335083, IMG submission 206716) | Soil microbial communities from Loxahatchee National Wildlife Refuge, Florida, United States - Lox_Sample_4.2 | ecosystem: Environmental > Terrestrial > Soil > Wetlands | place: USA...
TTTCGCTGATCACCGCAAGTCCGGTGCTGAGCGCGTAGTCGCTCTGGGACTTATGAAACGATTCCAGCAGTTCGCATTGCTGGATGCGGACCAGATCGCGCGTCTCTCGTTCGATATACCACAACTGGACATGCGACAAAACTTCCAGCGTCGATCCGTAGCGGTTCTTGATGCGGCGCGCACCCGCGGCCACACCTCTCATGCGCCCTGAAGTTCGCCCGAAAAAACTCACGAGGCGATCCGCCTCTCCCAGCGAAAAGGTCTTCAAGATGATGGCTTCCGTTTCTCTGGCAGGCATGAGCTGTCGGCGCGCCGACGCTTCGCCGGACACTTTCGAAAGTCACGTCCGATGCGCGCGCATACGCAGAACCATTTTAATTATCACACACTTTTGCGCCGCGCAATGTTTACGTAATCAGCCACAAAAATTTCCGCCGATGATGACTCCGGAAAATTTGGCCTTTTGGCGTTCCACGATCCGGGCCAGGTCAGCGCATTTCGTGCCTCCGATAGCCTAAAATCGCTCATTCTGGATTCTGTTAACTAGCCGATTTTCACCCTGAACATTATCGGACCCAACCAGCGCTCTCAACTCGCTTGCTTTTTTCCCTTCTTTCGATACCCTTCACCACTACCCTATGCGTACGCGGCGATTCGACATTCTGGGCATCGGTGAAAACGTCACCGACACGGTGATGCGGCTAGCCCAATTCCCCGCCCTGGGCACCAAGGTAGAAATGCTCGGCGCCCAAATCCTTCCCGGCGGTCAGGTAGCCACTGCCCTGATCGCCTGCCAGCGCTGGGGCCTAAAGACTCATTACGTCGGAGCCGTAGGCGATGATCTTGCCGCCGAAATCCACCGTCGCGAGCTCCGCCGTGCCGGCGTCCACGCAGACCTCGTCCAGGTTCCGCGCTCTCTTAGCCAACATTCCTTTATCTTCCTCGACACCAGTTCCGGAGAACGCACAATCGCCTGGGCACGCGACCGCCGCCTAACTGTCTCTCCCTCTTTCCTTCAACGAAGTTGGGTCACTTCCGCCCGCCTTCTGCACATAGACGGGCATGACCCCGCGACCACCGCTGTCGCCGCCGCTTGGGCTCGCGCCTCGGGAATCCCCGTAGTAGCCGATTTGGACCATGTGAATCCTGGACTGCTGCGGCTGCTTCCGTTCGTGGATTATCCGGTCACTTCCAGCGAATTCCCTGCCGCTGCCACTGGTGAAACGGATCTCCTCAAAGCTCTTCCTAAGCTTCATCGCAAATATAATTTCCGCGCATTTTGCGCGACAATCGGAATAGATGGAGCCTTAGCGTGGGACGGCCATCGCTTCTGGTATGCTCCCTCCTATAAGGTTCACGTCGCAGACACCACCGGAGCAGGTGACCTGTTCCATGCCGCGTTTTCTTACGGGATCCTGCGTAGTTGGGACATGCAGCGCGTTCTGGATTTTGCGTGTGCCGCCGCGGGTCTGAATTGCGAAGCGCTGGGAGCGCGCGGAGGCATCCGCAGCTTGCCTAGAGTGAACAGATTGCAGCGCAACGGACGCCGCAATCGAAGGCTCTTTTCCCGAACGGAGCTTGTTCGCGCCGCTTCACGGGCGCTCGGGGGCCATCGCGGCTAATCTCAAACAGGTCAAGAGGGCGACTCTCGACACGGCACAAAGAATCCCTCACCAAAACGAATGTTCATCCCTCTCAAAGACCTGAATCCGCACCGCACCTACCCGGTCGTCAATACGCTCCTCATTTTGGCGAACGTTACCGTTTTTCTGTTCCAGCTCACCCTTACGCCTGCGCAGTACAAAGTATTTCTGCTTGCTAACGCCACAATTCCTTCCCATGTGAATGCTTTCTTAGGCGGCCATATCAGCTTCGAAGCCGCTTTCCTCCCCCTGCTGACCAGCATGTTTCTACATATGGGCCTCTTGCACATTGCCGGGAACATGCTCTTCCTCTGGATTTTTGGCGATAATGTCGAGGACTACTTCGGCCATTTCCCCTACCTGGTCTTCTACCTTTTTTGTGGCGTGGGCTCCGGCCTATCCCACATCATTTTCAACCTACATTCTTCCGCTCCCGCACTTGGCGCCAGTGGCGCCATCTCTGGGGTCATGGGTGCTTATATCGTGCTTTATCCCCGCGCAAAAATTCTCACGCTGGTCCTCATCTTTTTCTTGCCTATCCCCGCCTTTATCATCCTCGGCTACTGGTTTCTGCTCCAATTCGTTGCCGGCGTTACCACTGTCGGCGGGGCGGCGACCGGGGGAGTTGCCTGGTGGGCCCATATCGGCGGATTCCTGTTGGGAATGTTGGTCACGATATTGACTCTTAAGGATCGAAAGTAGCGCTTAAGGGGTGTTTCAAACTATCGAGGAAGGCCAGAGGAACATCTAAAGTTATCCTTTATACTTACTGCGCCTTCCTCAAAGCAAAATTTGCGAGCCAGTCTCCGACTTCAACAGTTTGTTTAACTCCGCCAAGATCAGGAGTCACGATATTCTCTTTCAGCCCAGACCTCACGCCCTCGCGTAACACTTCTGCTTCGCGCTTCCATCCCAGAAAATCGAGCATCATCGCCGATGCCAGCACTGACCCGAAAGGGTTCGCAATCCCTTTACCGGCAATATTCGGTGCGGAACCGTGAACCGGCTCGAACAACGATGTCCTGTCCGGATGAATATTCCCCGAAGGCGCCAACCCAAGTCCGCCAGCCAGCTGCGCACCCAAATCGCTGATGATGTCTCCAAATAGGTTGCAGGTCACAATCACGTCAAACTGCGACGGATCGCGGACAATCTCCATCGCCAGCGTATCGATGTAGAGGTGGCGCGATTCAATCGCTGGATACTCCTGCCGCACGACCTTGAATACTCGTTGCCACAGGTCATGCGCAAAGGTCATCGCGTTCGATTTGTCGCTCATGCACACGCGCTTCAGACCTTGCTCCCGCGCATAGTCGAAGGCATAGCGAATGATCCGCTCGACCCCCTTGCGGGAGTTCACGTCCTCCTGCATCGCGATTTCGTCCGCAGTGCCCTTCTTAAAAAAACCTCCCACCCCGACGTAGAGTCCTTCCGTGTTCTCGCGGAAGACCATCAGCCGGATATCCTTCGCAGTCCGGTCGCGCAGCGGGGTCAGCCGGTCGTGCAGCAGCTCAACAGGTCGAGCATTCACATAGAGATCCAGCTTGAATCGTAGCCCCAGCAGAATGTCCGCAGCATGTTGGTTGGAAGGCACCCGCGGATCGCCCAGTGCCCCGAACAAGATGGCATCAAACTCGTCGCGCAGCATCTCGACCGCGCCCGGCGGCAAGCTAACGCCCTCTTTCAAGTACTTATCCGCGCCCCAGTCAAACTCCACGAACTCAATCGGTCTTTTGGCCGGCGAGGTCACCGCCCGCAGCACCTTCAGCGCCTCCGGCGTTACTTCCTTCCCGATCCCATCGCCGGGAATCACGGCAATGCGCGCGTGTTCCCCGCCCCACCGGAGGGGAAGTTTGCCAGCTGGATTTGTCGGCTTGGTTGTCATTCGAAAAGCTTGAATTCCCGGCTAGTGGCAAGAGTACTAGGGTCAGCTCTACTTCGTCTTGGCATTCTCCGTCTTCAAAATGAACGCCGCCACATTATCGTGCAGCTCTTTCAGAGAGGCCTCATGGGCATAGACCATGTGCCCCGATTCATAGAACTTGAATTCGATGTGGTTCTGCAGGTTGGCCGGAATCGGCAGGTGGTGCATCTCGTAGACGCCTTCATAAAATGGGGTGGCCAGGTCAAAGTACCCCGCGTTCAACAACACTCTAAGGTCCGGGTTGTATTTCATTGCCAGCGCCAAATCCACCATCACGTTTGCCGCTTGCGGCAGCGGTATCGGCACTCCCGGCGGCTGGTGCAAAAGGTTCCATGATCCGAGGTTCACTTCCGGCTTATAAGTCTTGTTCTCTCCGAATTTCAATTCCTTCCGCACATAGTCGTTGAAGGCGGAAACATATGCCGAACTGATCGCCGCGGATTGCGGATCGTACTCCGCCTCTTTGCTCAGCGGGTCGAGCGTTGGCCCGGAGAACCGCGTGTCGAGTCGGCCCGTCGTCATGTCGCTGGAATCTTCCAGGTTCTTCTCGAACTCGCCGCCGTTAATCCGCAGATCGGCTTTCAGGATGTACTCGACCGGCAGCCCGGTATAGTCGTGCAGCTTCGCCGCAATCGCCTTCCTCTGTTCCGGAGTCAGCTCGGACCCGGCCTCCAACGCCTGCGCATACTCGCCCATCGCAAACTTTTCGACTTCCGCAAGCAAACTGTCCAACGCTTGCTTTTGGTCGGCCAACTTGTGGTGATACCACGCGGAAGCCGCGTAAGTCGGCAATGCCAGTTCGTACGGCAAATCAACCCCTGGATTAAACTCCGGCGAATCCGCGCTCAAATCAAAATTCAATATTTGCGATAGCAAAATCACGCCATTGAAGTCCACGTCGCGCTCTGTCTCGAGCACGTTCGCGAGTACCGCCGATCGTGTCGTTCCGTAGCTCTCGCCAAACAAATATTTCGGCGAATTCCACCTCCCGTATTTCGCCAGGAACTGCACGATGAAATCAGCAAAGGCATGCGCGTCCTGGTCAACTCCGTAAAAGGCTTTGTCCCGGTCCTTTCCCGCAACTCGGCTGAACCCGGTTCCCGGCGCGTCCACGAACACAAGATCGCTCACATCCAGCAGGCTGAAATTGTTGTTCACCACCGGATACGGCGCTGCCGGTGTGTGCGTATTGTCCGCCGTGACTACTCGCTTCGGCCCAAACGCGCCCATGTGCAGCCATACCGTCGAAGACCCTGGCCCGCCGTTATAAAGGAACGTTACCGGCCGTGCCGTGCCCCTCTCGTCGGATTTGATGTACGCGACGTAGAACATGCTCGCTTCCGCCGGCTGGCTCTTCTCATCCTTGTCCGCATTCTGCGGCACATCGTCCCAACCCTTCGGATGCACCACCAGCGTCCCCGCGTAAGCATCGTAATTAATCAGATGTCCACCAACGGTCACCGAGCCTTTGCTCTCCTGCTGCTCGGGCTTAAATCCCTCCTCCTTTGCCGCCGCCGCTTTGCTTGGCGCGGCCTCGTCCTTTGTCTGCGCCTGAACAGCCTGGCCTCCCAGCGCGGAGACTGTCATCGCTAAAGCGGCAATCATGAGCATCGGCATTCGCATCGGGCTTCTCTCCCAGTATGAAATTTGCAAATCTCTTCTTCTCAACCGTATCAGGTCGAATCTACCACGATTTAACTTCCGAGACTCTTTAGACGCCGGAAATCTCGCCTCGTTTGTCGATCCACTGGTTCCCGTCTGCCTCGAACCAAGAGGCCGCATTCCTAGACAAGCCGTTCTTTTCGCACCGTCAGCTTGTCGATTCGCCCGCGCTTCGGCTCAAAGCCAATGCCCGGCCCGGTTGGGACTCGAATCGTCCCTTGCCCCGAAACCGTCACTTCCGGCTCGATGATGTCCTCGGCCCAATACCGCTTGCTGGCCGTCACATCGCCCGGCAAAGTAAAGTTTCGCAGCGACGACAGCGCGATGTTGTGGGCCCGCCCGATTCCAGATTCCAGCATCCCCCCGCACCACACCGGCAGCCCGCCCTTCTCGCACAAATCGTGAATCCGCTTTGCCACGGTGTACCCGCCCACGCGCCCGAGCTTGATGTTGATAATTTTGCAGGCCCCCAGAAGTATCGCCGCCCGCGCTTGCTCCTCTGTATGAATGCATTCATCCAGACAAATCGCTGTCTGTAATTTCTTCTGCAACTCGACATGCGCGTACAAATCGTCCCATCCCAGAGGCTGCTCGATCATCATCAAATAAAAGCCTTCCAGTTGCTTTAGGAGCTCCCAATCCTCCATCCGGTACGCCGAGTTCGCGTCCACCATCAGCTTGATGCTTGGAAACTCTTCCCGCAGCCGCTTCACTTGCGGCAACTCTTTTCCCGGCTTGATTTTTATTTTTACTCGTTGGTAGCCGGCGGCAAGTTCCTTCCGTACCGCTTCCGCCAGTTCGTCCAGCGATTCCTTGATCCCGATGGATACCCCGCAGGCGATTTCTTCCCGCGTTCCACCTACCAGTTTCGATAGCGAGACTCCCTTCTGCTTCGCCTCCGCGTCCCACAACGCCGCTTCCAGCGCAGCCTTTGCCATGTTGTGGCCGCGAACTGCCTCCATCAGGCCCCACGCCTCCGACGCCGTTGCGATATCCTTGTGCTTGATCATCGGCCACAGGAAATCGCGCATCACAAGCCACGCCGTATCCGTGGTCTCCGGACTGTAGAACGGCCGTTCTCCAGCCACGCACTCGCCCCATCCGATCACCCCGTCCGCCAACACTTCAGCCAATATAATTCGCCGCTCTTCGGTGCGCTCCGAGCTGGTTTCGAACGGGGCCAACAGCTTCATCCGCAATTCTCGCAACGTGACTTCTCGTATGCGCATGTTCCCCTTCCACATTCTACGGACGAGAGATCCGTTCCCTCGCGCGATCTTGCAGTTTTCCTATCTCGTCTACTGAAACTTGTTTCCTAGAAATCGCTCCAAGGAATCAACTGGTAGGCGGTTCCGGTAGACGTCGCCGTCACGCCCACTGCCGCATATCCCCGAGCAAACCACGACGTGAACTCCTCGCGGATGCGTGCCTGCACTTTTGCCACTTCGGCGATGTTGCTCAGCTTCCATCGGTCGAGTTCCTTCGGCAGCTCCACCGTCGCCGGTGTTTCGTCCACTCCCTTCACCAGATCCGAAATTGCGCCTACCACTCGTGCCGAGTCCAGGTGCCACTCCGCCACGAGCCGGTCGGTCGGAAGCCCTCGATGCAATGGGCTTGTCGTCAGCCCATACAGGTTCGGCGAATATTTCCGCGCGATCGCTCCCAGCCGGTTCAAATTGAAATGGGCGTTTCTTGTTTCCAGGGGATCGAACGTCCAGACGATCAGCCGGATTCCCCGCCCCAGTGCTTCCTCGCGCTGAAAAAGTTTTAAAGCTCGCCCCACTCCTCGATCGCGATAATCCGGGTGCACTCCAGTCATGTGTGAGTGCAGAAAAACCACGCCGTCCCGGTATCCGACGATCGCCAGCGTGTACCCCACTAATCGCCCGCCGTCGAACGCGCCCAGCACTTGGCCTCCGGTTTCCGCAGCTACCACGAATAGTGTCGCCGGCTCCACTTCCAAATCGTCTTCGCCCCAAATTTCCCGCTGCAAAACAACGCAGCGATGAAACTCCTCGATCTCGTGGCATTTTCGAACGGCAATTGCCTCGCTCATCGGCTTTTGCGCGCCCCCTCCGGCAGCATTGCCCGATCTTCTTCCGCGAGTTTGGCTGCTTCCCAGAACTCTTCCATTTGTTCGCGCGGCACGTCCGCTAGCATCTTCCCGCTCTCCTTGGCCAGCTCTTCCATGCGCCGGAATCGCGCCGAAAACTTCGTATTCGCCTTCTTCAACGCAATCTCTGGATCGATCTGCAAGAACCGCGATAGATTGATCGCGGAAAACAGCAAGTCTCCCATTTCCTCTTCGATTCGTCCCGCATTCTCCGAATCCAGCGCCTGTCGCAGCTCCTCCGCCTCCTCGTTCATCTTTTCGATCACACCGCCTATATTCGGCCAGTCAAATCCGATTCGCGCCGCGCGCCGAGTCAATTGAAATCCTTCCAGCGCCGCTGGCAATGCCTTCGACACTCCGTCGAGAAGAGACGCCGTCTCGTTCGCTTTCCTACCCTCTTTCCCCGATTTCTTCTCTGCCGCGATCCGTTCTTCTTTCTTCGATTGTTCCCAATTCTTCAGCACTTCCGCGGCATCCTTCGCGCTCTTTTCACCAAAAACGTGTGGATGCCTTCGCACCATCTTGTCGTGAACTTCTCGAATGACATCGGAAACCGTGAATCGCCCCTCTTCTTTCGCGATTTGCGAATGAAACACGATTTGCAGCAGCAGGTCGCCCATCTCCTCCGCGAACTTGCTGTCGTCTCCGCCTTCCAGCGCTTCCAGAACTTCGTACGCTTCCTCAATCAAGTAGGTTCTCAGCGTTGCGTGTGTCTGCTCACGGTCCCAGGGACACCCATCCGGCGCTCGAAGCCGCGCCTGCACCTCCGCCAGCTTCTCAAACCACTGGCCAGCCGTCAGCCGCCCCTCCTCAGCCGTGCCTTGGAGGCCTCTCCTGTGCCCCTTGCTTGTTTTTTTCTTCTTGTTGGGCATCACTCTGTCCGTGAAAGCCATATTGCAACAAACGTTACACTTTACGGCCCTGCACACACTTTGACAAGCTTGCCGGTAGGGGATGTCTCTTTTTGAGGGATATCACTTCAAATGAAGTTATACAACTGCCTGCTCCGATCCACTTGTCGGACCGGAGCAGGCGAACTGTACTTGGTTCATGCGGATCTGGTTGATCAAATGGCTCCTCTTGGGCCTTTACTCCCTGTGGTCGTGAGGACGCTCGTGCGGACGGTCGTGTTTGTGTTCTTCCACCCGGGCACGCCCTTGACGAGCTGCCTCCCTTTCATGCTCGTTGCGCCGCTCTAATCTATGTTCTTCCACGGGGTGTGGGCTATTCCAGCGGTGCACATCAGGGTAGGCATGCTCATAGACCCGACGATTTGCCCACACGCGACCCCATGGCCGGTCATTGAGGTAGACCTCATGGCGCCCCCATTCAAATCGGTTGTATCCCCAGCCCCATGGACGGAATGCCACTCCCAGCGTGATGCCATACCCGAATCGGATCGCTCCTCCAACAAAAAATCCAGGCCGCGGGCGCACAAAGACGACGGCGGGATTGTAGTACGGCACGACCATGAACTCAGGATTTGCCGGCGTTATCGCAATATAAGGCCCGCCGCTTACAATGATTTGCCCGTTGCTTCTCAAATATCCATAGTCCCTAGCCTTCTGCCTCATCCGCTGGACTGCATCCATCACGTCCTGCCGCTGCGCCAGAAACGCATTGCCGATGTCCGCTGTCCAATTCATGTCCGATGCCATCATCTCCAGAACTGACGGAAACGGCAGCAGAGCTTGCACGCTGGGATCCCACGGCAATTGATCCGCATTGATGGCGCTGGCCAGTTGTTCGCCTCTCAAGTAATGGTGCTCATCCGCCCACCTTGCGGCATCCGGTATCTGGTCGGGATATGTGGCCGCTGCCAGGATTTGCGCCAGCAGCGGGTCCGGATACAGCGCGATTCGCGAAACCATTTGCTCTAGCTGCTCCGGCCCGAGGTATGGCGGAGGCGCTTGGTCCTGCGCCATCATCATGGTTGGCAGCCAGGTCAAAAGAATCCCGATAGCCAATACCACTCCCGTCATTCGTGCGGTAAATTTCGATCCTCGCATTCGATTCCCCCTATCAATAAATTTTAAAGGGCTGTCTCTGGAAATCCTATCTTATTTTGTAAAACACGGTTTTCCCCGAATAGTTCCTGGCTGCTTATCCGTTAGCCCGGTGCCCCTGCTGAAATCTCCGACCCGTGCTAAACTTGTCCAGAGCACCATTTTCGAGGTTTGCCCCATTGACTGATCACAAGCAAGAAGAATCTTTTCGCGTAATCGACCGGCGCCCCTTCACCGCGGATGGCGAACTCCGCAAGGAAGCCATCGAGGAGAAAGAACGCGAGCAAAAGCGCGAAGAGCAGGCTCACCCTGTCGCGCAAGCTCCCCCGCCGGCCGCGCCACCACTTCCCGTCGACGCTCCCAAGCCATCTCAACCCTTTGAAAATCTGGTTCGAATGCTCGGCAGCAATGCCGCCATGGTTCTCGGTGCCTACGCGGATCCGCGTACTGGACAGCCGATGCTCGATCCCGAAGCGGCTCAAGAGCTAATCGATATGCTCGATGCACTACGCGAGAAAACCAAAGGCAATCTCGCGCCACAGGAAGACAGCCTCCTTCTCGACCTGCTCGGCAAATTGAAAATGACCTATTTGGAAGTCAATCAGGCCGTCGCGGCCCAGGCCGCCACGCAGGCAAAAGCGAAGGCGCGGCCTTAGACCGCTGCGGGGGTTCGCTTCGGTCCGTCTTTAAGATGAGTCTCATTCTCTCGGCTTTCCCCGGTTTCCATGAAGCTGATCTCATGTCCAACGTTCCGCTAAAAATCACCGTCCTTGGCTCCGGGACGTCCATGGGTGTTCCGTCGCTAGCCTGTCACTGCCCGGTCTGTAGCTCCCCTGACCCACGCGACAACCGCCTTCGCCCTTCCCTGCTCCTCTCGCGTGATGGCCATAATGTGGTCATTGACACCACGCCCGATTTCCGGCAGCAGGCTCTGCGCGCCCGGATCGAACGCCTTGACGCGGTTCTCCTCACTCACGGCCACGCCGATCACATCATGGGATTCGACGACATCCGACCGTACAACATCCGCCAAAATGCCGCCCTGCCCATTTATTCGAACGAGGAAACCTTTCGAATCGTTCGGCGCGCGTTTGCTTACATTTTCGATGGCAAGCCCAAGCTAAGCTCGATCCCCAGCGTCAAACTCATTGAAGTCAGCGGCGCGTTCGAACTTCTCGGTGCCTCTTTCACGCCCATTCCTCTTCTGCATGGCGACATGCAAGTGTTGGGCTTTCGTTTCGGCAACGCTGCTTATCTGACGGATTTCAGCTCGGTCCCGGAATCGTCGATGGCGCTCTTGAACGATCTCGATGAGCTGATTCTCGATGCGCTGCGCGATATTCCTCATCCCATGCACCAGACCGTGGATCAGGCTCTCGCGCTCATCGACCAGTTGAAGCCGCGGCGCGCGTGGTTTACGCACATCGCTCACGATTTGCCGCATGCCGAGACGAATGAACGGCTGCGCAAACTCGGATTCTCGAACGTGCAGCTTGCTTACGACGGGCTCGAAATCGAAGCGAACGTCGACGAAGCGGACGAGCCTCCGACACAGCACGCAGCCTCGAATGCCAGTTCGGCCGGGCCTGCCTCGCTCGAAGTTTTCTCCACTTCCGCGGCGTGGTCTGCTCGACATGCGGAATCGAATCGGGGAAGCACGCTGGCGATTGGAAATTTTGACGGCATACATCTTGGCCACCAGGCGATTCTGCGCGCGTGTGTTGCTCGCGCGCGGGAGATCGATGCGGTCGCGTCGGTATTGACGTTCGATCCGACGCCGCAGAAAGTTTTGCGGCCGGAATCGGCTCCTTTGCGGATTTCGACGACCGCACAACGGCTGCGGTGTTTCGCTGCGATTGGCGTCAACGCGGCCGTGGTGCTTCCCTTCTCTCACGAGCTCGCGAAACTTTCTCCGCGGGAATTTGTGGAGAAAATTCTGGTTCGCGACCTGTATGTTCGCGCGGTGTTTATCGGCGAAAATTTCCGCTTCGGGCACAAGCAAGCCGGCGACGCGCAACTGTTGGCTCGGCTCGCGGCGGAACGCGGCTTCGAGGTGTTTGTGCTGCCGCCGGTACTGTACAGGGGCGAAGTCGTTTCGAGCACCATCATTCGGCGCGAAATTGCGTGCGGCGACGTGGCGCACGCGGCGCGGCTGCTGGGACGGCCTTTCGTACTGAGCGGAAACGTCGTCTCGGGAACGGGGACGGGGCGGCGATTTACGTTCCCGACGCTGAATCTTGCGGCGGAGCAGGAACTTTTGCCAGCGCGCGGCGTGTACGTCACGCGGACGCTGCTGGAAGGCGAAACGCGTACGCGGCGATCGGTCACCAATGTCGGCGTGCGCCCGACATTCAATGGGTCGGCGCTCAGCATCGAAACGCATATTCTTGAACCCATTTCTGAAATCACGCCGGCGCGCATCGAGGTCCATTTCTGCAAGCGGCTGCGCGAGGAAACAAAATTCAACAACCCCGAAGAACTGCGAGCGCAAATTGCCCGCGACATCGCCACCGCCAACAATTTCTTCACCCGCCTCCGCATTCACCGTTCGAACGCCCAAGCCATCCCCACCCGCCAGCCCTCTTGAGCCTCGCCAAATATAGAGGCGTGCGAGCCACTCGGAGAAGCGGCAGCAAGGCTGCCGCACTCCAAGTATCTTGTTCGGGATATTCTGCGGGACTCAAGTAGGAGCGCGCCGCCTGCCGTGACCGGGCGGTCTCAGAAGGCCGCTGAAGAATCGCTTTGCATCCGATGACAGCAATGATATCATTGCTGTCATGGCCACACTCACGATTCGGCAGCTGGACCAGAAAACCAAGTCGCGCTTGAGGGTTCGCGCCGCCAACCACGGACGCTCGATGGAAGCGGAGGCACGCGAGATCTTACGCTCGGCTTTGACCTCTTCCTCGCGGAACAACGGAAACCTGGCCGAGAAGATTCGGCGGCGGTTTGCTCCATTGGGTGGGATCGAGCTTTCCTTGCCAAAGCGTGACGCCTTGCGCAGGCCCCCTGGATTCGAGGAATGATCGTCCTCGATACGAATGTGTTGTCAGAACTCATGAGGCCAAAACCTTCCGCCCAAGTGGTGGCCTGGATCGCCCTGCAACCGGCAGCAGAGCTCTTTACAACCGCGATCACCGAGGCGGAAATCTTTTACGGAATCGAATTGCTCGCCAAAGGCAAGCGACGCGACAGCCTGCTGGCTGCGGCGGAGGAAATGTTTACGGAAGACTTCGCCGGACGTATTCTGGGATTCGAAGGCGAAGCTGCACGCCACTTTGCCGCGATTGCGGCACGCCGTCGTGCGCTCGGAAGGCCTATTAGCCACGCGGACGCCCAGATTGCGGCCACGACTCAGGCGCATGGAGCCAGGCTTGCGACAGGCAACGGCCCCGACTTTACCGATTGCGACATTGTCGTTATCAATCCTTGGGTCTAGACCCAGGACCCGCCCTCAAAAACCGAAGACGGCGCACCCTCCGCATAACTAAGAGTCCGGGCCACCCGGCATTGCCGCTGGCTATCACATTGTGGTAGTATCACATTGTGGAGTTCATTGAATCGCAGCCGTTCACGCGGAAGCTTCACCGGATTGCCGGCGATGGCGCCGACGCAGTGCTGAGGGCGATCCAGGACGACCTTGAGAGGAAGCCCGAGAGAGGGGCGGTGGTTCCTGGCCTTGGCGGCGTACGTAAAGCGCGCATCGCGAATCCTGGACGTGGCAAAGGAAAGCGTGGCGGGTACCGTTATTTGTATTTGTACTTGGAAACGCGCCAACACATTCACCTGCTGCTCTTACTGGACAAGAATGAACAAGAAGATGCCACGGAGGAGCAGCGTAGACAGATTCGACAGTGGGCTGCGGAAGTTAAACGTGAGTTGTGAGGTTAAAAATGGCGAAGAAAATCAAAGTGAACATTTTTGAGGACATGAAAGCGGCGCTGAAGGGCGCGGCGGCCTACGAGCGCGGAGAGCCGGTCAATCTGCGCGTCACACGCGTCCCTTCACGGCCGAAGCCGATTTCTCCCAAAGAGGTGCGCCACATTCGGGAAGCGTTGAATGCCAGCCAATCGCTTTTCGCCAGCTACCTGAACGTGAGCCCTAACGCGGTGCGAAGCTGGGAACAAGGCACTCGGCGGCCTCGGCAAGCCGCGCTCAAACTCCTTGCCATCGCCAGGAAAAATCCTAAAGCTCTGCTGGTTGCGTAATTTTTGCTTTTCGCCGTCTCCAGGCGCCGCCACCCGCCGCGTTGCGATATTATCGTTATGGGGAATCAATAAAATGAGCAAGCGAGTGCCCTCGTATGCTTTGGACCCGGTAAAGGCCTTTATCAACTATCTAGACGCCTCAGGGAAGCTCCTTCATCTCAGCATGCGCGCGATCGCCATGACCCGAGCTATGCCTCAAATGGTCGAGGCAATTGCCACTGCTTCGAGGGGGGATTCGGACTGGGATGAGCAACGACACGTCGTAGGTTTGGAAAAAGCAAAAAACGACGCCGAGTTCGCGAAGAACGAGTGTGACACCGGTTTTTCTTTATTACACGAATTCACTCTCGTTGGGACCTGGGGCGCGTTCGAGGTGGCCATTGAAGATCTAGTGGTCGGTGTCCTTTGCAACGAGCCTCAATTATTGCGTGCCGAGCCGTTCGCCAAGATTCGGATCCCGTTGGCAGAATTTGAGATTCTTGACAACGAAGGGCGCATGAGAATTTTGTTGCGTGAGCTACAAAGAACCTTGCGCTCTGACCAGAGAAACGGGGTGGGCGCTTTCGAAGCAATCCTCGGGGCGGTGGGACTGTCGGGCGAGGTTAAGAAGGATTGCAGAGAACGTATTTGGGAAATGAACCACATCCGCAACGCGGTCGTTCACCGCCGTTCGCGTGCGGACCGGACATTCATCGGTGCTTGTCCTAAATTGGGACTGAACATCGGCGATCAAATATCGATCACGCACAATCAACTTGGTGAATACGCCGGGGCACTCGCCGGTTATGCAACGGAGATTGTTTATCGCATGGGGGCTCGCTACGGCGTTGAAATGAGCCCGCGTTCCTAACTCCCTGGCGGGCGAAGCTTGGAAGGCTAGGGACGGACGGAACGTTCCCTGTAATTTTTGATTCGTGCGAGGAGAAACATGAGAACACTTCCTGTCTGTCCCCATGTTTTGAAATCGGAAACTGCAAAATTCACGCTTGACAACGGCGGATAATCCACTACCATACGGTTGTGGATAAGTTAGATACAACATTTGCGGCTCTGTCTGATCCAACCCGCCGGGCGATGATCGAACGGCTCTCCCATGGGCCTGCCTCTGTGCATGGATTGACGGAACCGTTTGCGCTCTCGCAGCAGATGATTTCAAAACATATTGCCTACCTGGTGCGGGCGCGGATTGTGATCAAGACGAAGCGTGGAAGAGAGAGCGTGTGCACGCTTAGGCCAAAGGCGATAAAGACAGTCAGCGACTGGGCAATTAACTATCGGCGACTCTGGGAAGAGCGTTTCGACAAGTTGGATGTGGTTTTGCATCAAATGAAAAAAGAGGAGGTCAGAGATGACAAAAAACACGGTTAATGAGACAGAGCGGATGGTTGTCACTCGAGTTTTCGACGCCCCGCGCGCATTGGTTTGGAAGGCGTGGACAGACCCGAAATATGTGATGCAGTGGTGGGGGCCGAAGGGTTTTACTGCGCCGGTTTGCGAGATCGATTTTCGCGTAGGAGGAAAATTTCTCTGCTGCATGAGAACGCCGGATGGGCAGGAGGGCTGGAATGCCGGGGAATACCACGAGATTGTTCTGCACGAGAAGATCGTTTACTCCATGTACTTTTCCGACTCGAAGGGAAACAAGGTCGAGCCTGAGGAGTATGGAATAGAACATGAGGCCATTGACGATGCGCACGACGTGGTTATTTTTGAGGATTTTGGAAACGGCCAGACGAAACTCACCCTCATTGGAAGTGAACCCCTGGAGAGCGCAAAAAACAGCGGGCAACTAGAGGGCTGGGTTGAGATACTCGAAAAACTTGCCGGAGTTGTTGCGGGGCTAGCGAAAGCGAAATAAGAAGTTGAAGTTTTGATGATCGTCATGCGCGAGATATAGGACGGGTGGCCCGGACTCTCAGTTATGCGAAGGGCACCTCGTCCTCGGTTTTTGAGGGCGGGTCTTGCGTTTGGGTTCTCTCTAGTCGATCAGCGAATCCATCGGAAGCAATCGTACCCGCACGGACTTTCTGGATATCACCGGTCCTGAAAGTAGAAACTCCAACTGCTCGATTGCCAATCCTTGGGGTGCGGCACCAAACCGCGAATGAGCGGATTGGCGTGCGGGGAGTTCAGATTGTCTCGCGCGGAGACGCCTCCGCGCTCCGCGGGGCTCAGCGCACCGCTAGCTTATCGAGGCGGTCGAGGGTATCGGGATAGTTGCGGACGAGGAGGACGAGGGCGGCGGCCTGAGGATTTGGCTTGGCGCGACCCTGCTCCCACTTCTCGAGCGTTCGGACGTTGATGCGCAGCTTCCGCGCAAAGACGGCGCGCGAACAGCGCATCCGCTTGCGGGTCTCGCGGATGAACCTGGAGTTCACTGCCGGGAGCGCCGTGGCTTCCACTTGGTAGCTGCGCAAGGTCAACTGCCCTTCCCGGTGCTTTTTCATCGCATTTACGCCTTCGAGCAATTCGTCGAAGATTTTTCTCTTTGCCATTAGCAATTCCTCCTGGCCGCTTCCCGGGCGCCTCGTTCGGCTTCGATAGCTCCCTTCAGCAGTTTCTTTTCCTTGGGCGTGAGATCCGCCGCCTCATTCTTTCCGTACAGCGTCATCAGCCAAAGCTGATGTTCCGCAGTGAAATAGTAGTAGATGACTCGGAGGCCGCCTCGCCGGCCCTTGCCACGCCTCGTATCGGCCCAGCGAATTTTCCGGAATCCGCCGGTGCCGGGGATAAGGTCGCCTGCTTCCGGCTTGCGCGAGAGTTCCTGTTGAAGCTTCCCGTATGCCTCATCGTCCAGATATTCAGAGACACGGCGCGTGAATGCCGGAGCTTCAAAGAATTCCATTTCCGCTCGCTCTACGCCGTTGGCGTATGCTCAGTATCATACGCTATCAGCGTATAAAAGGGCAAGACCGGGGCAAGCCGAGAGAACAAGCGCTCACGCACGAGGAGAATTAGGACAAAGCGAGGAGAATCACGAGGGCATTTTGGCGAGGCAGTCTTCGCAGTAGCCGCCGACTTCGGTGCGGGAGACGGTGACTTTCATTTTGAAGTCGCGGGCAATTTGCTGCTTGAGCTGCTCGTAGAGGCGGCTTTCGAATTCGCGGACTTTGCCGCAGCGGAGGCAGGCGACATGGATGTGGTCTCGTGGACCGTGGCTTTCGTAATAGTGGCGGTCGCCGCGGAGATGGAGGAGGTCGAGTTCGTCGATGAGACCTTCCTTTTTGAGGAGGTCGATGGTGCGGTAGACGGTGACGAGGTGAACGCCGGAATCGATTTTCTGGGCGCGTTCGAGGATTTGGTCCACGTCCAGGTGCTGCTCAGCGGCGTCCATGACTTCAAGGATGACGCGGCGCTGGCGCGTGAGGCGAATTTTGCGCTCGCGGATAGACTGCTGGAGTTTTCCGGTGGTTTCCGCGGTGTTGAGGCGCTCGCCGGTCGAGACGCGGTGGGTCGGCGATACGGACATGGACGCCCTCCTGCGGGGCGGAGCAGAGCGGCTAGGAATGGCTGGTAATCCGCCGCAAAATGTCATTGTACATAACGACGGCGAAGATGACCAAGAGGAAGACGAGACCGACCTGAACGAAGCGCTCTTTGAAGCTGAGGCTTAGGTCGCGGCGCATAATTCCTTCAATGGCCAGGAGCAGAATATTGCCGCCGTCCAGGATGGGAATGGGCAGAAGATTCAGAATGCCGAGATTTACGCTGATGAGAACCATGAGGAAGATGACGTCGAGCGGGCCGCGCTTGACGGCTTGGCCGGCCATGTGCGAAATGCCGACGGGACCCTGGAGTTGTTTGATGGAGACGCGGCCGCTGAAGAGCTTGCCTACGACGTCGACGGTCTGCGAGATCGTGTCGTAAGTCTTGAGGCCGGCGAAACGGACACTTTCACTGAAGGAAACTCTCTTGTAGGCGGGGACGTCGGCGCGAAGAACGCCGATTTGATAGGTATTGTCGTCGGCGTCGGCGGCGCCTTTTTTGGGGGTGACCACGACGCGGACGGTCTGGCCCTTGCGGTCGACGTCGAGGGTCATGGGCTGGCCCTTGGAAGATTGCGCGGCCTCGCGGAATTGGTCCCAATACTGGATCGGCTTTCCGTTCACCGCGGTGATGAGGTCGCCTTCGTGCAGGCCAGAACGTTCAGCCGGAGTCCCGGGCGCAATTTGATCGATGATTGGACGAATCGGCGCGAATCCCAGGATTTGGGTGTAGTCGGAGTAGTCTTTGGAGGTGAAGTCGACGGTCTGGCGCTTACCGGAGGCGTCGATCTGCATGGTGAGTTTCGCGCCAGGAGCGACTTGGCTGAGGGCCACGAGAGCTTGCTCCCAATCACGGGTGGGAGTGCCGTCGATGGAAAGAACGAGGTCGCCCGGCTTGAGAGGATTGGAGGCGGCGGCTTTGGTGTCGGGAAGTTGGTTGACGCGCACGGGGGCGTCGAGATAGGCGGAATAAGGGACGCCTACGGCGACGTAGAGGCCGGTAAGCAAAAAGATGGGAAAAATCAGATTGACCGCCGGGCCCGCAAAGGAAATCAGCGCCCGCTGCCACCGCGCCTTGCTCATCAACTCGTCGGGCGCACCGGTCGGTGGTTTATCTCCCGAATCGACTTCGGAAAGGTCTTGGCCAGCCATTCGAACATACCCGCCAAGGGGCAGCGCGCTCACGCGATAGTCCGTCGGCCCTTTTTTCCAGCCAAAGAGCCGCGGTCCAAATCCGATCGAGAACACATCCACACGCACGCCGCACATCCGCGCGACGATGAAATGTCCCCATTCGTGAATGAGAACCATTACGCCGAGCACGAGGCTGATGCCAACGATAAGGTAAACCGCTCCCATGTCTGTCTTTTCCCCTTCTTACAGCCTTATGAAACCGCTACCGCCGCCATCCCCAAACGACTTGTTTCTTCTTTTGCCATGCGCCGCGCTTCCGCATCTGCCGCCAGCACATCGTCCATCTTTTCAAAGCGCACTCGCGGCGTTCGCGCCAGCACGCGTTCAATCACTTCCGCGATTCCCCGGAACGGCAGCCGCCGCTCCAAAAATGCAGCCACGGCAACTTCGTCCGCGGCGTTCAGCGCGCAGGGCAGCGCCCCGCCCTTCTTCATCGCTTCGCGCGCCAGACGAAGGCAGGGGAAACGCCGGGTGGAAACTTTCTGGAAATCCAACCGCCGCAGCTTGGGCCAATCCAGGGCTACCTGATTAGACGCTACTCGCTCCGGATAGGTTAACGCATATTGGATGGGCATCCGCATATCCGTTGGACCGAGTTGCGCCAAAACCGAACCGTCCACGTATTCCACCATGGAGTGAATCGTGGACTGTGGATGAATCACGACGTCGATCTGGTCGGGCCGGACGCCAAACAGCCAGCGCGCTTCGATGACCTCGAAACCCTTGTTCATCATCGTCGCAGAGTCAATCGTGATGCGGTTGCCCATCTTCCAATTTGGATGCGCGAGCGCCTGCTCCGGGGACACGTGCTCCAACTCGGCAAGCGGCGTCTTCCGGAACGGGCCACCACTCGCGGTGAGCACGATGCGCTTCACTTCGCCGTGCGTGCCGCCGCGCAAACACTGATGAACGGCGTTGTGCTCGCTATCCACAGGGAGCACTTCGCGCCCGGCTTGTTTGGCGGCGGCCATCACCAGTTCGCCGGCTGCCACCAGGACTTCCTTGTTGGAGAGCGCCACGATCTTGCCAAGCTTGACGGCTTCGTAGGTGGCCTCGAGGCCCACAACACCGACGGCAGCGGAAACCACAATTTCGGCTCCACGATGCGTTCCGACTGCGAGCATTCCCTCGCGGCCGTGATGAATGGCTGGCAGGGGGGAAATTCCCGTGGCGCGAAGCATGGACGCAAGTTCATCCGCTTTTATCTCATCACTTACGGAGACCAGTTCAGGGCGATGCCGTCTGATCTGGCCGATGAGTTCCTCAAGATTACCGCCGGCGGCCAGCGCAACGACACCAAAGCGCTCGGGCAGCGCTTCCACAACAGAAAGGCACTGCCGCCCAATCGAACCCGTCGATCCCAAAATAGCAAGCTGCTTCAAGGACGAATCTCTTCTCCGCTTTTCGTCGAACTGGTGGGACAGACGCTCTTGTCCGTCTCACGCCCCATGAGTGGAAGGACCTGTGGACCTACCGGTTGGGAAGGTAAATCCAAATCCAATAGTACCAGACAACCGGGATTGCCAGAATCAAGGCGTCGATCCGGTCAAGCACACCCCCGTGCCCCGGCAAAAGAGAGCCCGAGTCCTTGACTCCGGCGCTTCGCTTATAGGCCGACTCGAGTAGATCGCCCGCCTGGCCAGCGAGATTGCCGACAAAAGCCATCGCAAGGAGGTGCGGCAATGGCACGTTCGCATACTTGGAAAAAACAAATGCAACGAGAAGCGCGCCGACAAGGCTCGCGGCAGTGCCTTCCCAGGATTTATTCGGACTCAAAACTGGCGCAAGCTTGTGTTTTCCGATAGCTCTTCCAACGAAATACGCGGCTGAGTCCCCAACCCAGGTTATCACCAGGACGAAGAACAGAATCGCGGGGCCTTGCAGGGAGAACCCGTGCAAACGGATGGCAAACGTCAACGGGAGCGCCACCAGAATCAGTCCGCTGGAACTCATTCCGGCGGCGGGCAAGGCCTCGACCATGGGCCTTTTCGTCCAGAGCGTCAGCGCTGCGATCCCGAGCAAAAAAACAAAAAATACATCCCCAACACTCGGCGGGAAAACCGCGGTGAGTTGAGCATAGCGGTCAATGGATTGAGGCACGGGGAGCCACTTGCGCGGCGTCCCCAGATAGCCGAATTGCGGGCCTCGCACTGCCCACCACTGCACAAACACAAGCAGCAACGCACATGTCGCCGTCCAGAAACGGTAGGCGCGATGGCCGATGGCATCGCCCAACGCGAAATATTCAAAAAGGGCCAGCAGGATAATCATTGCAAGCGCGACGGCCACAACCTCTGTCGAGCCCCACAACACCAGGCCGACCACGCACGGAATCAACAAGGCCGCCGTCGCGACGCGCTTCCAAGTCATAGAACTGCCATCCCCTGATGAAGCAATCCTTCCATCTCATCATATCGAGAGGAATAAATCACGAGGCGGAGTCACAATTTCGGCAGGAAGGTTTCCGAAGATGAGTAGACGCGGTTGGGGTCCAAGGAGAAGCCGACATCACTCGCCGACAACGCGAGCGGGATTTTCCGTTACGGGCTGGCCTTCGCGGATTCCGCCGTAGCGGCGCTCGCGTTTCTGGAATTCGACGAGCGCTTCCAGCAAACGCGCGCGATTAAAATCGGGCCAGAGCGTTTCCGTCACGAATATTTCCGCGTAAGCGATTTGCCACAAGAGAAAGTTGCTGACGCGCATCTCGCCGCTCGTGCGAATCAGCAGATCGGGATCCGGCAAGCCGCTCGTGTACATGTGTCTGGCGAGCATCTCTTCCGTGATCCCCGTCCGGCTCGCGTGAGCTTTCTGCTCGGCCAGAATGGAATTCACGGCATCCACGATTTCCGCGCGGCCACCATAGTTCAGCGCAACGCAAAGCACCATGCCCTGGTTGCCGGCCGTTCGCTCCATGGCGTCGCGAACGTCGTCCTGCACGCCTCTCGGCAACTCATCCGTGCGCCCCAAAAACCGCATGCGGATATTGTTTTTCTGCAAGAGCGGCATTTCCCGGCGCAAATATTCGCGAAGCAATTGCATCAGGAAGTCGATTTCTGTTTTCGGACGCCGCCAATTCTCGACCGAAAACGCGTAGAGCGTGAGCGCTTCAATTTTCAGCCGCGCACAGGTCTCAATCGTGGAACGCGCCGTCGAGGTGCCAGAGCGATGTCCTGCCACTCGCGGCAGATGCCGCTGCTGAGCCCATCGTCCATTGCCGTCCATAATGACGGCCACATGCCGCGGCAGGCGTTTCAGATCAAGCTTTTCAAAGAGCAGAGCTTCCTCGGGAGTCAGCGGACCCAGAGCGCGGGAGGCGGAAACTTGAAGTGTTTTGTGTGCGTGAGTTTGTGACATGGCGTTTCTGGACGATTCTTCTTTACGCCGCAAAGTTAACATACGATTCGGGGACGGCGCAATGCCGGGTTGCCGTGTTGAACATCCCCGTTCCTTATTCGCTCGCGTTGGGCATCATCCGCCGGGAGTGGGTGAGGCTGGAAAAAGCGATGTGTAGACCAGAACGAGCGTGAGGATAATCATCGCAATGGCCGTGACCCACGCCACGATGTTGAATGTGAGGGTATTTACGTGCTCGCCCATCAGATCCCGCCGATTGACTAGCAGCAGAATGAAAATAACGACCACCGGCAGCCAGATTCCGTTACCGACCTGCGAGAAAATAAAAATCTTCCACAGCGGAACGTGCGGGATCAGGATGATTCCCGCTCCAATGACGATCAGGAGAGTGTAAAGGCCGTAGAAAATTTTCGCATCGTTGAACTTGTGATCAATCCCAGCTTCAAAACCAAGCCCTTCGCATATTACGTGCGCAGTGGAAAGCGGCAAAATCGTAGCCGCGAAAAGAGACGCATTCAAAAGACCGAAGGCAAACGTAAATCCAGCCCACTTCCCGGCCAGCGGAATCAATGCTCGCGCCGCATCCACGGCGTCATTAATGTTGCGTTGCCCTGAGACATACAAAGTTGCGGCCGTCGCGACGATAATGAAAAACACGATCACCATGCAACTGATGCTCCCGACCAAAACATCGGCTCGTGCCTGCGGATACTGCCGGGGACCGACTTTCTTCTCCACGAATCCCGCTTGCAGATAGAAAAACTGCCACGGTGCGATCGTCGTGCCCACCAGCGCCGTCAGCGTGAGCAGATAACCCGAATTGAAATGGAGATTCGGAATGACAACATGCTGCGCCGCCACCAGCCAGTTTGGCTTGGCCAGAACCGCGGAAACGATGTACGTAACGTAGAAACCGCAAGCCACCAGGAAGATGACTTCAACCTGGCGATAGGTTCCGCGCATCACCAGGATCCAGACCAGGATTGCAGCAACCGGCACGGCAATGTACCTGGTAATGTGAAACATTTCCATTGAGGCTGCTACGCCGGCAAATTCCGCCACGACGTTGGCCAAATCGACGAAGAAGCCCGTGATCATCACAAAAAACGTGGGGCGGAAGCCGAACTCTTCGCGAATCAGATCGGATAACCCTTTGCCGGTGATGACGCCCATGCGCGCGCACATCTCCTCCGTTACATAGAGTGCGATGGTCATGGGAATCAGGGACCACAGCAGCGCATAACCATACTGCGCGCCCGCTTGAGAATACGTGGCGATGCCGCCGGCGTCGTTATCGACGTTGGAGGTAATCAGCCCGGGACCGATGACGGCGAGCAACAGGGTTAAGCGGTGGCGCAAGCCGCGGATCTTGTGCTGCAAATCCGAACCCCGCGATTGCAGGCCTTCAAAACTCGATTTGAGAGACGCCCAGTTCATGCGCCGATTCCGAATTCCTCTTATTTGTTCACCAGCCGAGAAACCACATCGTCCACCGTGACCGTCCCGATGGGGTGCTTCTCTTCATCGATTACCGTCAGCATTCTCAGATTGTATTTGTCGAACAATTCGAAGACTTCTTTTTCATCGGCATCGGACGGGACGCTCAAGAGCGGTTCACTGCGGAGGTCCGACATCTTCTGCTCAGGATAGGCGAGCAGCAATCTGGCGACGGAGACGGTCCCGGAATACTCGGCTTCGCTGTCGAGCAGCACAATCGTATCGAGCTGCTCGAGGTTTAGTTCGAGGCCGCGAATCCACGCGAGCACCTCTTCTCGCCGTGACCCTTCGCCGGCAAAAACAAACTCCGGATTCATCATCCCGCCAGCCGTCGAAGGATCAAATGCGAGCAGCTCGCGGACTTCATCGGCTTCCTGCCCGGGCATCTCTTCCAGCAGTTCCTCTGATGTTTCCTTCGGCAGGTCGGCCAAAAGGTCAGCCGCGGCATCGGGCGCCATCTCTTCCAGAATGTCGGCTGCCTTCTCGGGATCCAGCTTCTCGACGATCTGTGTCGTCAACCGTTCATCCAGCTCGGCTAGAACCGATGCCGCCATCTCTTCATCGAGCGAAGCGATGATGCTCTGTCGTTCGGCCGCAGACAGGTGTTCGATAATTTCGGCCAGGTCCGCGGGGTGCAGGTCTTCCAGTTTCTCGTGTGTGATGCGCAGTTTGACGCGCCGAAGAGGGTCTGATTCGATCAGGTTCACGAATTCCCAGCGGATGGCTTTTTGCGGCAGCTTGCGTTGCAGCTTGCGGATCATGCCGGGGGAAACCACGCCCTGCAGAAGTCTGCGCACCGCTCCCGGCAAGCCCACGTCAACCTGCGTAACTCGCAGTTCCACGTTGCCGTTGGTGCGTAGCTCCGCCAGGTCCACGTCATTCACGCGAACGACTTTGCGTCCGCGCGTGTCGATGATTTGCTGGTCGAGCAAGTCTTTGCGCACTGCGAGCAAGGACT
>Ga0335083_10002531_pt1 | contig 24037 bp, 17 predicted proteins | sample Lox_Sample_42_FD_206716 | JGI IMG/M metagenome (GOLD analysis project Ga0335083, IMG submission 206716) | Soil microbial communities from Loxahatchee National Wildlife Refuge, Florida, United States - Lox_Sample_4.2 | ecosystem: Environmental > Terrestrial > Soil > Wetlands | place: USA...
CGAGCGCGCCGAGCGCGAAACCGAGGCCGTCCGAGGCTTCGGCGACGACGGTGCCCCACGGGTCCGCGACGAGCGCGTGGCCGTAGGTGGTGCGGCCGCGCGGGTGCTTGCCCCATTGAGCGGCCGCCGCGACGTAGCATTGGGCTTCGATCGCTCGCGCGCGCAAGAGCACGTGCCAGTGATCCTTGCCCGTGTGGAGCGTGAACGCCGCGGGCATGAGCAGGACTTCGGCGCCGCGCGCGACGAGCTCGCGGTAGAGCTCCGGGAAACGCAGGTCGTAACAGATCGAGAGGCCGACGCGAAAGCCGTCCATCTCGACGACGACGGGACTCTTGCCGGGCGTCGTGCTCGCCGACTCGGCGAGCTTGGTGCCGTCCGCGAGGTCGACGTCGAAGAGGTGGATCTTCCGGTAGCTCGCGACGAAATCACCGCCCGGTCCGTAGCAAACGAGCGTGTTGAAGGGGCGACTCGCGTCCTCACTGCGCTCCGGCATGCCGCCCGCGACGAGATGGACCCGCTCGCGCCGCGCCCACGCCGAAAGCGCGCCTTGAATCGGCGCGGCCGTGTCGCCCGCGCGCTCGGCCAGGGCGCCGCGCCCCGCGTCGTCGCCGAAGTACGCGAAGTTCTCCGGCAACACGACGATGCGCGCGCCGCGCGCAACGGCTTCGCTCACGAGGCGCTCGCACGCGGCGAGATTCGGCCCGACTTCGGCTTGACTCGAGAGCTGCAGCGCCGCGACGAGCGTGCGGCGCGCGCTCTCCGTTCGCGGGTCGGACCCTTTCTCGCCGGGCAACGCCGAACCCTAGCATGGCGGCCGCTCCGGGCGCTAAAGTCCGTGGCTCCTCGCCATGGACCTCTCGTGACCGACAAGCGCACGGACGAAATGCAAACGTTCGACGCCGGGCGGCGCGATCGGCCGCGCGGGCGAGCGGGGCTCGTGCTCCTCTATGCGGGCGAATACGGGGCGCTGCCCGCGGCGTGGCCGCTCGCTCGCGAGGTGACCGTGATCGGGCGCGACGCGACGGCCGACGTCGTCTTGCCCGTCACCGCGGTGTCGCGGCGGCACGTCGAGCTCAAACGCGAAGGTGACGACTACGTCGCGCGCGATCTCGGGAGCCGCAACGGCACGCTCGTGAACGGCCACCCGGTGAGCGAGGCCGTGCTCGAACCGCTCGACGAAATCCGCATCGGCGACGCGGTCGTGAAGCTCGTCGAAGAGGGCGCGGACGACTACGCGCGTTACCGCATCGACGGGACGATGCTCGGCGGCGGCCGGCACGCGCCGGCGTCGAACGCCCTGGTCGGCGGCATGCAGATGGATCGCATCCTGAGCGAGCTTTACCGCGTCGCGCGCGCGCCGCTCAACGTGCTCTTGCTCGGCGCGAGCGGCACCGGCAAGGAGGTCGTCGCCTCCGAGCTGCATCGCCTGAGCGGGCGCGGCGGGCGCTTCGCCGCCGTCAATTGCGCGGCCATCCCGGGCAATCTGCTCGAGAGCGAGCTCTTCGGCTTCAAGCGCGGCGCTTTCTCGGGCGCCGATCGCGACAAGCCGGGACTCATTCGCGCCGCCGACGGCGGGACGCTCCTGCTCGACGAGATCGGCGACATGCCGCTCGAGGCGCAGGCGAAGCTTTTGCGCGTGCTCCAGGCCCGCGAGGTGCTGCCGCTCGGCGCGACCGTGCCCGAGCCCGTCGACGTGCGCGTCGTCGGCGCGACGCACCGGGACCTCGGCAAACTCCAGGCCGAAGGCAAATTCCGCGAGGATCTCTTCGCGCGGCTGAACGAGTACAAGCTCGTCTTGCCGCCGCTCTACGAGCGGAAGGAAGACGTATTCCTGCTCATGACGAGCTTTCTTTCGAGGCTCGGCCGCGCGGATCTGAGGCCTTCGTTTCCTTTCATGACGGCCCTCCTCCACTACGATTGGCCGTACAACGTGCGCGAGCTCGAAGCGTGCATCAAACGTTCGGTCGCCCTCGCCGACGGCCCCGTGCTCTTGCCCGAGCACTTGCCCGAGGCAGTGACGGAAGCCATGGAGGGCTACGGCCAGCCGGCGCCGTTGCCCGGCCAGGCGAGCCGCACGCCGCCGGCCACGCAAGGCGCCCCGAGCGAAGAGGAGCTCCGGCAGCTGCTCCACGCGCACGCGGGCAACGTGGCGGCGGTGGGCCGGGTGCTCGGCAAGGCGCGCATGCAGGTTCACCGCTGGATGAAGCGCTACGCGATCGAGGTCGAGGACTATCGGGGTTGACCTTCGCACGCATCTCGACGCGAGCTCGTGAGTCTTGACGGCCGTCCTAGAACCCCGTAGCGAAAGCGGCCCAAGTGGCAGCCAGGCGTAAAGGAAGCGAGAACGGCGGCGGCGGGTCGCGGCAGAAGCCGCCCGGGGGCGGCCCCGAAGCGGACCAGATGGGTCTCTTCGCCGAAGAGACGGTGCCTCTCCACGAGATCGCGCAGACGCGTTACCTGAACTACGCGCTCAGCGTGATCACGAGCCGCGCGCTGCCCGACGTGCGGGACGGCTTGAAGCCCGTGCAGCGCCGCATCCTCTACACGATGTGGCAGCAGGGCGTCGGCCCGGACGCGAAGCACCGAAAGTGCGCGAAAATCGTCGGCGACGTGATGGGCAACTACCACCCGCACGGCGACTCGGCGATTTACGACGCGCTCGTGCGGATGGCGCAGTCGTTCAGCCTGCGCGCGCCGCTCGTCGACGGTTCGGGCAATTTCGGCTCGCTCGACGGCGACCCCGCGGCCGCCTACCGCTACACCGAGTGCCGCTTGGCGGGCGTCGCGAGCCAGCTGCTCGACGAGCTCGATCAAAATACGGCGCCGTTTCGCCCGAACTACGACGGCACGAAGTCGGAGCCCGTCGTGCTCCCGGCGCAGCTCCCGCACCTGCTCGTGAACGGCGCGACCGGCATCGCCGTCGGCATGGCCACCAACATCCCGCCGCACAACCCCGAAGAGGTGTGCAGCGCGGCGATCCGCCTGCTCGACGCGCTGGTGCAGGAAAAGCAGCTGTCGTCGCGCGAGCTCTGCCGCACCATCAAGGGGCCGGATTTCCCGACGGGCGGTGAAATCGTCTCGAGCGCCGAGGAGCTCAAGCAGATCTACGAGACCGGGCAGGGCACCATCAAGGTGCGCGGCACCTGGCGCGAGGGCAAAGAGGGGCGCTCGAGCAAGACCGTCCAGATCACGAGCATTCCGTACGGCATCAACAAGGCGACGCTCGTCGAGCACATCGCCGAGGTCGCCGTGTCGCGCAAGCTCCCGATGCTGCTCGACGTGCGCGACGTCTCGACCGACGACGTGTGCATCGAGCTCGAGCTCAAGAAGGAAGCCGACGAGAAGCTCGTCTTCGCCTACCTCTACAAGCACACGCCGCTCCAGTCGGGCTTCTCGGTGAACATGACGTGCCTCGTGCCGACCGAGCAGGTCGACGTGGGGCGCCCGGAGCGCCTCGATCTGCAGTCGATGCTCTGGCATTTCCTGCATTTCCGGCTCGAGGTCGTCACCAAGCGCCTGCAAAACGAGCTCGACGGGCTCGAGCGGCGCATGCACATCCTCGAGGGCTTCGCGAAGATTTTCGACGCCCTCGACGCCATCATCAAGCTGATCCGGAGCTCGGAGGGCAAGGCCGACGCCGCGAAGAAGATCATGGCGAAGTTCGAGCTCGACGAGGAGCAGACGGACGCCATCCTCGAGCTCAAGCTCTATCGGCTCGCGCGCCTCGAGATCCTCGTGATCAAGAAGGAGCTCGACGAGAAGAAGAAGCGCGCGAAGGAAATCAAGGCGCTCCTCGCCGCGTCGGCGACGAAAGGCCGCTGGGCGATCGTGAGGAAGGAGCTCGAGACGCTCGGCGCGAGCTTCGGCAAGAACGGCAAGCGCCGGACGGCCGTGGTCGACAGCGAGGGCGACGTCGAGTTCTCGGAAGAGGATCTGATCGTCGCGGAAGACGCCTACGTGCTCTTGACGGCCGACGGTTGGGTGAAGCGCCAAAAGGACGTGAAGGACACGGCGACGACGCGCCTGCGCGAGGGCGACAGCGTGCTCGCGTGCGAAATCGGCTCGACCAAGAGCTCCGTCGTCTTCCTCTCGAGCTTCGGCACCGCGTACACCGCGCGCATCATCGACGTGCCGGCGACGACCGGTTACGGCGAGCCGATCCAGAAGCTCTTCAAGCTGAAGGACGGCGAGCGCATCGTGGCGGCCTTTTCGCTGGATCCGCGCGTCACGGGCAAGCTCGGCGCGGACGACGCGAAGCGCGGCGACACCTATGCCGTGGCCGCGACGAGCGACGGCTTCGCGCTCGCGTTCGGTCTCGAGCCGTTCTCGACGCCGAGCACGCGCGCCGGGCGCCGTTTCGCCAAGCCCGCCGAGGGCGCGCACGTCGTCGGCGTCGAGAAGGTGCGCGGCAAGGAGACGCTCATCGCCGTCACGAAGGCTCGCCGCGCGCTCCTCTGCGACGTCGGCGAAGTGAGCTTCCTCACCGGGCCGGGCAAGGGCGTGACGCTCGTGAAGCTCGAGGACGACGACGCCCTCCTCGGCATCAAAGCGACGCGCGACCCGAAGGATCCGCTCGTGGTCGAGACCTCGCTCGGCGGCGAACAGCGCGTCACGACGGGCAGCTACGAAAAGAGCGGCCGCGGCGGGCGCGGGCGCGAAATCATCAAGCGCGGGACGTTGGTCAGGGTCGTGCCGCAGACGCCGCCTGCGCCCGCGCCGCTCGAGGAACAAAAGTAACGCCCCATGGCGAGCGCCAAATACAACGCCGAAAGCATCACGGTCCTCGAAGGACTCGACCCGGTGCGCAAGCGGCCGGGCATGTACATCGGCGGCGTCGGCTCCGCCGGACTGCATCACCTCGTGTGGGAGATCGTCGACAACGCCGTCGACGAGGCCATGAACGGCCACGCGACGGAAATCGTCGTCACGCTGCACAAGGACGGGCAGTCCGTCACCGTCGCGGACAACGGCCGCGGCATCCCCGTCGACATCCACCCGAAGCACAAGAAGTCGGCGCTCGAGATCGTCTACACGACGCTCCACGCGGGCGGGAAATTCGGCGACGACAACTACAAGACGGCCGGCGGCCTGCACGGCGTCGGCGCGTCGGTCGTGAACGCGCTCTCTTCCGAAGTGGTCGTCACGGTGAAGCGCGAGGGCGCGGCGTGGAGCATGGAGTTTCACGCGGGCGCGGTGCAAAACAAGCTGAAAAAGCTCGGCCCGGCGCGCGGCAGCGGCACCACCGTCTTCTTCCGCCCCGATCCCACCATCTTCCCGCGCACCGACTTCAATCCCGACACGATCCGCGAGCGGCTCGAGATCGTGAGCTACCTGCACCGCGGCGTCACGGTGCGCTTCAACGACGAGACGCGCGGCGAGACGCACGAGTTTTCGCACGCGGAGGGTCTCGTCGAGTACCTGCAGCGGCTCGTGAAGGACGCGGGAGCCAAGCCCGCGCACGAAGCGCCGTTCACCTTCGCGCGCGACGAGGACACGCGGCTCGAGATCGCGCTGCTCTGGACGGAAGCGACGGAGGAGAAGCTCAAGAGCTACGTGAACGGCATCCCCACCGGGACCGGCGGCACGCACGAAAACGGGCTTCGCGCCGGACTCGTCAAGGCCGTGCGCAACTACATCGACACCCACGGCCTCACGCCGCGCGGCGTCACCATCTCGGCCGAAGACATCCGCGAAGGGCTCGTCGGCGTCGTGAGCCTGTTCGTCAAGGATCCGCAGTTCCAGGGGCAAACCAAGGATCGGCTGAACAACCCGGAGATCCAGTCGCTCGTCGACGGCTGGGTGCGTCCGGCGCTCGAGCAGTGGCTCAACCAAACGCGCAGCGTCGCCGAACAGATCGTCGCGCGCATCATTCTGTCGGCGCGGGCGCGCGAGGCGTCGCGCGCGGCTTCCGCCCAGGTCACGCGCCGGAGCGCGACGAGCGGCAAGCTCACGCTGCCCGGCAAGCTCAGCGATTGTCTCTCGAGCGCGCGCGACAACACCGAGCTCTTCATCGTCGAGGGCGACTCCGCCGGCGGCTCGGCCAAGCAGGGCCGCGATCGCAATTTCCAGGCGATTCTGCCGCTCCGCGGCAAGGTGCTGAACACCGAGGGGCTCGCGACCGGCAAGGTGCTCGAGAACAAGGAGCTCGCCGATCTCGTCACGGCGCTCGGCTGCGGCGTCGGGACCGGCTTCGATCTCTCGCGGCTCCGCTATCACCGCGTGGTGCTGCTCGCCGACGCCGACTCGGACGGGCACCACATCACGACCTTGCTCCTCACGTTTCTCTATCGGCACCTCCCCGAGCTCATCAAGAACGGCAAGGTGTTCATCGCGCTCCCGCCGCTCTACCGCGTGGACATCGGGCAGCAGACGTACTGGGCCGCCGACGACGCCGATCGCGATCGCATCCTGAAGGACCACCTGAAGGGCAACGCGAAACCCGAGATCACGCGCTTCAAAGGGCTCGGCGAGATGATGCCGAAGGTGCTCTGGGAGACGACTTTGAGCCCGAAGACACGGCGCCTCTTGCGCGTCGGCATCGCGGACGCGCTCGAGACGGACCGCGTCGTCGGCGAGCTCATGGGCAAGGACCCCGGCGCGCGTTTTCGCTTCATCATGGACCGCGCCGACGAAGCCCAGGATTTGGACGTCTGAGCGGCTCCACGCGGGTGGTCGGGAGGGCTCAACGGCCTCCCGGCCGGCGAACGGCGTACAAACGCTTCAAACCGCGCCACAAAACGCCGCTTCTTGGTTGTGCAGGGGCCGGCTCTGGGCTATCGCCGGGAGCCCGCGTGCGTCCCCTCCTCTCGGTTCTTTTCGCCGCTCTCACTTTGTTGAGCGCGGGACGCGTGCTCGCCCAAGGAGCCCCCGCTCACCACGGCGGCGCGAAGGCCGCGGCCCACAAGGGGAAAGCCGCGGCGCCCGCAGCGAGCGCGAGCGACACCCCGGCCGACGACGCGCCGCCGGCGAGCGGCTCCGGCGCCGCGACGAGCGCGCCGAAGGGCGGCGACGCGGCGCCGGCCGGTTCCGCCGCCCCCGATGAAGAGGGCCCGCCGCCGACCCCGGCCATCCCGCCGAGCGAGGCGGAGCTCGCCGAGGGGCTGCCGATCCGCGTCATCGACGTGGCCGGCAACCGGCGGGTGACGGCCGAAGACGTGCGCACCTACTTGAAGGAGCGCGTCGGGCAGCCGTTCTCGTCCGAGGCGCTCACCGAGGACGTGCGCGAGCTCTACGGCTCCGGCTTCTTCGACGACATCGAGGTCGACCTCGTGCGGCGCGACGAAGCCGTCGAGCTCAGGTTCCTCGTGCGGGAACGGCCGAGCATCGCGAAGCTCACCTTCGAGGGGAACTCGGAGATCGACAACGACGACCTGAAGGAAGGCATCGAGCTCAAGGAAGCGACGGTGCTGAGCCAGCCCGCGATCCGGCGCAGCATCCAGAAGATCCGCGACATGTACGCGGAGAAGGGCTACTTCCTCGCCGAGGCGGAGAGCAGCGTCATCCCGATGCGGGACGGCGAGGTCGAGGTGAAGTTCAAGATCACCGAGCACGACCAGGTGAGCGTCCGCCGCGTCACGTTCATCGGCAACGAGCACCTCTCGAGCGAAGAGCTCCGCTCGCTGATGTTCACGGGCAACTCCGGGTTCTTCCTGTTCGGCTCGGGCGGCCCCTTCCGCCAGGACGCGTTCGAGCGCGACGTGGCGGTCTTGAGCGCGCTCTACTACGACCGCGGGTTTCTCACCGTTTCGATCGGCACGCCGCGCATCATGCTCACGCCGGACCGCTCCGGCATCGAGGTGTCGATCACCATCGACGAAGGTCCGCGCTACCGCATCCGGCAGCTGCGCGTGTACGAGCGCGGGCCCGACGGCAAGGAGGTCGAGCCGATCGACGGTCGGCGGAACCTGCGCATGATGGTGCGCGCCAAATCCGGAGATTGGTTCAATCGGGCGGAGCTGCTCGAGGATCTCCAGGCGGTTCGCACCCTGTACCGCGACCACGGCTACGCGAACGTCGACGCGACGCCGCAGACGAACCTCGACCCCGACACCCACGAGGTCGACGTCATCGTGCCGGTCGAGCGCGGCCCCCTCGTCCGCTTCGAGCGCATCGAGGTGCGCGGCAACACGAAGACGCGCGACAAGGTGATCCGCCGCGAGCTCGAGGTCTCGGAAGGCGACCTCTTCAGCGAGACGAAGCTCGAAAAGTCGCGGCGGCGCATCAACGCGCTCGGCTACTTCGAGCGCGTCGACGTCTCGACCGAGCAGGGCAGCACGCCCGAGAAGATGAACGTCTACATCGAGGTCGGCGAGCGGCCGACCGGGACGTTCCAGGTCGGTGCCGGCTTCTCCAGCATCGAAAACTTCATCCTGACGGCGCAGATCCAGCAGGCGAACCTGTTCGGCAACGGGCAGTCGCTCTCGCTCCAGCTCCAATGGAGCGGCCTGCGCCAGCTCGCCGACCTCCGCTTCTTCGAGCCGTACCTGCTCGACAGCCCCTTCAGCGCGAGCATCGATCTCTACGACCAGCTGCGCGGCTATCAGGATTTTTCGCAGTCGAGCGTCGGCGGCAATCTCACGGTCGGCTACCCGCTCATCGAACCCGAGCTCTACGCCTACGTCACCTACACCGCGGAAGAGGATCGCGTCTCGACCCAGCCGCAGGCGACGCTTCTCGGCACGTCGAGCCGCATCAGCGTGTTCCGCAGCCTGCCGCTCGCGAATCTCTTCAACGACGGCTTCACCTCGAGCATTCGCCCGAGCCTCACGTACGACTCGCGGGACAACCGCTTGTTCCCCACGGCGGGCATCTACGTCTCGGCGTCGACGGAGCTCGCGAGCTCGGCGCTCGGCTCCGAGAACCAGTTCTTGAAGCACCGCCTGACCGGCCGCTTTTACTACCCGCTCGGCAAGGGCTTCGTGGTGAAGCTCAACACCGAGTTCGGCCACGTGACGAGCCCTTCGAAGGAAGGCGTGCCGATCTTCGCGCGCTTCTTCCTCGGCGGCATCTTCGACGTGCGCGGCTTCCAGTACCGTTCCATCGGGCCGCGCGTCGGCCTCACCTCGAGCACCGATCCGAACAGCGCGCCGATCCCGAACGGCGCGCCGATCGGCGGCAACATCGAGTACTACCAAAACCTCGAGCTCGAAGTGCCGATCGTCGACGCGGTCGGCCTTCGCGGCGTCGTCTTCACGGACGCCGGCAACGCGTGGAACCTCGAGACGAACTACTGCAAGTCGAGCCGCGCGATCCTCTACGCGCCCATCAATCCGTGTTTCCACGGGCTCGACAGCCTGACCGACCTGCGCACCTCGTGGGGTTTCGGCTTCCGCTGGTTCTCGCCGCTCGGGCCGCTCCGGTTCGAGTGGGGCTTCCCCTTCAAGCCCCTGCCCTACGAGCAACACAGCGTGTTCGAGTTCACGATCGGCAACTTCTTCTGAGTGCCTGAAAAAGCCATTACTTGGCGGGGCGGGGGTTCGGCTCTAAGACAGGGGTGATGTCGGATTCGAGCCGCGAGGACGCGCCCACGACGCCGCCGGCGGCGATGCGGCCCGCGCGCTTGTCGGAGCCGGTGAGCGGACTCCGGCTCGAGAGCGCCGAGGAGGACGCGCGCGACACGGACCTCACGCTGGAGGAGCACGCGCCGCCCCCGAATCCGGACACGCTGATGTCCTTGCCGAAGCCGACGCCGCACGGCGACTTGCCGTACGAAACGCGCTTGCGGCAGCTCGAAGACCGACTCGAGACGCTCGAGTCCCGCATCGCCGAGGTCGAGCGCGCGCGCGAGTTCGGCGCGGGCGGCCGAGCGACACCCTGGTGGTTCTGGCTCTTGTTTCTCCTCGGGTTGGCGGTCACGTGGCGCTTGCTCGAACACTTCCACTGACGGCGCTGGTCGCCGCGTGCGGCGGGGCGACACCCGCGGCGCGCGCGCCCGCGGCCGTGCCGGACGCGAAGGCGTGCACCGGCTCGATCGGGCTCGCCTTCAAGACGGACGGGCTCGAGGTCGGGACGCGCCGCTTCGAGCTCGCCGTGTTTCGCGCGCCGCCGCTCACCGGTAGCGGCGACGCCGCGGGCGCCGTCGTGCGCGTGCGCTTCTTTCGCGTGATCGACGCGAGCTCGCTCGTCGTGCGACCGACGGAGGAGCTGCGCTTGATGCAGCCCGAACAGTTCGCGAAACCCGAAGTCGCGCGTCCGCTCGACGCCGCGAGCGGGCAGACGATCCCTTACAACTTCTTCGTCGAACCGGTGTTCGACGCCGCGGGCACGTGGGGCGCCGAGGTCGTCGTGACGGCGCCGTGGCAGACCGCACCGGTGTCCAAGACGATCACGTTCCCGATCGCGCCGGCGAGCGCCGCCGAGACACCTTGATTTTCCGCGCGCGCGCCGGCGACTTCCGCCTCGCCCGCGCCACGCAATGCGGCTTCGCGGGTGGCCTCGCGTGCCCTGCGCCCGCGGCCCCGAAGGGCGTGGCTCGACCCGGCGCGTAACGCCGCTCTAACCCATCGTATTATTTGGGTTTAATTGCCGGAATTCCGTCACTCCGGCAGGTTGAGGCAGGCGGCCTCCCGAGGTACGAAAGACGGCCCCGCGTGCGGCTTCGGCCGCCCCTTCGCGCGGGCCCAATAGATGGCGAACGAAGCAGAGCCCCCGGCCCCACCGCCCCACCCGCAAGAGCAGCCCGTCAGCATCCAAGACGAGATGCGCACGTCGTATCTCGACTACGCGATGAGCGTCATCGTCGGACGCGCCATCCCCGACGTGCGCGACGGCTTGAAGCCGGTTCACCGCCGCATCCTCTACGCGATGCGCGGCTTGAACCTGACGCCCGCCACGCAATACCGAAAGTGCGCGCTCGTCGTCGGCGAAGTGCTCGGCAGCTTCCACCCGCACGGCGACGCCAGCGTGTACGACGCGCTCGTGCGCATGGCGCAGCCGTTCAGCATGCGGCACATGGTCATCGACGGGCAGGGCAACTTCGGCTCCGTCGACGGCGACCCGCCCGCCGCCTACCGCTACACCGAGTGCCGCCTCGCGCGCATCGCGATGGAGCTCTTGACCGACATCGAGCGCGGCACGGTGGATTTTCAGCCGAATTTCGACGGCACGCGGGACGAGCCCGTCGTGCTGCCGGCGCGCTTTCCGAACCTGCTCGTGAACGGGACGGGCGGCATCGCCGTCGGCATGGCGACGAACATCCCGCCGCACAACCTGAACGAGGTGATCGACGCGACCATCGCGCTCATCGGCAATTCCGCGCTCACGATCGAAGAGCTGATGAAGCACATCGTCGGCCCCGATTTCCCGACCGCCGGCCAGATCTACGGCCGCTCCGGTATCTACCAAGGGTACAAGACGGGCCGCGGCTCCATCGTCATGCGCGCGCGCACCACCATCGAAAAGGTGGTGGGCTCGGCCGACCGCGAGCAAATCGTCGTCACCGAGATCCCGTATCAGGTGAACAAGGCGCGCCTGCACGCGAAGATCGGCGAGCTCATTCGCGACAAGCGCATCGAGGGCATCAAGGAGGCGCGCGACGAGAGCGACCGCGACGGCATGCGGCTCGTGCTCGAGCTCAAAAAGGACGTTTTTCCGCAGGTCGTGCTGAACCAGCTCTTCCGGCTCACGGACATGCAGAGCTCGTTCGGCATCATCAACCTCGCCATCGTCGACGGCCGCCCGGCGGTGCTCGACCTGAAGCAGACGCTCGAGTGCTTCGTCGGTCACCGGCGCGAGGTGGTGAGCCGCCGCACGCGCTTCGAGCTGAACGAAGCCGAGGGCAAGCGCGAGATCGTCGAAGGGCTCGGTATGGCCGTGACCGAGGTCGATCTGGTCGTGAAGACGATCCGCGAGTCGAAGGATCCCGACGAAGCGAAGGATCGCTTGATGCAGCTCCCGCTCAAGGGGCTCGAGGAGTTCGTGCGCCGCGCCGGCAGACCCGAAGCCGAGATCGAAGCCGCGGCGAAGCAGAAGGATTACCGCCTGAGCGAGCGGCAAGCCAAGGTCATCCTCGAGATGCGCCTCGCTCGCCTCACCGGGCTCGAGCGCGAGAAGCTCGCCGTCGAGTACGGCGAGCTCTGCAACGAGATCGCACGTTTGCAGGCGATTTTGGCCGACGAGAAGCTCCTCCTCGACCTCATCGTGAAGGAGCTCGAGGAGGTCAAGGAGAAGCACGGCGAGAAGCGCCGCACCGAGATCGTCGAGGACGAAGCCGAGATCCAGGTGGAAGACCTGATCCAAGAAGAGGACATGGTCGTCACGATCTCGCACGAGGGCTACATCAAGCGCACCGCCGTCTCTGACTACAAAGCGCAGAAGCGCGGCGGCAAGGGCAACCGCGGGATGGAAGCGCGCGACGACGACTTCGTGAACCAGCTGTTCATCGCGTCGACGCACAGCTTCGTCTTCTTCTTCTCGAACCGCGGCAAGGTGTACGTGAAGAAGATCTACGAGATCCCGCAGGCCGCGCGGAACGCGAAGGGGCGCGCCATCGTCAACTTCATCGAGTTCGAAGAAGGCGAGAAGATCGCGGCGATCACGCCGGTGAGCGGCTTCACGCCGGGCCTCTTCGTCACGACGCTGACGCGCGGCGGGCAAATCAAGAAGACGGAAGTCGTCGAATACGAGAATTACCGAGAAAAAGGCATCATCGGCGTGAAGATCGCCGACGACGACACGCTCCTCACCGCGACCGTCACCGACGGCAATCAAGAGTTTTTGATCGCGACCAAGCAAGGCCAATCGATTCGCTTCCACGAACAGCAGGTGCGTCCGATGGGGCGACCCGCGGGCGGCGTGAAAGCGATCGAGCTCGAAGCGGGCGACGAGGTCGTGGGGCTCGCGCGCACCGAGCCCGAGCGCACCTGGGTGCTCGCGGTGTGCGAGCGCGGCTACGGCAAGCGCACGGCGCTCGAGGAGTTTCGCGCTCAGAACCGCGGCGGCAAGGGCATCATCCTGATCGACTGCAGCGATCGGAACGGCCCCGTCGTCGGCATCGCGCTCGTGAAGCCCGAGGACGAGATCATGCTCATCACCGACCGCGGCCAGACGATCCGCACGTCGGTCGACGGCGTGCGCGAGACCGGGCGCAACGCGCAAGGCGTGAAGCTCATGAGCATCGCCGACGACGAGCGCGTCGTCGCGTTCGAGCCGATCGGCGAGAGCCGCGCCGGTTCGGCCCTCGACGGCGGCAGCATCCCGCCCGAGGCGGGCGACGAAAGCGGCGACGAAGCGGCCGAAACGACGACCGACGGGGCCGAGCCCGCGAACGGCGCCGCCGAGACGAACGGCGCGGGGGACGATGGCGAGCCGGAAGGCGAATAAGCGGACGAGCGCCGAACGGCCGACTGCCGCGGCGCGCGGCGCGGCCAAACCGAGTCGTCCGAAGCCGAGCGCCGAGAAACGGAAGCCGAGCGCTTCGAAGCGACCGCGCGTCGCGAAAGCGAAGCCGCGCACCGAGCCGGCCCGGGCGAAGCCCGCCGCCGCCAACGCGAAGAGCAAGTCCGCGAAGGGCGCGCGCCCGCAGGCGGCGCCGCCGAAGACGAAGAAGCTCGTCGCGAAGGAGCCGCTCGCGCCGCGCGCGGTGTTCGCGCTGCTCCGCGCGTATCACGCCGACGCACACTGCGAGCTCGACCATCGCTCGCCGTTCGAGCTCTTGGTCGCCACGGTGCTCTCCGCGCAAAGCACCGACGTCATGGTCAATCAAGTGACGCCGGAGCTCTTCCGGCGCTGGCCGACCCCCGCCGCGCTCGCGGGCGCGGACGCCGGCGAGGTCGAGCGCGTCATCGTCCGTACCGGCTTTTTCCGGCAGAAAACCAAGTCCATCAGAGGGCTCGCGGCCGGGCTCGTGCGTGACCACGCGGGCGAGGTGCCGCGCACGCTCGCAGAGCTCGTGAAGCTACCCGGCGTGGGGCGCAAGACGGCGAACGTCGTGCTCGGCGTCGCGTTCGGCACGCCGGAAGGCGTCGTGGTGGACACGCACGTGCAACGCCTGTCGCAGCGGCTCGGCTGGACGCGCCACACCGAGCCCCCCGAAATCGAAACCGACCTCATGCGCGAGTTCCCGCGCGAGGACTGGGACGCGCTCGGCCACGTGCTCATCTTCCACGGCCGCCGCATCTGCACGGCGCGCAAGCCCGCGTGCGCGAGCTGTCCGGTCGCGGCGCATTGTCCTTCGGCGTTCGTCGCCGAAAACGTGGGCCGCAAGCCCGCGCGCTCGCGCGCTCGCTAAGCCCGGCCCTTCGCCATCAGCTGCTCGACCGTGCGCGTCGTCATGCGACCCTCGCGCACTTCGGGCAGCTCGAGCAAACGCTTGTGCAAATCGATGTTGGTGCGGATGCCGCCGACGATGAACTCGTCGAGCGCGCGGCGCATGCGCTTGAGGGCGTGCTCGCGCGTCGGCGCGTGCGCGATGACCTTGGCGATCATCGAGTCGTAGTGCGGGGGCACGGACCAGCCGCCGAAGACGCCCGAATCGACGCGCACGCCGATGCCGCCCGGCGGGTGGTACTCGGTGATGCGGCCGGGCGACGGCGCGAAGGTGACGGCGTCCTCGGCGAGGATGCGGCATTCGATGGCGGCGCCGCGAAAGCGCCAGGGCCGCGTGTCGGGCATCTCGAGCTTTTCGCCGGCCGCGGCGCGGATCTGCTCCACGACGAGATCGACGCCGGTCGTCATCTCGGTCACGGGGTGCTCGACCTGGACGCGCGTGTTCATCTCCATGAAATAGAGCTTGCCCGCGTCATCCATCAAAAACTCGAGCGTCCCGAGCGAGGTGTACCCGGTCTCCGCGATGGCGTGACGGATGAGCTCGGCCATCTCGGCGCGGAGCTCGACCGTCATGTTCGGGCTCGGCGCTTCTTCCACGAGCTTCTGATTGCGGCGCTGGAGCGAACACTCGCGCTCGCCGAGCGTCCACACCTGGCCGTGCATGTCCGCGAGCGCCTGGAACTCGATGTGGCGCGGCCGTTCCACGAAGCGCTCGAGATAGAGCTCGGGGTTCTTGAAGGCGCTCATCGCCTCGGCCGTCGCCGACTCGAACGCGCGGCGCACCTCTTCGACCGCGCGCACGACGCGCATGCCGCGCCCGCCGCCGCCGCCGCGCGCCTTGATCATCACGGGGAAACCCACGCGCGCGGCCTCGGATTCGGCGTGCTCGGCGTCGCGGAGCGCCTCGCTGCCCATGAGCAGCGGCAGGCCGAAGCGCTTCGCCGTCTCGCGCGCGCGGAGCTTGTCGCCCCAGAGCGCCATCACGTCCGACTTCGGTCCGATGAACGCGAGCTTGCAGCCTTCGACGATGCGCGCGAACTCGACGCTCTCCGACAAGAAGCCGTAGCCCGGATGAATGGCGTCGGCGGCCGTGATTTCGGCGGCGCTGATGATGGCCGGAATGTTGAGGTAGCTCTGCGTGGACGGCGGCGGACCGATGCAGACCGCTTCGTCGGCGAAGCGCACGTGGAGCGCGCCGTCGTCCGCCTCCGAGTGCACGGCGACGGTCGCGATGCCGAGCTCGCGACAGGCGCGGATCACGCGGATGGCGATCTCTCCGCGGTTCGCGATCAGGACTTTTTTGAACATGAAGTCCCGAGCTCAGGTCTTGCGGATCATGAAGAGCTTTTGGCCGTATTCGACGCTCTTGCCGTTCTCGACCAGGATCTCGACGATCGTCCCCGCGACCTCGGACTCGATCTCGTTCATGAGCTTCATGGCCTCGACGATGCAGAGCGTCTGGCCCTTCTTCACGAGGCTGCCGACTTCGACGAAGTTCGCCGACTCGGGCGACGCGGCGCGGTAAAAGGTGCCGACGAACGGCGACGTGATCGCCGTGAGATCGGTCGCGGGCGGCGCTTCGGTCACCGGCTTCTGTTCGACGGTCGCGACGGAGGCAGGCTGCGCGCTCCGCGCCGGAAGCGGCGCACCGCCGCCGCGCGGGATCGCAATCTTCAAACGGATCTTGTCGTCTTCGTACTCGAATTCGGAGGCGCCGCCGGTTTCGAGCGTGCGGAGCAGGGACTCGAGCTGTGTGAGGGTGAGCTGCATTCTGGTATCTTCGGGGTTCCGGAGCGCCGGGCGGCGCCGGGGCGGCTCGCGCTAGGTGGTGAGCTCCTGGGCGAGCTTCGGCGCGAGCACTCGTAGCAGGAATCGACTTTTGCCTAGGTTGCCCTCGGGCTCCATGGCGACGGCGACGAAGTAGCTCTGATTGATGATCCGGATCAAGGTCATCATCTTGTCGCTGCGGAAAGCCACCTCGCTCGTCTGGCCGGCCTCGAGCATCTCGCTCGCGCGCTGGATGGCTTTGACGACCACGCTCACTTCCGCCCCCACCACCTCGATGTCGAACGTCGCACCCGGCCGGGTGAAGCTCTCGAGCGGGATGCCCTCGAAGTCCATCAGGAGCCCCGCGATACCGCCCTCCGTGCTTTCGACGACGCCCTGCAGGGCCTCTTTGAACATTCGGCGGAGGTTAGCCGTTTTTGCTCCCCTCGTGAATTTTCTCCGCGATTCGGCCCCTTGCCCGCTCGAAGTGTGAGCCACAGAAGACCGGCCCATTGGCCGATTCGACGCACGCCTCGGAGACTCTTGCCGCCGCGCGATGGCTGGGCGATGGCCTTGCCTTGGGGGCCGTCCGGGGCGCCTTGACCCTCGTCCATCCGAGCAGGTACCTTCCCGCTCCCGCCCGGCTTTTCGGTCGGAAAATTGCTTCGAGGAAGCCTCGCGATGCGCGCGCGCGCAGGGGATCCGCCCCGCACCATGACCCAGAAGATCCTCGCCGGACGGGCGGAGGATCCGAGCCTCTCGAGTGATCTTCTCCGCGTGAAGATCGATCAGGTCGTGCTCTCGCGCGAACCGGAGCGCGCGCTTTCCGAAGCGCTGCTCGCCGGGAGCCGCAAGTTCGCGGTCGAGGTCGCCGTCGCTTACGACGCGCGCTGCGTGACGCGCGCGGGCGAGACGCAAAACCCGAGCGCCCAGCGCGCCTACCGCGACGCGCTCGGTCTCGGCTTGCTGCTCGCGCGCCCCGGCATCGGTTTTCCGGCGGCCGTCCACCTCGAACGCTTCGGCAGCCCCGCACGCCTCGCGGTCACCGACGATCCGCGACTCGCGTCGGTCGGCGGAGCCGGCATGCTCACGTTGCTCGCGCCGCCCGCGCAGCTCGCCGAAGCGCTCGCGACCGGCACGGTCTGCGTGCGGCGCCCGCGCAGCATCCAGGTGCTGCTCTCGGGACGCGTGCGGCCCTTCGTCTGCGTGCGCGACGTCGGGCTCGAGCTCTTGCGGCGCGGCTTGCGCGAAGCCGTTCACCGCGTCGACGCGCAGCACGGCGCGCCCATCGTGATCGAGTTCGCGGGGCCGAGCGCGCGGCTGCTTTCGGTGGCGGAACGCGCCGTGCTTTCGGCCATGGCGCCGCAGCTCGGCGCGGCCGCGGCCGTGTTCGTGAGCGACGAAAAGACGGAAGTGTACCTGCGCGATCAGCGCCGTTCGAAGGCGCACCGCGGGCTCTCGCCCGATCCCGGCGCGCCCTGCGAAGACGCGATCAGCGTCGATCTGTCCGCCGTCGACCCGCTCGTGCTCGACGAAGACGGCGTCGTGCGCCAGGTGCGCGAGCTCGCCGACAACCCCGTTTCCCAGGTCGTGCTCGGCGGGGACTCGGGCGCTTCATTGCGCGACCTGCTCGCGGCGGCGGCGCTCTTGAAGAGCAAGCGCGTGCCGCCGCGCCTCGATTTCTTGGTGGCGCCGTCGTCGCGCCAGACGCTCGAGGTGCTCGCGCAGTCGGGCGCGCTCGTCGATCTCATCGCCACCGGCGCCCGCATCGTGGAGTCGGATCCGCGCCTGCTCACCGGCGAGCTCTACCCGCCGGGCCCGGGCGGCGTGTCGATGCGCACGTTCGATCCCGAACCCGATCAGCCGCCGACGCGCGCGGTGATCGCGTCCGCGGAGACGCTCGCCTTCGCGGTCGCGACCGGCGTCGTGGGCGATCCGCGCTCGTTCAAGCGGCCCGTGCGCGTCACGGTCCCGCGCACGCTGCCGACCGACGACGTGCTCATCGTTCGCAAAACGAAGGGCAAGGGCAAGGAGGGCGACGGCTCGAAAGCCGCGCCGCTCGAGGCGCCGCCCGTTCACGGCTGGCGCGCCGCCCAAACGCTGCCGCTCGTGGCGGAGCGGAGCCGCCCGGAACAGCCGAGCGCCCTCGTGCTCGGCTCGCTCGACGACGTGCGCTGGGTGGCGCGCCGCGCGCCGGAGCTCTCGGGCGCGGTGCGAGCCGTCATCGCGCCGCACATCCCGGCCGGGGTGGTCGCGCTGCTCGCCGGGACCGGCATCCTCGCGCTCCGCGCGGACCCGGACGCGCTCCGCACGCTGCAGAGCCAAGCGTCGCTCGGCTTGCCGGCGCCCGCCGAGTGGAACGGCAAGGACACGATCAGCGTCTCGGCCGGGGGCAAGCCCGTGGAGCTCACGTTCCTCGCCGTCGGCGCGGAACGCGAGTGGACGGCCGCGGGCAGCGCGCGCACCCAAGTGGCGCTCGCGAAGCGCTAGTGCAAGCCTCCGATCGGCTGATCCTCTTCGCTCCGGGCGCGGGCGCGCCGAGCACGTCGGCGTGGATGATCGCCGAAAAGAGGCGGCTCGAGACGCTCGGCCGCGTCGAGACGTTCGATTACCCGTACATGCTCGCCGGCCGCAAATCACCGGATCGACAGCCGGTGCTCGTCGCCGCGCACGAAGAGGCGTTCGCGCGGGCGAGCCGCGGCGTTCCCGGGCCGAAGGTGCTCGCGGGCAAGAGCATGGGCGGGCGGATGGGTTGTCACCTGGCGGTGAAGCTCGGCGAGGCCGTCGCCGCCGTCGTCTGTCTCGGCTACCCGCTCGTCGGCATGCGCGGCGACGTGCGTGACGCGGTGTTGCTCGAGCTCGCGCGGCCCGTCCTCTTCGTGCAGGGCACGCGCGACAAGCTCTGTCCGCTCGACCGCCTCGCGGCGGTGCGACCGCGCATGCGCACGCCGAACGAGCTTCACGTCGTCGAGGGCGGCAATCACGACCTCGTCGTGGGCAAGCGCGAGCTCGCGGCGCGCGGCGAAACCCAAAGCGCGATCGACGACGGCGTCACGCACGCGATCGCGCTCTTTCTCGAGCGCTACGCGTGAGCTCGAAGTGAACCCGCTCGGTTACGATTCGCTCGCACAGTGGCTCCTCGCCACGGCCGTCGTGACGACGGCGGCGGCGCTCCAGGGCAGCGCCGGCTTCGGCTTTTCGCTGCTATCGGCGCCGATTCTGGCGTGGCAAAACCCGCGGCTCGTCCCCGCGCCGCTCATCCTCGCCGGCACGCTCCTGCTCGGTCTCACCGCGTGGCGCGAGCGGAGCGCGGTCGATCTCAAGGGCATCGGCTGGTTGCTCGGCGGCCGGCTGCCGGGCACGGTCGCCGGGGTGTTCGCGCTCGCGGCGCTGAGCGAACGCGCGCTCACGACGGGCCTCGGGCTCTTCGTGCTCGCCGCCGTCGGCATTTCGATCGGGAGCGGACGCTTTTCACGCACGCCGCGCTTGCTCGCCGGCGTCGGGATCGTTTCGGGTTTCATGGGCGTCACGTCCGCGATCGACGGGCCGCCCGTCGCCGTGCTGTATCAACACGAGCACGGTGCGCTCGTGCGTTCGACGCTCGCGACGTACTTCCTCGCGGGCGCGGCGATGTCGATCGCCGCGCTCACCCTCGTGGGTAAAATCGGACGTGGGGAGCTCGGCCTCGCGCTCGGGCTCTGGCCGGGTATCGCGCTCGGGTTCACGGCCTCGCGCTGGCTCGGTCGCTGGCTCGATCGGGGTCGCACGCGCGGCGCCTTGCTCTCCGTGGCGGCCTGCGCCGGCCTCGCCGCGGTGCTGCACGGGCTCGCGTGAAATCGGTTATCGTGGCGCCGTGGCGCTGCCCCGCCCGACCCGCCTCTCCGCCCTCGCCGTCGCGACGTGCCTCGCGCTCCTCTGCGCGCCGCGCCTGAGTCGCGCCGCGGACGACGAGGATGCCGCGGACTCGAGCGCGAGCGACGACGACGCCAAACCGGCGAGCGGCGCGAAGCCGTCGGACAAGTCCGAAGCCGACGCCAAGGCGTCCGAGGACAAGCCGGCCAAGGCGGACACCACGTTCGGCCACATGGGCCAGTTCGGCCTGCGTGCTGGGGTCGTCGCCGGCTACCGCATGATCATTCGCTACGGCAGCTCGCCGTACTGCGTCGCGCCGGACACGCGCTCGCCCGCCGACCAGCAGAAGTTCTGCGGGCATCCGGCGCCGCTCGCGGGCGACTTCGGGCTGAGCTTCGGCGTCCTCGACTTTCTCGAGCCGTTCGCCTGGGCGCGCCTCGGCTTCGCGCCCGAGAAGGAGACGGACACGAAGTCGCTCGTGGTGCTCGGCGCGGGCGTTCGCCTCTACACGATGAGCGACGCGGCGTTCAAAATCTTCATCGAACCCGCGGTGGGCTTCGAGCTCGAAGGCGGGCGCGGCACGGCGGCGTGGCAGACGAACCACCCCGATTACAAGAAGGACTTCATGTTCCACGTGGCGGCCGGGCCGCAGATCGACTTCGCGCGCAACGTCGGCGCCTACGTCACGGCCGGCGTCTCGGCGGACGTGGTGCGCGCCCTCGGGAGCTCGCTCGACCTGAATCTGGGCATCCAGGGGCGCGTGCCGTGAACGACGCGCGACCGTTTCGCGTGCTCGGCGTGCAACAGGTCGCCCTCGGCGGGAAAGACAAGAGCAAGCTCCGGGCGCTCTGGGTCGATCTCTTCGGCGTCGCGCTCGTGTCGAGCTTTCAGAGCGCCACGGAAAACGTCGACGAAGACGTGCTGCGCATCGGGGACGGCGACCACGCCGTCGAGATCGACCTCATGCAGCCGCTCGACGCGGCGTCGCGCCCGAAGGTCGACGAGCCGGCCCTGCACCACTTCGGGCTCTGGATCGACGACTTGAAGGCGGCGTACGCCTGGCTTTCGGAGCGGGGCGTGCGCTTCACGCCGGGCGGCATTCGGCCCGGCGCGTCCGGTCACGACGTGTGCTTCATCCACCCGAAGGGCGCCCCCGACTCACCGCAGGGCGGCGAGGGCGTCCTCATCGAGCTCGTGCAAGCGCCGCCGAGCGTGATCGCGGCCAAGCGCGGCTGAACCGCGCCCCGCGCCTCACGGCAGGGACTGCGTCTTCAGCACGTTCCACGCCGTGTCGGCGAACTTCGCGCCCGAGTTCGAGTAGACGGCGAGGTGGCCGCCGCTCGTCGTCGTGCAGAGCGTGACGGAGGTGTTGTCGGCGCAGGTCGAGTACGTCTGGCAGAGCGAGTTGTCCGGATCCGCGGCCGCCGAGCCCGTGCAGGAGTCGAACTTGGCCCAGGTGTCGCGGTTGACGACGGCGCTCGAGAAGCCGATGCCGACGCAGCTCGAGTTCGGCGCGCAATCGGTCGCGAGCTGCGGCGTCTGGCCGCCGGCGTACGGCACGATCGTGCTGTCCGCTCCCTCGTCGAACGCGACCACGGCGATGGGCCGCGGGAGATTGCAGACGCAAGCCGTGTTGTTGTCCGCGGTGACCATCGTCGCGAGCGGGTCCTTGCCCGTGACGCAACGGAAGTCGACGGGCGCGACCGCCGCGATCACGTCCGCGGCGTCGCACGCCATGCGGTACGTCATGCCGCCGCCGTTCGAGCCGCCGCTCGCGTAGATGCGCTTCGGATCGACGCAGGCGTTGGTCTCGAGCCACTTGATCATGTCGCGCGCGAAGCCGACGTCGTCGATGCCGTCCTTCTCGGCGTTGTCGCAGCAGTAGCCGGCGTTCCACGAGCTGTCCCCGGCTTTCTTCGAAGAATCCGGGTAGACCGCGATGCAGCCGACGCTGTCGCACTTCGCTTTCCAACCCGAAGAGCCCTCTTGCTGCGAGCCAGTGCCGCCGAGCGGATGGAAGTCGAGAATCACGGGCGCGGGCGTGGTCGCCGAGTAGCTCGTGGGCACGTGCACGATGAACGTGCGCGACTCGCCTCCGGACATGATGCTCTCGTTGTTGTCGCCGGCCTTCAGCGTGCTCGTGGTCGGACAGGTGACGCTGCCGCCGCCCGCGCTCCCGCCCGAGCTCGAACCGGCCTTGCCCATCGACATGCCCGCCGCGCCGCCGCTCGCTGCGCCGGCGCTGCTCGCGCCGCCCATCGACGCGCCGCCGAAGCCGCCGACCTTGCCGCCGCTGCCCGACGTCGAACCGCCCGTGCCCGGCATGGAGCCGCCGGTCCCCGAGACCGTGCCCCCCGCGCCCGACATCGAGCCGCCGGTCCCCGAGACGGTTCCGCCGGTTCCCGACACGGTGCCGCCCGTGCCCGAGACCGTGCCGCCGGTTCCCGACACGGTGCCGCCCGTGCCCGAGACGGTGCCGCCGGCTCCCGCGGCCGTCCCGCCTTGGGTGCCGCCGCTGCCGGACGCTTTGCCCGCGCTCCCCGTGCCGCCGCTCCCGGGTTGCCCGCCGGTGCCGCCGCTGCTCCCGCTCCCTCCGCCTCCGCATCCGACCACGGCCAAAGCCGCCACACAGGCAAGGAGAGGGGCACCAAGGGGAAAGCGCGTGTTCTTCATCGTTGAGTCCTCGACCGAAAGGGGTCGAGCGCTAATGCGGGAAACCGGTTCGATCGATCCCGCAAACTTCGCGACTCACTGCCGACGGCGTCGATCGCCCGGAAGCGGGCGTCACGGGAGCGCTTCTTTTTGGAACATCCCCCACGCGACGTTCACGATGTCGAAGGACTGATAGTTGCCGCAGTGCATGCCGTTCTGCACGGTGCACAAGATCGTTTGCACCCCGCCCGCGCACATGCCGTAGGCGTCGCACGCCGCGTTGTCGGCGAGCGGAGCCGCGTCGCCCGTGCACATGTTGATGCCCTTCCACTCCGAGAAATTTTCTTCGGCGCCGGGGAACATCGTGCCGCGGGGGCCGCTGCCGCCGTCGTAGGGCACTTCGGCGTCACTCGTGCCCCGGAATTGCATTTCCGAAATCGGGCGCGCGGGCGTGCAGCTGCCGCAGGACGGATTGGCGGTCGCGCCGGTGACGCAGTCGAAATCCACGGGCGCGACGGCGGCGATCACGTCGGCCGCGTCGCACGCCACCTTGTAGGCCATGCCGCCGCCGTTCGAGCAACCCGTGGCGTACACGCGCTTGGGGTCGATGCACGCTTCCTTTTCGAGCGTCGTGACGATCGCCTTGGTGAACCCGACGTCGTCCACGTCTTGGCTCTGCGCGGTGCTGCAGCAGCGCCCGACGTTCCACGAATTGCCGACGCCGTCCGGCCAAATCATGATGAAGCCCTGCTTGTCGGCGACGCTTCCCCAGTTCGTCGACCCCTTCCAGCTCGCGCCCGTGCCGCCGAGCGGATGGAAATCGATGACGACGGGGACGGGCGTCTTGCCGTCATAACCCGGAGGGATGTGCCGAACGAACGTTCGCGCCATGCCGCCGACCATGATCGACTCCGACATTTCACCGGGCGTCGCCGTCGCCGTGCTCGGACACGTCGCGGCGCCGCCCGCCGTGCCGCTCGCGCCCGCCGTGCCGCTCGCGCCCGCTGCCGCCGACGCGCCGGCGGTGCCCGGACTGCCGCCGCTCGTGCCGCCCGCGCCCGCGCTCGCGGGTGCGCCGCCCGTGACCGCTTCGCTCGTGCCGCTGGCACCGCCGGTACCGCTCATGGGTGCGCCGCCGCTCGACGCGGCCCTTCCGGACGCACCCGCGACGGCCGTGGTTCCGCCTTGCGCGGCCGCGCCGCCGCCCTGACCGGTCATCCCGGCTCCGGACCGCGCGTTCGTGCCGCCGCTACCCGCGGACGTGCCGAGAGCTCCGGCGGTCGCCGCGCCTCCGCTCGAGCCCTTCTGCGCACCGGTGCTCGAACCGCAGGCGAGCGGCCAAAGCGCGAACAGCGCGGGCGACAGCACGCCCACGCTCGTGGACCAACCGCGGTGCTTCACAGGTACGAGACCCACCGCGTCTATGCGCGAAACGCCCACCATCGATCCCGGAAAACACCGCGCGCGTCGCGCCGCGAAACGTGCAGTGTCCCGAAAGAAG